>Ga0208823_1000558_pt1 | contig 31801 bp, 32 predicted proteins | sample AD_UKC075_MetaG_FD_184440 | JGI IMG/M metagenome (GOLD analysis project Ga0208823, IMG submission 184440) | Active sludge microbial communities of municipal wastewater-treating anaerobic digesters from USA - AD_UKC075_MetaG (SPAdes) (version 2) | ecosystem: Engineered > Bioreactor > Anaerobic >... | reverse complement strand
CACCATACTGTGGCCAGAGCGAGGCAACTCGCATGATGATAGGGTGGTGCCGCCCCAACAGCCTGGAGAGTTGCATGATGTTCGAACTTCGCCGCCTCGCCCCGCTCGCCGTCGTGCTCGCCCTCGCCTACCCTTTTGCCCTCCGGACCGGGCTGACGACCGCGCCGCTTCGGGTCGTCGCCGAACATCTCGCGGCGGCGACCTGAGTCAGCCCGCTCCGGCCCGCGACCCCGAGACCTATGCTTTGCCGAACCACGTCGAAAGGGCGCCGATGTGCACCAACTGCGGACTTGCGGCGGCAGTGGTCGGCGGTGGTGGGGGAGCAGCGGCGCGATCGGCTCCGACCCCTACACCTGACACCCGCAACACGACCACGGTGTTTCGGGGCGGAACCGTGTACACCCTCGACCCCCGGCTGCCATGGGCCCAGGCTGTCGCGGTGCGCGGCCGCGACATCATCGCGGTGGGCTCCGACGACGAGGTCTCAGCGGTCACCGGACCCGACGCGCGGATTATCGAACTGGCGGGCCGGATGGTGCTGCCGGGATTCGTCGAAGGCCATATCCATCCGCTGGTCGGCGGCTTCATGACCTCCGGCGTCGATCTCCAGCTACCGACCAGGGAGGCGGCTCTCTCGGCCATCGCCGAGTACGCGCGGGCTCATCCGACCGGTCCGGTCCGTGGATTCGGTTGGCGGGTCGACATGTTCGGGCCGGAGGGCCCGCATCGGGCCGACCTTGACGCGATCATTCCGGACCGGCCCGCGTTCTTCTTCGCGATCGACGCCCACAGTCTGTGGGTGAACAGCGCAACGCTGAAAGCCGCCGGTGTCAGCCGGGATTCACACGATCCGCAGCCGGGTTTCAGCTACTACGCCCGCGATCAATCCGGGGAGCCCACCGGCTTCGTGCTGGAGATGGCGGCGGTACTGCCCATGATCCACGCCGTGGAACCGATGACCAAGGACCTGCTGGCCCGGCTTTTCGCCGACTGGCTGCCGCAGGCCGCAGCAGCGGGGATCACCTCGGTGTTCGACGCCGGAATGCCGCCGGTGGGGGGCGATCCGGCGGGCCTGGCAAGCGTCTACACCGATCTCGAATCGGCGGGCGGCCTGCCCTTCCGAGTGGTGGTGTCACACCTGGTCAAGGGGCCGCCCATCGATGACGCGGTGGCCGATGCGCAGCGGCTGACGGCATCGCTCGGCACCGAACTCGTCCGGGGCGGTGTTCTCAAGATCCTCGGCGACGGCACGGTAGAGGGACACACCGCCTGCCTGCTACAGCCCTACACCGACAAGCCCGACGAGACCGGGCAGTCGCCCTTCACCGAAGATGAGTGGCATCGGCTGGTCGGCGCAGCCGACCTGGCCGGCCTCGACATCCACGTGCACGCCATCGGGGATCGGACGATCCGCCTCGCGTTGGACGCACTCGAGGCGGCGATCCGCACCAATCCGGCGCGCGACCGCCGGCACACCATCGCCCATCTGCAGATCGTGGACGACGCCGACCAGGCCCGGTTCGGGGAACTCGGTGTGTACGCACAGTTCTCCGCCAACTGGCTGTCCGCCGACCCCGGCACCGTCGACACCACGATCCACCGCTGCGGTGTCGAGCGACAGCGAAAGACGTTTCGCCCCAAATCAATTCTGGATCGCGGAGGTACGGTCACCTTCGGCACCGACTGGCCCGCCGCGGGGTGGTTCTCGACCTACCGACCACTCGACTCGATCCAGGTGGCGGTAACCCGGCAACTCGTCGGCGACCCGGATGGACCGGTCCTGGATCCGGCCGGGGAGAGGCTGGATCTGGCTGACGCCGTGTACGCCAATACCTTGGGAGCCGCCCGTCAGTTGCGACTCGACGATCTGGTCGGGTCGTTGCAGCCGGGCAAGCGGGCTGATCTGGTGGTGCTGGGTCAGAACATCTTTGAGGTTCCGCCGCACGATATCGCCGCGACACCGATCGACATGACGATGATGGACGGCCGCTTCACCCATGGGGATGACGATGACTGAGCCGCCTGATGACCGCCCACCCGCCGGGCCGCCCGGTGGATTCGAGGCACCCGTCCCGCCGCCTCCGGGATACCCCGGGCCCTACCCGTACGGCTATCCGCCCCCGCCCGGGGGCTACCCGCCCTATCCGCCCTCGCCCGGGGGCTATCCGCCCTATCCGCCCGGGGGATACCCACCGGGCTATCAGTACGTTCTGCCTCAGGCGACCCGCCGAATCTCCGTGGGAATGGTCATCCTCGGAATGATGATCGGCAGTGCCGGCTGGCTGGTGCTGTTCATCCCCACCGCCGCGGTCTTCGGCCGACTGTTCGGTATCGGCTCGACCCCGTCGGTGGTCATCACGAACCTGATCCTGGTCGTGCTGGGGATCGCACTCCTCGTCTTCCCCAAGACCCGCCAGGCGGCCGCCGGGCTACTCCTCGGGCTGGCCATCGGTCTCATCGTCTGGGCAGGCATGTGCGCAGCGCTTCTGCAGTGACGACCCCATGACGGCGATCTCGAACCTGCGGCCCGACGCAGTGCATGCGATCTTCGTCGCCCTCGGGATTCTCACCGCGGCAGTGGTTTTCATCATCGAGGCGCGACGGCGCGGGACCACCGATGAGCGCGTGTTGTACGTGGTGACCGGGGCACTCCTCGGTGGCGCGCTGTTCATGCGGCTGGGCACCTGGCTGCAGCACATTCACCTACCGGACAACGCGCCCCTCGCCGAGCATTGGCTCTACGGCAACCGTTCCATCCTGGGCGGGCTGTTCGGCGCCTGGCTCGGGGTGCACGTCACCAAGCGGCTGGTGGGTTACCGCGCACGAACCGGCGACCTGTTCGCCCCCGCCGTCGCGCTGGGGATGACTGTGGGGCGGGTCGGTTGTCTGCTGACCGAGGCTCCCGGCACGCCCACCGGAACCGGTTGGGGCGTCACCCTCGACCCCGAACGCGCCGCCATTCTCGGTGTGCCGGCCGGCGTCGGCCTGCATCCATCCTTCGCCTACGAGATCCTCTTTCACCTCGCCGCCTTTGGGGTGCTGTGGTTCTGGGCCCGGCACCAGAACCTGCCGCCCGGCGAGACGTTCGTCTGGTACGTCGCCGCCTACGGGACCTTCCGGTTCTGGGTCGAGTTCGTCCGTGGCAACGAGGTCGTCTGGAGCGGGCTCACCCGCCCGCAACTGGTCCTGGCCGTCGCGATCCCGGTCGTCGCGGCGCGCATCTTCCTGCAGTGGAAGCGAGGCAAGTACTCCGGTGTTCGCCGAACCACACCCAGTCCCGACCCCTCCGGAATAGGGAGCTGACCGATGCCGTCCCCGTCACCCCCAAGCGGCATGCCCCTGCGAAGGGACCGGATTCACCGCTACGTCAATGCCTTCTGCCCGCTCTGTCACGAGGAGGACCCCGGTCGGCCGCTGGAAGAGGTGATGCGGCTGAGCGGGTGGCTGGTCGAACGGGACGGCCGGATCTGGCTGGAACGGGGGTGTACACGGCACGGGTTGGTGCGCACGCTGTACGACGAATCCGCGGAGATTCTGCGCTATCTCGAGGAGTGGACCGCGCCGACCAAGGTCCACGAACCGGACGTGCGCGGCAACTTCGCACCGGTCCCGGTGGCGTACGAACGGGGATTGCCCGAGATGCAGTCCCAACACACCTGCATCCTGTTGGAGGATCTCCTCGACCACTGCAATCTGAAATGTCCCGCCTGTTTCGCGGCCTCGGGTCCGGCGATGGCCTCGGTGGCTCCGCTGTCCGAGGTGCTCGCCAACGTCGACACCCGGCTCAGCCGGGAGCGCGGCCGCCTCGACGTGGTGATGCTCTCCGGTGGCGAGCCGACGCTCTATCCACGACTGGCAGAGCTACTCGATGCTCTGGTGGCCCGCCCGATCGTGCGGATTCTGCTGAACACCAACGGGATCACGCTGGCACAGGATGACGCACTGATCGCTCTCCTGCGCCGGCACCGGGAGCGGGTCGAGGTCTACCTCCAGTACGACGGCGAGTCTCCGCAGGCATCCCAGGTGCATCGCGGCGCGGATCTCATTCGCTTCAAAGAGCTTGCTTTGCAGAGACTTTCGGCAGCCGAGGTGTTCACCACCCTCACCATGACGGCGACGCTTCATGTCAACGACGACCAGGTCGGCACCGTGCTGCGGCGGGCGCTGAGAACTCCCTACGTCGGCGGGGTGACCATCCAACCGGTCTTCGGCAGCGGCCGGGCCATCGACATCGACCCGCACGACCGCCTCACCCACACCGGTGTGCTGGCGCGACTGGAGGAGCAGACCGGCGGCCTGGTGACCTGGCGCGATCTGACCGCCCTGCCGTGCTCACACCCGCACTGCTGCTCGGTGGGTTACCTGCTGCGCGACGACTCCGGAGTCTGGCGCTCGCTGACCGCTCTGATCGGACATGACCGGCTCAAGCAGTGGCTCGACATCGAACCGGAGCTCCTGGCCAACCGGATCGCCGATGACGCCATTCCCGAAACGCTGCACCTGGCGGTGAAGGAATCCCTGCTCGGCCTGCTCTCGGAGCAGTCATCCCTGTCGCACCCGCGGATCGGACAGATCTGGCGGGATATCTGCACCACCTGCGATCTGGGGATCGGCACCCTGACGACCCTGGCCGCCGCGCGGCTTCCGGGCCAGCAGCGCCAACTGCGAAGACTGCTCGGGGAGCGCGTCGTGCGGGTCACCGTCAAACCCTTCATGGATATGAACACGATGATCGAGGAGCGTCTGACCCAGTGCTGCGTGCATGTCGGCACGGTGGGGGAGACCGGCGCGCACCAGTGCGCACCCTTCTGCGCCGTCCAGGCCTGGCCGGGGCTGGCGCGGACGAGACTGTCGACCGCCACCGGTGAGCGGCCATGACCGCCGATCGCTCCGGTACCGACCCCCGCCTCGTCGAACCCCAACGCGCCGAACCTGCCGAGCCGCCGTTCGATCCGCTGCGACTGTGCGTCTTCGCGACCGTCGCCGCGCTGGGCTGGCTGTTCGGGCCGCTGGCGCTGTTGGTCTTCGCCGTCGTCGGCTACCTCGGCTACGCCCGCGCACGCCGCCGTGGCCTCACCTCATCCCGATGCAGATTGCGGGACACCCGGCTGGTTCTCGCCTATCTGGCTGTTCTGATCCTCGTTTCGGCGCTCGCCATCGTCCTGGCGTTCACCGGAAACACACGCATCGGACTGTGGTGACCACACGGCCGTCCCCGCCTTCGCGCTCCGCTGACGGATCGTCACAACGCGACCGATAGTAGGACAAATAGTAGGATAAGTACGTGGCCAAAGAGAAGATATCCGTGACGGTCGATGTCGCCGTGCTCGCCGCCGCGGACGCCGACGCCGAGGCTGCCGGCCAGAGTCGCTCCGAACTGGTCGAGCAGGCTCTTCGCCATGAGCACCTTCGTCGGGAGCTGTACACCTATACGACCCGGACCGTACCGGCCCTGGATATCGACTCGTACGCGGCGCAGGTGAGTGAAGCCAACAGGGCAGCAGGCCTGTGATCGCGCCGGGCGACATCTCGCCGCGCCTGGACACCGACCGCGAACTCTATGTGGCGGTGCTCTCCAACTCCATCCATATCGCCGCCAACACCGGCCGGGTGATCACGTGTCCGTTCATCCCCGGTCGAATACCGGATGACGCCATGGCGATGGTCATTTCCATCAGCAACCCCGAGGGAGTCCTGCTGCCCGAACTCGTCCAGTGGTTGCCGCGGTCCGCGATCGGCCCGGCGATCGGTAATACCGGGACGACCGCGCTTGGCGAGGCGGGGTTGATCGTGGCCGCATTAATCTCGTGAAGGACGGGAGCCATCAATACGTCACAGTGACGAATTGATGAACGACACCCCGGACGGTTCCGGCTCGGGGCCCGAGTGGGTTTACCCGAAGCATCCGACCCAGGAGCCCTCAGGGCCGGTGGCCAGCCCGGCCAGACGGCGTCCCGATTCGGAAAGACCGGGGCTGCCAGACGGAAGCTTCGGGCATCACCGAAGTCGGCGCGCGGGCAGATGAGGCGCGTTCACAGAGGCACGCGGGACGAGTCGCGGATCGCGACAGGCGGGACGAGTCGCTGATCGCGACAGGCGGGACGGAGTCGCGGATCGTGACAGCTGGAGCGCGTCAGTCCGTCGAACCGCGCTACCCGCAGGTACCCCTTTTGCCGATAAGCCACATTATGTCAGATAAGGGAGGTGTCGATATCGAGGGCTTTCTCTCCAGCACCGGCCCCGAGACCCGGCGGCGGATGACCCTCGTCAGGAGACGACGACCGCGCGATCCCGGCCCGCACGTTTGGCTCGATAGAGCGCCTCGTCAGCCGTGATCATGGTGTCACGGCCCGCCACAATCAACGCTCCACCGACGCTCACGGTCACCGTCCTGCCGAGGCCGAGTACTTCACCGAGTTCGAGATCGCGCACGGAGTTCAGCAGCCGGGAGGCGAGCGCGTCAACGGCATCCCGGTCGGCGGAGCGCACCAGGATCGCGAACTCGTCGCCACCGATCCGGGCGATGATGTCGTCGCCGCGAACGCTCGACGCCAAGCCGTCGGCAACTCTGGTCAACAGCTCGTCCCCGGCCGCGTGGCCCAGTGTGTCGTTGACGTCCTTGAAGTGGTCGATGTCGATGATGAGCACCGCGCCTCCGGCCGCGTTCTCAAGATGCTCGTGCAGACGCGACTCGAATCCCCGTCTGTTGAGCAGGCTGGTGAGAAAGTCGTGGTCGACGAGATAGTGCAGATAGGCCTGGTGCTCGGTATCGCTGACGATCACCCAACGAGCCGTCTGTCCCGGTATCTCGATACCTTCGATCGACAAGACCACGGTGGCGCTGCGTTCGGCCTCGGCTCCGAGTTGGACCAGTAAGTGGGTATCTTGGGACCGATCGTCCTCGAGAGCGGAGACGACGGCGGCCTGATCGTGATGACCGATCAGTTCGACGAAGGGCCGACCGATCAGCTGCTCCCCCGGCTCGCCGACGAGGACCGAAAATCGTTTGCTGACGAATAGGATCGTGCCATCCAGCGACAGCGCGACCAGGCCTTCGGGAAGGCGCTCGATCAGCCGTTGGTAGCCAGTCAGATCGTCGAGGCCGGGTATACCACCGGGGGCCTTGTCAGTTCCGGGATTCACCATCGCCAACCGGCCAGCAACACGCGCCCCTCATTCCGGGACCGGCCCACCTTGGGCACGTCTATCGTGACTGACAACAACGCTTCCCCCGGGGATCGGCAACCGATCCATTCTAGAGGAACGCCGAGGCGAACTCCGGCTAGCAACGATCGTCGGCGAGGATCAGGCGGCTTCCCACCGCACTGAATCGACCAGCATCTTAGCCGGAAAGCGGGTCGACTTGCTGGGCGCTCCTGCCCATGGACCACCGACGCCGAGGTTCAGGATCGCGTACATCGGCCTGTTGTAGACCCACGTCTCGTCCGGACCGAGGGACTCCGGGGTCAGTGTCCCCAACGTCAGGTCGTCAATGCCGAAGGTGATCTCGTCCTCAAGGTGCCTGACCCAATAGTTGTGGTAGCCCAGGGACACATCAGGAACCTTCGAGACGATCTGGGCTTGTTGCGTGCTGGCCCCACCCACGATGGGCCCGTGCAGTGTCGAGTAGATGGTCGTGGAGGTGCTGGGGAGTTCGGCGACGTCGATTTCGCCAGACTGCGGCCATCCGACGGTGTCGGAGTCGGCACCCATCAGCCAGAATGCAGGCCAGAGGCCCTGTCCCTTCGGCATCTTGATCCGTGCGGTAAGGGTGCCGTAGCCGAAGCTCACGTTGTTCTTGGACCACACCCACCCAGAGTTGTATCCGCCTGACTTGGTCTTGACAGCCCGGAGGACCAGGTTGCCCCTTCCATCCAGAACAGCGTTCTCGGCGACGTATGTCTGGATTCCGGAGTCGAACTTGGTACCGCTTCGCACGGTCCAGATCCCACTACTCGGAGCCGAACCGGCCTTACCCAGGAACTCATCGACGATCGGGCCGGCCGTCGTGATGAATTTGTCCACATAGAGCACGTTCCGTGTCGTCGATGTGGAGGACATGACGGTGATCTCATGCGATCCGGCGGCAATGGCGCCCGCGAACTTGTAATCCGAATATGACCGCGCCTCAACCAGCAACGTCGTCACGGCGGTTCCGTCGATCAACACCGTCATGTCGGGGGCGCCCTCGCTGGACCTCACGCGGACTGTCAGAACGGTCGTATCCGGCAGAGTCACCGTCGTCGAGACGGTGCTGACCCCACTCAGGGCCACAGCGGAACCGCCGGAGGCGGAGGGATCGACGACCAGGCGGCCAGACCCCGAAACGCTCATCGCCTCGGCTTCGATCGTCACCGGCGTCGTCGGCGTCGTCGCCACCGCCCCCGCCCGAGCGGCCGACAACTTGAGCGCTTCCAACGCAAGATCCCGTTGGCGCCAGAAGACCCCCGCCAACACCGCCGCGGCCGCATCGGCCGGCACTGTGGGCGCGGAGCCTGGCTTGGGAGTGAAAAGCGACGTCAGAATGTTGCCCAGAGCAAGCGATACGGAGGCGCTCGCAACCGGTGGAGAGGTGATCGCCACTGGCTCCGACGCGGATTCCATGTCCATCCGGAACGTATCCGCCCGAGACCAGGCAACGATCGGCTGGTCGGAGGCGATCCCCGACGATGGGAACCTGACGACTCGCGACTGACCCTTCGCCGACAGGGGTTCGGCCGCCGAGCCAGATAACGCACCGCCGGACGATGAGGCGATGTCGCCGGAAATCGTCGCTCGTGGATCGACGGTCGCGGCCGGCTCGGGCGCCAACGGTGCGTTGGGCTGCGAATCGAACTGCCCATCGGAGGGGGACGGAACCCCAACCGAGTCCAGGGAGGCCCGGCCCAAGCCGGCAGCCCCCCGTGGCTCTCGGCTCGGAGGCCGCGAGCCGTCCGTCGCGGGGAGTGCCGACATCCGCCGGTTTCCGGCTGTCGGGCTTACCGAGTCCGCCTTCGATGGCTTCCGGATCCCGGGGTTGACCGACTCAGAGGTCGATGCGCTACCTGGCCCGACCGAGTTCGCTCCGCCATCCTCCGCGTCGGCGCGCGCGAGGCAGGCGCCGCAGAATCCGGTGACGGTAGCCGCGCCAATCCCCATTGCGACGGCCAAGCTTCCAACCCTGCCCACATTAATTCCGGTGCCCACGTGGTGCTCGGGCCAGTGCAGATGGAAGGGCAAGTGAATCGGTGACCGCCAGTGGAGATGGTGTGTGTGAAGGTGCGAGCCCAGATTCATCATGAATGTCCCTCTTTCCACTTCACCGAAACGGCCCTGAGAAACCAATTCCAGCCAGTGTCATTGTCTCACTTCGACGTCCGCGATTTCCCATTACCGACAGCAGAGTCATCGCAATCCGCGACCCCGCGAGAGAACAGCCTCTCGGTCGGTTTGGCGGCCGGCCTGTAGCGTGACCACCGTGAACCCTCCCCGACTGTCATCCCCCCTCGCCGTCCTGGCTTTCGCGGCGGCGTTTGCCGTGACGATCTCCGCCTGCGGGTCGAAATCGGACACCTCCTCGCCCGCCGCACCGGCGTCATCGGTGAACAAGTCCTCAACCGACACCTGCCCGACGACGGCGCCCGCCGAGGGAACCGCGCCCGAGTGGACCTTCACCGGTGCCACCGGCAGCATCGCGGTCGCCGGTTCCACCGACACCAGCGCCCCGATGGTCACCGTGACATCGCCGTTCACCGTGACCGAGACCCAGGTTCATACCCTGACGCCCGGGGATGGACCGGTGGTCGCTCCGACCGCGACGGTGTCGGTCTGCTACATGGGCGTCAACGGGCGCAACGGATCCGTGTTCGACAGCAGCTACCAGCGGGGGGCGCCGGTCGACTTCCCGCTCGACGGGGTCGTGCCGGGGTTCCAGAAGGCGATCACCGGACAGAAGGTCGGCTCCACCGTGGCGGTCGCGATGACATCCGCCGACGGCTATCCGCAGGGGCAGCCCCGCGCCGGCATCGAACCCGGGGACTCGCTGATCTTCGCGATCAAGATTCTCGACGCCTCCTGACGGGTTCATCGGCGCCTCTGCGCAGGCGCTGCTGGTCCAGCCGCGGTGACGCCACGCTGACCGGATACCGCCCCGACTAGGACGCCACGAAGTTCCCGTGGAACCCCTGCGGGATGTGGTGGGTCAGCTGGGCCGTGGCGATCGGTCCCCGCGTCACATCCTTCGCGTCGAGGATCACCAGCCGGGATGCGTGCCGAGCCGCCTGATACTCGACCGACAGCAGCCAGCCGTCGTCCTCGTCGGCCGCACCGGGCCTCGGGGTGAACACCGGCTCGCAGAAGCTGTTGCCGTGCTCGTCGGCGACGTAGCTGGTCTCGGTGGCGTCGGCCAGATCGAGTTTGGTGATCCCGTCGTACAAGGTCCCGAGGGTGTGCTTGCTGTTGACGTAGGCGTAGCGGTGCGGGCGGCCCTCCACATCCGGGTGATGCCGTGGGAACTCGCAGGTCCGGTCACTGAGTTGTTCTCGGGTCACCCGGCCATCGGCGATGATCCGGAACCGGGTGAACTCCGACACCGCCCGGTCCAGCGGACTGGTCCGGAACCGGGCGATGCCGGTCAGCAGTTCGTCGCCGTCATAGGTGATCGCGTCCAGGACGATGTCACCACGGTCGTCGTAGGCATTACTCAGATGAAACTGCAGGACCGCCTCGTGGTCGATCCGCCGGATCGGGCCACCGTCCCGCGGGATCAGGATGAACGTGCTGCCCCGCTCCGGGCGGTACTTCATACCGTCGCCGAACGAACTGAGTCCCAGGGCGATCGGAATCCCGTCCGGGATGATCGGTGAGACCAGGAACGCCAGATAGCGCTCCGTGATGGCGAAGTCGTGCACCATCGCCACATATGGCAGCGACGCCGATCGATAGTGCTTCAGCCGGCCACTGCGGTCCGTCCGATACACCCGCAGGTGCGGGGTGGGAATGAACTCAACTCCGAAGTTGAACATGTCGCCGCTGCTCGGACAGAAACACGGATGCGCGGAGTAGGACCCGATCCAGCGCAGTTCCCCGGAAAACCGGCGCAGGCCCAGCGTCTCCAGCGTCTCCGGATGCAGTTCGTGGGGCGGGCCGCCCTCCCAGAGCGCGTACAGGTGGCCGGCATGCTCGATGACGTTGGTGTTGGCCAGGTTCTGCGGCAACCGGCAGATATTGGCACGCCATCCGCCGGGCGCATCGCTGCCCAGGTGGCGGGTTCCGCTTCTCCCCCGGAAATGCTGTGTCCGGACGTAGCGGTTGCGGTAGTGCACCGTGCCGCGCCCGATGGTGAACGCGGCGGCCGGTGATCTCGGCGACGGCGTAGTCGTACTCGATCGGCTGAGCCTCGCTGGCCCCGAGGCTGCGCAGATCGGCCGGACTCATCGTGGCGAGCCGCCCACTCCCCCGACCGCGCTCCTCCGGGTCGAGTGACTCCAGATACGAGCACAGTCCGGGGAGTCCGGCCAGATCCAGTCGCGCCGCAGCGCCCGACGCACGCCCCACTGGCCCTCCCGGCGATTGAAAGGATGCTGGCCCCAGTATCGCCGCTCGCGTTCGGCTCCGCGGCGAACTTCGGCGACCGGGAATTGAGGCCCGGTGCCGGCTACGCGGGCCGGGTCCCGACTTCGAGGCCCGCCAGCTCGGAGATCCCGTCGACGAGCAGGCGGCCGCCCTTTCTGACGGTGCACCGCAATCGACCGCCGAGATGCTCGAAGTCGGTGTCGACGTTTCGTCGATCGCCCGGCAACGGCACGGGCAGGACGTGCGGCGGCAGATGGCTACCATCGCCCTCCACTTCGATCTCGTAACGCGGCGAACGGCCGTGGATGAGCCAATTACTGTCGCCCACCGTCGAACGGACCAGCACCGGCGGTGTCATCCGGATGACGGTTTCGCCGATCCGCACCACCACTCCGTTGACGTCCCTTCCGATCGGCCCCAGGGACAGCAGACCTCCGGAGAAGGCGACGCAGACGTCGTCGTCGCCGAAGTCGTGTGCCTGGCCCCACCACCATCGCAGCGGGAAGCCGGCCCCCCAATTGCGTTCGGCGTAGAGCTTGGCGTTGTCGAAAGTCCAGCGTTCTCCGCCGAAATCGACGGTGCCGCTTGCCTTTCCGCCGAGACAGTAGGGATGCCAGTACTGGTTGAGGAACGGTATCGCCGAGAACACCCCACCTCCCCCGAACGCCTTGGGCCAGGTCACCGGGTCACGAAGTGTCATCTCCAGACGGAGATCCCCCAGCGCGAACGTGACCCGGTCGGTTCCGACCGCGAAGGAACCCGAGTCATCGCCGGCGGTGACCCCGAACGGCGACCTGGCGGCCCGGGCCCCCGCCAGCGCACCGGACCGAACCACCTGCCCCGGATGGACTGCCACGGCGGCGGTGGACCAGTCACCATCCCGATGCCTGTTGACACTGCACAGCGCGATCAACGCCCTGCCGGTTGCCTGGTCGGAGACCCGCCAGAACCAGCCCTCCATCTCGGTACCGTGCGACGGCAGCGGATTGCCGAACGGGACGTCCGCCCCGGTTCGCCGGTACATCTCGATCACCCGGTCGATCATCACTTCTTACCCTCGGCGCTCAGCGATCCGTCCAGGTACTCAGCCCGACAGGCCCGGCGAGCCAGTTTTCCGCTGGTGGTTCGGGGTATCGCACCGGCCGGCACCAGCACCACGTCGGCGGGTTCGATGCGGTGGCGCCGGAACACCGCGGTCCGGATCGCCTCGATGGCAGGCCGCGCGTCCGCGCGGGCGGTGCCCGGCGCCCGTTCGGCGACGACCACCAGATCCGGTGCGGTGAAAGCCGCCACGTAACCTCGCCGCACCAGGGGTGAGGCCGACGCCACAGTGGCTTCCACATCCTGCGGATACACCGCCCGGCCATCAACGGACATCAGGTCGACAATCCGGCCGGTGACGTACAGTTCGCCGCCGAAGAACATGCCCAGGTCCCCGGTGCGCAACCAGTTCGCGGTCGGCGGCACCCCGGCGGCACGGCCGTCGGGCACGCGCGCGGCCAGCGTGGCGGCAAAGGTCCGTCGGGTCTCCTCCGGGTGCCCCCAGTAGCCCCGCCCCACGTTGGCGCCGTGCAGCCAGAACTCGCCGACCCGACCATCGGGCAGCTCCTCGCCGGTGTCGGGGTCGACGACCACCGCGTGGAGGCTGCGCGCGACAACCCCGCATGACACGTGTCCGACCGCGCCGGGCGCGTCAGCGCGGACCTCCACCGCATGCCCGGCAGCGAGCCGTTCACCGTCGAAGTAGGTCACGCGCGGTTGCGCATCGGGAGCGATGTTGGCGATGAACAACGTGGCCTCGGCGATGCCATAGGACGGTTTGATCGCGGTGGGCGGCAACCCGTACCGACCGAACACCGCGCTGAACTCGTCAATCGCCGCCATGCTCACCGGCTCCGAGCCGATGATCATCACCACGTTCGACAGGTCGAGGTCCTCCCCCTCCGCCGGCTTACCGCGTTGAGCCGCCCACTCGTAGGCGAAGTTCGGCGCGGCGGTGACGACCCGTCCCTCGCGGGATGCGTCCGAAAGCGCCCGAATCCAGCGCTGGGGTCGGCGGACGAACGCCGTCGGCGCCATCAGGGTGGAGTGCCCTCCGTAGGTGGCGGGGAAGCCGATCATCGACAACCCCATGTCGTGGTAGAGCGGTAACCAGCTGACGCCGTGGGTGTTCCGGTTCAGCAGGTCGATGGACAGGATCATCTGGGTGAGGTTCGTCAGAAACGCCCGGTGGGTGATCTCGATGCCGATCGGCAGCCTCGTCGCCCCCGAGGTGTACTGCAGGTGGGAGATGTCGTCCATCGCGATGTCCACGGCGAGGAAGTCCGCATGGGCCGCGTCCGGTACCTCGTCGATGACGATGATGGCCGGCGTCGGCTCGGGCAGCCGTCGAAGAAAGCCACTGACGGCGTCGACGGCGGCACGGGTGGTGAGCAGGACGGCGGGTTCGGCATCGTTGAGTGCGACGTGAAGGCGTTCGGCGTGTCCGGGCAGTTCCGGGGCGAACAGCGGCACCGCAATGGCGCCGGCCCTCAACACCGCGAAGAAGGCCGTGATGTAGCCCAGGCCCTGCGGAGCCATGATCGCGACCCGGTCCGTCCGGGACACCACCTGTTGGATTCGGGCTCCGATAGCCCGCGTCCGGATGTCCAGTTGGGCCCAGGTGAGTTCGGCGGCGTCGCCCTCGGACCGGGCGAAATCGAGGAAACGGTACGCCACGGAGTCGCCGACGTTGGCGACGTTGCGCTCGATCAGGGAGACCAGCGTGGTACCGGGTGGAAGCGCGATCTCGCCCCGCGCGTCCAAGCAGTCATCGATGTCGAGAAGGCCGTCGGGCGCGCGAGACCTCTGCCGGTCGCCCCGATCCATGGTGGGGAGTCTAGGTGGCTGCGTCACCACAGAAACCGAATGTGGTGCGGGTTTAACCGTCGGCCCAACCGGGAACCAGGGACCATTCCGGCCCGTTGTAGGGGGAAAGCAACTACTGGGAAGGGCGCCGCAGATGACTGTCGACTATGACGTCTCCCGTCGGGCACCGATGGAGTCCGAGGACGTGCCACTGGCGGACCTTGCGGGGCTGCCCGCTGCCACGGTGCTGGACGCCGAGGACTCCGACACCGCGGAGTCCTATGAGCTTCCCGGGGCCGATCTGTCCGATGAGGAACTCGTGGTCGGGGTGGTGCCCAAGCAACCTGACGAATTCACCTGCGGTGTCTGCTTCCTGGTCCACCACCGAAGCAGGCTGGCCCGCGGGCACGAGGGCGCCTCGGTGTGCACCGACTGCGCTTAGGTGCCCGGGACCAGCCTGGCGGTTGGTTCCTTCCTAGGGTTTCGCTTCAGGGGGTCTCACTTCCGAGGGCTCAGGAGCCCGCGATGATCCGCACCAGGTAGGGCGCCATGTCCTTGGTACGCACCGGCGACACCACGACCCCGGCGTCGGTGACTTCGAGCATCTGGTTGCTGCCGAGGAACATCGTGACGCTCTGGCTGCCGTCGGGCCCGTAGAAGATGAGGTCGGCAGGCAGCGCCTGAGCCGGGGTCACCTTCTGTCCGACGTTGTACATCGCTCCCGAGGAGCGCGGCAGTTTCGCGTTCACACCCGCGTAGACGTACTGGATCAGGCCGGACGAATCGAAGCCGACGGTGGTGGCACCCGGGCCGTTGCCGAGGCTGGGACCGGCGATCCCGCCGCCGCCCCACGAATAGGGCACACCCCGCTGAGCAAGTCCGCGGGCGATCACCAGTTTGACCGCCTCGTCACGGGTCACCGGCGCCGCGGACGCCATCGGGGGAACCGCCAACACCATCATCATGACGCCGATCAGAACGGCAAACACGCGCTTCATCTTCTCCAACCTCCTCCTGTGCCGGACGGGGCTGGCGCCCTCGTCCACATCAGTCACTACCGTCACTTCTACAACAGCCCGGTCCCCCACGCCACCCCCATAACGCCGCTGAACTGGGCTTTTTGTGCAACCGTGACGCAACGGTGTCGGAAGTGGTTCCGGTTCTTGGCGAGATCGTTGCCGTAAACTCCGGACGCAACGCTTGCATCGAGAGGCATACCCGGACTATGACGACCACCGAAACAACCCTGCCCAACGGCCAGGATCTGGACACCGCGCTCGCCGCCGGCCGGCGCGCCTACGAGTTGGACCGCAAACACGTCTTCCACTCGTGGTCGGCGCAGGCCCAGTTCACCCCGATGACCATCCTGGCGTCGCAGGGCAGCTACGTGTGGGACGGCGACGGGAACCGGCTTCTCGACTTCTCCTCCCAACTGGTGAACACCAACATCGGGCACCAGCATCCGAAGGTCGTCGCCGCGATCGCCGAACAGGCGGCCAAGCTGTGCACCGTCGCACCCCAGTACGTCAACGACGCCCGGTCGGAGGCCGCCCGTCTCATCGCCGAACGCACCCCCGGGGACCTCGACCGCGTGTTCTTCACCAACGCCGGCGCCGAGGCCGTCGAACACGCCGTGCGGATGGCACGGTTGCACACCGGACGCCGGAAGGTGCTCTCCCGGTACCGGTCGTACCACGGCGGCACCGAGACCGCGATCAACCTGACCGGTGATCCGCGTCGGTGGGCCAACGACCTGGGCGACAGCGGGGTGGTGCACTTCTTCGGGCCGTTCCTCTACCGGTCGCCGTTCCACTCCGACAACGAGGAGCAGGAGTGCGAACGGGCCCTGGAGCACCTGGAGCGCACGATCGCGTTCGAGGGCCCCTCGACCATCGCGGCGATCATCCTCGAGTCGGTGCCCGGCACCGCCGGCATCATGGTTCCGCCGCCGGGATACATGGCGGGGGTGCGTGAGCTATGCGACCGCCACGGCATCGTCTTCATCGCCGACGAGGTGATGGCCGGCTTCGGCCGGACCGGGAAGTGGTTCGCCATCGACAACTTCGATGTGGTGCCGGATCTGATCACCTTCGCTAAGGGGGTGACCTCGGGCTACGTGCCACTCGGCGGGGTGGCGATCAACGAGGCCATCTACCGGACCTTCGCCGACAAGCCGTATCCCGGCGGACTGACCTACTCCGGCCATCCCCTGGCGACCGGTTGCGCGGTGGCGACCATCAACGCGATGGAGGACGAGGGCATGGTCACCAACGCCGCCCGAATCGGCGAGCAGGTGCTCGGCCCGGGTCTGCGTGAACTCGCCGCCAAGCACCCGTCGGTCGGCGAGGTTCGCGGGTTGGGCGTGTTCTGGGCCGTGGAACTCGTCGCCGACCCGGTGAGCAAGGAACCGCTGGCACCCTACGGCGGTACCAGCCCGGCGATGAACGCGGTCATCGCCGCCTGCAAGTCCGGCGGGCTGCTCCCGTTCGCCAACTACAACCGGATCCACGTCTGCCCGCCGTGCAACGTCACCGACGCCGAGGCGGCCGAGGGGCTGGCCATCCTGGATGCCGCTCTCGACGTCGCCGACGAGCACGCCACGGGGTAGCCGCGCCGATGGACTGCGATTACGTCGTCGTCGGAACAGGATCGGCCGGGTCGGTGGTCGCCAACCGGCTCAGCGCCATTCGCGGGACCCGGGTCGTGGTGTTGGAGGCGGGCCCGATGGACGACGACAACTTCGTCCACATCCCCGCCGCCTTCGCCAAACTGTTCCGCGGCCCGCTGGACTGGAATTACCGCACCGAACCGCAGAAGGAGGTGGGCGGCCGGGAGATCTTCTGGCCGCGGGGCAAGGTCCTCGGCGGCTCGTCGTCGATGAACGCGATGATGTGGGTTCCCGGCTTCCCCGCCGACTACGACGAATGGGCCGAGCACGCCGGCGAACAATGGGACTACGCGCATCTGCGTCCCTATTTCGACCGGGCCGAGAACGGCGCCCTGGTGATCTCACCGCAACGCAGCCCGCGGCCGTCTACCGCCGCATGGCTGCGCGCCGCCGTGCAGGCGGGCTACCGGGTGACCAGCCCCGACGACCCGGTGGTCGACGGCTTCTGCGAGACCGCGGTGAACCAGCGCCGAGGCGCCCGGTGGAGTTGCGCCGACGCCTACCTCAAGCCGGTGCTGTACCGGAACAATCTGACCCTGATTACCGGTGCCACCGCGCGGCGGGTCCTGATCGAGAACAATCGCGCTATCGGCATCGAGTTCGATGACGCCGGCGGGACGCGCCACACGGTGCGGGCGTCGGCGGAAGTGGTGCTGTGCGCCGGCGCGGTGAACACCCCGCAACTGTTGATGCTCTCCGGTATCGGCGACCCGGACCACCTGCGCGAGTTCGGTATCGACATCGTCCACGCCGCTCCCGAGGTCGGCCGGAACCTGCTCGACCATCTTGTCGTGCCGCTGGGTTTCGATGTCGCCGGCGACAGCCTGTTCGGCGCCGAGAAGCCGCGGGAACTGGCGAACTATCTACTGCGCCGGCGGGGCATGCTGACCTCGAACGTCGGCGAGGCGTATGGATTCGTCCGCAGTCGGCCGGATCTGGACCTGCCCGATCTCGAACTGATCTGGGCGCCGGCACCGTTCTTCGACGAGGGTATCGGCGAACCCTATGACGGCCACGCCATCGCAACCGGCCCGATTCTGCTGCGGCCGCGCAGTGCCGGCACCGTCAGCCTGCGCTCACCCGACCCGGCCGCCGCACCCGTCATCGACCCGAACTACCTGTCCGACCCCGACGGTGTCGATCGGGCGGCGGTGATGGAGGGCCTGCGGGTGACCGCGCGGATCGCCGCCGCCCCGGCACTCCGGGAGATCGTCGGGCGGATCGCCCGGCCGCCCCACGCCGTCCGCCTCGATGACGAAACCCTGGAACGGGCAATCGACACCTGCGCGCACACGCTCTACCACCCGGTCGGCACCTGCCGGATGGGCCGCGATGCGGCCAGCGTGGTCGACCCCGAACTGCGGGTCCGCGGCGTCGCCGGGCTTCGCGTCGCCGACGCCTCGGTGATGCCGACCATCGTGCGCGGTCACACCCATGCACCCACCGTGATCATCGGGGAGAAGGCGGCCGATCTGATCGCGGCCGACCGCGGACACCGTTAGTAGTGGGCTGACACCACTTAGTAGTGGTAGGTGTCCGAGGGCGCCGTCACGTGGACGGCCTGGTCGTCGAACTCGGAAACCTGGATACCGTAGGAACGCGCCAGTTCGAGGATCTTGTTCGCCCGGGAGATACGCGGCAGATCCGAACCATTGCGAATCTCGCCGCCGTCGCGCTCGAACTCGGCGAAGAACTCCTGGGCCCAGCTGATCTCCTCCTGAGACGGCGAAAGACCTTCATTGACCGTCGGGCACTGATCGGGTGTCAGACAGATCTTGCCGGTCATGCCGAACTCGGCGGAGACCGCCGTGGCCTCGCTGAGCCGGAGGGCACTGGATCCCACCGTAGGACCGTCGATCGCTCCAGGCAGGCCCGCCGCCTTCGCGGCGATGGTGAAGCGCGACCTGGCGTAGGCCAGCGTGGCGGGGCTCTCGCCGAACCCGGTGTCGCGGCGGAAGTCACCGATCCCGAAGGCAAGCCTGAATGTGCCCTTGGCCGCGGCGATCTCGGTGATGCGCTCCAGGCCGCGGGCGGTTTCCACCAGTGCCACGATCGGGATGTTGGGCAAAAGCTTGGCGGTCTCGGTGACATGGTCGACGGACTCGACCATCGCGAGCATGATCCCGCCCACCGTCGTCTCGGACAGCATGGCCAGATCGTCGGCCCAGAACTGGGTACCGAATCCGTTGACCCGGACCCAATCGCAGTTGCCCTCGCCCAGCCAGCGCTGGACGTTCTCCCGCGCCGCCTCCTTCCCCTTGGGGGCCACCGCATCCTCGATGTCGAGCACCACGATGTCGGCGCGGGACCGGGCCGCCGGAGCGAACTTGTCGTATTGGGCGCCGTTGACCAGCAGCCAGCTTCGGGCCAAGACCGGTGCGATGCGGAAACCCACATCCTGACCGTCGGCCTCCCAGCCGTTCACCGTGGATTGGTCGTACATCGAGAACTGGTGCCTTCCTGCGCAGAGTTGCCGCTTCATACTGGCACCGGCGGCGGCCGGCGACAAACCCGGACCAGGATCTCAGATGTAGCGCTGAGCCCCGGTCAGCCGGTCCCGCCACCGGACGACCCGCTCCGGCGCGTGCTGGGTGAACCGGTGCAGCCGGTCCGGGTCCGGCGCCGGGGGCATCGGCGCGACCGGCAGCATTCCGTCGGCGGGGATCAGTGACCGGGCCGCGCTCACCACGTCACCGGAGAGCCGCGCCACGCCACCGAGTTCATGGGCGAGTCCGCTGTCCGGCAGGACGCCGGCCAGCGCCAGCTCACCCGCCATGGCGATGCTGCTGCGCGGATCCGCCGCGACCACGCACGGCAGGCCGACGATATCGGCGATCCGCATGGCCCGACGCACGCCGCCCAGCGCCGCAGCGCCGAGAATCGCCACGTCGGCGGCGTCACGCAGATCGAGCGCTCTCGGATCCGGTGCCTCCCGGATGGCGCGGTGGGCGCCGATCCGGATCCCCGACCGTCGCCGCACCTCGGCGTTCTCCGCAGTGGTGGGGCACGGGTCCACGACGAGATCCAGCCCTCCGGCGGCGTCGTGCAGCACCGGCAGAACCGCCGTCGCGGCCTCGACGGTCCAGCCCCCACCGGCGTCGCAGCGGATCGCTCCCCCGGGTCCCAGGGCCTCCCGGACCGCTGCGAGACGGTCGATGTCCTCGGCCGGGGATCCGGCCGACTCAGCCAACCGGACCGCGGCCGAACGGCAGCCCGAGGCCGTGACGATCTGGTGGGCCCGTGGTGCGGGGACGGCGGGAACGGTCACCGCGATCGGCACCCGACCACGAAGTGGATCGGGCCAGCCGACCGTCCCGACCTCGATGGCGGCGGTGAGCCAGCGCGCGGCCCGGCGATCGTCGTACTCCTCCGGCGGGCTGAACTCCCCCCAGCCTTGCGGGCCTTCGATCAGCATGCCTTCGACGATGTCCGGTCCGTCGGTCACCGGGATCGCGTAGACCGAAGCTCCGTCGAAGTCGATCCAGGTTTTCACTCGCCGGGCGACCAGTACGCCAACATCTCGGCGAAGGTGTCGAAGGCGGGAGCCGACACCCCGTAGGTCGCCTCGAGGTGGATGCTGAGTGGGAAGCCGAGGTCGGCCACACCATCGATGACTCTTTTGTAGAGGTCGACCATCAGGGCCCGCTTCCGGTCCGGCTCGCTGGCCGCCAGCGTCCGGACGAACTCCTGCTCAGCCGCCACCGCCGCGTTGCCGGGATCCTGGATCAGCCAATTCACCAGTCCGATGCGGCTTTCCAGCTTGGGCACGAAGCCGAACGACAGCAGGATTTCCGGCCGGTGGTCGCTGTGGCAGGCGAAGTCCCTGAGGAAACCGATGATCGCCTCGGAGTACAGGAGTTGCGTCAGGGCGTAGGTCGCTCCCCGATCGCACTTGAACCCGAACCTGCCGACCTCGTCGGCACGGGTCGGAATCAGCACCACCCCGCGGTTGGCGACCAGGTCCCGATAGATCGACAACGCGTCGGTCGGCGGGAGGCCGGTCCCCTCCCCGTCGCTCATGGTGCGCGGTACGCCGACGAACGCGATGCCCTCAATCCCGGAGCCCAGCAGATCGCCGAGCCGCGCCCGCAGCGTGGGCTCGTCCGAGAAGGACGTCACCTGGGTGCACAGGCCGCTGACCCCGGGCATCTCCGGGGAGATCAGCGACCAGTAGTCGAGGACATCCAACTTGGGCTTCATCTCGACCGGCCGGCCGGCGTCCTCATCGATCATTCCCGGGATCATCACGTGACCGACCCGAACACCCGCCTCCGCCGACAGCCGCATGACCTTGCGGGCTTCGTCGACCCGCTCGTCGGGCGCGCGGTCGAGATTGGGTGGCACCAGCTCCACCGCCACCGTGTTGAAAGGCACGGGAAAACACTAACCGACACCCTCGACACGAATTGTCTTGACTCAGTCAAAAAAAGACGACAGCATGGGGTCCGTGCGGGGAAATGCTGACGCGATCGAGTTGTTGCGCGGCGCCGACCTCCGGGTGACCCGCCCTCGACTCGCCGTGCTGGCGGCGGTTCGCGATCATCCCCACGCCGATACCGATGCACTGCTGGGCGCGGTGCGCAGAACCCTGCCCGAGGTCTCCCGTCAGGCCGTCTACGACGTACTGGCCGCGCTGACGACAGCCGGGCTGATCCGGCGGATCCAACCCTCGGGATCGGTGGCCCGCTACGAATCCCGGGTAGGCGACAATCATCATCACATCGTCTGCCGCACCTGCGGTGTGATCGGCGACGTCGACTGCGCGGTCGGCACTGTGCCGTGTCTGACCCCCGCCGACGACAACGGATTCCGCATCGACGAAGCTGAGGTCATCTACTGGGGGAAGTGTCCTGACTGCGCAGCTATGAACGTCGCCGACAAAAGCGGGATCGCGGATGGACCCGCTTCCGCCGACACCGGTACGTCCACCACGCTGTCACCCATCACCACTGATTTCACCCATCACCACTGATTTCACCCATCACCAAGGAAGGACGAAGTGTCAAACAGCGAGAGCGAATGCCCGGCAATCTCCGCCCCGGAGCCGACTGCGCACCGGCCGATGACCAACCAGGACTGGTGGCCTAACCAAGTCGATGTCTCGGTGCTGCATGCGCAGTCCAACAAAGCGAACCCGCTGGGCGCCGATTTCGACTACGCCAAGGAGTTCGCCAAACTCGACGTCGACGCCGTCAAGCGCGACCTCATCGACATGATGACCACCTCGCAGGACTGGTGGCCGGCCGACTACGGGCACTATGGCGGCCTGTTCATCCGGATGTCCTGGCACTCCGCAGGCACCTACCGGATCTTCGATGGGCGTGGTGGCGGCGGCCAGGGCGCGCAGCGCTTCGCCCCAATCAACAGCTGGCCGGATAACGTCAACCTCGACAAGGCCCGCCGGCTGCTGTGGCCCATCAAGCAGAAGTACGGCCAGAGGATCTCCTGGGCCGACCTGCTGGTGCTGGCCGGCAATGTCGCCCTGGAGTCGATGGGTTTCAAGACCTTCGGGTTCGCTTTCGGCCGTGACGACATCTGGGAGCCGGAGGAAACCCTGTGGGGCTTCGAGGACACCTGGCTGGGAACCGATAAGCGCTACGAGGGTGACCGCGAACTGGACAATCCCTTCGGCGCAACCACCATGGGCCTGATCTACGTCAACCCCGAGGGACCCGAGGGCAACCCGGACCCGTTGGCGGCGGCCAAGGACATCCGCGAGACCTTCGGCCGGATGGCGATGAACGACGAGGAGACGGCCGCGCTGATCGTCGGTGGACACAGCTTCGGCAAGACCCACGGCGCCGGTGACGCCAACCTGGTCGGTCCCGAGCCCGAGGCAGCCCCGATCGAGGCGCAGGGCCTGGGTTGGAAGAGCTCCTACGGCTCCGGCAAGGGCGAGGACCAGATTGGTTCGGGGCTCGAAGTGGTCTGGAAGCCGAACCCCACGAAATGGGACAACGGCTACCTGGAGACGCTGTACGGCTACGAGTGGGAGCTGACGAAGAGCCCGGCGGGTGCCTGGCAGTTCGAGGCCAAGGACGCCGAGGCGGTCATCCCAGACCCGTTCGGCGGCCCGAATCGCAAGCCCACCATGCTCGTCACCGATGTGACCATGCGGGTCGATCCAATCTACGGCCCGATCACGCGCCGCTGGCTCGATCACCCCGAGGAACTGGCCGAGGCCTTCGCCAAGGCCTGGTTCAAGCTGCTGCACCGTGACATGGGTCCGACCAGCCGGTACCTGGGCCCCTGGATTCCGCAGCAGCAACAGCTGTGGCAGGACCCGCTTCCGGAGGTGGACCATCCACTGGTCGACGACGCTGACATCGCCGCGCTGAAGGCCACCGTGCTCGCCTCCGGTCTGTCGGTGAGCCAGCTGGTCAAGACCGCCTGGGCTGCGGCAGCCAGTTTCCGCGGCACCGACAAGCGTGGCGGGGCCAACGGTGCCCGTCTGCGGCTGGAGCCGCAGCGCAGCTGGGCGGTCAACGAGCCGGGCGAACTCGACAAGGTGCTGCCGGTGCTGGAGAAGATCCAGCAGGAGTTCAACGCGTCCGCAGCGGGCGCGAAGAAGATCTCGCTCGCCGATGTGATCGTGCTGGCGGGCTCGGCGGCGGTGGAGAAAGCAGCCGCCGACGGCGGTGTGGCGGTGCAGGTCCCGTTCCATCCCGGGCGGACCGACGCATCCCAGGAGGACACCGACGTCGAGTCGTTCGGTGTCCTCGAACCCCGCGCCGACGGATTCCGCAACTACATCCGGCCCGAGGAGAAGACGCAAGTTGAGCGACTGCTCGTCGACCGCGCCTACATGCTGAACCTGACGGCCCCGGAGATGACAGCCCTCATCGGCGGCCTGCGGACGCTGGGTGCGAACCATGGCGGCAGCAAGCACGGTGTGTTCACCGACCGCCCTGGCGTGCTGAGCAACGACTTCTTCGTCAACCTGCTCGACATGGCCACCGAATGGAAGGTCTCGGAAGCCTCCGAGAACGTCTACGACGGCGTCGACCGGGCCTCCGGCACCACCCGATGGACGGCCACCGCCAACGATCTGGTGTTCGGTTCGCACTCCGTGCTGCGGTCGCTGGCCGAGGTGTACGCCTCCGACGACGCCAAGGAGAAGTTCGTCCACGACTTCGTCGCGGCATGGGTCAAGGTGATGGACAACGACCGGTTCGATCTGCACCGGTAGCTGTAATGTGAACGGGCCCCGCGGTGGCGGCCGCGGGGCCCGTTTGCGTCGCAACCAACAGGAGTGACCGGGGTCAGGTGCATCCGCTGGCGTTGACCCACCGGCCGTTCCAGCCGATGCACGCACTGGCTTCCGGGGTGATCGGCGCATAGGCATCCTGCGGCATCACGTAGGGCGCCATCACGTCGGACAGATTCGCGCACCCGCTGACGGTGACCCGCCGCCCGGCGCTGGCACACACATCGGCCGCGGCCGTTCCACTGCTACCCGCCACCACGATGAGAACAGCCGGCCCGGTAGCCATCGCCAACACCGCTGCCGAGCCTGCAGCCCATCGCCGCCAGTTTTGTCCCATGCCGCGGATTTTAGCCCTCCGAACGGTGACCGATCCCCTGGTTGCGCCGCCGGTTCAGAGCGGCGGCCGTCAGCGCCACCACGACGATCACCGCCACTCCAGTCAGCCACGGCCACGGGCCGTGGGCGTACACCCAGCCGGCCAACACCTTCTGCACCCCGGCCGCGGCTGCGATCACCGGATCCTCGAGTCCCGCCGACGAGCCCAACAGCCGCAGTTCGAACCAGCCGTAGTACGCGACGTAGAGGCCGACAGCGACGAGGATCACCCCGCCGAGGCGGCTGACCCAGGGAAGCACGCTGCGAATCCGGTCGACGAACGCCGTGCTCGCCATGGCCACCGCAACTGCGAGCACGCCCACGACCAGTGTGAGACCGGCGGCGTAGGCCGCGTACACGCCCAGTACACCCAGAGCCGACCCGCCGTGTAGGGCGGTCCCGGTGACCGCCAGGAATGGACCCACCGTGCAGGACAGGGACGCGACCGCGTACCCGATCCCGTAGCCGTACATCGATCCGACCCGGGCCGACGGCGCCCATCGCGCGGCCCTGCCCGCTATCGGCGCGCCCAGTTCGTGACCGGTCAGCAACCAGACGCCCAACACCACCAGGGAGGTGCCGACGAGAACCGTCGCGTAGGGCAGATAGCGCTGCAGGACTGAGGCGACCGAGACGGTCAGCAGACCGAACAGGCCGAACACGGTCAGGAAACCCAGAGCCATCGCGGCGGTGGCACCGACGGACCGCCGCAGCGCCGGCCAGAGCGCTGCCGTCCGGCCGGTCGCATCGGGCCGGGAACCGCCCTCCTCCCTCACGACCAGCGACAGGTAGGCGGGCAGCATGGCGAACCCGCACGGGTTGAGGGCGGCCACCATGCCCGCGGTGAATGCCAGACCGATCAGACTCTGGTTCACACCGGCACTACGAGGTCAGGGCGCGCACGCGGTCGGTGAGTTCCTGGGCCGACATCGCCGAAGTCGGGTTGTTGACGAATGACGACGAACCGTCCGGACGCAGGAAGACGTACGCCGGCTGCCACGGCACGTTGAACCGGGCCCAGATGGAACCGTCGGCGTCGTTGATGTTGGTGAAGTTCAGGTTGTACTTCGACACGAAGCCCTGCAGAGAGGACAGATCGGCTCGGGTGGCAACCCCGACGAAGGTCACCGCCGGGTTCGCCGCGGACACCGCGGCCACGTTGGGAGCCTCCTGGTTGCAGAAGGGGCACCACGGCGTCCAGAACCACAGGACCGCTGGCTTCCCCTCAAGGCTGGTTCCGTTGAACGTCGCCCCACTCAGTGTGGTGCCGGTGAAGTTCAGGTCGGCGGCGGACGCGGTGGCCGGACGGCTCAGACCGAAGGTCACCGCCAACGTCACCAGCAAAACGCTCAGGATTCGGTACGTGTGGGTCTTCATAAGGCTGACCTTAGGAGCGTTCGGTGCCGACGACCACGATGAACGGCAGCGGTAAGAATTGTGTAAGTCCCGCCGCCACTGCCCGACGGGGGTCGACGCTTCCCGCCGTGGCTAAGAATCTTTCTCACGGGAGGCTTAGAGATAACCACCAAATGAAGGGCTAGCGTCGGAGTCAGTCGAAGTCACAGGCCAGCCGAATACATCCGTCCGGCGGACGACAGATAAGCAGGGGGCACGGCATGACCAGTTTCACCTCTCGATATGGCAACCCCGCGCACGATTTCCGTGGAGCCCACGTCTGGGCGTACGAACGGCACGGTTGCACCGTGCTGACGATCACCGGCCGCATCGACGGCGGCAACGTCGACGAGATCATGGCCTACGTCCGCCGCATCACCGGCGACGGTCCTTCGCTGGTCCTCGATCTGAGCGGGGTGACGTCCTGCACTCCCAATTGCGTGCGGTTGCTGCACAGCGTCGACATGGCCTGCGTGGAACGTGGCGGCCAGTGGGCACTGGTGGCGGGCGATGCGGTGCGGGAACGACTCTCGGGCCGGGACGGATCCCTCAGCGTTCCGTTGTACGACTCGGTAGCGCACGCCGAGCACGACTTCGACGAGGAAGTCATCGCCCGGCGCCACCTGCTCCTGCCGTTGCTGCGGCGTAGCGCCTGACGTCACGGGTAACCTGGGGCGTTATGCCCCGTGTTCACACAGCCCTGACGACGGGTTCGCTGATCTGCGGGTTGTTGTTTGCCGCGGCGGCGAACGCGACGGCTGATCCCGCCACCCCGGCGCCGGTGCCGGATCCCGGGTCAAGCCATGCCGCATCGACGGCGGCAGGGCCTCCCCCGATCGACCACGACGGCCAATACGCGGTCGGCTCGGAGATCCTGCCCGGCGTGTATTCCTCGGCGGGCCCCTCCGAGGGGGGAACCTGCTACTGGCGCCGAATCGGGGCCGACGGTGTCACCCTGGCCAACGCCCTCACCAAACAGCCCCAGGTGGTCACCATCGAGGTGACGGACGTTGCCTTCAAGACCAACGGTTGCCAGCCCTGGCAGCCGACCGACGCGGCCGCCGCCCCTCCCGGGCAGACCCCGCCCTGGCTGAGCCAACTACAGCTACGACACAGCCTCGACATCCTCAACGGCCTGGCCGGCCAGTCGGGCAACGGGCAGCTGCCGCCCTACTGAGACCCGCCGGTTACCGTCTGCTGGTGATCGTGCTGCTGCCGCCATCGGAGACCAAACGCGCCGGGGGCGAAGGCCCGCCGTTGAACCTGGACCGGCTGCACACACCTGAGCTCACCCCGCTGCGCGCCGAGCTGGTCGAGGAGCTCGTCGGACTGGCCGCTGACACCGAGGCGTGCCGTGCGGCCCTGGGCATCTCGGCCGCCCAGCAGGCCGAGATCGAACGCAACGCCACGCTGCGCACCTCCCCCACGCTGCCGGCCATCGCCCGCTACACCGGGGTGCTCTACGACGCTCTCGACATCGCCTCGCTGACCGCGGCGCAATCCCGCCGAGCCCGCGCCCGGCTCGCCGTGGGTTCGGCCTTGTTCGGCCTGCTGCGCGCCGACGATCCGATTCCGGCCTACCGATTGTCGGCGTCATCGAAACTGCCCGGCCAGCCCGGTCTGGCGGTCCGCTGGCGACCGGTTCTGGAGCCGGTCCTGGCCGCACTGGCCGAGCACGAACTGATCGTCGACCTCCGCTCAGGGGCCTACGCGGGCCTGGGCCGGGTCACCGACGCCGTCCGCGTCGACGTGCTCTCCGAACACCCCGACGGCAGCCGCAGCGTGGTCACCCACTTCAACAAGGCGCACAAAGGCCGACTGGCCCGGGTCCTGGCCGTCAGTGCGAGCGAACCCGACGACGCCGCGGCCGTCGCGGCCATCGCCCGCCGGGCGGGGATGCAGATCGAACGGGACGGCAACCGGCTGACGGTGATCGTCACCCCGTAACCGGCGGTGCGGGGACGGCGCCACGCCGCTGCCGAACGACTGAGACACTCTCTTGTATGGCACGACGGTGTACGGCACGACTGCGCGTTCTGATGCCCCTGCTGACCGTCCTCACCGCATCCGGGGTCGCATCCGGGGTCGGCATCGCCCCCGCCAGCGCCGATCCCGTCGCCCCGCCGGACTTCGTCGCTGTGCAGGACGTGGACCCGAGCATCGTCCAGGAGATCCGCTACATCACGCCACACAATTTCATCGGCGACCCCATCGCCGGGTATCAGGCGCCGATGTGCATCCTGACCCGCCCGGCGGCCGAGGCGCTGGCCCGGGCGCAACGGAATTTCCTCGAACGCGGGTTCACCCTGAAGGTCTACGACTGCTACCGGCCGCAGCGCGCGGTCGACGAGTTCGTGGATTGGGCCGCCGATCTGGCAGACCAGCGAATGAAGGCGGAGTTCTATCCCCGAGTGGACAAGACAACGCTGTTCGCCGACGGCTATATCGCGGAGAGATCCGGCCACAGCCGGGGCAGCACCGTGGACCTGACGCTGGTGCCGCTTCCCGACGCCGGCCGGCCGGCCCCGGTGTTCGTCCCCGGCCAACCCCTGGTGGATTGCGCCGCGCCCCCACCGCAGCGATTCCCGGACAACTCGGTGGACATGGGGACTGGATTCGACTGTTTCGACACGCTGGCCAACACCGCCGATCCCCGCATCGACGGCGACGCCGCCAAGAACCGTCTGCTCCTGCTCGAGGGCCTCGAAACCGAGGGTTTTGTCAATTACGACAAGGAGTGGTGGCACTTCACCTACAAACCGGAGCCCTACCCCGAGACTTTCTTCGATTTCCCCGTCGATCCGGTCGCGCTGATCCGGGGACCGGAAGGATAATTACCGAAAGAATCTCGTCCCCCACCCGTCTCGCGAAAGCCGGTACCGCACGTGGACGTTCTCGACGAACGCCATTACGCCTGGCGGATGCTGCGCGCTGCCCGCCGGGCCCAGGCATCCCTCGGCTCCGGTGTGGAGCAGATGTCCGCATCGGTCCGCGATGAGATCCACGCCCTTCTGACCGAGGCCATGGAGGCCGGTCTGGACCGCGCGGCGCTCGTCACGGAATTGGCCGCCCTCGGCGGCCGACTGCTGACCTTCTGCGACCCGGCGCCGGAGCAGGGGTCCGTCGACGACTCCCGTGGGCTGCCCGACCTAGCCGGACGCCTCGCCGGCCTGATCGGTGAGGGCCCGGCGCAATAGATGCATCGCCACCGTCGTCGAGCGCTCCCGGACGTCGGGACGTTCGCCGGGGATGAGTACGCGGCGGGTCACGGTCGGCCCGTCCTGGAGCATGACACAGAACCAGACCGTGCCCACCGGTTTGTCGGGGGTACCGCCGCCGGGTCCGGCGACCCCGGTGATGGCCACCGCGGTGTCCGCGCCGAATCGCGCGATCGCCCCGCGGGCCATCGCCTCGGCCACTTCGGCGGATACCGCACCATGGCCGGCGATCAACTCGGGCGGCACGCCGAGTAAGGCCGCTTTCGCCTCGTTGGCATACGCGACGACACCGCCGCTGACGTAGGCCGACGAACCGGGACGGTCGGTCAGTCGGGCGGCGAGTAGGCCCGCCGTGCAGGACTCGGCCGTGGCGATCCGCCGGTCGGCGAGCAACGCGGCGATCTGATCGTCCACGGTGCTCCCGTCCTCGGAGAAGATCGTCGGGCCGTGTCGGCGCCGCAGCAGCGCCGTCAACTCCCGGTAAGCGTCCTGCCCGCCGGGTTCGTAGCGGGTCACGATCTCCAGTTCGCCGCGGCGCAGGCACGTGGTGACCTCGAGGCCACCGAAACCCGGTATCGCCTCCGCATCGCGCAGGGTGTCGGCAAGCGCGGACTCCGGCAGCCCGAACATCCGAACCGTCTCCTGGCGGTAGACGGTACGTCCGGCGAGCGCCCGGGCCACCGCATCGGTGGCCATGGCGGCCTCCCACATACCCTGCAGTTCCTTCGGCGGTCCGGGCAGCACCACGACCGTCGGGGTTCCCGGCACCACCACCCCCGGAGCGGTACCGACGGGGTCCAGTACAGATGCACCTTCGGGAACCATCGCCTGTTTGCGGTTGGCCGCGCGCACCGCCTTCAGATCCGCGTCGGGGTAACGGGTCAGCCACTGCTGCACGATCCCGGCGATTCTGGCCTCCATCGCCTCATCGAGAACCAGTGCGCGACCGCAGAACCGGGCGACGGTGGCGACTGTCATGTCATCGGCGGTTGGCCCCAGGCCGCCGGTGGTGACGATCAGATCGACGCCCTCGGAACTGAGGAACCGGAGTTGGGCGTCGATATCGGACGGCCGATCACCGCAGATCGTGATGTGGGCCAGTTCGACGCCGAGTTCGAGCAGCCTGTCGGCCACCCACGGTCCGTTACGGTCGGCCACCCGGCCGGTCAGAACCTCGGTCCCGGTCACCAGAATCCCCGCGCGTGCGCTCATCGGTGTCGAGAGTACGCAGCGCCGTCACCGTCGAAGCGGGATCGCGGCGTCGAACTCCGCCGCCTTCCCCTCGGACTGCCACCGGTACCAGCGCTGCCACCGGCGTAACCCGAACTGCTGCCAGCGGGCGTCGGCACCGGGGACGACACGGCGCAGCACCTCGATGGCGGCGACCAGTGGCGCCCGGGCCACCAGCAGAGCCATGCCCGGGACGGGGTTCGGGAGGTCATAACGGCGCCGGTTCCACGGCAACATGAACAGGCCGGAATAGCCGGCCTGGAGCCAGAAGTGGTAGGCGGCCCGGGCCCGGTCCGGCCCGCTGTGGTCGGGCTTGGGGGCGAAGGCCGGCACGAAGGACTCCACGAGTTCCGCCCCGGTTTCGCCCGAGTCGTAGCTGCGCGCGGAGTCGGCCATGAACAGGATCCGCCAGGCGTCGAGCACCGTCTCCGGAAACCAGCCGTCGCACCGCACGCCGACCAGATGCCCGCAGTATCGGTTGAAATGCAGCACCGCCCTGGTCTCGTGCGGGGAGGTCAGGAATCCCAGCGCGGTCAGGCCCAGTGCCGGAGCGACGCTACCGCCGAGGAGGGTGAGCAACATCGCCGACTGGCTGATCGGCAGACCCCAGCGGTCGAAGTCCCACTCCGGGTGACGACGAACCCGGGCGCGGACGCTGACGTGCATGATCCGGACGTGCAATGAGATGGCCCGGGCCACCGAGCCGGGCCGCAGCACCGCGCCCGGCTGGCAGACCTCGATCCACCACCGGGACGTCTCCATGTAGCGGTGCAGCGCGCGCTCCCCCGCGTAGCCGCCGGACAACGACAACGGCAGCGCAAGCCAGGCCTCGGTGTAGGTGTCCATCGTCCCGGCGTTGCCCACCGCACCGAGCGCGTAGGCCCAGCGCCGCCAGACCGCCGCTCCCTCCTCGACCAGGTCGGGATCCACCCAGTCCGGAACGGTCTCGAAGTCCGTGATCAGCGCGCGCAGGGACTCCGGAGCGTCGGGCACGCTGTCGATGCCCGCACTGACGGCCCGCTCGACGAGCTCGCGGGCCCGCGGCGCCCCGAGTTCGCCGTGGTAGGTCTCGGCGACGAAACGCTCCGCCACCGGATCACCCTGGGTCAGGCCCGTGCGGAAGCTCTCGGCCACCGCGTTGGTGGGGAACAGATCGACACCGGTGAGCCGCAACACCCGGTCCCGCAACCTGCTGTGCCCGGTGCCGGACTGCGGATACCGGAACGCCCATGGCACCGGACCCGGCACCCCGTCCGGGGAGAACGCCGTCAGTTGCCCGCGCCTGGTGCCCGGATCACCAGGGGAACA
>Ga0208823_1000553_pt1 | contig 32041 bp, 32 predicted proteins | sample AD_UKC075_MetaG_FD_184440 | JGI IMG/M metagenome (GOLD analysis project Ga0208823, IMG submission 184440) | Active sludge microbial communities of municipal wastewater-treating anaerobic digesters from USA - AD_UKC075_MetaG (SPAdes) (version 2) | ecosystem: Engineered > Bioreactor > Anaerobic >... | reverse complement strand
CTTCGCCACCGCCTTCGTGGTGGTGATGCGGGCCCTGGGCGTGCCGGCGCGGGTGGTCACCGGCTACCAGGGCGCCGAGCCGCCGGACGTGGACGGCTGGCGCATCGTGCGCCAGAGCCACGCCCACGCCTGGGCCGAGTACTGGGTGCCCGACGAAGGCTGGCAGCGCGCCGATCCCACCGCCGCCGTGGCGCCCGAGCGGGTGCGCTCCAGCCGGCCGCTGCCGGTGCAGCCGGGGCTGGTGCAGAGCGCGCTGCGCGGCGTCAGCCCCGCGCTGGCCAGCCGGCTGCGGGCGGCCTGGGAGCTGCTGGACAGCCGCTGGAACCAGTGGGTGATGGGCTATTCGCGCACCACCCAGTTCGACCTGCTGGCCCGCCTGGGCGTGCGCCAGCCCGACTGGGCCGACCTGGCCCGCGGCCTGGTGCTGCTGCTGGCGGCGGTGGCCACCGGCGCAGCGGCCTGGGCCTGGCTGGACCGCCGCCGCCAGCCGCCCTGGCAGCGGCTGCAGACCCGGCTGGCCGAGCGCCTGCGCCTGGTGGGCATCGACGCCCGGCCGCACCACGGCCCGCGCACCCTGGCCGCCCTGGTGCGGGCACGCCACGGCACGGCCGGCGAGGCGCTGGCCCAGGCGCTGGACGCCCTGGACCGCTGGCGCTACGCCCCCGGCGCGCAGGCCGCACTGCCCGACCGCCGCTGGTGGGCCCAAGTGCGCAGCGAGACCGGCCGCCTGCGCAGCGGCCCGTCCTGAGACGCCGTGACCGGCCGGGATAATCCGCCGATGCCGTTCCGCCCTTCGCCCGCCTGCCGCCCCGTCACCCGCATCCTGCCCGGCGCGCTGCTGGCGGCCACGCTGGTGCTGACGGCGGTTGCGGCCAGCGCCGGCAAACCGGCCAAGCGCCCCGGCAAGGCCGCCGCCGGCCACGCCGCCAAGGCCGTCACCCATGACAGCGCGCCGGACGCCGTCATCTACGGCCGGCGCGACGACGCCATGGCCCTGGCCGACGAGCTGGCCGAGCGCCACGGGCTGGATGCGGCCTGGGCCCGGGCCCAGCTGGCGCAGGCACGCTTCCAGCCCGCGGTGGCGCGGCTGATCATGCCGCCTGCGGCTGGCACGGCGAAGAACTGGGCGGCCTACCGCGCCCGCTTCATCGAGCCCGAGCGCATCAAGGCCGGCGCCGCCTTCTGGGCCACCCACCAGCGCTGGCTGGACGCGGCGGAAGAACGCTACGGCGTGCCGGCGGCGGTGGTGGTGGGCATCATCGGCGTGGAGACCTTCTACGGCCGGGTGACCGGCAACTTCCGCGTGCTGGACGCGCTGGCCACGCTGAGCCTGGACTTCCCCAAGGGCCGCAAGGACCGCAGCGCCTTCTTCCGCGACGAGCTGGGCCAGTTCCTGCGCCTGGCCCAGACCGAGCAGGTGGCACCGGCGTCGATCAAGGGCTCGTTCGCCGGGGCGATCGGCCTGGGCCAGTTCATGCCCGGCAGCATCAACCGCTTTGCGGTCGACTTCGACGGCGACGGCCACATCGACATGGCGAACAACCCCGCCGACGTGATCGGCAGCGTGGCGCACTACCTGGCCGAGCATGGCTGGCAGCGCGGCCAGCCCACGCACTACCCGGTCAAGCCGCCGGTGGACACGGCCGACCGCGCGGCCCTGATGGCGCCCGACATCCTGCCCAGCTTCACCGCCGCGCAGTTCGCCGAACGCGGTGCGGTGCTCGATGCCGCCGGCGCGGCCCACCCCGGCCCGCTGGCGCTGGTGGAACTGCAGAACGGCGACGCCGCGCCCAGCCACATCGCCGGCACCGCCAACTTCTACGCCGTGACCCGCTACAACTGGAGCAGCTACTACGCGCTGGCGGTCATCGAGCTGGGCCAGGCGATCGCCGCCATGCGCTGACGGCGTCGTCAGTGCGCGGGTGTCGGCTTGCCGCGCAGCCGCTGCACGGCAGTGACCACCGCCAGCACCACCGCCCCGGCCAGCGCGCCGACCACCAGGTCGGCCAGCAGCGGCAGCAGCACGGCCACCACCGCGCCTGCACCGGCCACCCAGCCGTCGACCAGATGGTGCAGCACCGGCACGCCATGCGCCAGGATGCCGCCGCCGACCAGGAACATCGCCAGCGTGCCGACGACCGACAGCGCCTTCATCAGCCGCGGCGCAAAGGCCAGCAGGCCACGGCCCAGCGCCTGCTGCGCCGCGCCGGCCTGGCGGCTGAGCCAGAGCCCGGCGTCGTCGAGCTTGACGATGCCGGCCACCAGGCCGTAGACACCCACCGTCATCACCAGCGCGATGCCGGCCAGCACGGTGGCCTGCTGGGCCAGCGGCGCATCGGCCACCGTGCCCAGCGAGATCACCACGATCTCGGCCGACAGGATGAAGTCGGTGCGCACCGCGCCCTGGATCTTCTGCTTCTCCAGCGCAGGCAGGTCCAGGCCGGGATCGGTCAGCGCCGCCTTCAGCGCCGCGCGCTCGGCGGCGTCGTCGGCCGGGTCGTGCAGCAGCTTGTGCGCCAGCTTCTCCACGCCCTCGAAGCACAGGAAGGCGCCGCCCACCATCAGCAGCGGCGTGATCGCCCAGGGCGCGATGCTGGCGATCAACAACGCCGCCGGCACCAGGATCAGCTTGTTCAGCAGCGAGCCCTTGGCCACCGCCCACACCACCGGCAGTTCACGGTCGGCGCGCACACCGGCCACCTGCTGGGCGTTCAGCGCCAGGTCGTCGCCCAGCACGCCGGCGGTCTTCTTGGCCGCCACCTTGGTCATCGTGGCGACGTCGTCGAGCACGCTGGCGATGTCGTCGAGCAGGATCAGCAGGCTGGTGGCCATGGGCAATCAGAGGGACAGTGGCGGAGCGCCGATTCTGGACCACAGGGCATGGCGCATGCCCGCGGCAGACTGACGTCAACCGGCCTCGGCCGGCGTCAGTCGCGGTCGGGCGCGCCCAGCGGAAACAGGTGGCGCAGCGGCCGTGCCGCTTCCACCGCACGGGCAAACGAGGGCCGCGCCAGCAGCCGTGCGCGGTAAGCGCGCAGCGTGGTGAACTCGGCCGGGATCGGGTGCGTCCAGTCGGCGTAGAACAGCGACGGCGCCGCCGCGCAATCGGCCAGGGTGAAGGGGTCGCCGGCAGCCCAGGTGCGGCCCTTCAGTTCGGCATCGGCCCAGGCGTAGGCGCGGTCCAGCTTCTGCACCGTCAGCGCCAGGCCCTCGTCGCGCTTGGTGGCATCCCCGGTCATCGCGCCGCGCACTGCGTGCTGCACCGGGTCCATCACATGCAGGTCGAAGAAGCGGTCGAGAAAGCGCACCGGCAGCGCCGCCGCCGCGTCGTCGGGCAGCAGGCGCACGGGGCCGGGGTGGTGGATCTGCAGGTGCTCGATGATGATGCTGCTTTCGACCACGGTGGTGTCGCCATCGACCAGCACCGGAAACAGCGCCAGCGGCCAGCGCGCCAGCCACTCGCCCACCACCTTCGGCGCATCGGGTCCGATGCTGCGCAGTTCGTAGGGCGTGGCGTTCTCGTGCAGGGCGATCAGCACTTTCTGCGTGTACGACGAGAACGGGTGGCCGTAGACGATCAGCGCCATGGTCGATCCTTCGATGCTCAGCGAGCGGCCTGGCTGGCCTGGTTCAGCTCACGCAACTTCTGCAGATGCTCGGCCACCGCCTTGTTGCAAAGGCGCACCGTCTGCGCCAGGTCGGCGCGGCGCTTCTCGCACACCAGCAGGGCTTGCCGGTCCTGCATGCCGGCGCGGATCACCTGCTCGAAGCTGGCGCCATCGGGCAAGGTGGTGGGCGCGGCGCAGCCGGCGGCCAGGCGTTCTTCCAGCACGGGGCAGTCCAGGCTCTCAGGCAGCAGCTTCACCGTGGTGCCGCAGGCGGTCAGCACGGCCAGCACGGGCGCCAGCATGACCAGGCGGATCGCGTTCATGGCTTCACCTCCATGCCAGCGGTCTTCCATTCGGCCAGGAAGGTCAGCGGCACCGGCACCGGCATGCACTGGCGGCCGTCGATCTCGACCTGCACCGCCTTCTGCTCGACCACCGCGGCCTGGATCTGGGTGTCGATGGCCTTGCGCTGCGCGGGCGTGGAGGCGGCATCGCGCTGCTTCGTCAGCTCGGCGATGCGCGTCTGCCCGGCCTTGCTCAGGCCCGACAGCCGGGTGATCTCGGCCTGGTTGCCGGCCAGCTTGGCGTCGTAGCTCTGCAGCTGCTGGGCGTGGGTCTCGGCCAGCTGCTTCAGCTCGGCGTCGAACTTCGCGTCCTTGGCCGCCAGGTCGCTGGCCAGCTGGCCCTTGGCCTTGGCCAGTTCCGCCTGCGCGTCCTCGCCCAGCTTCTGGTAGCGGGCCACGGCCTCCACCGCGTCACGCCCCTTCCAGCTGCCGGCCCACCAGCCGGCGCCGCCGGCCAGGGCCATGATGACCAGGTAGATCAGGTTCTGCATGGCGCACCTCCGGCGCCATGCTGACACGAAAGCCCGCCGCGGCCCAGGGGGACCATCCCGCCGAGTCCCCCCGCCAGCGCAACCCGCAGGTTCAGCGGCTCAACGCCAGCTTCACCCCGAAGCCCACCAGCAGCGTGCCGGCCACGCGGTTCAGCCAGCGGGTGACGGCCGGGTTGGCACGCAGCCGCTCGGCGAAGACCTTGGTCAGCCCTACCGCCAGCGCGCCGTACAGCCCGGTGAGCACCGCCACCGTCACCGCCATGACGCCGAAGGTGAGCAGGCCCTGGTGCCGCGCCGGGTCGACGAACAGCGGGAAGAAGGCCATGTAGAACACGATGGCCTTGGGGTTGAGCAGGGTGATCAGCAGCGCCTGGCGGAAGTACTGGCCGGCGCGGATCTGCAGCACCGGCGCGTCGCCCGGCTTGGCGGTGATCATGCGGAAACCCAGCCAGGCCAGGTAGGCCGCGCCCAGCCACTGCACGGCCGAGAACAGCACCGGCGAGGTGCTCAGCAGCGCCGCCATGCCGGCCACCGCCAGCCAGATCAGCACCTGGTCGCCGGCGATCACGCCCAGCGTGGCCGCCATGCCGCCGGCCACGCCGCCCTTGCCGGTGGACGTGACCAGGGCCAGGTTGCCCGGCCCCGGAATGGCCAGGAACACAATCACCGCCACCACGAAGGCCCCGTAGTCATTCACCCCGAACATGTGCTGCTCCTCTGCTGTCCACTGCCCCTCGGCCGGGCGCCGATGATGCCAGCGCCGCACGGTCATCCCCGCGAGGACGAGTGCACGTTCGACGCCATCCGCGCCCAGGGCGCCGGCGGGCAGAACGTCAACAAGGTCAGCAACGCCGTGCACCTGCGCTACGACGTGCGCGCCAGCAGCCTGCCCGACGCCCTCAAGGCCCGCCTGCTGGCCTGGCCCGACGCCCGCATCAGCGGCGACGGCGTGGTCGTGATCAAGGCCCAGGACCACCGCAGCCTGGAGCGCAACCGCGCCGACGCCCTGGCCCGCCTGGCCGAGCTGATCGCCGCCGCCGCCCATGTGCCCAAGGCGCGGCGGGCGACGAAGCCGACCAAGGGCTCGCAGCGGCGGCGGGTGGAGGGCAAGGTGCAGCGCGGGGCGGTGAAGGCGCTGCGCGGCAAGGTGACCGGCGACTGACGGCACGCGACGGCCGGCTGCCCGCCGGTGGCTCAGGACGCATCGATCAGCGGCCCGGCCAGCCTCGCCGCAGTGACCTCGATGTGGTTGCGCAGTGCGGCCACGTCCGGGTGCTTGCTGATGTCGAAGCCGATGGCGTCGGCGTCTTTGGGAGTGGGCACCAGGTCCAGCAGGCGCATGGCCAGTTGCAGCGGGTTGCCGTCGGCACCGATGGCGCGCAAGTCGGCCAGCCGGCGGCGCACGCCGTCGGCGAACAGCCGCGACTGGGCATCGCCGGAGCGGCCCAGTTGGTCCAGCAGGGCCAGCAGTTGCGCCTGCTTGGCAGACAGGGCATGGAAGTCTTCGCTGATGCTCATGTCAGTATCCCGTCGAGATAGGCGGGCTGGCCTTCAGGCTGTCGGCCGGTACCCAGACCTGGTTGCCCCCGCCGCGCAGGACGTTCACCCCGTCCGATGACATCTGGGGTGCCGCCTCGCCTGACCAGACCTTGAGGCCGCCCTGCGGAACCTCGTACTCGACGAAGGCGCCATCGCGGTTCCACTCGCCCTTGACCGCTGCACCCGAGCGCCATTGCGCCTCGGTCATGGTCCGCGGATCGGTGGTGGTCCAGTAGCCGCCGTTCGGATTGCTCTGGCTGTCGATCACGCGGTAGCGCTTGTCGCCCTTGGACAACTCGATGGCGGCGGGCGGGTCCTTGAAGGTGGCTGCGCTGCCCGGGTCGATCTCCGGCCAGCCCGGTTTGGCGGGTGGGGGCAGATCGGCCCGCTTCTTCGCCTCGGCCATCGCCTTGAGCACGGCCTTGGTGGGCGGCCGGGCACCTGCCTCCTTGCCGATCCTGCGCTGACCGAACTTCACCGGCGCCGCCGCAGGCGCCTTCGTCGGCGCCACCTCCCGCACCGGGCCGGCTTCAGCCGCAGGCTTGGCTGGCCGGGGCTTCTCGATCGGCACCTTGCGCACCGGCTCGCCGGCGCCCCCCTTGGGGCTGCCTTTCGAATGGGCGCCCCGCGCCGCCTTGGCCAGCAGGGCGACAAAGGCCGCCACGCCGATGATGGCAATGGCCCGCGCCAGGTGGGCGGCCGCGTCGTCGAGCTCGCGGCGCTCGGTGGCATGGGAAGTCACCAGCAGGACGTCACCCAGTTCACCCGCAACGTCGAAGACCGCCATGCCCAGGAAGATGGCTCCGCCGGCCAGCAGCACGAGGTCCACCACCGCGCCGACACCGAAGGCATGCGAGCCGGCCCAGACCACCAGCGTGCCCGCCATGATGGCCAGGCTGGCCGGGCTCAGCAGCGCCTGGAACTCCTGCTGCATGTTGGCCGGCAGCAATGGCGCGGTGCGCCGCAGCACCTCGGAGAACTTGTCGACCAGCGGCCAGTGGGCGATGCCCCTGGCGGCAGGGCCGCCGCAGGCGTGGGCCGACCGGCCGCAGGCGTCATCCCGCCCCATCGGCCGACCGGCCCCGGCAGCGACGACAGCGCCAGGACCAAGGTCCCGTCGTCCAAGGCGGATGGCAGGCCCGAGGTTCCGATCGGCCCCGGTGGATGCGCGACAGCCATGCGCGGCTCTCCGGCTGGTCGAATGACCCTGCGTGCCGTTCCAGGACGGCGGATCCGTGCTGGGGAACTTTACGACCTGGCGTGCTCACCGCCATCAGCCGGGCCAGGTCCGCACCATCTTCACCCACTTCCCCGCCTTCAACCCGAACCGCTCCTCGATCACCGCCACCCGCGCCAGCATCGTCTCGCGGTCGGGCGGCACCACGTCCCGCCCGGCGATCAGGATGGTGTTGCCCTCCTTGGTCGGCGCCAGCTGCCAGACCTGGTCGGCGCCAAACACGGCGGCCACGCGGGCGGCACTGCGCTCGAAGCTGGCATCGCGGCCGAACAGGTTGACGGCCATCAGGCCGCCGGGCGCCAGCAGGCTGCGGCAGGCGGCGTAGAAGGCTTCGTCGTCCAGCACCGGGGCGGCGGCGTCGTGGTCGTAGAGGTCGACGCTGAGCGCGTCCACCGTCTGCAGGTGGGCGTCGTCCTGCACCCAGGCGGCGGCGTCGGTGTGCAGCACCTGCAGCAGGGCGTCGTCGGCCGGCAGGTGGAACCACAGGCGGTTGGCGTCGATGACGCTGGGGTTGATCTCCACCACCGTGGTGCGCCAGCGCAGCACCTGGTGGGCGAAGCGCGTCAGCGCGCCGGCGCCCAGGCCCAGCTGCACCGCGTGGCCCTGGCCCAGTGCGTCGCTGGGGCGGAACAGCAGCCAGGCCATCATGCGCTGGATGTACTCCAGCTCCAGCTTGCGCGGGCTGCGGATGCGCATGGCGCCCTGCACCCAGTCGGTGCCCAGGTGCAGGTAGCGCACGCCGTCGAATTCGCTGATCGTGGCGCCGGCCAGCTCGGTCTGCGCCCGGGTGGTGCGGGTGGTCTTCTTCGTCGCCATCAGGTCAGCCCATGTCGGTTGAACACCGCGGCCCAGGCGGCGCGCTTGCGCTCGAAGCTCCAGCTGGCGTTGGCCGGGCTGGTCGATGGCAGCCGGTGCACCGGCAGGCCCAGCGCGGCGGTCACCTTCATCGCCCGCGCCGATTCACCGCCGTTGTGAGCGATGGCCTGCAGTTGCGGCAGGCGCGCGGCCAGGCCGGGCAGGTCGTTGGGCACGGCGTCGGTGATGGCGCTGTCCAGGCTGCCTTCGCGGCGGCAGGCGGCGTAGACGTCCCACAGGCCCAGGCCGCGGGCCTGCATGGCCGACAGGCGGTCGGCATAGGGCATGGTCATCAGATCGGTGTTCCAGAGTGCCGACAGGATCGGCCAGAAGTGGTTGCGCGGGTGGCCGTAGTACTGCTGCGCACGCAGCGACGCTGCCCCCGGAAAACTGCCCAACACCAGCAGCCGCGTGGCCGGGCCGGCCACCGGCGCGAGGCCATGTTGCAGTGCGTCAACGCCAGGACGCTCGGCCGCACCATCCCGAACTTGAGCTCTGTTCATGGGCAGGAATGCGCATTCCGACCGTTGTCGCCCCCCCATCCGGGTGCAATCATCCGCCGCCGGCCGAGGGAGGCCGCCGACATCGCCGAGGAGCAAGCGCACATGAACATCGACACCATCGTCACCTTCGTCACCACGCAGGGCGCCGACTTCGGGCTGAAGATCCTGGGCGCGCTGGCGGCCTGGATTGTCGGCCGCTGGCTGATCGGCCTGGTGCTGCGGGGCGTGGGGGCGGCGCTGGAGCGCGGGCGCAAGGTCGACGCCACGCTGGCCAACTACCTGCGCTCGATCCTCAGCGTGGTGTTGAACGTCGTGCTGGTGCTGGCGATCCTGGACATCTTCGGGGTCAAGACCACCAGCTTCGCCGCCCTGCTGGCCGGCGCCGGCCTGGCCATCGGCACCGCCTGGGGCGGGCTGCTGACGCACTTTGCCGCCGGCGTGTTCATGCAGGTGCTGCGGCCGTTCAAGGTGGGCGATTTCGTGCAGGCCGGCGGCGTCACCGGCACGGTGCACGAGGTGGGCCTGTTCGGCACCACCATCATCACGCCCGACAACGTGCTGACCATCGTCGGCAACAACAAGGTCTTCTCCGAAAGCATCCAGAACTTCAGCAGCCTGCCCTACCGCCGGGTGGAATGCAGCGCCAAGGTGGCCAACAGCGTCGACCCGCTGGACGCCATCGCCCGGCTGAAGGCGTCGATCGCCCAGATCCCCAACGTGGCCACCAACCCGGCACCCGACGTGGAGATCACCAGCTTCACGCCCGAAGGCCCGCTGCTGTGCGTGCGGCCCTACACCCACAACGACCACTACTGGCAGGTCTACTTCGACACCCACAAGGCCATCGTCGCCACCTTCGGGGCGGCGGGCTACCCGGTGCCGGAGACGCCGATCAGCCCGAAGAGCCGCTGACCAGCGCCGCCAGCCGCGGCAGCGCGGCCAGCGCATTGTCCGTGGTGATGGCGGCCGTCTCGTCGAGCGTCCAGCCGCGCAAGTCGGCCAGCACGGCGGCGATGCGCGGCAGCTCGGCCGGCTCGTTGCGGCTGCGCTCGCCGACTGCCCGCTGGGCCGCCGTGCGGTACAGCCAGTGCGGTGGAATGTCGGGCGCATCGGTCTCCAGCACCAGGCTGTCCGCCGGCACCGCGGCCGCCAGGCGGCGGATCTGCAGGGCGCGGTCGAAGCTCATCGCGCCGCCGAAGCCCAGCCGCAAGCCCATGCCGGTGAACACGTCGGCCTGCGCCTGGCTGGCGTTGAAGGCATGGCCGATGCCGCCGGGCACGCCGATGCGGCGCAGGCCCTTCAGCAGCCCGTCGGCCGAGCGGCGCACATGCAGCAGCACCGGCAGGCCGGCGTCGCGTGCCAGCTTCAGCTGCGCCAGATAGAAGCGTTCGGCCCGCGCCAGGTCCAGCCCGGGCACGAAGAAGTCCAGGCCGATCTCGCCCACCGCCACCAGGCGCGGGTCGTCGCGGTGCTGGCGCAGCGCATCGGCCAGGCGGTCGAGGTCGTCATCGGCGCTGCTGTCCACGCACAGCGGGTGGATGCCCAGCGCATAGGCCAGGCCATGGGCATGGGCCAGGTGGCGCACGGCCTCGAAGTTGGCCACCGCCACCGCAGGCAGCACCTGCAGGCCCACGCCGGCCGCCCGGGCACGCGCCAGCACGGCGCTGCGGTCGGCGTCGAACTCGGGGGCATCGAGGTGGCAGTGGGTGTCGATCCAGGCGGGGCCCATCGGCCGATGATGCCGCAGCCCCCCGGCTGCAGGCCCGCACAGCCCGTGTTACCGTGAAAGCGGGCAGCCCGCTGGCGGTTGCCGGAGCCGTTGACGATGGCACGCCCCTCGCTCTACAGCCGATCACCCGCTCGCCCGGCGCGCCCCGCGCCGGCGGCTGCCGCGCCTGCCGAAGCTGACGTGGCGACGGTGCCGGACGCCAAGCCGGCACCTGCATCCGTGTCACTGCGCGCCCGCCTGGCCGGGCGCATCCGGCAGCACGAGCGCTGGCTGTGGGCCGCCGGCCTGCTGCTGGCGATGGTGGCCGCCGGCTGGCCGGCATGGACAGCCCAGGTGCTGCGCCCGCTGAAGATCGAGCAGATCGATGCCGCGCTGCGCGAGTCCATCGCCAAGGAGCCACTGGCATCGCCGGGCCTGGCCGCCTACGAGGCCGTGCTGCCGTCGGTGGTGCGCGTGGTGGGCGAACCGCCGGCCGCCGCGGCCTCGGCGCCGTCGAAGAAATCTGCCAGGCCCGGCAAGCCGGCGCCCGATGCCGACGACGACCCGCATGGCGGGCGCAGCGTGGGCACCGGCGTGGTCATCGTCGACAAGGGCCTGATCCTGACCAACCTGCACGTGGTCGACGGCGCCGCGAAGATCACCGTCACCTTCTCAGACGGAAGCCAGAGCGAGGCGCGCGTCGTCAACCTGATGCCCGAGAACGACCTGGCCGTGCTGCAGGCACTCACCATTCCCGACGACCTGCACGCGGCGACCATGCGTTCCACCAACGGCCTGGCGCCGGGCGAGGCGGTGCTGGCGGTGGGCTTTCCGTTCGGCATCGGGCCGTCGGCGTCGCAGGGTGTGGTGTCGGGGCTGAAGCGCGAGTTCCACTCGCCCGAGGGCCGGCGCATCCTCACCAACCTGATCCAGTTCGACGCCGCCGCCAACCCCGGCAATTCGGGCGGGCCGCTGGTGACGATGGACGGCCACGTGGTCGGCATCGTCACCGCGATCATGAACCCGACCGCCAGCCGCACCTTCATCGGCATCGGCTTTGCCGTGCCGATCGAGAACGCCGCCGCCGGCGCCGGCCTTCCCCCGTTCTGATGGCCCACCCCCGAAGCGCCTTCGGCGCTCCCCCTCAAGGGGGCGCCGCCAGCGGCCCGGCAAGCCGGTTCCGCGGCGACCGCTTGCCTCGACCACCTGACTTCCACCTCCTGAGACTGCGATGAGCACTGTTCCCACCGTCCCCGCCGAGACCGCCCAGCTGATGGAGCGCATCCTCTACGAGGTCAAGCGTGTCGTCGTCGGCCAGGACCGCTTCCTCGAACGCGTGATGGTGGCGCTGCTGGCGCAGGGCCACCTGCTGGTCGAGGGCGTGCCGGGCCTGGCCAAGACGCTGACGGTGCGCACGCTGGCGGCCACCTTGCGCGGCAGCTACAAGCGCATCCAGTTCACGCCCGACCTGGTGCCGGCCGACCTGGTGGGCACGCGCATCTGGAACCAGAAGACCGGCGAATTCAGCACCTCGCTGGGCCCGGTGTTCGCCAACCTGCTGCTGGCCGATGAGATCAACCGCGCGCCGGCCAAGGTGCAGAGCGCGCTGCTGGAGGTGATGCAGGAGCGCCAGGTGACGATTGCCGGCGAGACGCACAAGGTGCCCGCGCCCTTCATCGTGATGGCCACGCAGAACCCGATCGAGACCGAGGGCACCTACCCGTTGCCCGAGGCGCAGGTCGACCGCTTCATGCTCAAGGTGCTGGTCGACTACCCCAGCGACGACGAGGAGTTCGTGATCGTCGAGCGCGTGATCGGCCCGGCGCTGGCGCCCAACCCGGTCGCCGGCATGGGCCAGCTGGCCGAGCTGCAGCAGGCCTGCCGCCAGGTCTACGTCGACCCCAGCCTGATCACCTATGCCGTCAAGCTGGTGGGCGCCACGCGCCGGCCAGGCCAGCATGGCCTGGGCGAGCTGGCCAAGTACCTGAGCTACGGCGCCAGCCCGCGCGCCAGCATCGCGCTGGTGGAGGCGGCGCGGGCGCTTGCCTTCATGCGCGGCCGTGGCTACGTGCTGCCCGAGGACCTGGGCGACCTGGCCGCCGACTGCCTGCGCCACCGCCTGGTGCTGAGCTACGAGGCGCTGGCCGAGGGCCTGAGCGCCGATGCGCTGATTGGCAAGGTGATGGCCAGGCTGCCGCTGCCGGACAAGCCCTTGCAGCATCAAACCACCTGAGCGGCATGGCGGAGACGACCACCGGCGCCAGCGCAGCCGAACCGCTGCTGCACCGCCTCGAATGGACGGTGCTGAAGCGCCTCGACGGCCTGCTGCAGGGCGACTACCGCACGCTGTGGCGCGGCGCCGGGCTGGACCTGGCCGACCTGCGCGAGTACCAGCATGCCGACGATGTGCGCCACATCGACTGGAACGTCACTGCCCGACTGCAGCAGCCGCATGTGCGCCAGTTCACCGAGGACCGCGAACTGAGCGCCTGGTTCCTGCTCGACCTGTCGGGCAGCATCGACTTCGGTTCATCCGACCGGACCAAGCTGGGCCTGTCCGAAGGCTTTGTCGCTGCGCTGGCGCGGCTGCTGACGCGCCACGGCAACCGCGTCGGCGCCATCCTCTACCACCCCGGCGCGGCCGACCCGCGCCAGCGGCTGCAGGTGCTGCCGCCCGGCCTGGGCCGGGTGCAGGTGCTGCAGTTGCTGGCGCGCATGCGCAACCCGCCCAAGCCGGCTGCGCGTGGCCGCGACGGCAGCGCAGCGCCAACGCGGCTAGGCGACCTGCTCGGCCTGGCCGAAGGCATGCTGCGCCGCCGCTCGCTGGTCTTCGTCGTCAGCGACTTCATCAGCGACCCCGGCTGGCAAACGCCGCTGGGCCGGCTGGCGCGCCGGCACGAGGTGCTGGCGGTGCGCCTGGTCGACCCGCTGGAACTGGCCCTGCCCGACTTCGGCCTGCTGACGGTGGAAGACGCCGAGACCGGCGAGCAGTTGCTGGTCGACACGCAGGACCCGGGCTTCCGCCAGCGCTTCGAGGCGCTGACCGCCGAGCACGAGGACACGCTGCAGGCCCAGTGGCAGCAGGCCGGCGTCGACGTGCTGGAACTGGCCACCGACGAGGACCTGCTGGCCGCCCTGCTGCGCTACGTGGCGCTGCGCCGCCAGCGCGCCCGGGCCGCCAGCGGCCACCGCCTGCCTGCCGCGCTGTGCACGCCCGTGGGCGTGACGGCAGCCGCCTGATCGCAAGGAACGACCATGACCCTGCTCTGGCCCGACTGGTTGTGGAGCCTGCTGCTGCTGCCCCTGCTGGTGCTGCTGTACCAGCGCCTGCTGGCGCGGCGCAAGAAGAACAGCGTGCGCCTGGCCAGCGTGGCCATCGTGCGCCAGGCGCTGGGCCCTGGCCCGGGCTGGCGCCGCCATGTGCCGCCGCTGCTGCTGCTGGCCGCGCTGGCGCTGCTGCTGTTCGCCACCGCCCGGCCAGTGGTCAAGCTCAAGCTGCCGGCACGCGACCAGACCATCATCCTGGCCATGGACGTGTCGGGCAGCATGCGCGCCACCGACGTGAAGCCCAACCGCATGGTGGCCGCGCAAGAGGCGGCCAAGGCCTTCACCGCCGCACTGCCGCGCAATGTGCGCATCGGCGTCGTGTCCTTCGCCGGCACCGCGGCCGTGGTGCAGGCGCCCACCCACAGCCGCGAGGACGTGGTCGCCGCGATCGACCGCTTCCAGATGCAGCGCGCCACCGCCATCGGCTCGGGCCTGATCCTGTCGCTGGCCACGCTGTTCCCCGAGGAAGGCATCGACCTGAGCCAGATCACCGGTGCCCGGGCCATGCCGGCGTCGCCGGAAGAAAAGAAGGAGAAGAAGCCCTTCGTGCCGGTGGAGCCGGGCAGCTACGGCTCGGCGGCGGTGATCCTGCTGACCGACGGCCAACGCACCACCGGACCCGACCCGCTGGAGGCGGCCAAGATGGCGGCCGAGCGCGGCGTGAAGGTGTTCACCGTGGGCATCGGCACCAAGGCCGGCGAAACCATCGGCTTCGAAGGCTGGAGCATGCGCGTCAAGCTCGACGAAGACACGCTCAAGGCCATCGCCAACGCCACCCGCGCCAACTACTTCTACGCCGGCACGGCCGAGGACCTGAAGCAGGTCTACCAGGGCCTCTCCAGCCGGCTGGTGGTGGAGACCAAAGAGACCGAGGTCAGCGCGCTGTTCGCCGCCGCGGGCGCGCTGCTGGTGGTGCTGGCCGCCGGGCTCAGCGTCTGGTGGTTCGGTCGGGTGCTGTAGCCCGGCAGACGGCGGGGTCAGGCCTGGGTGGTGGCGGCGGTGGTGGCGGCACCGCGCCGCGGCCGGCGCAGCACCGCTGCAGCGCAGCCGAACAGGGCGAGGCCGGCCAGGCCGAAGCTGCCCGGCTCGGGCACCTTGCAGATGCCGGTGCCGATGGCCACGCAGGCCCCGGCGAAGCTGGCATCGAGCGACAGGAAGTCGCGGCCGACGACATTGCGCGCGAAATCGGGGCTGGCACCGAAGTTCAGCAGCAACGCCCCATCGGCCGCGGCCGTCCAGCTCATGCGCAGGAAGGTGAAGGCGCCATTCGTCTGCACCGCAGCCAGGTCGTCATCGTTGAGCAGCGAGTAGCCGACGGTCTTCAGCACACCGGGCGTGCTGGCGTCGGCATCGAAGCCGGCATTGGCACCGCCGAACTCGGCATCCAGCAGGCTGGCACCGCCCCCGGTGGTCAGGCCCGTGTTGAAGACCACGTCCAGATCGAACGCGGACAGGATGTCCGTACCCAGGCCGCTGATGCGGACGTCGACGATGATGGTGTCGCCGACGGCGACGCTCTGCGATGCTGGATCCATGCTGACCACGACCGCGGCCGAGGCCGGCGCAGCCGAGAAGACGGCGGCAGCGACCACCGGAGCGAGCAGAACATGTTTCATCGTGGACCTCTCTTTCGGATGTCTGGAAGTACCGAGGCGCCTTGGATCGCGCCTCGGTCGGGGTACCTCAGTTGGTGGCGCAGTTCGGCCGCGTGCAGGCCAGCACGCACTGCCGGGCGTCGTTGATCGTGATCTTGCCGTCGCCGTTGGCATCACGCGGATCGCCGCTGGCCGGCGTCTGGCCGATGCCGGCGCGGACCAGGCTGACGTCGGCCGAGTCGATGTCGCCGTCCCGGTCGATGTCGCAGGTCAGGTCGGGCTTGGTCAGCGTCAGGTCAAACAGGACCGGCGTGGTGCCCGAGGTGTTCGCATTCAGACGCGCCTGCACCTGGATGAAGCGCCCGGTGAGGCCGGGGTTGGCGCCATTGGCCACCGGCACGAACGGCAGGCCGGTCAGGTTGGCCTGCACGTCGCTGGCGCGGGCCGACACCGTCACGCTCGTGCCCGACGGCGTCGAGGCGTTCCAGCCGATCTTCGCCCAGGTCTGGCCGCCGATGCTGCTGTCGTTGACCACCGTCCAGGTGCCGGTGGGCGTGGTGGTGTTGCGTGCGGCAAAGCCGGTGGCGTCGCTGTAGGTGTACGGGTCGAAGCCGACCGGGAAGGTGCCGAGCGGCGCACAGTCGGTACCACGGTACTTGGCGACGCTGTTGGTGAAGCGGTTGATCTGCCAGACGTTGTTGTCGGCGTCGACGATCACGCCCCGGGTCTCGATCGATCCCGCGAACTGGTTGGGACCGCTGCACAGCTGCGCACCGGTGGTCTTGTCGTACTTGCGCACGCCGCCGGTGGTGTAGGGACCGGTCCAGATGTTGCCGAAGCCGTCGACCGAGATGCCGGTCGACGACAGGCCCTTCGACCCGCCGGGCGTGGTGAAAGTGTTCGGACCCGGTGTGAACTCGCGGTAGCCCAGGCCGCTGGTCGAGGCCAGGTAGACCTTGCCGTTGCCCAGCGCGATGCCGTAGTTGTCGCTGTTGTCGTTGAAGGCGGTGGCGGTCGCGGCCGGGTTCGCGGCCGTCGTGTCCATGCGGCCCAGGGTTCGGCCCAGCGACGCGCTCCAGAGGATGCCGTTGGCATCGACCAGGCAGCCGTAGGGGTTCCAGGGCACGGAATACGGGCCGCCGATGATGCTGCCGTCGGCCGCGCTCAGCTTGTAGTAGCGGCGTGAGTTGAAGACGCCGAGCCACAGGTTGCCGTCGGTGCCGATGCACAGCGCCCGGCCGAGCTGGCCGTTCTCGGAGCTCGGCAGGGTGCTGGTCCAGGCCACGCGTTCGTCCTGGCTCTCGCAGCTGGTGGCGTTGCAGTCGAAGTTGGCGCCGGTGCCGTTGACGACCGCCTTGGTCTCGGCGGCGCTGATGGTGCCGCTGTTGTCGGCATCGGTGGAGGTGCCGGTCTGGCCGGGCCGGGCGATGCTGCTCTCGGCCAGCACCTTCATCACCATCGGCGGCCGGTTGTCGAAGTGCCGGTTGGCGATGTAGGCGTTGCCGTCGATGTCGACCGCCGAGCGCGAGGGCGCCGCACCGCTGAAGGCACCCTTGTTGCTGAACGCGCCACTGCCGAACCAGGTGCGGTAGCGGCCCAGCTCACGTCCGGTGGTGGTGTCGATCTTGGACAGCGAGTCCTCGCCCGCGTTGGCGATCCACATCACGGGGAAGGTGGTGCCGACCAGGTTGAGCTGCAGCTGGTTGCTGTTCGGGGCGTTGAAGTTCACCCCGGACAGCACGCCCAGCGAGAAGTCGGCGTCGTTGGTGTAGACCACCACCCCGGCCTGGGCCAGCAACGGAAGCAGCCCGGCGGTGACCACCGCCGGGCCCATCCACTGGCGAAACGCACTGCCCTGGGGGCGAAGGTCACGGTGTCCTTGTCGCATGTTGCTCTCCTGTCCTCGAAACAATCGGGTCGTCGGGGGGGCGTCGTGGCCGTCGGGTCATCGCGTGCCGGCTGCTGCCACCAAGGCAGCAGCCGGCCGGCCGATCGGGAAGCCTTCCTGCGCAGTCGACCGAGTCAGGCGCTGCAGGCCTGAGCCGTCGGTGGCGATGCGGTAGATCTGCCCGGGCCAGTCGCGAAAGCTCATCAGGAACACATGGCGCCCATCGGCCGACCAGCTGGCGCCCATGTCGGCGTGTTCCCAGCGCGTCAGGTTGACGATGCCGCTGCCGTCGGCATTCATCAGATGCACGTTCATCGGGCCGCCCTGGCTGCCGGCATTGCTGAGGAAGAGCAGCTTCTTGCCGTCGGGCGAGAACCGGGGCTGGCTGTTCACGTAGGCGCCCTCGGTCAGCGCGACCGAAGTCCGGTCGCCCAGCTGCACCTTGCGCAGGTTGACGCCTTCGGTCCGACCGCCGGCATGCACGTAGACGATGCCGCGGCCATCCGGGGTCCAGACCGGCCCGAACTCGCCGCCCTTGCTGTCGGTGATGGGCTGGGCCGTGCCGCTGGCGAGATCGGCCACCACGATCCGGGACTTGCCGCCGATCTGGGCGACCAGCGCGATCCTGCTGCCGTCGGGCGACCATTCCGGCGCCCCCAGCTCCTGCAAGTCGGCGGCAATGCGCCGGTCGTCGCTGCCATCGGCGCGCACCACGCGCAGCTCGGTGCCACGTTCGCCGTCGGCGATGTAGGCGATCTGCTGGCCGTCCGGCGACCAGGCAGGGCTCTGCTCGAGCCCGGGCCGCGACGTCACGCGGCGCAGGTCGCCACCGTGGGCATCCATGGTGTAGACATCGCCGCCGCCCGAACGGGTGGAGACGAACGCGATGCGGCCCTGCCGCGACCACACCGGCTGCAGCTCACTGTGCTCGGTGCTGGTGAGCCGGACCTCGGTCGTGCCGTCGGCATCGACACGGAAGATCTGCGAGCTGCCGCTGCGCATCGAGGTGTAGATCACCTCGCCGCCGGGACCGGCCGCGCCGGGGGCCGGCTTGGTGTCCGCAGCGGCCAGCGCGATGGCCGGCCAGCACAGGCACAGCAGGGTCTGCGCGGCGGCACGCCTGGAGAACATCATGGCGTCGTCCGGCTCAGCGCGAAGCCTGGAACAGCATCGCCGGCACAGCCTCGCGGCCATCGGCCTGCAGCAGCTGGACGCGGTGGGCGCCGTCCTGCGTGGCTGTCAGCGTGTGGGCGAGCCGGCCATCGGCCGCCACCACCACCGCCGCCACCGACACGGCATTGCCCGGCCCGGCGACGCGCACGGTGATCAACGCGCCGGGCTGGAAGCCGCCGCCGGTGATCTCGATCGCACGGCCGACGGGCGCCATCGACGGCGCACTGGCGAACGGTGCGGCCATGGCCGCACTGCTGACGAACATGGCACCAAGCACCACGCGACGGAACACGGAGGACTTCATGGATCGCACCCCTTGCAAAAGACTGCCACCTCAGGCCGGGTTGCCCGCCTGTCGGCGCTGGCAACCGCTTGATGACCACGGTATGACTCAGGCCTTTGCGCGTGCATCCCGCGATCGCGGGGGCGCACCTGAGTTTTATCAATTCGGGAGTGGATCGAGGGGCGGAGAACGCAGCAGCGACGCCTGACCGCCGGCCCCGGGACCGCGCCGGTCGGGCCGCTCAGACCAGGCGGCCCTGCTCCAGCCGCAGCACCCGCTGGCAGCGCGCGGCCAGCGTGGCGTCGTGCGTGACCAGCACGAAGGCGGTGCCGTGGCCGCGCGCCAGGTCCAGCATCAGCGCGAAGACCGCGTCGGCGCTGCTGCGGTCGAGGTTGCCGGTGGGCTCGTCGGCCAGCACGCAGGCCGGGCGCGCCACCAGGGCGCGGGCGATGGCCACGCGCTGGCGCTCGCCGCCCGACAGCTGCGCCGGCCGGTGCGCCGTCCGGGCGGCCAGGCCGACGGCCGCCAGTGCCTCGCGGGCGGCGGCTTGGGCGCTGGCCACCGTGTCGCGGCGGATGCGCAGCGGCATCGCCACGTTGTCCAGCGCGGTGAATTCGGGCAGCAGATGGTGGAACTGGTACACGAAGCCCAGGTGGCGGTTGCGCCAGGCGCCCAGCTCGGCCGCGCCCAGCGTGCCCAGCTCACGCCCGGCCAGCGTCACCTGGCCGGCCGTGGGCGCATCCAGCCCGCCCAGCAGGTGCAGCAGGGTGCTCTTGCCCGAGCCCGAGGCGCCGACGATGGCCAGCGTCTCGCCCGGCTGCACCGACAGGCTCACGCCCTGCAGCACCGGCACGTCCAGCCCGCCTTCGGTGAAGCGCTTGGTCAGGCCCTCGCAGCGCAGCACGGGCTCACTCATAGCGGAGCGCCTCGGCCGGGTTGACGCGGCTGGCGCGCCAGCTCGGGTAGAGCGTGGCGATGAAGGCCAGCAGCAGCGCGATCAGCGTGATCGGCAGCACGTCGCCCAGGCGCGGGTCGCTGGGCATGCGGCTGATCACGTAGATGCTGCCGGGCAGGAAGGCCACGCCCAGCAGCCGTTCCAGCGCCGGCACCAGGGTGCCGATGTTGAAGGCCACCAGCAGGCCGAACACCACGCCGCCCAGCGTGCCGATCACCCCGCTGGCCGCGCCCTGCACCACGAAGATGCCCATGATCGAGCGCGGGCTGGCCCCCAGGGTGCGCAGGATGGCGATGTCGGCGCGCTTGTCGGTCACCGTCATCACCAGGGTGCTGACGAGATTGAACGCGGCCACCGCGACGATCAGCGTGAGGATGATGAACATCAGCCGCTTTTCCAGTTGCACCGCGTCGAACCAGTTGCGGTTGGTGCGGGTCCAGTCGCGCACCAGCAGGTTCGCCGGCAGGGCGTCGGCCAGCTGCTGGCCGATGGCGCGGGCCTGGTGCAGGTCGGCCAGCTTCAGCTGCACGCCGCTGGGGCCGTCCAGGCGGTACAGGCGCGCCGCGTCGTCGACGTGGATCAGGGCCAGGCCGCTGTCGTATTCGTAGTGGCCGGCGTCGAAGGTGCCAGCGACGGTGAAGCTCTTCAGGCGCGGCACGGTGCCGGCCGGCGTCACCTGGCCGCCCGGCGCCACCAGGGTGACGCTGTCGCCGGGGCGCACGCCCAGCTGCCGCGCCAGCTCGCCACCCAGCACGATGCGCCAGGCGCCTGGCTGCAGCTGGCTCAGCAGGCCGCCCTGCGCCATCTGCGCGGCCAGCGGCGTCACCTTGGGCTCTTCGGCCGGGTCGATGCCGCGCACGATGGCACCGCGCATGGTGTCGCCGCGGGCGATCAGCGACTGCTGGGCGATGAAGGGCGCGGCGCCGACGACGGCCGGGTTCTTCTGCGCCGCGGCGGCGGTGGCACGCCAGTCGGGCAGCGCGTTGCCCTGGACGTCGAACACCTCGACATGGGCCACCACGCTGAGCATGCGGTCGGTGACTTCCTTCTGGAAGCCGTTCATCACGCTGAGCACGATGATCAGCGCCGCCACCCCCAGGGCGATGCCCAGCATCGACACAAGGGAGATGAAGGAGATGAAGCCGTTGCGGCGCCCGGCGCGGCCGGCGCGGGTGTAGCGCCAGCCGATCTGCCACTCATAGGGCCAGTTCATCGCGCCGGTTCGGAAGGGGGGGCCACCATAGGCGGCGGATGCTAACAGCGGGTCTCTCGGGCCCACCCTGGCGTTTGGCGGCCATGCTGCGATGCACCAACAGCGCGCCCGCCCCGCCAGGGCCAGCGGGCCCGGCTTGCCCCAAATCAGGGCGCATCGGCACTGCGGCCGTGCCGAAACCCGGCCGAACCGCGCTTTCACCACTGGCACGACCATTGCGTCAGACCCGGCACCGGCAGCGGCAACCAGGCCGCCGGTCCAGCACGCCGTTGACGATGACGGTCCGGCCCGCCCAGCGGGCCCGGCACAGGCCCTCGCCCTGCGCCGGATGCTGGGGACTGCCTTCGGCAACGCCCGGGGCAGGCTTCATCGCAGACGTCCCACCGCCCCCGCGCCCCCCCGGCGCCTGGCGTCCGCCCTCACCCCTTCCGCAGACACCCACGCGATGCACATCATCCTGATCGGCCACGGCATGGTTGGCCACAAGTTCCTCGAAAGCCTCGCCGAGACCGGCCTGCGCGACGTGCAGGTGACCGTGCTGTGCGAGGAACCCCGCCCGGCCTACGACCGCGTGCACCTGTCGGAGTTCTTCAGCGGCAAGACCGCCGACGACCTGTCGCTGGTGCCAGCGGGCTTCTTCGAGCGCACCGGCTTCCAGCTGCGGCTGGGCGCCAGGGCGGTGAAGATCGAACGGCGCGACCGCACCGTCACCACCGCAGGCGGCGAGGTGCTGGCCTACGACGTGCTGGTGCTGGCCACCGGCTCGGTGCCCTTCGTGCCGGCGGTGCCGGGGCGCGACCGCGACCACTGCCATGTCTACCGCACCATCGAGGACCTGAAGGCGATGCAGGACAGCGGCGCCAGGTCCAGGAGCGGCGTGGTGGTGGGCGGCGGCCTGCTGGGCCTGGAATGCGCCAAGGCGCTGCGCGACATGGGCCTGCAGACGCATGTGGTCGAGTTCGCGCCGCGGCTGATGGCGCTGCAGGTCGACGAGGGCGGCGGCCGGGTGCTGAAGAGCAAGATCGAGGCGCTGGGCGTGCAGGTGCACCTGAACCGCAACACGCTGCAGATCACCGACGGCGCGATGGCGCGGCACCGCATGGTGTTCGCCGACGACACGCACCTGGACACCGACATGATCGTGTTCTCCGCCGGCATCCGCCCGCGCGACGAGCTGGCGCGGCAATGCGTGCTGGCCATCGGCCCGCGCGGCGGCGTGGTGATCGACGCGCACTGCCGCACCAGCGACCGCCATGTCTACGCGATCGGCGAATGCGCGAGCTGGAACGAGCAGGTCTTCGGCCTGGTGGCACCGGGCTACGACATGGCCCGCGTCGCGGCGCGCCACATCGCGGGTGAGGCGGGTGCCACGTTCAGCGGCGCCGACCTGAGCACCAAGCTCAAGCTGATGGGCGTGGACGTGGCCAGCACCGGCGACGCCCAGGGCCGCACGCCGAAGAGCCGCAGCTTCCACTTCACCGACGAGCTGAACCAGGTCTACAAGAAGATCGTGGTCAGCGAAGACGGCAAGGCCCTGCTGGGCGCGGTGCTGGTGGGCGACGCGGCCGAGTACGGCACCCTGCAGCAGATGGTGGCCAATGCGCTGCCGCTGCCGGCGCACCCCGAGGCGCTGATCCTGCCGGCCGGCGACGGCGTGAAGCCGGCCCTGGGCGTCGACGCCCTGCCCGACAGCGCCGTGCTGTGCAGCTGCAACAACGTCAGCAAGGCGCAGATCTGCAGCGCCGTGGGCGACGGCGCCACCACCATCGGCGCGCTGAAGGCCTGCACCAAGGCCGGCAGCACCTGCGGCGGCTGCGTGCCGCTCGTCACCCAGGTGATGAAGGCCGAGATGGCCAGGCGCGGCATGGCGGTGAACAACCACCTCTGCGAACACTTTGCCTACTCGCGCCAGGAGCTCTACCACCTGGTGCGCGTCGGCGGCTTCGAGCGCTTCGACGACCTGCTGGCCGCACACGGCAAGGGTTTGGGCTGCGACATCTGCAAGCCGGCGGTGGCCAGCATCCTGGCCAGCTGCCACAACGCCTTCGTGCTCAAGCCCGAACTGGCCAAGCTGCAGGACAGCAACGACTACTACCTGGGCAACATCCAGAAGGACGGCAGCTACAGCGTGGTGCCGCGCATGCCCGGCGGCGAGGTCACGCCCGACGGGCTGATCGCCGTGGGCCAGGTGGCCAAGAAGTACGGCCTGTACACCAAGGTCACCGGCGGCCAGCGGGTCGACCTGTTCGGTGCCCGCGTCGAGCAGCTGCCGGCGATCTGGGAAGAATTGATCGCCGCCGGCTTCGAGAGCGGCCACGCCTACGGCAAGAGCCTGCGCACGGTGAAGAGCTGCGTGGGCAGCACCTGGTGCCGCTACGGCGTGGGTGACAGCGTCGGCCTGGCCGTGGCGCTGGAGAACCGCTACAAGGGCCTGCGCGCGCCGCACAAGATCAAGTTCGGCGTCTCGGGCTGCACCCGCGAATGCGCCGAGGCCCAGGGCAAGGACGTGGGGATCATCGCCACCGAGAAGGGCTGGAACCTCTACGTCTGCGGCAACGGCGGCATGAAGCCGCGCCATGCCGAACTGATCGCCAGCGACCTGACTGAAGCGCGCCTGGTGCAGCTGATCGACCGCTTCCTGATGTTCTACGTGCGCACCGCCGACCGGCTGCAGCGCACCAGCACCTGGCGCGACAACCTCGAAGGCGGGTTGGACTACCTGAAGGCCGTGGTGATCGACGACAGCCTGGGCTTGGGCCAAGAACTGGAAGCGCAGATGGCCCACGTGGTGGCCACCTACCAGTGCGAGTGGAAGACCGCCGTGACCACCCCCGCGGTGCGGGCGCGCTTCCGCAGCTTCGTCAACAGCGATGCACCCGACGAGCACATCGTCTTCGTCGAGGAGCGCGGGCAGATCCGCCCGGCCACCCGCGACGAACGCGACGAGCGCAGCCCCGCCGACATCACCTGATCGATCACCCACCGGAGCCCACGATGACCACCAACCCGCCCGACACCAGCGCCGTGCAATCCGCCGGCTGGACCGCCGTCTGCGCGCTCGATGACATCCTGCCCGACACGGGCGTCTGCGCCCGGGTGCAGGGCCGCCATGTGGCAGTGTTCCGCCTGGCCGACGGCGCGCTCTACGCCATCGACAACGTCGACCCGAAAAGTGGCGCCAGCGTGCTGTCGCGTGGCCTGGTCGGCAACCTGGGTGACGTCAAGGTCGTCGCCTCGCCGCTCTACAAGAACCACTTCGACCTGGCCACCGGCGCCTGCCTGGAGCTGCCCGAGTGCAGCGTCACCGCGCATGCCGTGCGCTGCGACGGTGGCCAGGTGCTGGTCGCGCTGAACTGAACGTCTCCCTCTTCCCTGTCCCCACTGGAACCCGCATGGCCTACCTCGCCCCCGCCGAATTCGTCAGCCGCATGGTCGACGCCGGCGAATCCAAGCTGCTGATGTCCACCCGCGACACGCTGATCCGCTCGTACATGGCCGGCGCGATCCTGGCACTGGCCGCCGCCTTTGCCGTCACCGTCACCGTCAACACCGGCAATGCGCTGGTCGGCGCCCTGCTGTTCCCGGTGGGCTTCTGCCTGCTCTACCTGCTGGGCTTCGACCTGCTGACCGGCGTGTTCACCCTGGCACCGCTGGCGGTGCTGGACAAGCGCCCCGGTGCCACCTGGAACGGCGTGCTGCGCAACTGGGGCCTGGTCTTCGTCGGCAACTTCGCCGGTGCGCTGACGGTGGCGGTGTTCATGGCCATCATCTTCACCAGCGGCTTCACCGAGGCGCCCAATGCCGTGGGCCAGAAGATCGGCCACATCGGCGAGGGCCGCACCGTGGGCTATGCCGCCCACGGTGCCGGCGGCATGCTGACCCTGTTCATCCGGGCCGTGATGTGCAACTGGATGGTGTCCACCGGCGTGGTCGCCGCCATGATGTCCACCAGCGTCTCCGGCAAGGTCATCGCCATGTGGATGCCCATCCTGGTGTTCTTCTACATGGGCTTCGAGCACAGCATCGTCAACATGTACCTGTTCCCGTCGGGCCTCATGCTGGGCGGCAACTTCACCTTCATGGACTACATGATCTGGAACGAGATCCCCACCGTGCTGGGCAACCTGGTGGGCGGCCTGACCTTCGTCGGCGCGACGCTGTACTCCACGCACTACAAAACCGCGCCGAAGAGAGCCATCGCCTGACCACCTTGCAGATCAGCCTGGGCCAGCACAGCGATGCCGGCCCCAAGCCGCTGAACCAGGACTTCCACGGCGCGGCCCTGCCGGCCGAGCCGCTGCGCACGGCCAAGGGCGTGGTGCTGGCGCTGGCCGACGGCATCGGCTCCAGCCCGGTCAGCCAGCTGGCCAGCGCGGCGGCGGTGCGCAGCTTCCTGGACGACTACTACGCCACCAGCGAGGCCTGGCCGGTGCGCCGCGCCGCCCAGCGCGTGCTGCAGGCCACCAACAGCTGGCTGCATGCACAGACCCAGCGCGGCGACGGCCGCTTCGACAAGAACCGCGGCCACGTCTGCACCTTCAGCGCCCTGGTGTTCAAGGGCCGCGAGGCGCACCTGCTGCACGTGGGCGATGCGCGCGTCTACCGCCTGCACGCCCACGCGCTGGAGCAGCTGAGCGACGACCACCGGGTGCACCTCGGTGGCGGGCAGACGGCACTCGGCCGCGCGCTGGGGACCAGCGCCACGGTCGAGATCGACCACCGCGCCTGGGCCACCGAGCCGGGCGAGGTCTACCTGCTGGCCACCGACGGCGCCTGGCCCTGGCTGGACGCCGCCGCGGTGCATGCCGCACTCGCCGCCCATCCGCAGGACCTGGACGCCGCCGCCGCCACCCTGGTGCGGCTGGCGCTGACGCGCGGCAGCGACGACAACTGCACGCTGCAGCTGGTGCGCATCGACGCCCTGCCCGCACCGCAGCCGCACCAACTCCATCAGGCGCGCGACGGCCTGGCCTGGCCGCCGGCCCTGGCACCGGGCGCCGACTTCGAGGGCTGCACCCTGGTGCGCGAGCTGCAGGCCAGCGCGCGCAGCCAGGTGTGGCTGGCGGTCGACCGCGCCAGCGGCGCGCAGGTGGTGGTCAAGCTGCCGGCGCTGTCGCTGCGCGAGGACACTGCGGCGCTCGACCGCTTCGTGCTCGACGACTGGGTGGCGCGTCGGCTGGACAGCCCGCACGTGGTGCGCGCCGCCGCCACCGGGCGGCCGCGCCAGCACCTGTGCGTGGTGCAGCAGTTCATCGACGGCCCCACCCTGGCGCAGTGGATGACCGACCACCCGCAGCCCACGCTGGACGCGGTGCGCGGCATCGTCGCCCAGCTGGCGAAGGCGCTGCAGGCTTTCCACCGCAAGGAAATGCTGCACCAGGACCTGCGGCCGGAGAACGTGCTGATCGACCGCCAGGGCACGGTGGTGCTGGTCGACTTCGGCGCCACCCATGTCGCCGGCCTGGCAGAAGGCACGGCCGAGGCCGGCGCCACCGCGGTGCTGGGCTCACTGCAGTACACGGCGCCCGAATACTTCACCGGGGAAGGTGGCAGCCCCAAGGCCGAACTGTGGTCGCTGGCCCTGCTGGCCTACCAGATGCTGAGCGGCGCCCTGCCCTACGGCCTGCAGGTCACCCAGGTGCGCAGCGCGCGCGACCTGCACAAGCTGGTCTACACGCCGCTGCGCCAGCACCGGCCCGACCTGCCGGCCTGGGTCGACGCTGTTCTTCGTCAGGCGTTGCACCCGCAGCCAGCGCGCCGCCACGAGGCGCTGTCGGCCTTCGTGCACGACCTGCACCAGCCCGCGCCGCAGCATCTGCGCGCCACCCGGCTGGCCCTGGTGGAGCGCGACCCGCTGCGCTTCTGGCGCACGCTGGCGATCGTGCTGGGTCTCGTGGTCATGGTGCTGGCCGGCCTGCTGGTGAACAGAAGCTGATCGGGCGATCCGGGCCCAGCCCGGATAATCCGCGCCAGCCATGCACCTGCTGATCCCCTTCGCCGGCACCGTCTCCGAGGCCGGCCGCCAGGCCCTCGCCACGCTGGCCCTGCCACGGCTCGACCGCCTGCTCGCCGGCCTGCAGCCGGCGCAACGCCTGGGCACCGACGCCTTCAGCCTGAACCCGCCGCACGAGCAGGCGCTGGCCGCCGCTTTGGGCTGGGCGCATGGCGCTGACGACGCCCTGCCGTTCGCTGCCCGCCAGGCGGCAGCGCTGGGCCTGGACGCTGGCCAACCCTGGGCCCTGCTGACGCCGGTGCACCTGCACGTCGGCACCGAGCAGGTCAGCCTGACACCGCCCGCCGCGCTGCAGCTGGACGAGGCCGGCTCGCAGGCCGTGCTGGCCGCCGTGCGGGCGCTGTTCGAGAGCGAAGGCTTCACGCTGCATTTCGCCGCGCCGCTGCAGTGGCTGGCCACGCACCCGCTGTTCGACGGCCTGGCCACCGCGTCGCTGGACCGCGTGACCGGCCACAACGTCGACCCCTGGCTGCCCGACCACCGCAGCGCGCGCCTGCTGCGCCGGCTGCAGAACGAGGTGCAGATGCTGCTCTACACCCATGCGCTGAACGATGCCCGCGAGGCGGCCGGCCTGCCCACCGTCAACAGCGTGTGGTTCAGCGGCTGCGGCCGGCTGCCGGCGGCCACCGCGGCGGCCGGGCCCCGCATCGACGACCGCCTGCGCGCCGCCGCACTGAACGAGGACTGGGCCGCCTGGACCGAGGCCTGGCGTGCGCTGGACGCCGGGCCCATCGCCGAACTGGCCGCCCTGGCCGATGCCGGCCAGCCCTTTGAATTGACACTGTGCGGCGAGCGCTTCGCCCAACGCTTCGCCCCGGCCCCGCGCAGCCTGTGGCAGCGCCTGACCGGCCGGCGCCAGAGCGCCGCGGCCATCGCGGTGCTGGAGACCCTGTGAACCCAACACTCAGCCTGCGCGACGTGCCGCCCCGCGTGGCCTTTGCGCTGGAGCAGGCGGGCGTGCACCCGCTGCTGGCGCGGCTGTTCGCCGCCCGCGGCGTGCGCAGCGCCGACGACCTGGACGACGGCCTGGCCCGGCTGCTGCCGCCCGATCAACTCAAGGGCACGGCCGAGGCCGCCGTGCTGCTGGCCGACACCATCGCCGCGCAACGCCGCATCTGCATCGTGGCCGACTACGACTGCGACGGCGCCACCGCCTGCGCCGTGGCCCTGCGCGGCCTGGCGATGCTGGGCGCGGCGCCCGGCACGCTGAACTACGTGGTGCCCGACCGCCTGGTGCACGGCTACGGCCTGACGCCGACCATCGTCGACCTGGCCATCGACCAGGCCCGGAACTTGAAGGACGGCGTGCCGCCCCAGCTGCTGGTGACCGTGGACAACGGCATCGCCAGCACGGCCGGCGTGGCCCATGCCCGGGCGCGCGGCCTGCAGGTGCTGGTGACCGACCACCACCTGCCCGCGTTGGGCGCCGACGGCCAGGTGCAGCTGCCCGAGGCCGATGTGATCGTCAACCCGAACCAGCCGGGCTGCGGCTTTCCCAGCAAGGCGCTGGCCGGCGTGGGCGTGATGTTCTACGTGCTGCTGGCGCTGCGGGCCGAACTGCGCCGGCGCGGCGCCTTCACGCCCGACGCGCAGCCGCGGCTGGATGTGCTGCTCGACCTGGTGGCCCTGGGCACGGTGGCCGACGTGGTGAAGCTGGACGAGAACAACCGCCGCCTGGTGGCGCAGGGGCTCAAGCGCATCCGCGCCGGGCGCATGCAGCCGGGCGTGGCCGCGCTGTTCAGCGCCGCCGGCCGGGCAAGCGACCGCGCCGCCGCCTTCGACTTCGGCTTCGCCCTGGGCCCGCGCATCAACGCCGCCGGCCGGCTGAGCGACATGACGCTGGGCATCGAATGCCTGCGCACCGACGATGCGGCGCACGCGCAGGAACTGGCGCAGGCCCTGGACACCATCAACCGCCAGCGCCGCGAGGTGCAGGGCGACATGGCGACGCAGGCCGAGGTGCTGCTGGATGCGCTGCTGGCGCGGCAACCAGCCGACCAGGCCGTGCCGCCGGCGCTGGTGCTGTTCGACCCCGCCTTCCACGAGGGCGTGGTCGGCATCGTCGCCGGGCGGCTGAAGGACCGGCTGCACCGGCCCACCTTCGTGCTGGCGCGCGGGCAGGACGGGCTGCTGAAGGGCTCGGGCCGGTCGATCGCCGGCTTCCACCTGCGCGACGCGCTGGACCTGGTCAGCAAGCGCCACCCGGGCCTGCTGCTGCGCTTCGGCGGCCATGCGATGGCGGCCGGCTGCACCCTGGCCGAGGCCGACTGGCCCACCTTCGCGACCGCGCTGGCGCAGGTGGCGGCGGATTGGCTGCAGCCCGCGGCGCTGAACCGCTGCGTGGCGGTCGACGGCCCGCTGGGTGGCGAATGGTTCAACACCACCACCGTGGCCACGCTGGACGCCCAGGTCTGGGGCCCCGGCTTCGAGGCGCCGGTGTTCTGCGACGAGGTCGACGTGCTGCAGCAGCGCCTGGTCGGCGAGAAGCACCTGAAGCTGCGGGTGCGCCATGCCGGCGCGCTGCGCGACGCGATCTGGTTCGGCCATGCCGAGCCGCTGCCGGCGCGGGTGCGCCTGGCCTACCGGCTGAACCTGGACGAGTTCCAGGGCCAGCAGCGGCTGCAGATGGTGGTGGAAGCCGCCTTCGCGGCGGGTTGACCCGGAGGGGCCCGAACCCGTGACCTGGTCGCGGCTGGCGCACACTGCAGCCATGTGCATCGAACGCCCCTTCCATCCGCAGATTTCACGCCGCCTGGCCGCGCTGGCCGCCAGCGCCGCGTTGCTGCTGGCCACCGGCCCGGCGCAGGCGCAGGCGCCGGCCGCCCCGCCCAAGGTGCAGACCGTGGCCCATGGCCTGGTCAACCCCTGGGGCCTGGCCTTCCTGCCCGATGGCCGCCTGCTGGTGACCGAGCGGCCCGGCCGCATGCGCCTCGTCGGCACCGATGGCAAGGCCGGCCCGCCGCTGCCCGGCCTGCCGCCGGTGGTGGCCGAGGGCCAGGGCGGCCTGCTCGACGTGGTGGTGGACCCGCGCTTCGCCACCAACCGGCTTGTCTACTGGAGCTACAGCGAGGCGGCGGCCGATGGCGACACCAACGGCACGGCCGTGGCCCGCGGCCGGCTGGACGGCGCGCCTGGCGCCGAGCGGCTGGCCGATGTGCAGGTGATCTTCCGCCAGGTGCCCAAGGTCGCCAGCAGGCTGCATTTCGGCAGCCGCCTGGCGTTCGGCCAGGACGGACGGCTGTTCGTCACGCTGGGCGAGCGCTTCAGCCGCAAGGACGACGCGCAGACCCTGGACAACACCCTGGGCAAGGTGGCGCGCATCGAGGCCGACGGCCGCGTGCCGGCCGACAACCCGCTGGTCGGCAAGGCGGGCAACCCGGCAGGCACGAGGCTGGAAATCTGGAGCTGGGGCCACCGCAACGTGCAAGGCGCGGCGGTGCACCCCGCCACCGGCGAGCTGTGGACCACCGAGCACGGCCCGCAGGGCGGCGACGAGCTGAACCTCACCGGGCCCGGCCGCAACCACGGCTGGCCGGTCATCACCCATGGCCGCAACTACGGCACCGGCACCAGGATCGGCGACGGCACCGAACGCGCCGACGTGGTGGCGCCCTTGCTGCACTGGGTGCCCACGTCCATCGCGCCCAGCGGCATGGCCTTCCTCACCAGCGACCGCTACCCCGGCTGGAAGGGCAACCTGTTCATCGGCGCGCTGCGCGGCCAGGCGCTGGTCCGCATCACGCTGGACGGCAACAAGGTGCTTGCGCAGGAGCGTTTGCTGCAGACGCTGAACGAGCGCATCCGCGACGTGCGCCAGGGCCCTGACGGCCTGCTCTACCTGCTGACCGACAACGCCGACGGGCGCATTCTCAAGTTGCTGCCATGAGCCAGGACCACCACGACCATGATCACGATGGCATGAGCCATCTGGAGCCGATGGACCTGCGCGTCCGTGCGCTGGAAACCGTGCTGACGCAGAAGGGCTACATCGACCCTGCGGCGCTGGACGTGCTGGTCGACACCTACCAGACCAAGATCGGCCCGCGCAACGGCGCCCGGGTGGTCGCCAAGGCCTGGGCCGACCCGGCGTTTGCCGCCTGGCTGGCCGACGACGCCAGCGCCGCCATCGCCAGCCTGGGCTACACCGGGCGCCAGGGCGAGCACATGGTGGCGGTGTTCAACACACCCGAAACCCACCACATGGTGGTCTGCACGCTGTGCAGCTGCTACCCCTGGCCGGTGCTGGGCCTGCCGCCCACCTGGTACAAGAGCGCGCCCTACCGCAGCCGGGCGGTGAAGGACCCGCGCGGCGTGCTGGCCGACTTCGGCGTGACGCTGCCGGCCACCACCCAGCTGCGCGTGTGGGACAGCACGGCCGAGGTGCGCTACCTGGTGATTCCGCAGCGGCCAGCCGGCACCGAGGGCCTCGGCGAGGAGCAGCTGGCCGACCTCGTCACGCGCGATTCGATGATCGGCACCGGCCTGGCGCGGAGCGCGCAATGAGATACCAGTCGCACGCAGATCTTGGCGGCCAGCCCGGCCACGGCCCGGTGGTGCCCGAGCCCGAAGGCGAGCTCTGGCACGACGCCTTCGAACCCAGGGCTCTGGCGCTGACCTTGGCGATGGGCGGCACCGGATCGTGGAACATCGACCAGAGCCGCGCCGCCCGCGAGACCCTGCCGAACTACGCCGACCTGAGCTACTACCGCATCTGGCTGGCCGCGCTGGAACGCCTGATGGCCGCGCGCGGCCTGGTCGGCGCCGACGAGATTGCCGCCGGCCGCATGCTGCATCCCGCCAGGCCGCTGGCGCGCAAGCTGACGGCCGAGGCCGTGCCCGCCGTGCTGGCGCGCGGTTCACCGACCGAGCGGCCGGCTGCCGGCGCGGCGCGCTTTGCGGTCGGCGACCGGGTGCGCACCCGTGCCGGCCACGTCGACCACCACACCCGCCTGCCCGGCTATGCCCGCGGCAAGACGGGCACGGTGACACGGGTGCATGGCGCCCATGTCTTCGCCGACAGCCACGCGCAGGGTCTGGGCGAGCAGCCGCAGTGGCTCTACACCCTGGTCTTCGACGGCGCCACGCTGTGGGGTGCCGACGCCCAGCCCGGCCTGCAGGTGTCGGTGGACGCCTGGGAAAGCTATTTGCAGCCTGCCGATGGAGATGCCGCATGACCGTACAAGTCGACCTGCGCGCCTGCCCCGGCCTGCCGCTGGGTGACGACAGCGCGCCGGTGTTCGCCGCGCCCTGGATGGCGCAGGCCTTCGCGATGGCACTGCAGCTGCACCAGCGCGGCCTGTTCACCTGGC
>Ga0208823_1000552_pt1 | contig 32056 bp, 32 predicted proteins | sample AD_UKC075_MetaG_FD_184440 | JGI IMG/M metagenome (GOLD analysis project Ga0208823, IMG submission 184440) | Active sludge microbial communities of municipal wastewater-treating anaerobic digesters from USA - AD_UKC075_MetaG (SPAdes) (version 2) | ecosystem: Engineered > Bioreactor > Anaerobic >... | reverse complement strand
ATCCCCCTTTGGTGGTGTCCACAACATTATTCTAGGCCGATTTAATATTTCCTGCTTTTACCTCCGGTCGGCCCGCTATTCTCCGTCCAGCAGCGGCGAAGTGATGATAAAGTCAGCCGTAGCCGGATTGGTGGCGACGGGGACGTTCTTGAGGGCCGCCACCCGCAACAGGGCCTTGATGTCGGGATCGTGGGGCTGCGCCGTCAGGGGATCCCAAAAGAAGATGAGGATGTCTATCTCTCCCGCCGCGATTTTGCTGCCGATTTGCAGGTCTCCCCCCAGAGGTCCGCTGAGCACCCGGCTGACCTCCAGGCCGGTGTTCCGGGCAATTACGTCGCCGGTGGTGCCGGTGGCCCAAAGGCTGTACCGGGACAGCGCGTCCCTGTTGGCCTGGCACCACGCCACCATCTCATCCTTGCGGTTGTCATGGGCAATCAGGGCAATGGCTTTTTTCATGCCGGTTCCCTCCTGTCACAGCTGCCGCCCTTACGGCAAATCTTTTCAATCCCCGCCCCGGAATTTCCTGCCGGCCGGGGCGATAAAAGCCTCGTCGCCGCGCCCGTCAGTTCAAAACCGACAGCGCCTGCTCCAAGTCGGCAATGATGTCTTCGGGGTGCTCCAGGCCGACGGACAGGCGGATGAGGCTGGGACTCAGCCCCGCCGCCGCAATCTCTTCCTCGGAATAACCCCGGTGAGTCATGGCAAAGGGGTGCTGGACCAGGCTTTCGCAATCGCCCAGGCTCACCGCCAGTTTAAACAGCTTAAGGCGGTTGACCACCGCTTTGGACTGTTCCACCGTCCCGTCGATGTCAAAGCTGACCATGGCCCCGAAGCCCCGCATCTGCCTGGCGGCGACGGCATGGCCGGGGAAACTGGCCAGGCCGGGGTAGTACACCTTTTTGACCCGGGGATGCCGGGCCAGGAACTCCGCTGTCAGCCGCGCGTTGCGCTCGTGTTCCCGCATGCGCAAGGCCAGGGTCTTGAGGCCCCGGAGCAGCAGCCAGGCGGTAAAGGGACTCATCACCCCGCCCAGCTCGCACAGGTAGCCGAACTTCAGGTGCTGGATGTACTCGGCGTCTTTGGCCACCGCCAGGCCGGCGATGACGTCGCCGTGGCCGCTGATGTACTTGGTGGCGCTGTGCACCGCCACGTCGGCGCCCAGTTCCAGAGGGCGCTGGAAGTAGGGAGTGGCAAAGGTATTGTCCACCACCACTTTTGCCCCCCGCTCCCGGGCAATGCGGCTGACGGCGGCAATGTCGATGATTTCCAGGCTGGGATTGACCGGGGTCTCAAAGTAAACGACCCGGGTCTTCTCGCTTATGGCTGCGGCCAGGACCCGCGGGTCGGTGAGGTCAGCCAGCCGGGCGCCGATGCCGTACTGGGGCAGGATGTTGCGGATAAAATTCCAGGCCGAGCCGTACAGCATGCGGTGGGCTATTACCTCATCCCCGGGCTTGAGCAGCGAAAGCAGCACCGAACTGATGGCCGCCATCCCCGAGGCAAAGGCCACGGCGTCGGCGCCGCCCTCCAGCGCCGCCATGCGCCGCTCCAGCAACCGAAGGGTGGGATTATTGCCCCGGGAATATACGTAATCGTCGGTCTCAAAGGCAAAGGCGGCGTCGGCCTGGTCCAGGGATGCGAAGGAAAAAGCAGCAGTCATGAAGATGGGACAGTTCAAAGCCCGTTTGGGATTGGGCTCTTCCTCCCCGGCATGGATGGACAGCGTCTCAAAGTGCCTGCCCGCCGTCACTGCTCCAGCAACTCCCTGGCCGCCCTGGCCGCTTCATACAGCACCCGCTCTTCATCGATGGTGGTGAGATGGCCGTCCTCCAGCAGGATTTTGCCGTCCACCATGACCAGGCAGATATCGGAAGCCTGAGCGGCATACACGATGTGGGCCTCGACGTTGTGCCGGGGGGTGAGGTGGGGTTTGTCCAGGTCCAGGAGAATGAGGTCGGCTTTGAGGCCCTCCCGGATTGCCCCGATCTCCTCTTCCAGGAATACCGCCCGCGCCCCCATGGCGGTGGCCATGGCCAGGGCCTGTTGGGCAGAAATCAGGGTAGGGTCATGGTGCGCGCCCTTGTGGATGAGGGCGGCCAGCCGGATTTCCTCCATCATGTCCAGGTTGTTGTTGCTGGCGGCGCCGTCGGTGCCCAGGCCTACGGTCACCCCTTTGGCCAGCAAAGCGGGAACGGGGGCGATGCCGCTGCCCAGTTTGAGGTTGCTGGTAGGATTGTGGGCCACCCGCACGTCATAACGGGCCAGGATATCTATGTCCTCGGGGCTGAGGTGAACGCAGTGGGCGGCCAGCACCGGCAGCGCAAACATCCCCGCCTCCTCCAGCACCGCCACCGGGCTCTTGCCGTACTGCCTGCGGCTTTCTTCCACTTCGCTGCGGGTTTCGGCCAGGTGAATTTGCAGGGGACGCCCCAGTTCCCGGGCCAGGTCCAGGATTTCCTCCAAATACGGCTGGGGACAGGTGTACGGAGCATGGGGACCCACCAGGGTGGTGATGCGCCCGTCGCCCCGGCCCTGCCAGGTGCGCACAAACTCCCGGGTCTCGGCCATGGCCTGGTCAAAGCCGGGGCCAACCGCCACCAGCCCCCGGGACAGCACCGCCCGGATGCCCGTCTCCTCCGCCGCCTGGGCCACTGCGTCTTCAAAGAAGTACATGTCGGTGAAGGTGGTGGTGCCGCTGCGGATCATCTCGGCGATGGCCAACATGGTTCCCCAGTATACTCGCCGGGAATTGAGCCTGGCCTCCAGCGGCCAGATTTTCTCTTCCAGCCACTGCTGGAGCGGCAGGTCGTCGGCCGCCGAGCGCAGCAGGGTCATGGCGGCATGGCCGTGGGCGTTGACAAAGCCCGGCAGCAAAGCGCAGTTGTCGGCGGCGATGACCCGGTCGTAGTTCCCGGCCTCACCCCGGCCCACCAGGTCGATGCGGCCGCCGCGCACGCCCACGTCGACACTGCCCTGTCCCGGCACGTAGGCGCCTTTAAACAACACCGATTCCATTTTTCCTACCTCCTAACGCTGACCGTAATGGTTGAGGAAATATTGGCGCATGACGTCAATGTCTTCCTGGGGCAGCTCTACTGCGCCGCCCAGAGCGCGGGCGGCTATGGTAATGTGGGCGCTCTTTTCGATAATCTGGCAGACGGTGAGGGCCTGGGCAAGGGTGGGCGCTGCGCCCACGGCGCCGTGGTTGGCCAGCAGCACGCCGTTGCGCCCCTCCAGCGCCTCCACGGCGTTGCGCCCCAGCTCCTCGGTGCCCGGCAGGGCATAGCGGGCGACGCGGACGGAGCCGCCGACAATTTGCACCAGGTCCTCGACGATGCCGGGGATATCCGCCCGGGCTGCCGCCATGGCAGTGGCGTAGACGCTGTGGGTGTGCACCACGGCGCCGACGTCGGGCCGGGCGGCGTAGATGGCCCTGTGCAGGGGATGCTCGGTGGAGGGCTTGCGCCGGCCGTCGACCACATTGCCCTCCAGGTCCAAAATGACGATGTCTTCAGGGGCAATGCTGCGGTAGTCCATGCCGCTGGGGGTTATGGCCAGCCAGTTTTCCCGGGGCAGGCGGCAGCTGATGTTGCCCCAGGTGCCGACGGCCAGGCCGGCAGCGCACATCTCCCGGCCGGCCGCTGCCACCGCCTCCCGCTCTTCTCGGAACAGCATCACAATCCCTCCCTGCCGTTGAGGATTTCCACCGCCCGGATGGCGATCCCGGCCTCGGCCTCAATGGCCCGGGCCACCAGGTCCCGGTGGGGGTTGTAAGCGTCGGCGTCGAAATCGATGGCCATCCCGTCGATGGCCAGGATGGCGCCGGCCTGCACCCCGCGCAGGGAAGCCACCACCAGCAGGGCGGCGCACTCCATTTCCACCGCCACCGCTCCGGCTTTGGCCATGAGGTTGTTGGGCAGGTCCAACAGAGCGGGGAAAAAGGCGTCCAGGGTGAGGACGATGCCGGAATGGACGGGAAATTCACTTTGTTCCGCCGCCGCCTTTTGCAGGGCCCGGGTCACCCCCATGTCCGCCACGGCGGGATAGGACAGGGGCACCAATTGCCGGGTCACCCCTTCTTCCCGCACGGCGCCGGTGGCAATGACCAGGGCCCCGTCCCGGATCTCCCGGCTGAGGGACCCCGCCGTGCCGACGCGGATGAGGCGCCGGGCCCCCGCCCGGATCAGCAGCTCAAAGCACACCGCCGCTCCCGCGGCGCCGACGCCGTGGGAGCACACCGCCAGGGGCACGCCCCGGCTGGAGCCGGTGAATATGCGGTATTCCCGATTCCATGCCCTCTCTTCAGCCTCGTCCAGCATGCCGGCAATCAGTTCCGCCCGGAAGGGGTCCCCGCACACCAGCACGTCCGGGGGCAGGGAATCGGGAGGAATCTTTATGATGGGCAGATGTTCACTCATGCATGTAACCTCCTTAGTATCTCAATCCAACCGCCAGCTTCCCAGCGCTAATCCCTGACCTGCAGCAGGCTTTCGGCGTAGGGCGGCCTGAGCACGCCCTTTTCTGTAATTATGGCAGTTATATTTTCGTGAGGCGTTACGTCGAAGGCGGGGTTGTAGACGGCAATGCCCGGGGGCGCCACCCGCACCCCCCGGATGTGGGTGAGCTCCTCGGGCGCCCTCTCTTCGATGACAATGTGACTGCCGTCGGGTATGGAGAAGTCAATGGTGGAAACCGGCGCCACCACATAAAAGGGCACCCGGAACCGGGCCGCCAGTTCCGAGAGCATGTACGTGCCGATTTTGTTGGCGGTATCGCCGTTGGCGGCGATGCGGTCGGCTCCCACCAGGATGAGGTCGACCTTGCCGTCGCGGATGAGAGTAGCGGCGGCGCTGTCCACAATGAGGGTGGCGGGAATCCCCTCCTCCACCAGTTCAAAGGCGGTGAGATTGGCCCCCTGGAGACGGGGCCGGGTCTCGTTGGCGTAGACGTGTATGTTCTTGCCGGAATAGTGGGCCTCCCGGATTACGCCCAGGGCGGTGCCCCAGCCCACGGTGGCCAGGGCCCCGGTATTGCAGTGGGTGAGGATGGAAGCGCCCTGGGGCACCAGGGTATTGCCGTGACGGGCCATGGCCTTGTTGGTCTCCACGTCTTCCCGGGCGATGGCCCCGGCTTCCTCCAGCAGGGCGGAGACGATGTCCCCGACCTCAGCCGATTCTTGCCCGTGGATTACCTTTTCCATGCGCTGCACGGCCCAGCGGAGGTTGACGGCAGTGGGCCGGGAAGCGGCCAGGGCTTCGCCGGCCGCCCTGAGGCGGGCCAGAAACTCAGTTTTGGGCAGGCCGGCGTACTCCAGCGCCGCCAGGCACACGCCGTAGGCAGCGGCGGCTCCGATGGCGGGCGCGCCCCGCACAACCATGTCGGCGATGGCAAACACCGCGTCCTTATAAGTCCTGGCCTGGAAATATTCCACCGCATCGGGAAGCTTGCGCTGATCGAGAATATGCAAAGTGCGCCCGTCCCAGCGCAGGGTTTCATAGCGCATACTCTTCCTCCTTTAACGCCAGTTATTGTCTATTATACCGCAGGCAACTGGTATATATATGAAATTTCCACAGCGTGCCCCCAACTCCTTTTTTCACCCGGGCAACAAAAAAACGACCGCAGCAACCGCGGGGTTGCCGGTCGTTTACAGTGCCGTCCCCGGCCATTACTTTGCTCCCTCGGAATTGAGGCTCTGGACATAGTTGGTGAGGGCGGCCAGGATGTGGGAGAAATCAGGCTGGGATGCGGTTTTGGCAGGGCTGGCCGCCACCGACAGCGGCGAAGGAGCGCCGGACTTGATGACCTTGACGGCGGCATCCAGGACGATCATCAGGCTGCCGGCCAGCAAATCCAGGACCTTTCCCGAAGCCTGGGCGGTTTTCAAAAACTCCCTGATGGTTTCCTCTACCGGGCGCTTTCCTTCCTTTTCCTGGGGCAGGACGCCTTCGCCGATGGTGCTTTCCAGATGCTGGAGGATTTGCTCCAGCTTTCTGTTGGCTTCCTGCTGCTTCAACTTTTGGTTGTGGATGGCCTCAATCCTGAGCATGATCTGCTCCAGGGCGTTGGCGATGCGCTCGGTCTCGCTGTTGTCCTGCGGGGCGTTCTCTTCCATCTGGTGGATCTTTTCCATGAGGTTTTCCAGGCGGACCAGCTTATCCGATTGCTCGGGCACGGTTCAACACCTCCTTACTAGGCTGGACTCCGGACAATTAGTACGCCTTTTCCCAAGGGCTGTCAGTCTTTGCCCTGAATAAAATTGCTTAGCAGTTGTTTAAAGGCCTCCTTCTCTTTCTGGGGCATGTTCTTGACGTAGCCCATGGCTTCCGCCAGCATCGGCCTCACCTTATCTTTGGGCAGGGACGCCAACAGCGCCTTGAGGGCGGACGGGTCCATTTTGGCCAGGATGTCCCGAATGGGTTTGGGAATAGCCTCCAGGTCGATGGGTTTATCGGTCACGCTTTTTTCCCCCCTTGCTTCCTGGATTAGTCTATGAACAAACGGTCCGGCGGGTCACAGCAAATATTAAGCCCAGCTCCTACAGCTGGGCTTCTCCCCCAATTTGCTTAGGCACGCTTCTTGCAGTCCTCCTGCCAAAACAGAAAAAAGAACAGCAGGATGATGATGATAATCAGCAGCAAGAAGAGATCATCAAAATCGCGGAACATTCACTTTCCTCTTTTCCCGTGCTGTACTACAAAATATGACCACGGCACTTGCGCTGGCATGAACTAAAACCTATTCAACCTTTTGCCCTGCTCTCTCCGCGGAAGGTTTAGTCAAAATCAAACAGAAACAGTATCACTAACGCTATAATGATTATCCAAATAATCTGGTTGTTGCGTCTCCGGGTGATCTCCGTTGTCATACCCTGATTCCTCCCTTCAGCTGTTTGGTACAAAATATGACAACGGACTGGCAACTGAAATAGGCATTATCTCGACAGGCAATGTACGCGGGCAGGTGTCCGGCCGGGGCAAAAACAAAGGGGGCTGTCTCTGGTTACAGCCCCCCGTATCGGGATTGGGCGGCGCCAGCGCGGCCGGCTCTGCGGGTATTACTGCACGGGCATAACTGGCCATCACTGTGCCGGCCCCGGAACCTGCTGCAGGCAGGAAAAGCCGGGCCGGCCAAGAAATATAGAGCAGGAGGTGTTTGACATGGCTTACTCCGAACGGGAACTGACCGCGCCCGTCAACCTGTGCACCGAGAAGGGAACCCTGAACCCCGAAGCCGTCGGCTGGTCCCGGCACCCCCTGCATACCTGCAACCTGCGGGGCCGGTTCCCCCGCAAAAAGCGGTGGAATTATTGGTGCATCACCACCCGGGACTTCCTCTTTTCCGCCACCGTCTCCGACATCGACTACCTGGGCCTGGCCTTTGTGTACTTCCTGGATTTCAGGACGGGCTACTTTCACGAAAAGACGGTGAGCACCCTGCTGGGCAGAGGATTTGACCTGCCCCCCACCGCCGACGGGGATGTGGAATTTGTCAGTCCCGGGCTGACGGCGTCATTCCTCAACCATGACCAGGGAGTGAAAATCTCCGTCGACATCCCCGCTTTTGACGGCAAGGTCCTCACGGCAAGGCTGGAGGTCAGCCGGCCCCGGGACCATGAAACCCTCAATGTTGTTATTCCCTGGAGCCGGCGTCAATTCCAGTTTACCTCCAAGCAGAATACCCTCCCCGTCACCGGCACAGTGCAACTCGGCGACGCCGTATACGACGCCCGGGGCGGCTTTGCCTGCCTGGACCTGGGCCGCGGAATCTGGCCCTATTCCAGCTTCTGGAACTGGGCCTCGGCTTCGGGAGTCAGCAACGGCCACACCATTGGCCTCAACTTTGGCGCCGGCTGGACCGACGGCACCGGTCTCAATGAAAACGGCATCTGCATAGACGGGGTGCTTACCAAGATTCACGAGGACGTGGTTTTTGCCTATGACGGCAAGAACCTCATGGCCCCCTGGAAGCTGCACACCCAAGACGGACAGGTGGACATCACCTTCGTCCCCTTCTTCCAGCGCACAGCCAAGACCGATGTCTGGGTGTTGCGTTCGGAAGTACACCAGATGATCGGCCGTTTCAGCGGAACGGTAGTTGACGGCAAAGGGCAGAAATACACCTTCCGGGATATCGTCGGCTGGGCCGAGGAGCATTTCGCCCGCTGGTAAGACAAAAACGGGTCAGGCCGGAAACATCCGCCTGACCCGTTGCTCTTAAAAGCACAATTATCCAACCAGGTGCGGCCATACTGCGCAAAAAATAAGCGGCGCTCACGGCGCCGCTTTTCCATCCTCCTGCATCCTCTTTCTTCGCGCGCGCTCCGTCGTGGCCACCAGAATAATGCCCAGTTCATACAGGGCCAGCATGGGAATGGCCATCAACACCTGGGAAACCACGTCCGGCGGCGTGACGACGGCGGCGACAATCAGAATCAAGATGAGGGCGTACTTCCTGCTGGAGCGCAGAAACCGGGCCGAAACCAGCCCCAGGGCGCCCAGGATCCAAAAGAGGAGGGGCAACTGAAAGACCAGGCCAAAGCCCAGGAGAAAGCCGGTGACAAAACCGACGTAATCGCCGACGGTGTAATAGGGCAGCAGCCGCGGGCCGGCAAAGCCGGCAAAGAAGTTAACGGCAAAGGGAAAGGCCACAAACCAGGCAAACAGCACTCCGGCGCAAAACAAGAGAAACATCATGCAGGCCGCCGCCACGACGACCTTCTTCTCCCGCTCCGTCAGCGCCGGCAGCAAAAAGGCAATGAGCTGGTAAAAGAGCAGGGGACAGGAAACGGCCAGCCCCGCAGTGAAAGCCACCCTGAGGTGGGCCAGCATGGCCTCGGGCGGGCGGATGTAAATCAAAGTAACGCCCCGGGTGATGTACTCCAGCACGGGCCCGGCCCAGATGAAACAGATGACGGAGGCTACGCAAAAGACCAGGACGCACACCAGCAGCCGCCGGCGCAGCTCATTGAAGTGGTCCAGCAGGGACATGGCTTTATCGGCCTTGGCCAAGGCGCACCCTCCGCCTAGTCCCCGGCGCCGCCTTTGGCCGCATCCTTAAGGTTCCTGACCGCCTTGACAACGGCGTCCTTCACCTGCACAAACCGGTTTACCCCGAACACCAACACCAACACGGCCAGAATGAGCAAGAATTCGGTCCAGCCGATGCGGGCAAAACCTAGTACCACGGCAACAACCTCCCCGGGCTCAGCTCTTTTTTTCCTCTCCGCTTTCGTCCTCCAAAGCGGCTTCCATCTGCTCGGTAATATCTCTGGACGCCTTTTTCAGTTCCCTGATCCCCTTGCCGATGGCGCTGCCGATTTGGGGAAGCTTGGAAGGCCCAAAGACCAGCAAGGCCACCACCAGGATGAGGAGCAGCTCCGTGGACCCAATCTTGCTGATGAAGCCGACGTGCATGCCTTTCACCCCATTGTGCTGTATTTCACTAAGTCCATTATATCGCCAGGCAGCGCCGCCAGTGATAAGTATTTCTTATCGCAAAGCTCCGGGCGGCCGTCACGGCATGCTTAAGACCAGTTCAGCCCCCTCAACTGCATACCCGGTGCCAAACTGGTCCAGCAGTTTGCCCAGCACCCCCTGCAGCCTCTCCAGCTCAGCTCCTTCAGGGACAAAGGGCTGGCTGTCGCCCAGGAGGACGGGCAGCAGGCGCATTTCCTCCACCCCCTCCAGCCCGATCCGGGCTTTGAGGATAAAGCTTTCGTCGGTTATGTCCATGGAAAAGGGGTAAAAGAGAAAGTTGCCCAGGCTGTAGACAATGGGCTTGCCGCGGTAGAATTCAATGCCCTGGGGAGCGTGGGGATGATGGCCCAGCACCAGGTCGGCTCCGTTGTCCACCAGCAGGCGGCCCAGTTTCTTCTGTTCGGCGTTGACGCCATGGGTGTACTCATAACCCCAGTGCATGGAGACGATGACCACATCGGCTTGCGCCCGCATGCGGGCCAAATCCGCCAGCATCTTGTCCTGGTCCCGGTAATACAGCGTCCCCGCTTTGCCTTCCCCCGCCGCCCAGGCGGGGTATAGCCGGCCGGGGGCGGGCAGGGTATAGGCCAGGACGCCAACCCGCACGCCTTTGAGCGTCAGCAGAGCACCCTGCCGGGCCTGGGCTTCATCGGCGCCGGCGCCGGCCCAGGCGATGCCCAGCTCTTCCAGCGCCGCCATGGTGTCCAGCAGGGCCAGGGGACCGTAGTCCAGGACGTGGTTGTTGGCCAGGGAGACCAGGTTAAATCCGCCCAGGGCCAGAACCGCGGCCGCCTCGGGACGGGCGCGAAACACGTACTTCTTGGCCGCCGGTTCCCCCCGGTCGGAAATGGGGCATTCCAGGTTGGCAAAGACCAGGTCCCCCGCTTCGAGAACCTCCCTGATGCGGGCCAGGGGATAGCCGACGTCGTAGTCCGGGACCATGGCAGCGGTCAGCCGGCCCAGCATCACATCTCCCACCGCCACCAGATCAAAGGCATAATCCGGCGGCGCCTGAAACGCCCAGGCAAAGGGCTCGGCCATGGCAAAGGCGGGATGCGCCGGCATAACGGCGGTAAGCAGATAATCCTGTTCGCCCTGCCACTCCTCCAGGGTGATGACAATGCAGCCCGCTGTCCGCTGCTCCTGCCAGCGGGGCGGCGCAACACCCGCCCCCGGCCGCTGCGGCCGGATCTGGATCTCCAGATTTTCCGCTGCCGCGGCGGGAGTTACCTCCAGGCGGAGGACGGGATGCCGGTAGCTGGCCGCCACCTGCACCGGCTCTGGGTCGGGGGTAACTATTACCCCAGCAATCCAAAGGACAAAGGCGGCAACCAGCAACGCTGCAACAACCAGCAGCAGTTTCTTGCCCATGGCACAACCTCCTAAAATTGATAAATTCCCGGGCCGGCTGTATGCTTATGGTACAAGGGAGGGAAAAAGGATGCCCGATGTCTGCCTTGAAACAGCCCGGACGGGACACACGATGGCCTTCGCCCCGGACATACCGGGGGCCTACGGCTGGGGCCCCGACCGCCAGACAGCCCTGGCGGTGCTGGCCGAAGATATCCGGTGGAAAGCCCGCTGGCTGAACAGCCACGGTCTGGCCTTGGCAGCCGGGGGTCCCCTGCGGGTCGTCGAGACGGTACCGGCCACGGGCACGGCTTCCCACTACGACACCGAAGGTTTCTTCCGTTGGGACGCCCGGGCCTATACCGACCGGGAAGTGGAACAGACCAGGCAGATCATCTCCTGGTCCCGGGCCGACCTCATGGCCCTGCTGGAGACGCTGCCCCGGGGCAAATGGGACGTGCGCCTCGATGCCGGCAGGCGCACCGTGGCCGAAGTGGCGGACCACATCGCCGTGGCCGAATGGTGGTACACCTGGCGCATTGACGTCCCCAACCCCCTCAGGGAAGACTGGCGGGAATATCCCCGGGACCCGGCAGCCAAACTGGCCGCCATCCGCGCCGACGTGCAGCTTTTTCTTGATGAAATGGCCCGGCTGCACCCGTCCCGGCGCGCCCGGCAGTTCGTTAAGAACGGCGAAACCTGGACGGGACGCAAGGTCCTGCGGCGCATGATCTGGCACGAGATCCACCACTACAAGCTGTTGCTGCCGTACATAGACCGCCTCAAGGAACTATAGGCCTCACTCCCGGGGCGGGAACAGTCCGGGTCCAAGTTGCTCCAAGCCCGACAAGTCGGCGTCGGGCAACAGGGCCTGTAAATCGGCCATGTCCTTCAACTTACCGGCCAGGAAGATCTTCCTGGCCCTGTTTTTGCCAATACCCGGCAGGGCCTCCAGCTGCTCCAGGGAAGCCCGGTTGATGTCCAGCGGCCAGGGCAGGCCGGTGATGGAGCGGTACCCGTGGTCGACAATCTTGACATGCAACTGGCTGCCCAGAGCAAACTTGCCGGGGATGCCCACCAGAATGGGATAGGTCCCCAGTTGCCGCCCGTAGGCGACGAGGCCCTCGGATTCTTCGACGATGACCTCCTTAAGTGTGGTTCCCAGCGGAAACACCTTTTGCAGCATGGGCTTGTTTATCTCCCGGTTCACCGCGTCCTTGTACTGCTGGAACTGGTACGCTGTGGCGGGCCGGGTGCGCCGGTATTGGCCCAGGGGGTTGACCTGGCGAATGTTGATGCGCCGCAGCAGCAACCCCGCATCCCGGACCCGGCGCAAAAACTCCAGGTTGAGTTCCATGGTCTGCCTGCTTTCCCCCTGCAGTCCGTGGAGGAAGTTCAGACCCGGCAGCAGTTTGGGAATGCCGTCCTCCCGCTCTCCTCCCGCCGCGTTCATGATCTCGATGGCCCGGAAGGTCTTTTCGGTATCTGTCCCGATGTTATTGGCCGCCAGCACGGCGGGGTCGGCAGATTCCAGGCCAAAGGCGGCGGTATCCCCCGGCGTATTGTAGCGGGCAATCGCCCGCAGGGCCCGCTCCGCTTCGGCGGGGTAATCGGCGATGGTGGCCGGGTTGATGTTGTCCATGTGCAGCACCTTGAGCTGCGGCGCCGCCTCCCGGATGCCGGCATAGAGCGCTTCCAGGGCCTCGGGGTTGGGAACCAGCCGCTCTCCATCCCGCCGGGCCTGGTAGAGGAGCAGGTCGGTCTGGGCCCCCAGGCGAAAGTAGGCGTTGCCCAGGTCGGCCAGAGCCCGCACCTCGGCGATGATGCCGGCGACGCTGCGCTGGTAGACCACTTTTTTAAAGCGCTCGCTGCAGAAGCTACAGTGGCTGCGCCGGGGACAGCCCCGAAAGGTCTCCACCTCGCAGACCAGGTAGGGAAAGCGGGGATGCCTGAGGGTCACCTCTGCCCCCAGTTGCGCCCAGCGGTCGACGATTTCCGCCGGCGAAAGCTTTTGGGTCAAATCTTCCCCCGTCAGCAGCTGGTAGGCCGTCAGGCCGGGGATTTCCCCGGCAATATGGTCCACCGGGCCGACGTCCAGATTGCAATGGATGATGGGCCCGCTGAGGATGACCCGGGGCCGGCGCAATTGAGCGGCCAGCCGGCGGATTTCCTGCAGGGAAATGGGCTTGCCCCCCAAGTACTTGCCGGGCACAGTGGTGCCGGCAATTATGATGACCATTTCCGCCCCCTGCATCTCCTCGGCTTTTTCGGGGTGCCTGCGCAGGTCGTCGATGATGCCGTACGCGATGTCCTCAGACCTCAGGCCTGCGTCCCGGAGGGCGCCGTAAGTGTAGCGGACATGGGGCGCTATGTACGGCGGCACCCCCAGGCAGGAAGGCTCATCCAGGTAACCGTCTAAAATGTAGACCCTTGCCATCCCCTCACATCCTTTCCGCTGGTTGCTGCAGCTGTGTTTCTGTTCAGTAACATTTTCCCAAAACTTTCCGTTCGGGGCAACACATGCCGGGAGCGATTCCAATTGACGGAAGGCCCTTTTCCCGATATTATAGAATAAACTAATAATTGAACAGTATTGAGGCACTTAAACACGGGAAGGGAGGCGCAGTCATGTGGAAAAAAGTTGCGCTGGCCGCCCTGGCCACGCTCTTCCTCTTTTACCTCTACTACGTTACCCTTGCCCAACCGCGCCCGGTGGAGTTCACCAAGCTGGAGTGGCAACCGCCGGCGGGCAATCCGGGAGTAGTTTTCCCCGCCAACGCCGACCTCAACTCCGACCAGCTGACGGACGTCAACGAGCTCCTGGATTACCGGGACATAGTCTACAACAATCTTGCCGTCCAGGAAACCCGGCTGATGCTTTTCCAGGAGTTCTGCGCCCTCTTGTCCAAGCCCCAGGAGTATTCCCGGTTGCCCGTGGATCCCCGCCGGCTGGTATGGGTGGTGAAAATGCACGCCCTGCAGTATCCCCTTCCGCAGCTGGGGACCATAGAGGACGTCACCATCCTGGCGCTGTACGATGCCGAGACAGGCCTGCATTGGGGCCGCACTTATAAAGGCAAGCAGGTAATCGACCTCCCCAATCCGATGGAGAAAGTCATCACCCCGATTTTGAAAAGAAACAGACCTATGGACCCGGGTGTGTACATAACCGTTAGCGATTTTCCCCCTCTTACTGAGCAGCGACCGGCCAATTCTCACCTCAGCCCCGTGCAGCTTACGGATATCGATGCGCTTTTGGACTTCAGGGAGCTCGCCGCCAGGAACATTACAATTACCAAGACTGAACTGATGACCTTTCAGGAGTACTGTACACTGGCGCGCTGGTATAAAAAGCCTTTGAACCTGCACCCGGACAGGATGGTGTGGGTAGTAACAATGCATGCACCAGAATGCAGGCCTCCTTCGGAGCCGCGGGTCATGCGGGATGTGACGCTGGTTTCCCTGTACGATGCCGAAACAGGCGATTATCTGGGCAGCACGTATTCAAGTTTCAAATAATTGTACATACCCCGACCCTGAGGTTCTGCGCTTGCCCCGTGCACAAACCCCGGGCCGGGGTTTTCTTTTGCTTCCGCACGCCTGCCAACAAGAAGGATTGTTATAAAATTACAGATATGCTACAACATGGTAACACTATATGGAAGGAGTTTGGGGAAATTGGCAAAAGAACGCAAGTTTGTGTCGGCTGGGCGACCAAAGCATCAGCGCGCTGAGCAAGTCTTCGGGAGCCAATAAAAAACAAGTTCAACAGGTCCTCATCAACGGGTTGCCCACCCTGATCCGGAACATGCAAAAGAACGCCTCGACCAAGTCCGGCGCAGCTTCTCTGGCCAAGGCGCTGTCCGACCACGCCAGGGACAACACCAGCGATGTCAGCGCTTTCCTGGGCAATGCAGACCTGGCAGACGGCGCCAAAATTCTGGCCCACATCCTGGGCGACAAGCAAAAAACCGTGGTGTCCGACCTGGCCAAAAAGGCGGGCCTCAGCACCGACCAGACCATGACGATACTGGCCGCCGCCGCCCCGCTGCTGCTGAGCTTGCTGGGCAAAAAAAAGGAAGCGGACAAAGCTGACCTGGGCGGACTCCTGACCTCCCTGGCCGGCTCGCTGCTGAGCGGGGGCGCCCCCAAGAAAGGCAGCAGCGCCAAAAAAGGCAGCGGTGACCTGGGCGATGTCCTGGCCGACGGCCTCAGCTCCCTGCTCACCGACGGCAAGGGGCAGGGCGGCGCCCTGGGCGGCATCCTCGGTTCGCTGCTGGGGAGCGACGCCAAGACGAAAAAATCCGGCAACAAGAAGAAGACAACCAGCAAGAAGAAAAAGTAAAAGCAAGAGCCGGCAACCGGCGGCTCTTTACTGTACTGCCAGTTTATTTCCTGACCGCTGCGCTGTCCCCCGCGGTGCGGAATGCCCGGAGCAGGATTGCAAACAGCACCGCCGCAAACAGCGCCAGGGCCAGCAACAATTTGCCCGCGGAAAGCCAGCCGCCGCCCTTGATCCCATAAGCGGCTATCATCTCGATTTCCGCCAGCACTTCTCCCTCCAAAGTGACCAGGGCCTGGCCCAGGACCTGCCCTTCCCGAATGGGCGCCTGCAACACCAGGCCCACTTCATCTTCCTTGCGGACGCCCTCAGCCCAGACAAAGTCCAGCTTCAACCGGGCGATGTCTTCCACGTTGAGCAGGTCGGAGTAAGTTCCCCCCGCCATAATCCTGACCATGCTGGGCTGGCCCAGCCTTTGCCCCCGGACAGGGACGGTAAGGAGTTGCCTGCCCTCCACCACCATGGCGTACTGCTTCCAGGAGTTAAAGCCGTATTCCAGCAAATTGCGGGTGTCCTTCCACACCTCGGCGCGGGTGGAGTTGAGCACAATGCCCAACAATTCCCGCTTGCCGCCTCGGGCAGTGGAGACCAGGCAGCAACCGGCTTCGGGAGTGTACCCCGTCTTAAATCCCGTTGCCCACGGGTAATATTCCTCCGGAAAGTCCCGGTGCAGCAGGCGGTTGGTATTCCGCCAGCGTCGCCCCTGCCAGTGGTACTCCGTCGTGGCCGCCACCTGGCGCAGGACGTCGTACTCCAGAGCGGCCCGGGCAATGAGAGCCAAATCCCGGGCGGTGGTGTAATGGCCGTCATCGTGGTAGCCGTCGGGCCCGGTGAAACGGGTGTTTTTCGCCCCCAACTGCCAGGCCTTTTCGTTCATGAGGTCACAAAAGACCCGCAGGGCCATGTCGGTGTCCATGCGCTCAAAACCGCTGGCCTTCCTGGCCACATACACCGCAGTGGCATAGGCGGCATCGTTGCCCGAGGCCAGTAAAAGGGCGTGCAGCATATCCAGCACCGTGAGGCGGTCCCCCACCCGCAGTTTGGCGGTACTGCTGTCGGGACCGATGCGCTTAATTTCCTCCCCCACCACTATCACTTCATTGAGCTGGGCATGCTCCAGCAACAGCATCGCCGTGATGATCTTGGTGGTGCTGGCCGGATAGCGAAGCTCATCGGCATTGAGTTCATACAGCACCTTGCCGGTGCTCAGGTCGATCAGGAGGGCGGCATCGGCCGCCAGCGCCGGCCGGTTGCCGTTGGCCGGCGACGCCTGCCCGGCGGCCCTGCCGGGCACGAGAAGCACAGCTGCAATAACCAAAATTGCACAGATTCTTTTCATGTCCTGCCTCCGCCTGCACTGATTTCCCTAATACCTATTTCAATGCCGGGAAAAAAAATTCCTTCGCCCCTCCGTTACCCCTGTAAAAATATGGCAAAAAATTAAGGGCAATTGAAAAGGATTTTCAACCTTGCAAACAGAATAAGTAGTAATGACCTAGCAACGGGAGGAGGGACAGAAGCATTTCTTTGCCAAATTCTGCACCCATGACGCGAGCACGCACCAGGAAGAAAAAAAGGCTGCTTTGCCTTACCGGTATAATCGCCGTCTTGGCATTGGTGCTGGGCACCGGCAGCAACCTGGTGCTGGCCTACCTGGCTGAAGAAAACGCCGTTGCCGCCGTGGACAGGGCGGCGCAACTGGCCGGGGACCTGTCAACCCAGGAACATATCGATGCCGCCCGGGAAGCCTGGGACAAAGCGGCAGAACTGGTTGCCGGCTTAAAGGAAGGCGACGCCCGGGATGAACTCTCCCGCCGCCTGGAGCAAATCCGCCGGCGAATCGACGACGGCCAGAAAGCCGTCAACATTGCCCAGGCCCGGCAGGCTGCCGAAGCGGCCGCCGCCGGCGCCGTCGACGCCGCGCAAAGGGCATTGACCAACCTCAGCACCCAGGAACTGATCGACGCTGCTTTCGCCGAATTCCAAAAGGCGTCGGCAGTGGTGGCCGAACTGCATGGCGGCCCGGTCAAAGAAGACCTGCTCCAGCGCCTCGCCCATCTGCAGGGACTGTTGGAAAAAGCCCAGGAACTGTTTTCCGCCGAGGCCGGGGCCAGGGTGGCAACGGAAGAAGCTGAAAGCCTGCTGGCTGACCTATCCACCCAAAAGCTGGTGGACAAGGCCAGAGCCGCTTATGATGTGGCCCTGGAACTGACGGAAGCCCTGCCCGACAGCACAGCCAAAAGCGAACTGTTGGAGCAGCTGGAGCAAATCCTGGCGGCCATCGACGCCGCCCAGCAAGAACTGTACCGCAAAGCCGAGGCCGCCGCCACCGAAGCTGTGGAAAAGGCCGAAGCCAAACTGGACAACCTCTCCACCCAGGGGGCCGTCAACTCCGCCAACAGCGCCTATATATCCGCCAGCACTCTGGTCAACAAACTGCACAGCGGCGAAGTCAGGGACGCCCTGAAAAAGCGGCTGTCAGTCATAAAAGGTATGATAAACGACGCGCAAAAGAAGTTGAACGAGCTTTGGAATACTGTGAGCTTGAAGTTTGAAGGCAAGTATTACACGTACGATAAGCTTGGCCAGCATTTGCAGAAACTGGCCTCCCACTACCCGGGTCTGGCCAGGACGGCGGTGGTAGGGAAGTCGGTGGAAGGCAACAACATCTGGTCCATTACCATCGGCACCGGCAGCGAGCATGTCCTCATCCTGGGTTCCGTCCACGCCTCTGAGTGGATAACAACCCCTGTGCTCATGCGCACCATCGAGACGCTGCTCTGGGATTACACCCAGGAGCTCTCCGTCCAGGGGGAGCTGGTCAAGGACATCCTGGACAGGTACTCCATCACCTTCATCCCCATGGTCAACCCCGACGGGGTTAAACTGGTGCAGGAGGGCGCCGGCGCCTATCCCGGGCGGGCGGAAGAACTGCTGGCCCTTAATAAGTATAAAGATCCGGAAACCGGCGCAGAAACTGATTACGGAAACGATTTCTCCCGCTGGAAGGCCAACATCCGCGGCGTGGATCTCAACCGCAATTTCCCTGTCAAAGATTGGGACAAGCAACCGGGGAGTGAAACAGTGCCCGAACCCAGGTACGCCGGATACCCCGGCCCTTATGCCGAATCCGAACCCGAGACCAAAGCGGTGGTCAACTGGGTGCGCAACAACAACCCCGTTATGCTCCTGGACTATCATTCTTATGGAGATTACCTTTTCTGGTGGTACAAACAAAAAAACCTGGCCAGAGACCGGAAAATTGTCCAGGCCATGCGCAGGTATACGGGGTACAGGATGGAACCGGAACACGGCAACACCGATTTTTCCGCCACCTCGACGTACTGGGGCTCAAACGAATTCGGCATCCCCAGCGTCACCGTGGAACTGGGAGACCAGCCTCCGCACCTGCTGGGCATGGGCCACGTCCCCGGCATCTTCGCCCGGGTCAAGTACCTGCCCCTCATTGCCATCATGAATTTGCCGGGCTACTAGCCCCGGTTACCAGGCAACAAAAAAGGCCCCTACTTGTCGGGGCCTTTTTCTTTGGCAAACAAGCCCAGGTACTGGCCGTAGCCTTCTTTCTCCAGATCCTCCTTGGGGATAAAGCGCAGGGCGGCGGAATTGATGCAGTAGCGCCGGCCCCCCGCCTCCCTGGGACCGTCGTCAAAGACGTGGCCCAGGTGGGAATCTGACAGCTTGCTGCGCACCTCGGTGCGGATCATGCCGTGGCTGGTGTCCACCCTCTCTTCCAGCAGGTCTTTGGCCAGGGGCCTGGTAAAGCTGGGCCAGCCGCAGCCGGCGTCGTACTTGTCCAGTGAAGAGAACAGCGGCTCGCCGCTGACAACATCGACATAGATGCCCTCCCGCGTCTCGTTCCAGTATTCGTTTTGGAAGGGGGGCTCGGTGCCGTTTTGCTGGGTGACGTAGTACTGCATCTCCGTCAGCCTTTTCTTGAGGGACTCCGGCGACTCCTGGCGGGACCAGTGCTTGCGGATAAACTCATCCCGGCCCGAGGCGCTGCGGTAGCGCTTGTAATGGGCGGGGTTCTTCTTGTAAAAGTGCTGGTGGTAGTCCTCGGCCGGCCAAAATTCCCGTGCCGGCAGGATGGGGGTGACAATGGGCTTGTCAAAACGGCCGCTTTCGGCCAGGGCCTTTTTGGAGGCTTCGGCCGCCGCTTTTTGTTCCGGGGTGTGGTAAAAGATGGCGGTGCGGTAGGAACTGCCCTGGTCGCAAAACTGGCCGCCGGCGTCGGTGGGGTCGATTTGCCGCCAGAACATCTCCAGCAGCAGCTCGTAGGGCAGCACCTTGGGGTCGTAGGTGATCTGCACCGCCTCCACGTGGCCGGTATCTCCCCGGCATACCTGCTCGTAGGTGGGGTTGGGCACATGGCCGCCGGTGTAACCGGACACCACCTTGATAACCCCGGGGAATTCGTCAAAGGGGGCCACCATGCACCAGAAACAGCCCCCGGCAAAGGTTGCCACTTCATATTCTGCCACAGGCATCACTCCTCTTCTGCTCTCCCTAATATTATTGCCAAAATATCTCCCAAGGGCAACTGGCATCCGGCAAAGCGGTAAATGCTGAAAATTATACTATTCTATTTACTTTCCCGGCTTTACAGTATATGCTAGGGGGTAAGGAGGGATAAAATGTGAAAAGATTTCTGGCCTTCATCTTGAGCGTCGCCATGCTGGCTTCACTGGCAGCCTGCAAGTCCCCGGGAAAAATCAGCGAAGGGGAATTGCTGGCGCAGGCGTACGCCAAGATGGAGAAAGCGGACTCCGTCCATCTCAACGCAACTATATCCATTGCCATGATGGGAACGGCCCTGGGCGACATGGAATACGAAATCATGGCCCAGAAACCGGATAAAACTTACCTCAAAATGGACCTGGACATTTTTGGGACAGGCCAAACAGAACCCTTTGAAATGCTCGTCATCGGCGACGAGATTAAATTCCGTTCCCAATTCCTCGATTCCCTGGATGCCGAATACAGGGAAATGATAGAGGAAATGCTGGCGGCCGAACTGGAAAACCCCCAGGAATTTGAAAACATGTTCCTGGAGCTGGAAGAAACCGCCGAATTCGAGGTAATCGAAAATCCCGAAGGTCTTGGCGACGAGTACACCACTTACTCGTTTAACCTTAGCAACGATAAACTGACGGAGATGTTTTCCGAAACCCTGAGCGTGGAAGAGTTCTTCCCCATTGACCTTGAAGAGCTCACCGAGGAAGAGCGGGAAGAAGTGCTGGATATACTCCAGGCAATGCTGGACAGCCTGAAGGTAACCATGGACGCCGTCCTGGTGGTCAACAACAAGACCGCTTACTTCCATAGCCTGGAAATGGATATGGGCATAGAAATGTCCGTCCCCGTCGAGGAAGAAACGGAAACCATGACCTTTAGTTACCTCATTAATATTCAGTACCTGGCTGTTGGCACCGAGCTGGACTTCCCCAAATTCTAGCAAACTGCCCCCGGCGCCTGCCTGCCGGCAGGCCTGGCTGTTGCCGAAGCTCGTGACCGGATGAAAACTATGGCCATTAAGGAGGCAGGATTAATGACCATTTGGTTTTCTGAGTTCTACTCTGATACCTGTAAGTTTGACATCGCCGTAAAAAGGCATCTCCATTCCGAACAGACGCCCTTTCAGCGCATAGACTTCTTTGACTCTGAGGAGTTCGGAATCTTTTTCACCCTGGACGGGTACATGATGGTCACCGAAAGGGACGAGTTCATGTACCACGACATGATTGTCCACGTGCCCATGGCCGTCAACCCCGACGTCAAGAAAGTCCTGGTCATCGGCGGCGGCGACGGCGGCACGGTGCGGGAACTGACCCGGTATCCGGGCATTGAAGAAATCCACATGGCGGAAATCGACGAGCGGGTGGTGCGCCTGTGCCAGCAGTACCTGCCCGTCACCGCCGGCAAATTGGACGACCCCCGCGTCAGGCTCTTCTTCGAGGACGGCGTCCAGTTTGTCAAGCAGCGCACCGACTACTATGACCTGATCATCATCGACTCCACCGATCCCATCGGTCCGGGCGCGGGCCTGTTTACCGTGGATTTCTACCGGGACTGCTACAAGGCCCTGAACAGCAAGGGCATCCTCATCAACCAGCACGAAAGCCCCTTCTACGAAATCGATGCCGTGCAAATGGTCAAAGCCCATGCCAAACTCAAGGAAGTGTTTGAGATCTGCATGGTCTACCAGTTCCACATGCCCACCTACGCCTCGGGCCACTGGCTCTTCGGCTTTTCCAGCAAGCACTTCCACCCCATCAAGGACCACAAGCGCGAGGAATGGGAACGCCTGGGCCTCAAGACCAGGTATTACAATTCCGACATCCACGTGGGCTCCTTCGCCCTGCCCACCTATGTCCGGGAAATGCTGGAACAAGCTGCCATAGAGCCGGAATGGAAATAAGGCTTGTTGGACCTAAGGGATATAATCAAATAGAGTTGATCCCCTCCAATGAAGAGGGGATCAATTTTTTTGGAAAGTGAGTTTATTCTGTCGCTAAATCCCTGCTCCTGCGCTTTTTCGGCACTTTTCTACAAAATTTGCAGGAATATTTGCCCTGATGAAGAATACTACAATAACATTTGTTGTTCAACGATTTAGAGAAAGGGGGTCTGTTGGTTTGCAGTTGTCTACCGTTGAGTACTGCTGTGAGGTCGTTACCCCAATGTTCCTTGCTGGAGCAGACACAAGCCAGGCTGAGTTGCGCGTCCCATCCCTCAGAGGGGCGTTGAGGTTTTGGTGGCGCGCGCAATTCGGGCACTTGCCTGTTAAAGAGCTGCACATAAGAGAGGCGGAACTCTTTGGCAGCTCGCAACAAGGGCAAAGCCGAGTGCGCATTAAAATTACAGACAACCGGCTGTCGCAAAGCACAAAACCCTTTCCCCAGCACCCGGTTAAAGCGGAAATAAGAGGCAGGGCTCAAGACATCAACGTCCTTGAATACCTGGCCTACGGCACTTACAAATGGAACAAGGAGAAAAAACGCAATGAGTTTATCAGGAGTTATCTGAACCCTGGCAAATTTTCTTTGCGTATCAGCTATCCCATCGAAAAACACCAAGAAGTAAAGGACGCTTTATACTTACTGAGTAATTTTGGCGGATTGGGCTCATGTGCCCGTAACGGTTTTGGCTCCTTTATCATCCACGACGCCTGCTTTCACACCGACCCGGCTCAATTCCTCACCCAAGTAATTTTGCCCTCCCGTAAGGTAGAGCATTCTGCCCTTTCCAGTGGGCTAAAACTCTTTAAAACCAGAGAAAAGCACGCAACCTGGGACGGAGCTCTGGCGGAGTTGGGCACAGCCTACTACTATGCCAGAAAGAGCCTCGCTCCTGACCAGAGAAAGTACGTAGCCTTGCCATTCCCTGGCAAGAAAAACGATATTCTCTCCGCTATCCCCCGTCGCGCCAAACCTTACTTTATGCATATAAGCAAGAGCAGCGACGGGTACGAAGGCCGCATGTTGTACCTGCCCTCCGCCTTTTACAGGGGTAAAAAAATCCGCGGCAGTGAACATGATTTGGATCAAAAGTCCGCTGAGGCATGCACCAGGATGAATGAGTATCTCAGCAGTTGCCTGGAGGTAGTGATATGACGAAGGTATTACACTTCTCTTTGGGACCAGTCCAGGGCTTCGTTGCCCAGGCCCGGCGAACCCGAGACTTTTGGGTCGGTTCCTTTTTATTATCGTACTTGACAGGCCATGCAATGCAGGTAGTGCGTGATGCAGGGGGTGAAGTGATCTTCCCCGGCATTGAAGATGACCCTTTGATGGCAGCAATAAACAGCATCACCCGCGGGCGCCGGCCTGAAGAAATTCCCATGGTAGCCTCATTGCCTAACCGTTTTATGGCTGTGGTGCCGGCAGACTTTGATCCCAGCCTATGCAAAAAAGCTGTTTTGAAAGCGTGGCAGGATATTGCGGCTGCCGTGTACGACCGATTCATACTGCCTGCAGAAGGATTGGGGCAGAACACCAGGCACATTTGGAACAGGCAAATTAACGGTTTTTGGGAAATGGTATGGGCAACAGGAACAGATACAAGGTTATTGGACCGGCGCAAGAATTGGCGGGTACACATCCCCACCATAGAATTGGGAGACAAGTGCACGCTTATGGGCAACCTTCAGGAACTGTCCGGTTATACCCGTTCAATTTGCCAGAACGAAAGGAAAAAGCAAGATGCTTTTTGGGCCGCCGTCCGCAAAAATACTTCTTATAACATTAAGCCCAAGGAACGGCTGTGCGCCATTTCGTTTGTCAAAAGGATGTTTCCGGAAGTATCAGAAAAGGTCCTTCTCTGCCCGGTTGTGGAGTCATATCCCTCCACCCCTTCCTTGGCGGCAGCCCATTGGCTGGAAGCAATGGTCACTACCAAACCTGACCTTTGCCGCACCTTTGCGCAAAAAGCCAGCCGACTGGGACGAAATTCTGAACGCAAATTGGCTCTCGTACAACGGTTGGAATCCGCTTACCCCCAGCTGTCAGATTTCCTGAATTTGGACCCCAACTGCTTTTTCGCCAGTTCCCTGGAAAACGACAACTTGTGGGAACCGAACTCCGACGCCAATGCCGCCCTCAGGCAGGAAGTGAAAAATGCGCTTGAACAATTTGAAACAGCTCCGTCACCTTTTTACGGCTTGTTGCTCATGGACGGAGACAAAATGGGCGCCTTGCTGTCAGACAACAGTGAATATGCCGCCGACATCAGCGCTGCGCTGAGCAGTTTCTGCAGGCGCGTTCCCGGGATAATAGACAAGCACAATGGAGCCTGTGTTTACGCCGGCGGTGATGACGTCCTGGCCATGCTTCCCCTGGAAGATACCCTGCCCGCTGCACTGGAATTGCAAAGGGCATACCGCCAGGCATTTCAAGCGATTGAGAAGAAGAATCCCAACTTGCTCAACATAAAACAAGCTACAATTTCTGCAGCCATAATTTATGCCCATCAAAACGTGCCATTGCAAATAGTCATCAGGGAAGCCCACTCCATCCTGGACAAAGTGGCCAAGGACGGTACGGGCCGCAACAGCCTTGCCATCAAGGTGTGGAAGTCCTCTAATCCGACTTTGCTCTGGTCGGCGCCCTGGCCCGTAGTTGAAGCGGCGCTGCCAATTTTAGAAACCGGCGGGGCTCAGTTTTCCAACAGCTTCTTGCATAACATTCGCCGGCGCTTTGAGTTTCTTAAAGAAGGTCCCGAGGTCTTTGGCGCAGCAGACATTCAGAAAGTCCTGGAAGCGGAATACTTGAAAACTATTGAACACAGCAGCAGGCAAGACGAAGCTGTCCGGGCTCGAATCAGTAAAGATATTGTCAGCTTAATCGGGATCTGCCGCAGGACAATTAATGACAACGGCACTGTGCAACAAACCAATAGATTCCGCCTTGACGGGGCCCTGTTGGTAAAGTTCCTGAGCAACAAGGGGGTGGAAAATTGACCGCTAGACTTTGGTTGCTGGAAGCCGTCGACACCTTGTTCTTCCGCGACGGAACCCCTTTTATCATGGGGGAAACAGACTCCCGGGGAATACAGAGCAAGTTTCCGCCGGCAATGACCACCGTCCAGGGTGCAATTCGAACGGCTCTGGCCATGGGACAAGGGTGGCGCGCAAACGGTCATGTCCCCTGGCCGGAAGAGGTGCTGGGTTCCACTGAAAATATCGGCCTGCTAAGACTAAAAGGACCGTATTTGGCTCTGTCCCGCAACGACAAACCAGAATTCCTGTTCCCGTTTCCAGCGTCAGTTGTAAAAATAAAGGAAACGTATGTCCGTCTGGACCCTGGTGAAGATTCTGTCAGCACTGATATATCGTCCAATACCCGTTTGCCTGAACTTCTGGACGCCGATGATGTCGAGAGTGTTGCAGGCAAGTGGCTGACTGCCGCCGGGCTGGCCAAGATTCTTGCCGGGCTGCAACCTTTGGCCGAAGAGGTTATTGACTCCTCAAAACTGTGGAAGCACGAGCAAAGAGTCGGCATCCGCATCAATCGGCAAACCAGGACAGTCCCAAAAGACCAACAAGGCGCATTGTACTCCCTGACACATGTGCGACCCTGTGCACACTTGCGCCTGGCGGCCGTTGTCTCCGGAGTTCCGGATTCCTGGCATCAAGCTGCGTCCAAAATCATCCCCTTAGGCGGCGAATCTCGTATGGCTTTCATTGAAATCCAGGAAACCAGCGATATCCTGCCGGTCATGCCGGAGCTGGTTCCCGTTGACAACAAACTGCGTTTTACTGTAACCCTCGTCACTCCAGGACTTTTCGGGAACCTCCCGGACGCAAGCTCTGAATCCTTGTCTCATGTTGTTGAAGAAACAAGGCAAGCCCTAACCCAAGGACCATTGCCGCAATTCGGCCCCTGTATCTCTGCCTGCATTCCCAAGCTAACCCAGGCCGGAGGCTGGGATATCGTTAACAAACGACCGAGACCCTTGCGCCCTGTGGTAATCCCCGGCTCTTCATGGTTTTACGAAACTGATGCAACCCGGTTAGATGAAATTCGCGCCCTCCATGGCAGCTTTGTCGGGGATAAGGCCGAAATGGGTTACGGACAAATACTGATAGGAAGGTGGGGTTAATTAATGACTTCCGCATTGTTTGGTATGTTGGCTGAAACCGCAGTTCACCCAGGCACTGACTCTTCGACCGGATTAATTGACTTACCCGTTGCCCGGGAAGCAGCTACCGGTTACCCGTTGTTGCCAAGTTCCAGCCTAAAAGGAGCCCTGAAAAACAAAGCCGAAAAGCACTTGCCTAAAGATGAAGTTGAGCATTTGTTCGGCGAGCCGGACAACGCCGGCAGCATTGCCGTGACCGACGCTCGCCTGTTGTTGTTGCCGGTACGGTCATTAACCACACACTATGTCTGGGTTACCTGTCCATACATTCTGAACAGATTGTGCCGGGACCTTATGCTGGTGGGCAAGACTGTGTCGCTGTCTGTCGAAATGCCTCCGGAAAATAAAGTATTTGCTCATCAGGCCGGCAAGCTGTTCCTGGAAGAACTCACATTTCAAGCAGAAGCAAGACCGGATTTAATCGCTGGCATTGCGGAAATCATCAGCCCGCTGATTTTCCATGAATCTGTGCGCAACTCCCTGATCAATCAGTTGGTTATCGTGAGCGATGATCGCATGAATTACTTTGCTACCTATTGCCTGTCCGTACGGGCCAGAAATAAACTGGACCCGATAAAAAAGACCAGCGCAAGCTTGTGGTATGAAGAAACCTTGCCCCCTGATACCGTCATGTATTTCGCCACGTTGCAACTGCCCAACAGCCAGGAAGGTGTAGCAAAACTTGAGTCGCTTTTTGCCACAGATCCCTACCTGCAGGCGGGGGGCAACGAGACCATGGGACAGGGCTGGTTTGTTATCTCGAAATTCGAGGGGGGCAAGCAATGAATCCCGTTCAAAACCAAAGCTCTGAACAAAAACGAGCACGCTATGCCCTGGAAACTATTGAACACCATCAGCATAAAGACCAGGCATGGCAGGCGCGCTACACTTCTTATGTAAAATCCCTGCCGGCCATGATCTTATCCAACGGTCTCGGCCAAAGCATGGCCTTTTTCCTCTCCAAAGCCAGCGGAGAAAAGGACTCTCCCTACGGTCAACTATACAAGGATATCGAAAATTGGCTATGCAACCCTAAAGGATTATTACCGGAACATAAAAATTTAATGACGGCCTTGACCGCATCTGACATGAATGCTTACCTCGCCGCTCAAGCCGAATCTCTTGCAGTTCTTAATTGGTTAAAAAAATTTGCCGTTGCCTTTCTTCATCAAGAAGAAGGCGGTGGTGTTGATTGAAAAATGCAGTCTGCCCGCTCTATAAAGGATTTGTGCTCCCTGCCCAAAGCGAAATTAAAAATAAAGGTTTGCTGTTTGACAAATTTTTCTTTCACTGGATAAAAGATGGTGTGACTTGGAAACTTGGCAAAGGAAAAAGCAAGTTTCTAAAGGGTATAACCGGAACCGTTGGCGATCCCAAAATGATATCTGCTTTCGTTACCAGGATCCAGACCCTCGTCGAGGCTCTTGGCGGCGCCATCTTTTTCTTTAAAAATACCGACAGATTTGTAACAGGGACCGGGCTGTCCAACCCCGTAGAAATCGGATTTGCCTGGCACCCAACTTTGGGAACCCCTTATCTTCCCGGCTCTTCCATCAAGGGGCTGGTCCGAGCATGGGCGCAGAATTCATCAGAGATAGATCAGGCAATTATCGATCAGATTTTCGGCAAAAAAACCGAAAAAAATGAGGGTCAGTCTGGCAGCATCATATTCTTCGACGCAGTCCCGGTTCGGCCGCCCCATTTAACGGTCGATGTCATGACTCCCCATTACACAGATTACTACACCAAACAAGAGCCACCGGGGGACTGGCACACGCCAAAACCCATTCCATTCCTGACCGTAGATTCCGGGCAAACCTTCATGTTTGCCATTGCGCCCCTAACCCAGGCTCATAATAATTTAGTGCCTTACGCAGGGGATTACCTGGCAAAGGCGTTGGATGAGCTGGGCGCCGGAGCCAAAACCTCAGCGGGGTACGGAAGATTTGTAGTCGATGAGCAAGAGACCGGAAGATATCTTGCCAGTCGCGGATTGCAGGGGTGGAAACAATGAAAGTCCTGATTGCCAATATCGGCAACTCAGATTTTAAACTTAGGGACCAGGAAGTTGAAGACCATCGGAAAGAAGCCAGGGAAATCCTGAATTGCGCCGAAGACAGGGAACTGTTGGAACAATATTCAGCGGAAATAGAACTGCCGCTTTTGGAAGCTTTGCTGGATGAATGTGGAACTCCCGTAGACCTGCTGGTTGCCTTTGTCACCGACCAACATCCCTCGGTCGGCGAAAAGTTTTTTAAAAAAGATACGATTTATACCGGCAAACTAATCAAACTCCTGTATGAAAACAACATCGGCCGCTTTGCCAACAAAGTCAAAAAAGTGGAGCTTAAGGTTATCAGGCAAGCACCTGTAGATTTGGATGGATTGCTTAAGCTATATCCCACCTTGCTAGAAAGCATTGAGGAGAACATTTCCCGGTGCGATGAAATTTATGTCAGCATCACCGGCGGGACTCAGACTTCGGTCTTGTCTTTGCTGTATTCGACTTTGAACTCCCCTATTCTTCCGGGGTTTAAACGTTACCTTTACCTCAATGAAAGCACTGGCAAGGTGCAACATCTGCAAACCCAAACCATGCTGGGCCGCCTGGAGATTATTAATGTCATCCAGCGCATGCTTAAACAGTGGGACTACAATGGCATTAGCAGGCTGCTTGATTCGCTCTTTACGACAAACAAACACTTGGTTAACATAGTCGATGCGCTTAAAATGAGGCACAACTTTTGCTTCTCCAGAATTGACACCTGCCTGAGGAAAAGCCTGTCTGTAATAGAAGGCAGCCAAAGAGATATGTTCTTGTGTTTGCAACAAGAGGCAATAGAGTTGGAAGAGGCCGCAAAAACCTTTTTATCCGAGAATCCCTCCAACCCGGGAATGCTTATCAATGAATTGTTTTGGAACATGGCCATAAAATACGAAATCGGCGACTATGTTGACTTTTTAGGAAGGCTATACAGGTTCAACGAAGCCTTGATGCAGTATGAAATATGCCGTATTAATGCTTGTGCATTTACAAATATCCATTCTAATAACCCACTGCATTTTCCCGACAAGGAGCCTACCCGTTCGCAAATGTTCCATTACTTGACCAATTCCAATACCAATGCTGATAAAGCTTTAGTCGCCTGGCTGAAACGTTTAAAAGCAAGCGAGCTAATCGAGCTGCGTCATAACACCATTATTGCCCACAGCATGAACGGAGCTATTGAACAAGAAATTAAAAAGGCCTGGAACGGTGATATTATAGCGGATACCCGAGAAATGCTGGAAAAATACCTGTGCCGCGAAATCCAAAACCCATTTAGCAAATACAATAACTGGCTGAGCAAATACATCCACGAAGTGTTATAAGACAAAGGGCCGCTGAAGCACAGCGGCCCTTTGCTTTTGGTAATAAAGCCGTGAAAAAGCCAAAAAAGGAGAAGTCATTCCTTTTAGAAGTTCCCGAATCACCCCCCTAAGGGAATTAGATGGGCTGGTCCCTTGGTCCCCGCATACGCGGGTGGTGACCCTTTCTTTCAATTCCCCTTGGGGGATTAGATTTCCTTGGACGACTTTCCATGAAAAACACCGCCCTGAAAGGCGGCTAAACTTTTTGAGTGTATCCACATTCTTGACAGGTATAGGTGTAGATTTTCCTTTTTTTCTTGCACACGCTGAAGATCATGAAAATCAGGAGTATTAGCCCAAATGGGAAGGCAAAGATCAGAAAGATTATGGTTGCTACCCAGCCAATTACCCACTGCCACCATGCCCAATATCGTATCTCTATGTTTTCGGAATAGGCAAGGGCTGTTGATTTGCATTGCTTACATTTCCTGCTTAGCTTCACATCACTTCACCCCCTCACCATGTAATCGTCAATCTATCAAGCTTTTCAGATGGTTCTTCTGGCAAGTCATGCATAGCGGCTTGCCAGGTTTTTCCGGCTATACTCAGCAACCCTTTCGGTTATTTCTGCGCCGCAGGCTTCGCATTTGGGCTTATCCGGTTGAGGGATAGGCTGAGTATCTCCGGGATTCTTGCACCGGGGTCATCTTCATCGGCGGGCAAGCCTGGGGAATTAGATTTCCTTGGACGAGAACGGCACTAACAAAGAGCATGTCGATGAGGGATCTTTCAATTCCCCTTGGGGAATTAGATTTCCTTGGACCCCCGATACACGCACCAGCGTAAAGTATCGGAGATACCTTTCAATTCCCCTTGGGGAATTAGATTTCCTTGGACTATCTTTTAGCTAGCTTTGGGGTATAGGATAGCAGTCTTTCAATTCCCCTTGGGGAATTAGATTTCTTTGGACAGTAAAGGGTATTCCTATTCACAAGGTCACCATGGGCTTTCAATTCCCCTTGGGGAATTAGATTTCCTTGGACGTTAAAGCACAGGTAGAAGCACAAGAGACAGAGAAGCTTTCAATTCCCCTTGGGGAATTAGATTTCCTTGGACCCCAGCAGAATTCGCCACCGGTTCCCAAGAAGTTGTTCCTTTCAATTCCCCTTGGGGAATTAGATTTCCTTGGACTCTGGAGGAGTGCATACGCTACTTTATCGGCATGCTCACTTTCAATTCCCCTTGGGGAATTAGATTTCCTTGGACATCATGGGCGACCTGTCGCAGGATATGCGGCAAAAGATCTTTCAATTCCCCTTGGGGAATTAGATTTCCTTGGACTGGCGCTGGCACGGGCGAAAGAGCGGGGATATGAATACTTTCAATTCCCCTTGGGGAATTAGATTTCCTTGGACAGCCTGGCGGACTTCCAACCTGCTAATCCTTTCAGCACTTTCAATTCCCCTTGGGGAATTAGATTTCCTTAGACGTCCGCAGCGCTTTCAGCCCAGCTTCCTCTGCAATCTTCACTTTCAATTCCCCTTGGGGAATTAGATTTCCTTGGACTAGATTTGCGCCACTCGACGCTTTTGAAGGTCAGCGGCCTTTCAATTCCCCTTGGGGAATTAGATTTCCTTGGACGCCCGGCCCAGCAGGCCCCATCTCCCCGGGAGAGAGGAACTTTCAATTCCCCTTGGGGAATTAGATTTCCTTGGACTCTTGAGGGTCAGCCGCTCGCCGTCCAGGTCGATGACTTTCAATTCCCCTTGGGGAATTAGATTTCCTTGGACGACTGTCGGCACAACAAATAATATGGGCGAGGCGGCTTTCAATTCCCCTTGGGGAATTAGATTTCCTTGGACTAAAAAGCTCTTGACAGCTGTTGAAAATAGTAGTACTTTCAATTCCCCTTGGGGAATTAGATTTCCTTGGACGCTCAACGAATTGGTTTTTGGTTCTTGGCCAAAAGCTTTCAATTCCCCTTGGGGAATTAGATTTCCTTGGACGCTATCTTGGGTGCTGTATGGAGTGCTGCCGAGGGTGCTTTCAATTCCCCTTGGGGAATTAGATTTCCTTGGACCCTAGGGGGCCCCCATAATTTTGTCACAGCTATATGCTACTTTCAATTCCCCTTGGGGAATTAGATTTCCTTGGACATTTAAATGGAGAAAGAGAGGAAGGCGAAATATTCTTTCAATTCCCCTTGGGGAATTAGATTTCCTTGGACGCTTCAGCCACGACGCGGCTGACGATGTAGCCAACGCCCTTTCAATTCCCCTTGGGGAATTAGATTTCCTTGGACTGGAATTCCATGGCCCTGGTAATCCTTTTGCCTTGAACTTTCAATTCCCCTTGGGGAATTAGATTTCCTTGGACTAGTTACCCGAATGGTTTTTCTGGTTTGCTTCCTTATCTTTCAATTCCCCTTGGGGAATTAGATTTCCTTGGACGCGCTTTACCCGAGCGAATTGTATGGCCTGCTGCACTTTCAATTCCCCTTGGGGAATTAGATTTCCTTGGACATATGCGGCGGCTTCGGGCCCGTCGCCGTCGCTGGCTTTCAATTCCCCTTGGGGAATTAGATTTCCTTGGACGCCACTTTAGGGGGGGTCAAAAAATTCGTTGTGCCCCTTTCAATTCCCCTTGGGGAATTAGATTTCCTTGGACAACTTTAAATGGGTGAGGGAACGGCTGTATCGTAAAACTTTCAATTCCCCTTGGGGAATTAGATTTCCTTGGACATACTAAAATTAGTAAATAACCAAGGGAGGTAATATCGCTTTCAATTCCCCTTGGGGAATTAGATTTCCTTGGACTGCCACCGGCCCGACCTATGGAGTTCCGGGACGATTCTTTCAATTCCCCTTGGGGAATT
>Ga0208823_1000551_pt1 | contig 32062 bp, 47 predicted proteins | sample AD_UKC075_MetaG_FD_184440 | JGI IMG/M metagenome (GOLD analysis project Ga0208823, IMG submission 184440) | Active sludge microbial communities of municipal wastewater-treating anaerobic digesters from USA - AD_UKC075_MetaG (SPAdes) (version 2) | ecosystem: Engineered > Bioreactor > Anaerobic >... | reverse complement strand
AAAGTAACTTTACAGGAAAAACTGTTTTTGTCAAAGGAGACAATTAACGAACTTTTGGGCTACTTTGTCTCTTCTTTGCCCGATTATATCAAGGCAAAGCTATCAGTTGTTTCCTGCGAAAGTTGATTAACCTAGTTTTATTTTTCTCAAGTATCTTTATTTCATCTTTAATTTTGGCAATCTCCTTATCAAAAAGCATTTGTTCATCAGTTCCGTATTTCTCGTAAATATATTGCTGATATTCTTTAACTAACATAAATGCTTCTTTAAGTCGCTTAAAAAAATCTTCTTTTATCAGATTAAACGCTCGCTCTTCTTGTACTGAATAATAGCCATCGCAGTAGTTCCGACCCGCATTAAAACTATTGCATTTATAATATACTTTTGCTTTACCTCTTTTTCCATTGGCCAATTTAGGTGCTGGCTGTAGAGAGGATGTCATTCTTCCGCCACATCCAGGACATCTTAAAATATTTATAAACATTTTTTTATTTGCATCGTCAAACTGCTGTTTTGTAATCCCACGCATGGCATCTGCTGTATTTTCATTTACTCTAACTTTTCTTCTGCTGCGTAAACGCTCTAATGCTTCAAGAAAAACATCTTCCGGAATTATTGCTTGATGGTTTCCTAAAGGCAAATCATAAAAGTTTACATCAAATATAGTTTTCTTTTCCCAAACCCGCACACCTTCTTCTGTTTTTTTCTTCTGCCTACGTTTTGCCCAAAAAAGTCTCGAACAATATACAGGATTTTCTAAATTTTTTTGAACAGTTGCAGTTGCAAATTGTTTTCCCGCCCTTGTTTTATAACCATGTAAATTTAAGTATTGGGCTACATTTTTTATACTATACTTTTCTCTAACAAATAAAGTAAAAATCAATTCCACTATAGGTTTTTCTTCTTCATTTATAATAAGCCTCACCATTATTAATGTTTTATTATTCTTTTTTGATAAATCAACCAAAAGGTCTAAAACCTCCTTTGACATTTTAGAATCCAGGTTACCTGTAGGCTCATCGGCAAATACAATATCAGGGTTTGCCACAAAAGCCCTGGCAATGCCCACCCTTTGCTGCTGTCCCCCACTCATCTGGGTAGGTTTGTACTTTTAAATGCTTAGAAAGCCCTACTGCCTTTAAAATTTCAACGGTCCGTCTGGTTCTCTCTTTTTTGGGTATACCTCTGAATATAAGAGTCAGGGCTACGTTTTCCACAGCATTCAGATGATTCACAAGATTATATGATTGAAAAACAAACTCTATGTTCTTTTGCCTGAATTCAGCAGTTTTTTTCATTTAACTTCTCAATGGAAATATTTTTTATTCTTATACTCCCCGTTGTGGATTTTTCAAGACCGGCAAGAACGTTTAACAGAGTTGACTTTCCGGAACCCAACGTACCAAGGAAACAACAAATTTGTTAATAAATTAACATTCTGTTCATAAAATATAATATACTATCCTCCGGCTTATCTATTCCTGATAATAAACCCCGTAATACTCAGCTCTTAAGGTTTTTTAAATCCTGGCTTATATTTTGACATTCCACTTACATTTAATATATAATGTTTGTATTATATTTTCGGAGGGCTAATGGTATGAGAGTTGGAATCGGGCAGGACAGCCATAAATTTGACTTTAACGATAAATCAAAAAAACTTATTCTAGGCGGGGTTGTGTTTGAAAACCACCCACCCTTAGAAGGCAACAGCGATGCAGATGTTGTCCTTCATGCCATAACCAATGCCATTTCCGGCGTTACCTGTGTCAACATTCTAGGAAAGATAAGCGATGAACTGTGCCTTGAAAAAGGCATCAAAGACAGTAAAGTATACCTAGAAGAAGCTTTAAAATACTTAAACGGCAGAAAAATTGTACATGTATCAATTTCCATAGAATGCCTTACACCAAAAATAAGTCCTAAAATACCTGAAATGAGAAAAAGCATTGCCAATATCCTCTCAATTCCTGAGAACAGCATAGGCATAACTGCGACTACAGGAGAAGGACTTACTGCATTTGGGCAGGGTAAAGGTATTCAGGCTTTTTGCTGTGTAACTATTGATTAGCCTGCTTTATTGGGACGGTAATATAGACGGTTGTACCCTTTCCCTCTTCACTTTCAATTTCCATTGAGCCTTTAAAATTATTTTTTATTATGTGATAAGATATATAAAGTCCAAGTCCCGTACCCTTTTCCCCTTTTGTGGTTATAATATTTTTTAAAAGCTTCTTCCTTACATCTTTAGGTATTCCCTTGCCATAGTCGGTAACTTTAAACTTTACAATGTCTTTTTCCTTTTCTATCAATATACCAATTTCTCCAGCATTATTTTCATAGGAGTCAATTGAATTTGAAATTAAATTATTCATTACCTGGACAAATTCATTTACACTTCCCTGTATCTCAAGGCTTTCCTCTGTTTTTATGTCTGCATTTAATTTACAGGTAGCTTTTTTTAGCTGGTATCCCATAAGTATTTCTACTTTTTTTATCATATCCTTAATTGTAAAACTTTCATCTCCTGAATGCTTCTTCACAGCTGCCTGTTCTTTTACCGTGGCTATAACATCCGATAAATATGAACAGTAGGGCTTTATTTTTAAAATATGCTCCCGCATTTCAGCTGCTATCTCCTGGTGATCCTCATCTGTAACCTCTTTGTCCCCTATGGAATTCTCATACTCATCTACCAGGCTCTTTAACTCTTCTAAGCTTCCCGATATGGACATTACAGGAGTTTTTAAATTGTGGATTATACCTGCGGTAATTTCTCCTAACCGGGCAAGTCTTTCTCTTTCAATAATTGTGTTGTTTCTTAGCTTACATATTTTTATTATTTGAATAACTGAGACGGCAATTACAGCTCCCAGAATAATAAAAACTATAGGCATTAGCATCTTGCTGCTGAAAAAACCTTGGGCTTTCAAAGCATCCGTTGGTTCTATTTGCAGAAAAATCATATTTATCCTCCAGATTATAGTGTATACCGCTGGCAAAAACAAAAATCCTCTAAACTTTAACTATGTTGTTTTCTATTATATTGTTTCCTATTATATGGTTTTTTCTACTATTTATATTGTTTTTTCTACTATAGCCTTTGCAAATACCAAATCCTCTCTTGTGGTTATTTTAATGTTGTCATAGCTGCCGTTTACAATCCTGGTTTTAATTCCTAACATCTCTGTAAGGGTTGTGTCATCAGTAGCAATTATATTTTCCCTGTTTGCCTTTTCATGGGCTTTCATAATTGTGTCATACAGGAAAACCTGGGGTGTCTGGATTGACCACAGGGTTTTTCTGTCGTACGCCTTTTCCACAAAGCCATCACTAACTGATTTTATAGTATCCTTAACGGGGACAGCTGCAGTTACCGCTCCAAATTCCAACGCCTCCTGGACACAGTTTAAAATTATTCTGCTGTTTACAAAAGGCCTTGCCCCGTCATGTATAACCACAACATCAGACTGCTTATTTACTTCCACCAATCCCTTGTATACTGAGTTTTGCCTTTCCACTCCCCCCGATACCAGCTTTTTCACCTTTTCAAACCCGAATTTGTCAACAATATTTTCTTTACAGTAAAATATTTCTTCTTCATTTACCACCAAAATAATTTCATTTATAGCAGGGCATTGTTCAAATACCTCAAGGGTCCTGGCAAGAACAGGTTTGTCACCAATGTATATGTACTGCTTGTTTATATCCATATTCATCCTGGTTCCTTTGCCGCCTGCAACAATAACTGAACTTATAAAAAGTTTGTTTTTTCTCATATCAAACTCTCCTGTTCTTTATCTTTTATAACGTAATTTATAAAGTTAAAAGCTGTTTTTATCTATTATTTTAAAACTAAGTACTGTTGCTCTAAAAAATCTGAGTACTGATTCATTTTGTGTAAAAACAAATCCCCAGCTTATAAGCCAAGGATCTATGGCAAAATATTCGTAGTTTTAAACTAACTGCATAAAAACTGAAAAAGGTTATACTCTCTATTGCAGTCTTGTATTGTGCATTCTAAGCCGCAATGATTTTGGTAAATAATCTCTCCTCTTTTTGTAGGTTTTCATTTCCTCCTGAAGAGTATAAAAAATTTCGTCTGAAGACTCATTAAAAGAATTAATTACTTTGTCAAATGTCTCAGCTTGTACTAGGAAATTTAATTTTAGACTCTAGATATTTCTCATATAATTTCTCAAAGAAAAGCCCTTTATCAGTTTTTAGTTTTATCAGACTGTCTTTAAAAGTTTCTCTAGATACACTAAAAATATCATGAAGATTTTCTGAATATGATGACGAAATTTTATTTAATAATTTTCTAAAGCTTTTATTTAGAACTTCACGCAAATTAACAACAATAACTCCCGAACCGGTTATATTTTCAAAACCATCAACAATATCATCAATTACCACATCTTTCATGCTCCCGATTAAACCATAAATAGCATAACTAACATATGTTTTTCCGGTATTATTTTCTCCTGTTAAAATAGTTAGTTTGTTTAAATCAACTTCACCGTTTTCAACATAACCAAATTTATTAAAACTTACTCCTATCATTTTTCCTCCTATTAAACTCTTATCAAAAGGAAATTTTGCATTAATATATTTTAAAAATTATGCTAATAAAACTACTTAATTACCTACAGAACTTCTATGACACAACATGAATTATTTCCAAAACTCATAATATTAGACAGTCTATATTTGTTTCTAAAAGCCTAATGATATAATATCATTATTTTCATCTAAATGGAATATCAAACTGTATTTTTTAGAATAACACTTTCAACACGTTGTATTTTAGAATCAATCCCAGCCTAACCCATAAAAAAGAGCCGTGTAAAGCATTTTTTAACTACTTATACAACAGCTCCTCATGTATGCCTTATAATGTATATGTATTTTATATATGCAATATTTATAGTTTCAGTGATTTAAAAATCCATCAATTATATTTTCAACTTCAAAGGGATCCATGTTTTTTGCCAATACAAGTTCGCTTATCAAGATTTGCTTTGCACTACTTAACATTTTTTTCTCACCTGTAGAAAGCCCTTTTTCCTTTTCTCTTTGTATCAGAGTATTGACAACTTCAACAACTTCATAGATATTCCCGCTTTTTATTTTGTCCATGTTTTCCCTGTACCTTTTGTTCCAGCTGTCGTTGCTTATTTTGCTTTTGCTGCCAAGCATTTCAAATACTTTGTCCGCATCCTTCTCGCTTATTATTTCCCTGATTCCTATATTCTCTACATTTTCAGTGGGAATAAGTACTCTCATTTCGCCTATTGGGATTTTGACTACATAATAATTTTGCTTGTTTCCCAAAATCTCCTTTTCTTCAATTGACTCTATAATACCTGCACCGTGCATAGGGTATACAATCTTATCACCGACATTATACATATGAACTCCTCCACAAATATAAAAACATAGTTATTTTATTTATATAAAAATTAAAATATTATACTTTAGCAAGGTATAACAAAAAATACATTTGCATAAAAGAGAACTGCTTATTAAAAATAAATGCAATTAATTGAACTCTATATATAAGTATACTACATTGAGAAATGAATGTCAAAAATTTTTATTTTAGCATTTCAATGCACTTGTGTCAACGGTAATTTTTTACTGTAATCAATAATATACACGGACAAGATATAAACCCTCCGGCGGTGCTGTCTGACCGGCTTTTTTTCTATCCCGGCTTTCTATTATCCCCTTTACGTCCTCACATTTAAATTTCCCCCTTCCAACATCAACTAAAGTCCCTGCAATAATACGCATCATATTGTATAAAAAACCGTTGCTGGTTACTTCCAAACTTATTATGTCACTATTTTTTTCTAAAGATATGCGGCTAATTGTCCTTATTGAAGATTCAACAGTGCTTCCCACTGCCCTAAATGCAGAAAAATCATGGGTGCCGCGGAAAAATTCCGCTGCCCGCATCATTTCTTCAAAATTTAAAGAATAGGGAACATACCAAGCCCTGTTTCTTAAAAGGGGAGAGGGAAATTTTGAATTGTATATAAGATACCTGTAAATCTTAGCCTGTGCACTGTACCTTGCATGAAAATCCATATCCACTTCTTCTGATTTTTTCACCACTATGTCATCAGGAAGTATCCTGTTTAGGGCATGAGCAAATCTTTCCGGAGGAATGTTTGAATTTGTTTTAAAATTTGCAACCTGCCCGTATGCATGAACTTTAGAATCAGTCCTCCCGGACCCATTTAAAACAATTTCTTCCCTGGTAAGCTTTTTTATAGCGTCTAAAATCACACCTTGAATTGTTTTTGCGTTTTTTTGTATCTGCCACCCGTGATAATTTGTCCCATCATACTCTATTGTAAGTTTAATATTTCTCATAGCACATTCCTCGCTTAACCGTCACAAATTAGTCATCACACTTAATATAAAGAGGACACATTTACCCTGCTGTAATATGTCCCCTTTATTCTAAAACTATTTTTTATTGATTATTATAACCTTTAGATTTACGCACCCAGCATTGCCGCGCCTACAATTCCTGCGTCATTTCCCAGCTGTGCAGTCTTTATCTGGGTCTGGGGTATTTCCTCTTTACTGTAAACCCCCGCCTTTACCATTTCCTTTAAAGGATTTAATAAATAATCCCCTTCTTTACAAACTCCTCCGCCAATAACCAAAACTTCAGGCATAAATATATTTATAACATTTATAACTCCCTCAGCAATATATTTTATATATTGCTTTACAACTGCTTCTCCTGTCTCATCCCCAAGTTTTGCAGCATCAAATGCGGTTTTAGCATCTATTTTATCCAAATCCCCATCAACCAGCTTGTTTATGGCTGATTCAGGATTTTCCACTGCAGCACGCTTTGTCTGTCTTATCAAAGCAGTTGCAGACGCATAAGCTTCCCAGCATCCCTTTCTTCCACAGGTACACTGCTCTCCGTCCACTACTATAACTGTGTGTCCTATTTCCCCACCTGCAAAGTTAAACCCGCTGTAAACTTTGCCGTCAATTATTATACCGCTTCCTATTCCTGTACCTAAAGTAATTGTCACAGAAGTTTTTGTTCCCTTTGCTGCCCCTGCGGCGCTTTCTGCCAAAGCTGCGCAGTTGGCATCGTTGTCCACATAAACAGGCAAGTCCAAATACTTTTGCATTTCTTCCCTTATTGGTACGTTTCTAAAGTTTAAATTGTTGTTATATACAATTATTCCATTTTTACAATCCGGCGTTCCAGGGCTTCCAACCCCTATACTTTTAACTTTTTCCATTGGTACATTGGATTTTTCAATAACTTCCTTAGCCAGCATTGCCATATCTTTTATTATTTCCTGATACTGCCTTTGCCTTTGGGTAGGTACACTATCTTTATATATAATGTTCCCATCCAAATCAACCAGACCTGCTGCTATATTTGTTCCCCCAAGATCAATTCCTACACAATACATTTCTTTCCTCCCAAACATTATTTGTTATTTGCTCGAAAAATACATCATTATGATGCACCCTTATTAAATTCTATTGCTCCAACAATTATTATACTAGTATTTTAAAAAATTGTACATATAATAGCATGCCTTCAAATGCCAATACAAAAAGCAGCACCAAAATATCCCTTGCCGTTAGTTTAAGTTTTCTTAACCCGGTTCGTCCTTCCCCGCCCCTGTAGCACCTGGCCTCCATGGCCAAGGAAAGTTCGTCCGCCCTTTTAATTGTATTTATAAACAATGGCACCATTACGGGAATATAATTTTTAAGCTTCTTTACCGGGTTTTTTGTCTCAAAATCCACACCCCTTGACGCCTGAGCCTTTATTATTTTATTAGTCTCATCCAAAAGGACAGGTACAAACTTTAGTGAAATGGATATAATAAGTGCAAAATCATTTACAGGGACACCTACTATTTTTAGCGGCTTTAAAAGCTTTTCTATCCCGTCTGTAAGGGCTATCGGGGTGGTGGTAAGGGTTAATAGTGATGTACCTGCCATGAGAAGTAAAATTCTAAGAGCCAGTTTAAAAGCCCTGTCCAACCCTTCAAAGGTTATTTTAATAAACCCATATTCAAATGCCGTCCTTCCCGGGGTAAGAAAAACATTAATTAAAGCTGTAAAAATAATTATATATACAACAGGTTTTAAGCCTCTTAAAGTAAAAGACATCGGAATTCCGGCATGTTTTATCCCAAAGAAAATAAAAAGGGCAAGTATTCCAAATGCCACATATGATTTTGTAAAAAGTACAGTTATCATAAGAGATATTGTCAAAATAATTTTTATTCTTGGATCTGTCCTGTGAAGGAGTGAACTTCCCGGGTAATACCTCCCTAACGTCACATCTTTTAGCATTTAAACTTTCTCTCCCCCAAAACTTTTAAGTTTTAAAATTTTTTTAATCTCTTCCTTTGCATCTCTTACAGTAAAAACATCATCTTTTAAATCAGGAATAAAACTTTTTAAACTTTTCATAAAATACACCATCTCAGGAACATCAATCCCCATTTTTTTAAGCTCTTCCATACAATTAAAAATTTCTTTTTTAGGGCCGTCCATTTTTATCTGCCCTTTATCCAGCACTATAACCCTGTTCACAAACTTTACTACATCTTTCATACAGTGAGATACAAAAATAACCGTTAAATTTTTTCTTTTATAAAGATTTTGTACAATATTAAAAATTGCATCCCTTCCCCTTGCATCCAATCCTGCACCTGGTTCATCCAGCACTAATATTTCAGGCTCTAAAACCAGCACACCTGCCATAGCAGCCAGTTTTTTCTCGCCCCATGAAAGCTCAAAGGGTGAGCTTTTTAAAATTTCATCACCAATACCTAAAATTTTTGCAATTTCTTTAACCTTTTCATCTATAAGCCCCTTGTCCATTCCCTTATTTTTCAAGCCATATGCTATATCTTCATATACTGTATCTTCAAAAAGCTGATGTTCCGGGTTTTGAAACAAAATACCCACACTGTTTTTTACATTTGCCTCCTTACCCCCAATACAGACGCTGCCGAATGTAGGCTTTAAAATACCTTTAAGGTGCTGCACCAATGTAGACTTTCCCGAACCTGTATGCCCTATAATCCCTACAAATTCACCATCTTCAATGGTAAGGTTTATATTGTCCAACGCCTTTTTTTCAAAGGCTGTCCCCTTCATATAAATATGTGTAAGGCTATCTATTTGTACTGCCATTTTTCCTCCAAAAGCTTTTTACTTTTATATTTCGCTTTTATTTTATATTTCATTTTTATATTATGTTGAATTAATATTTTATATTGATTATAGCACTAGACTGTAAAACCTTACAACATACCTTTAAATACAATAATTTCCTCTTGAAATTTATATGGCAATCCAATAAATTAGTGGTATAATTTAGTGGTATAATAAAAAAATGCACTAACTTTTAAAGGAGATTTCGTATGGAACACTATTTTTCAAAAGATCCGGATGTAAAGCACAATTTAGGCAAAATAAGCTACAGTATAAATGGTCGTACCATAGAAATAATCACAGATTCCGGAGTTTTTTCTAAAAACAAAGTGGATTTTGGAAGTGATTTGCTTATAAAATCAGTCCCCCCTTTTAAAGGCAAAGCCTTGGACATAGGGTGCGGATACGGTGTTTTAGGAATTTCCCTTGCAATTTTAAACCCTCATTCTTTTATTACAATGATTGATATAAACAAACGTGCAGTTGATTTAGCCGTCAAAAACATTAATTTAAACAATATAAAAAACGCCTGTGCCTTTTTTAGCGACGGTTTTTCAAATGTCACAGAAAAGTTTGACCTTATTGTAACCAATCCCCCAATACGGGCGGGGAAAAAGGTTATATATCCCATTTATGAAAACAGCATTAATTTTTTAAATCCAGGCGGGTCCATATACATGGTGGTGCAGAAAAAACAAGGCGCCCCCTCAACTGTTGAAAAGCTTAATTCTATATACGGAAATTGTGAAGTTGTAAACAGGAGCAAGGGATATTGGATAATTAAGAGTATAAAGAATAAATAAGATAAAACAATAAATAAGTGTACAAAGCAACAATTATAAATATTAAATATAAAATTTAAAATTTAAAATTAATAAATATAAAAAATCAAGAATGTAATAAATCCTTAAAGGCTTTTATGCCCTCTTCTGCCGTCAAAATGCTTTTATCGCATTTTATATATCCTTCCCGGGATAATTCATAAAATAATTGGGTAATTTCCGGAACATCAAGACCTGCCTTTTTCATGTAGCAAACATTAGAAAATATCTCCTCAGGAGTCCCGTCTTTTTGTATTTTTCCTTCATCAAAAAGCAAAATCCTGTCTGCTCTCACTGCTTCCTCCATATGGTGAGTTATGTATATTACAGTAATGCCCTCTTCTTTATTTAATCTCTCTACAATGGTCAGCACTTCTTTCCTGCTTAAAGGGTCTAACATGGAAGTTGCTTCATCTAAAATTATACATTCAGGCTTCATTGCAAGTATCCCGGCTATTGCAACCTTTTGTTTTTCACCCTGCGATAAATTTTGTACGGGAAATTGGCGGTAAGACTGCATCCCCACATCTTTTAAAGCCTTCTTTACCCTCTTTAATATTTCCTCCCTTGAAAGCCCTAAATTTTCAGGCCCAAAGGCCACATCTTCTTCCACTGTAGCAGCAACAATCTGGTTATCAGGATTTTGAAATACCATCCCTATAGTTTTTCTTATTTCCCAAATATATTTTTCATTTGTGGTTTTCACTCCATTAATATATATATTTCCCTTTGTGGGAATAAGGATGGCGTTTAGAAGCTTTGCAAAGGTAGATTTTCCCGAACCGTTTCTGCCTATTACAGAGACAAATTCCCCTCTGTCTATTTTTAAATTTATACCGTCTGCTGCAGGTTTACCTTTTGAATTTCTTTTGTATCTGTATTGGACATCCTCCATTTTTATAAGCATTTTATCACATCTTGTCATCTATTTTCCCTTAAGACAAAGAATGTCTTTATTTTTCGGACAAAAAATATCCTGTACTTATAACAAAAAACATCTTTTTATCTCTAAATACACTATAGGGGCCAAGTTGACGTTATAAGTCCCCTGACCCCTTAAAGCTTGACTTTTTCACTTAAACCAACTCTAAAATAACCATTTCGGCGCCATCGCCTCTTCTAGGACCAATTCTGTAAATCCTTGTATATCCGCCATTTACACCTTTGTATTTAGGTGCGATTTCATCAAACAGCTTGTTTACAAGGTTTATTCTGTTTCCTTTCTCGTCCTTTACCCTGTACAGCCAATTCATAGCCTTTCTTCTTGCAGAAAGTCTTGATGGGTTATCCACCGTTACCATGTCTGTTTTTACTTCTCTTTCAACAACTTCGTACGTATTGCCACGCTTTGACTCTTTGGAAACTGTAACTTTATTACCTTTTGCGTCAACTTTTGCAGTACTTATCTTGCCTTGCTTTGATGTATAATTATCGCTTTCTTTAATAGCTGCACTAATAAGTTTCTCTGCAATACTTTTAACTTCTTTAGCTCTTGCCTCAGTTGTTTCAATTCTTCCGTTTTCAATAAGGGCGGTTACCAAACCTCTAAGCATTGCTTTTCTTTGTGCTGTAGGACGCCCTAATTTTCTATGAGATGGCATTTCTCTAATACCTCCTTTGCATAAAAAATCAATACACTTACTAATCCCTTACTAATCCTCACTTGGTGCAAGTGAAAGACCTAGTGCTTTTAATTTGCTTAAAACCTCTTCTAATGACTTTTTACCTAAGTTTCTGACTTTCATCATATCTTCTTCTGTCCTGTTTGTAAGATCTTCAACAGTGTTAATTCCTGCCCTCTTCAGACAATTATAAGATCTTACTGAAAGATCCAGTTCTTCAATTGTCATCTCCAGAACTTTTTCTTTCTTTGTTTCTTCTTTTTCTACCATTATTTCTGCGTTCTTAGCACTGTCGGATAAATCAATAAAGAGGTTCAAATGTTCACTCAACACTTTTGCACCTAAACTAATTGCTTCGTCCGGCTTTATACTTCCGTTAGTCCATACTTCCAACGTCAGCTTGTCGTAGTCTGTAACTTGACCGATACGAGTATTTTCAACTGTATAATTAACCTTTCTCACCGGAGTAAAAATTGAATCAACAGGTATAACTCCTATGGGCTGGGAGGGCAGCTTATTTTTTTCAGCAGATACATATCCTCTGCCTCTGTTTATTGTCATTTCCATATATAGCCTGCCTTCACCAGTAAGAGTGGCTATTTTATGGTCAGGGTTTAAAATTTCCACATCAGCATCTGCCTTAATATCACCTGCTGTTACTTCTCCTTCACCGTCAGCATCAATGTAAATAACTTTTGGTCCTTCACTGTGTATGTCCAGTGACAATCCTTTAAGATTAAGAATTATTTCTGTTACATCTTCAACTACACCGGGAATAGTTGAAAATTCATGTAATACTCCATCTATTTTTATTGATGTTACAGCTACACCGGGCAAAGATGAAAGTAATATTCTTCTTAGTGAATTACCAAGAGTTATACCATATCCTCTTTCCAATGGTTCCACCACAAACTTGCCATACACGTTATCTTCCGTAGTTATCACATTTTCAATTCTTGGCTTTTCAATTTCTATCATCAAAAACCCTCCCTTTTAATAGCTTTTGATTTTTTTGAGGGCAACTGATTCAAAACTCTGATTACTGTACAATACCCGCTTTTAAACTTTCATCTCTGGCATAGATCCTCAGTTGCTGAACCAAACAAATACAGCTAAAAATATACTATAATTACTTGGAGTATAACTCAACTATCAGACTTTCTTTTATTGGTAAATCTATGTCTTCCCTGGTAGGTAGTGAAACTATTTTACCAGTTAAATTGTCCGCATCATACTCAATCCAGTTGGTAGGCGGCTTAGAAGCTGCGTAATCTGCATTGTCTTTAAATTTAGCTGAATTTCTGCTCTTTTCCCTTAAAGATATAACGTCCCCAACTTTAACTAAATATGATGGTATATTAACTTTTTTGCCGTTCACAGTAAAGTGACCATGTCTTACTAATTGTCTTGCTTCTTTTCTGGACATAGCAAGCCCCATTCTGTAAACAACATTATCAAGCCTTAGTTCTAATATTTGAAGTAAATTTTCCCCAGTGATTCCTTCTTTTTTAACAGCCATGTCAAAATATTTTCTAAACTGGCTTTCCAAAACACCATAGTATCTTCTTGCTTTTTGTTTTTCCCTAAGCTGCAAACCGTACTCAGATAGTTTTTTTCTGCCCTGTCCATGCTGTCCAGGAGCATATGGTCTTCTTGAAACAGCACATTTATTTGTAGTGCATCTTTCCCCTTTAAGGTAAAGTTTTTCACCTTCCCTGCGGCAGAGTCTGCAAGATGCAGCGGTATATCTCGCCATTTACTTTTACACCTCCAGCAATTTTTTAAATTTTCAAACAACTACACTCTTCTTCTCTTAGGCGGTCTACATCCGTTATGAGGGATGGGAGTTACGTCTTTTATAAGACTAACTTCAAGTCCCGCAGCCTGAAGTGCCCTTATAGCAGCTTCCCTTCCAGACCCTGGACCCTTTACATATACTTCTACAGTTTTTAAACCATGTTCCATTGCTGCTTTTGCAGCAGCTTCAGCTGCCATTTGAGCTGCATATGGAGTGCTTTTTCTTGAGCCTCTAAAACCAAGCCCTCCTGCACTAGACCATGAAATTGCATTACCTGCAACATCAGTTATAGTCACAATTGTATTATTAAATGTAGAACGTATGTGTGCTGCCCCACGCTCTATATTTTTTCTTTCTCTTCTTCTTCTAGTGGTTCTTTTTCCACCAGATGCTTTAGCTACCATTAAACCGTTAACCTCCTTTAACTATTTTTTTCTTTGAACTCCTACTGTTCTCTTTGGACCTTTTCTTGTCCTTGCATTGGTTTTGGTCCTTTGACCCCTTACAGGCAGTCCTTGTTTATGCCTTCTTCCCCTGTAGCATCCAATTTCCATTAACCTCTTTATGTTAAGGGCTACTTCTCTTCTAAGATCCCCCTCAACAGTAAAATTCCTATCTATAAATTCTCTAAGCTTGTTAACTTCTTCATCTGTCAAATCTCTTACTCTTGTATCCGGATTAACCCCGGTCTCTCTTACTATTCTTTTAGCAGAGCTTCTTCCAATACCGAAGATATAGGTTAATCCTATTTCAATTCTTTTTTCCCTGGGTAAGTCTACTCCGGCAATACGCGCCATATTTTTTTTACACCTCCACTAGTATTACTGTTTAATAACTTTATAATCTATAAAATTAACACACCAGGACATAGGTAACAGAACTATTACCTACGCAGCCGCTCTCCTGTATGTTATTTTTATTTTATAGTCCAATCCTTTTTTAGCCTTGTCTTTGCTTGTGTTTAGGATTTTGACATATAACCATTACTCTGCCTTTTCTTCTTATGATTTTACATTTTTCACATATAACCTTAACAGATGGTCTTACTTTCATTATCACTACCTCCTTAAATTACTTAGCCCTCCATGTTATTCTACCCCGGGTCAGGTCATAAGGAGAAAGTTCTACGGTAACCTTATCCCCAGGTAAAATCCTTATAAAATTCATTCTGAGTTTGCCTGAAATATGAGCCAAAACTTTGTGTCCATTTTCCAATTCAACCTCAAACATCGCATTTGGCAGCGCCTCAACAACTTTTCCTTCAACTTCAATTACATCTTCCTTAGACAAGATTAAAACCCCTCCTTATCTCTTAAATCAAATATCATCCACCCAAAAGACTAAGTGCCGCTTTTTTCATTCTCCAGCTCAGCTAATGCCTTCCGGATTTCTGAATTTGAAATCCTGTCTCCCTTAGAAAGTTTTTCTTTCAAAGGTAAAATAACTTCTTTAGTAGCCTTTATATGTTTTATCTTCTTTTTCTTTGGCTTTTCAATGCGCCTTAAGTCACCATCTGAAATCAAAACATGCTTGTCATCTATTCTTCCTACTACAACAAATACTCTTCCTGCGTCTCTGCCTGCAATTGATAACACTACCCGTCCTAAGTCAACATCCATTACATCACCTCTATTAAAATCCCTAAAACTAGTTTTGCATGGTAACCTAGTCAAGCATGGTCAATATTAGAGGACCTTTTTCAGTGATGGCGACGGTATTCTCATAGTGAGCTGATAATTTTCCGTCGGCTGTAACCACCGTCCATCCATTGTCTAAAACTTTAACTTCGTGGCCGCCCTCATTTACCATTGGCTCTATGGCAAGGGTCATTCCTTCCACTAACCTTGCTCTTTGGAATCTGCAGCGGTAATTGGGAACCTGCGGCTCTTCATGCATTTCTCTCCCGATACCATGACCTACAAACTCACGTACAACAGAGTATCCCGCTTCTACCACACAGTCTTCAATTGCTCCTGAAATATCAATTATCCTGTTTCCCACCACCGCTTTTTTTAGTCCCTCAAAAAAGCTTTTTTTGGTAACTTCAATCAGTCTCCGGGATTCAGATGATATATTTCCTACAGGAAAAGTCCTTGCTGCATCTCCATGAAACCCATTTATATAAGCTCCAACGTCAACACTTATAATATCGCCATCTTTTAGTTCTCTTAAACCTGGTATTCCATGAACTACCTCATCATTTATTGATGCACATATACTTCCCGGGAAATCATCAATATTAGCATATGCAGCTTTATATCCTTTAAAGGAAGGTATAGCCCCTTTGCTTCTGATGGATTCTTCAGCAATTCTGTCAAGTTCAATGGTTGTAACTCCAGGGCTGATATTCTCTTCAATCTTTTTAAGAACTAAAGCTACTATTTCTCCGGCTGTCCTCATAAGATCTATTTCACTTTTTGTCTTTATTGAAATCATTAAAATTCACCCAAAGCTTTAATTACTTCGTTAGTCGTGTCTTCTATTTTCTCTTTGCCTACAACTGTGACAAGGTTTCCTTTTTTAGTATAGTACTCAATTAATGGCTCTGTCTGCTTATGATAGGTTTCAAGTCTTTTTCTTACAATTTCTTCTTTGTCGTCTTCCCTTTGTACAACATTTGCTTCACAGTTATCGCATACATTCTCTTTAGCTGTGGGCTTATATACTGTATGATAACTTGCTCCGCATTTTGGACAAACTCTCCGCCCGGACATTCTCTTTACTATTTCATCATCCGGAACATGGATGTTTAACACTTTGTCAAGCTTAACACCCATTTCTTCCAGCATAGCATCCAGTTTTTCTGCCTGCTCAATTGTCCTGGGGAACCCGTCCAAAATAAAACCTTTCTGGCAATCCGGCTCTGTCAGCCTGTCTTTTACTATTCCTATTGTTATTTCGTCCGGAACCAACAGCCCTTTGTCAATATACTCTTTGGCTTTTTTCCCAAGTTCCGTCCCGTTTTTAATATTGCTTCTGAATATGTCCCCAGTAGAGATATGAGGAACATTATGGGTCTTTGCTAAATTCACTGCCTGTGTACCTTTGCCCGCTCCCGGGGCACCTAATATAACTAGTCTCATAGCATCCTCCATAATTTTAAATATTAACTGCTACTGGCAACTACTCTAAAAATCCTTTGTAATGTCTCATTATCATCTGTGACTCTATCTGCTTAACAGTTTCTAGTGCAACCCCAACCATAATCATTATACTGGATCCGGCAATCCAAACACCCTGTAATTTTGTCAAAGTTCCAAGTAAGGATGGGAATAATTGTATTGCCGCAATAAATACTGCTGAAAACCAAGTTATTCTGTTAACAACTTTAAAAATGTAGTCTGAAGTTGGCTTTCCTGGCCTTATTCCCGGTATAAATCCGCCGTTCTTCTTTAAGTTATTTGCAAGTTCTACTGGGTTAAACTGTATAAAAGTATAGAAAAATGTGAAGAACATTATTAAAACACCGTTTAATGCAGCCACCCATGGTTTTTCCGGAAAATGTCTGAAAAATACCGCAACGGGATGGGTGGAATTAGCCCAGAAGAACCCTACTATTGTAGGTGGAAGCATAATAAATGAAGATGCAAATATTATAGGTATAACTCCGGCCATATTTACCTTAATTGGTATATGGGTACTCTGGCCACCATACATTTTTCTTCCTACAACCCTCTTTGCATATTGAACAGGAATTCTTCTCTCAGCCTCCTGCACCCACACAACAGCTGTTACCACAGCTAAAAATACAAGTACAATTGCAGCTATTCCTACATAAAGCATTATTCCTGTTCCTATATTTTCTTTTTGAGCCATTAATGCGCCGTAGGCTGCGGGACCCTGTGAAAGAATACCTGTAAAAATTATAAGTGAAATCCCGTTTCCTATTCCATGTTCTGTTATCTGTTCTCCTAACCACATTAAAATTGCAGTTCCTGCTGTAAAAGTTAGCGTTATTGTCACAAATGAAAACCATCCTCTTGTCATTACAGCATCACGCAATCCAAAGTAAAAACCTGTTGCTTGCAAAAATGCTAAAACTACAGTCCCATACCTGGTATACTGAGCCATTATTTTCCGTCCTTCTTCTCCTTCTTTTGCAAGCTGTTCAAGTTTTGGAATTGCAACGGCCAATAGGTTCATAATAATGGATGCAGTAATATATGGTGTAATCCCTAATGCAAATATTGTTGCTCTTGCCAGGGCACCTCCCCCGATAATGTTGGCAAAGTTAAATATGGAGGCACCGCCTAGCAGTTCTTTTAGAATATCCGGATTTAATCCAGGTACAGGTATAGCAGCTCCTAGCCTGAAAAGCAACAGAAAAAACAAGGTAACCAGTATTCTTTTACGCAGGTCTGCTATTTTCCAGGCATTCCTCAGGGTCTCTATTATCACTCGCATACTATATCACCTCGACCTTTCCTCCTGCAGCCTCAATCTTTTCAGAAGCTGTTTTGGTAAATTTGGTAGCCTTTACAGTAAGCTTTTTCTTTAAGTCCCCGTCACCTAGAATTTTAACACCGTCTACCACTTTTTTTACTAAACCTTTTTCTATTAGTAAGTTTTCATCAACAACAGTCCCGTCATCAAAAATATTTAAGTCCGAAACATTTACCACCGAGTAAACTTTTGCAAATATATTGTTAAAACCTCTTTTTGGAACCCTTCTATAAAGAGGCATTTGTCCGCCCTCGAATCCAATCCTTACGCCGCCGCCTGAACGGGATTTCTGGCCGCCTTGACCTCTTCCAGCCGTCTTTCCAAGGCCAGAGCCATAGCCTCTTCCTTTTCTCTTAGGCTGTTTTCTAGCTCCTTTGTTAGGTTGTAATTCGTATAGCTTCATTGATTACACCTCCCTTTATATTTCTTCTACAGCTATTAGATGTTCCACTTTCTTTATCATACCTCTTATTTGCGGATTGTCATTTTGCTCCACAGAAGAACCAATTTTTTTCTTCAAGCCCAAAGCTTCTAAAGTCGCTAATTGGGGCTTTTTAAGTTTACTGGTACTTCTTACTAAAGTTATCTTGAGTTTTGCCACCAAAGTCCCCTCCTAACCTAATACTTCTTCCACTGTTTTACCACGAAGCTTTGCAACCTCTTCTACAGTTTTTAGCTGAGAGAGACCTGTAATGGTTGCCCTGACCATGTTAATAGGATTGTTTGAGCCCAGCGATTTTGTCCTGATGTCTTTAATACCTGCCAACTCCAATACCGCTCTCACAGGACCCCCAGCTATAACTCCGGTACCCTGACCGGCTGGCTTTAAAAGTACCTTTCCGGCACCAAATTCCCCCATCATTTCATGTGGGATTGTTGTATCTACAATTGGAACTTTTATAAGGTTTTTCTTAGCAGCATCTATACCTTTTCTAATTGCGTCAGGTATTTCAGCAGCCTTTCCTATACCAGCTCCAACATGACCGTTTTCGTCGCCTACCACTACCAAAGCACTGAAACGGAAGTTTCTACCACCTTTAACAACCTTGGTTACACGTCCTATATTAACTACTTTTTCTTTTAAGTCCAATACACTGGCATCAATTCGTTGCAATTTATTCTCCCTCCTTACTTAGAATTCTAATCCCGCTTCTCTTGCACCTTCTGCAAACTCTTTTACTCTTCCATGGTACAAGTATCCGCCTCTGTCAAATACCACTTTTTTTATACCTTCTTTAATGGCTTTTTGACCAAGAAGTTTTCCAACTTCCCTGGCAACTTCTTTGTTCCCGCAATTTTTATATTTTCCTTTTATGCTGCTGTCCAGTGATGATGCAGCAACAAGAGTTTTTCCTGTGGTATCATCTATAACCTGGGCGTAAAAGTTTGTAAGGCTTCTATATACATTTAAACGTGGTCTTTCTGTTGTTCCCTTTATTTTCTTACGCACCCTAGCATGTTTTCTAAGTCTAGCCACATTTTTACCAGGCTTTTTAATCATCCAGTCTCACTCTCCCTCTACTTACCAGTTTTACCTTCTTTTCTTCTTACAACTTCATTAGCATATCTGACACCTTTGCCTTTGTAAACCTCTGGTGGTCTCTTGCTTCTTATTTTAGCAGCAAATTCCCCTACCGCCTGTTTGTCTATTCCCTTTACAATAATCTGGTTGGGAGCTGGTACCTCAACAGTTATACCTTCCGGCTCTTCCATCTCAACCGGGTTGGAATACCCTAATGAGAGTACTAGCTTTTTCCCTTGCTTTTGTGCCCTGTAACCAACCCCGTGTATCTCAAGGGCCTTTTGAAACCCTTCAGTTACTCCAACAACCATATTGTTTATTAACGTTCTTGTCAATCCATGTAATGATTTATGCTTCTTCAGGTCTGAAGGCCTCTCAACTACAACTTTTCCGTCTTCTACTTTTATAATCATATCTTTATGAAATGATTTTGTCAAAACACCGTTTTTACCTTTTACAACAACGGTATTGTCGTCATTAAGAGTGATATCAACGCCTGAAGGTATTTCTATAGGTGCTTTACCTATCCTGGACATAACTAAACCTCCTGTTCTTAACATTATGAGCCCAAATACTTTGAACCCTTTTCAGATACATTTTATTACCATACATAAGCTAAAACTTCTCCGCCAACACCTTCAGCTCTTGCTTTCTTATCAGTCATAACGCCCTTAGAGGTTGAAATTATCGCTATTCCCAAACCTCCAAGCACCTTTGGTATCTGATCTTTTGCTACATAAACCCTTAGTCCCGGTTTACTAATTCTCTTAATTCCTGTAATTACACTTTGTCTAGTAGGAGCATATTTTAGCTTTATCCTTAAAATACCTTGTTTACCATCATCTATTTCTTCTATATCTCTTACATAACCCTCTTCCAATAGTATTTTTGCTATTGATCTCTTTATATTGGAAGCCGGTACATCAACTGTTTCATGTTTTGCAGAACTAGCATTTCTTATTCTTGTCAACATATCTGCAATTACATCTGTTGCCTGCATGTGCTTAACCTCCTTTCACAAGATAACTACCAACTTGCTTTTCTAACACCTGGTATCTGGCCTTTATAAGCTAATTCCCTAAAGCACAAACGGCATATGCCGAACTTTCTAATGTAAGCATGTGGACGTCCACACAGTTTGCAACGGTTATACTCTCTTGTCTTATACTTTTGCTTTCTCTGTTGCTTTAATATCATCGCCTTTTTTGCCACGCAAAAATCCCTCCTTTAGCTCTGTGTAAACGGCATTCCCATTAACTTAAGAAGTTCTCTTGCTTCCTCATCAGTCTTAGCCGTTGTCACAAAAGTTATATCCATTCCTCTTATCTTCTCAACCTTGTCATAATCTATTTCAGGAAATATCAACTGTTCTTTAACGCCTAAGGAATAATTACCTCTTCCATCAAAGGAATTTACAGGTACCCCTCTAAAGTCACGAACTCTTGGTAGTGCTACGTTAAAGAGCTTATGAACAAAATCGTACATTCTGTCTCCTCTTAAAGTTACTTTACAGCCAACATTCATACCTGTTCTAATCTTAAAAGCCGCAACAGACTTTTTAGCTTTTGTAACTATAGGTTTTTGACCTGAAATTAATGTCAAGTCATTCACTGCAGCATCTAATGCTTTTGGATCGTCCTTTGCATCTCCGATTCCCATATTTAGCACAACTTTTTCAAGTTTGGGAACTTCCATTACACTTTTATAATTAAACTTTGATTTCAAAGCTGGTGCCACTTCATTTAAATATTTATCTTTTAGTCCCGGCATTTAAACAACCTCCTTCCCTACACATAGTACTTATTTCTTTGGTCCTCTTATTGAATCTATAACCTCGCCGCATTTTTTGCATGCCCTGTCCTTTGCACCATTTTCATAGACAGTTATTTTCGTTTTTGAAGGTTTGCCACACTTTGAACAAATCAACATTACTTTTGAACTGTGTATAGGTGCTTCCTGATTTATAATTCCTCCCTGCTGCATTGGCGGTCTTGGTCTTACATGCTTTTTCACCATGTTAACCCCTTCAACCAAAACCATGCTATTTCCAGGGAAAGTTCTTATAACCTTACCTTTTTTGTTTTTATCTTTTCCGCTTAAAACTATAACAGTATCACCTTTTTTTACATGAATCTTGTTTTTCATTTAAAAGCCGCCTCCTCTCCTATAAAACTTCTGGCGCAAGTGATAATATTTTCATGTACTCCTTATCTCTTAGTTCCCTTGCTACAGGGCCAAATATACGCGTTCCTCTGGGGTTTTTATCCTCCCTTATTATTACCGCTGCATTTTCGTCAAATCTGATATATGAACCGTCAGGTCTTCTAACTCCCTTTTTAGAACGGACAATTACGCACCTTACAATTTCACCTTTTTTTACAACGCCGCCTGGCGTTGCATCTTTAACTGAAGCGACTATTACATCACCGATATTTGCATACTTTCTTTTAGAACCACCAAGAACCTTTATGCACATTACTTTTTTTGCTCCAGTATTATCAGCCACCTTAAGCATGGATTCTGACTGAATCATGTTTAAAACCTCCTTTCAAAAGCAACTTGGTGTTATAAATAATCCTAACGGGCTTTTTCAACTATCTCTACAAGTCTCCATCTTTTATGCCTGCTCAAAGGACGTGTTTCCATAACTCTTACAATATCGCCTACGCGGCATTCGTTGTTTTCATCGTGGGCTTTTAGTCTATATGTCCTTTTAACAAACTTTTTATATAATGGATGCTTTACTGCACTTTCCACACTTACAACTATTGTTTTATCCATTTTATCGCTTGTTACCTTGCCCACTCTTGTCTTTCTTAAACCTCTTTGTGACACTTAGCCTACCTCCTTCCAGGATTACACCTTTATATCATTAAGTTCCCTTTCCCTTAAAACAGTTTTAATACGGGCAATTGACTTTCTTACTTCTCTTAATCTCATTGGATTGTCAAGCTGGTTAGTAGCATGTTGAAACCTTAATTTAAACAACTCGGATTTTAAATCCATTAATTCTTTATTTAATTCCTCCCGTGATTTTTCTCTTATTTCTTTAGCTTTCATCTGCTTCACCACCCATTTCATCTTCACGTGCCACGAATTTACACTTAATGGGAAGTTTATGCATAGCAAGCCTTAGAGCTTCCCTTGCAGTATCTTCTGGCACTCCGCCAATTTCAAACATAACTCTTCCCGGTTTCACAACAGCTACCCAGTATTCCGGTGAACCTTTACCGCTACCCATACGTGTTTCCGCAGGTTTTTGTGTTACAGGTTTGTCTGGGAAAATTTTTATCCAAACTTTTCCCCCTCTTTTTATAAAACGGGTCATAGCTACTCTGGCAGCTTCTATTTGATTACTTGTAATCCATCCTGGCTCTACAGCTTTTATACCATAATCACCATAAGTTACTTTGTTGCCCCTTGTTGCAACACCTTTCATTCTGCCTCTGTGAACCCTTCTATACTTCACTCTTTTAGGCATTAACACTTTTCTCTCCTCCTTCCGCCCTTTTATCCCTCTTAGCAGCTGGAAGAACTTCTCCCTTATATATCCAGACTTTAACGCCTAATTTTCCGTAAGTTGTATCAGCTTCAGCAAATCCATAATCCACGTCTGCCCTTAAAGTCTGAAGTGGTATTGTTCCTTCACGATAATGTTCAGTCCTTGCTATCTCTGCACCGCCTAATCTTCCTGAAACCTGGGTTTTTATACCCTTTGCACCTAATTTCATGGCTCTTGCCATTGCCTGTTTCATAGCCCTTCTGAAGGAAATTCTCTTTTCAAGCTGTTCCGCTATGTTTTCAGCTACTAACTGTGCATTAAGTTCCGGAGTTTTTATTTCTGTTATATTTATAAGCACACTCTTTTGTGTAAGTTTTTCTAACTGTCTTCTCAATTCGTCTATTCCTGAACCGCCTCTTCCAATTACAAGACCCGGCTTTGCAGTGTGAACATTAATCTTAACCTTATTAGCTGCTCTCTCAATTTCTATTCTTGCAATACCTGCTGTATAAAGTTTCTTCTTTATAAAATTTCTTATCTTAACATCTTCAATAAGAAACTCACAAAAAGTCTTTTTATTTGCATACCATTTTGTATCCCAGTCTTTTATAATTCCAACTCTTAACCCATGTGGATTAACTTTCTGTCCCATTATCCACCCTCCTTTTCACATCATTCTCTTTCCTTAACTACTATGGTAATATGACTTGTTCTTTTTCTTATTCTGTTGGCCCTTCCCTGAGCTCTTGGCCTTATTCTCTTTAATGTAGGACCTTGGTTAGCATAGCAGTCAGCCACGTACAATTCATCCCTGTTTAAATCGTTATTATTCACTGCGTTTGATTCAGCAGATTTCAAAAGTTTAAATAATATCTCCGATGCAGCTTTTGGAGTATATCTCAAAATCGCATAAGCTTCGCCAATGTCCTTATTCTTTATAAGATCTAAAACAATCTTAACTTTTCTAGGAGATATTCTCGCATACCTAAGTGTTGCAATACCCCTGTCCTTGCCAATCCCTAAAGCTTTTCTTTCCTTCTTGGTAAGCAAAGCAGGTTTATTTGATTTTCTATGCTTTTTACTATAAACTTCTAAAGCTTTTTCCCTGTCTTTAAGAAGTTCTCTTTTAGAAATAGTTTCTTTTGCCAACTTGATCTCCTCCTTTCATGATGAACTCCTTTACTTTAACGCCGTTGACCTTTCAGTATGGCTCCCGTGACCTCTAAATGTCCTTGTAGGAGCAAATTCACCTAATTTATGTCCAACCATATCCTCTGTTATATATACAGGCACATGTTTTCTTCCATCGTGCACCGCTATTGTATGTCCAACCATCTGTGGAAATATGGTAGATGCCCTTGACCATGTCTTAATTACTTTCTTTTCATTTTTATTATTCATTTCCTCAATTCTTTTAAACAGCTTCTTGTCAACAAATGGCCCCTTTTTTGTGGATCTACTCATTACTCAGTGTCCTCCTTTCATTCTGATTATATAGAGAAGGAAAAACCGCTTCCTAAAATTACTTCTTAGTTCTTCTCTTTACAATATACTTATCAGAGTCTTTATTTTTCTTTCTGGTCTTGTATCCTAATGTAGGCACACCCCAAGGTGTAACAGGGCTTGGCATACCAATTGGTGATTTACCTTCTCCACCACCATGTGGGTGATCCACAGGGTTCATAACTACCCCTCTTACACTTGGCCTTCTGCCTAGCCATCTTTGTCTTCCAGCTTTACCTATTGTAATATTTTCATGTTCAATATTGCCTACCTGACCAATGGAAGCTTTACATTTCACATTAATCATTCTAACTTCACCTGACGGAAGTCTTACTTGTGCATACTTTCCTTCTTTAGCCATCAGCTGGGCTGAGTTACCTGCCGCTCTTACAAGCTGACCACCTTTGCCAGGTTTAAGCTCAATATTGTGTATTTCTGTTCCTACAGGTATGTTGATAAGAGGTAATGCATTTCCAGGTCTTATGTCCGCATTTTCACCTGATTCCACAATATCCCCTGGTTTTAAGCCTTCAGGAGCTATTATATACCTCTTCTCACCATCAAAATAGTGTAATAGTGCAATGTTAGCTGTCCTGTTCGGGTCATATTCAATAGCTGCTACTTTTGCCTTTATGCCGTCTTTATCCCTCTTAAAATCTATTATTCTATATTTCCTTCTCGCACCGCCACCCCTGTGCCTAACTGTGATTCTTCCGTATGAGTTTCTTCCGGAATTTTTCTTTAAAGGCATTACCAGGGATTTCTCAGGCTCTTTTTTGGTTATATCCTCAAAAGTAGATACTGACATAAATCTTCTGCCTGGAGAAGTGGGTTTATACTTTTTTATCGCCATTTCACCTTTTCACTCCTTTATCAATCTTACATCACAAGGTCAATTCTATTGTGTAGCTCCAAACTCTTCGATGGATGTCTTGAACTTCTTATTAATAACAGCTTCTTTACCGCCTTTTTCAATGTAAGACACTGGCTTTGGATCAGTGTCAATTTTTACAATTGCCTTTTTCCAATCAGGTCTGAATCCTTCATGAACGCCCATTCTCTTTTTCTTTCCTTTAAAGTTCATGGTATTAACTTTTAGAACCTTAACCTGGAATAATTTTTCAACAGCCTTCTTTATTTCTGTCTTTGTAGCATTCTTGTCAACTATAAAGGTGTACTTGCCCTCTGCTACTTCCATATTACTCTTTTCCGTTATAAGAGGCTTTTTTATAATATCTTCAGCTAATTTCATTATGCGTACACCTCCTCTATCTTAGATACTGCCTCCCTGGTTACAATGAATTTATTGTGTCTTACAATGTCATAAACATTAATTGTATTTACAAGAAGCGTCTTTATACCAGGTATATTTCTGGATGATTTTTCAATATTTTCATTCTTTTCAGGGATAACTATAACTGCACTATCGTCCACTTTTAAATTTTTCAATATCTCTGCCATATGCTTTGTTTTAATTGAATCTAAATTAAGTGAATCTAAAACAATAATTTGGTCTTCAGCAACTTTTGAAGAAAGTGCTGACTTTAGCGCAAGCCTTCTTAGTTTTTTAGGAAGTGTATATCTGTAGCTTCTTGGCTTTGGTGCAAATACAACTCCACCTTTTATCCATAGAGGTGAACGTATGCTACCATGCCTTGCCCTTCCTGTTCCTTTTTGCCTCCATGGCTTTATCCCGCCGCCACGGACTTCAGCTCTTGTCTTGGCAGACTGTGTACCCTGCCTTTTATTTGCCAGTTGATTAACTACTACCTGGTGAACCGCTCCTTTGTTAATATCAACGGCAAATATATTATCACTAAGTTCAATATCACCAATTACATTTCCGTTTATATCATAAACATCTACTTTTGGCATTTGAATTTCTCCTCCTTCCGTCTAGTTTACTTGCTAGCCTTAACTGCACTCTTAATCATTAAAAGACCGCCTCTTGCTCCTGGCACAGCACCTTTAACTAATAGTAAATTCCTTTCTGAATCTACTTTCACCACATTAAGATTCTGAACAGTAACCCTTTCTACTCCCATATGACCTGAAAGCTTTCTGCCTTTAAAAACCTTTCCTGGATCTGCACATCCTGAGAGTGCCCCTACTCCTCTGTGATAGTGTGAACCGTGAGTTTCACGTCCTCTTGAATAGCCGTGTCTCTTTATAGCACCTGCAAATCCTTTACCTTTTGATGTTCCGGTTACGTCTACTTTGTCTCCTTCTTCAAATACATCTACTTTGATTTCCTGTCCGATTTCAAACCCCTCTGTATTGCTAACTCTGAATTCTCTTAAATATCTTTTAGGAGTTAACTTATGTTTAGCAAATACGCCTCTTTCCGGCTTATTTAATGCTTTTTCCTTTACATCCTCATATCCTACTTTTACAGCTGTATATCCGTCCGTTTCATTAGTTTTTGTTTGAACAACAGTAACAGGACCAGCCTCTATTACTGTAACAGGCACTACCAATCCGTCATCAGTAAAAACTTGTGTCATCCCTAGCTTTTTGCCTAGTATAAATTTTTCCATCTCTCTTCCCTCCTATTGGTTATTGGTTCACTTAAATGAAAGTGAACATGACCTTTTCTCTAAACAATACCTTACAGTTTAATTTCAATGTCAACCCCAGCTGGCAAATCAAGTCTCATTAATGAATCAACAGTCTTAGATGTTGGAAGAAGTATATCAATAAGTCTTTTGTGAGTCCTCATCTCAAACTGCTCACGTGAATCTTTGTACTTATGTGGAGCTCTTAATATAGTAATTATTTCTTTCTCAGTGGGCAGTGGTACCGGCCCTGATACACTTGCTCCCGTTCTCTTCGCTGTCTCAACTATCTTCTCAGCCGACTGGTCAAGAATCTGGTGGTCAAACGCTTTTAACCTGATTCTGATTTTTTGTTTGTTTGCCATACATAATCCTCCTTATAATTATTACGTACAACAAGCAACTATCTGTACACTATGCCGGGTGTTTCTTTTTAAGCTATTTAAAAACTCAGGCAATAATCCCTCTCTTTTTAGGGTACTAAAACCTGAGCTGTACTTAGTCAATACCTATACTTTATGCATTACAAAATGTACAGTGACTTGTCGCCCGGTTTCTTAGAATCGGACATTCTCCTTGGAAGTTCCCTGTATCTAGTACAGCAATCTCCCAATTCATCGTATGTCTTGTCACAACATTCAATATTTTACTACACTTTTTTTAATTTTGCAAGAACTTTTTTAAGTTTAATATTGCAATTTAAAATGACAAGACTCTGAGAAATCAACTCAGAGTCTTGATATAAATCTGGCAGCGACCTACTTTCCCAGGACGTCTCCATCCAAGTATCATCGGCACTGAGGAGCTTAACTTCCGTGTTCGGTATGGGAACGGGTGTGTCCTCCTCGTTATAGCCACCAGAAAATTGTAAACTTTTTAAGGATATACCCTCAAAATTATATAATGTAATGAAGCTTTTAAGAAGCTCTTCACTCACTAAGCTACAGTAAAAGACTCTCCTTTTTCTTGATCAAGCCCTCGACCTATTAGTACCAGTCAGCTAAATGCATTACTGCACTTGCACACCTGGCCTATCTACCATGTAGTCTTCATGGGGTCTTAACCGTAAACGGTGGGATATCTCATCTTAGGGGGGGCTTCACGCTTAGATGCCTTCAGCGTTTATCCCTTCCAAACTTAGCTACCCAGCTGTGCCACTGGCGTGACAACTGGTGCACCAGAGGTTTGTCCATCCCGGTCCTCTCGTACTAAGGACAGCTCCCTTCAAATATCCTACGCCCACGACAGATAGGGACCGAACTGTCTCACGACGTTCTGAACCCAGCTCGCGTACCGCTTTAATTGGCGAACAGCCAAACCCTTGGAACCTACTCCAGCTCCAGGATGCGATGAGCCGACATCGAGGTGCCAAACCTCCCCGTCGATGTGGACTCTTGGGGGAGATAAGCCTGTTATCCCCAGGGTAGCTTTTATCCGTTGAGCGACGGCAATTCCACTCTCATACCGCCGGATCACTAAGCCCTACTTTCGTACCTGCTCGACCTGTCTGTCTCGCAGTCAGGCTACCTTATGCCTTTGCACTCAATGCACGATTTCCAACCGTGCTGAGGTAACCTTTGGACGCCTCCGTTACCTTTTAGGAGGCGACCGCCCCAGTCAAACTGCCCACCTGACATTGTCCCAAGACCGGATTCACGGCCTCTGGTTAGAGCTTCAGCATCCTTAGAGTGGTATCCCAACGACGGCTCCATATATACTGGCGTACATACTTCTATGCCTCCCACCTATCCTGTACAAAGAATACCAAAACCCAGTATCAGGCTACAGTAAAGCTCCATGGGGTCTTTCCGTCTTGTCGCGGGTAACTCGCATCTTCACGAGTACTACAATTTCACCGGGTGCGTTGTCGAGACAGCGCCCAAATCATTACGCCTTTCGTGCGGGTCAGAACTTACCTGACAAGGAATTTCGCTACCTTAGGACCGTTATAGTTACGGCCGCCGTTTACTGGGGCTTAGGTTCACTGCTTCGCTCTAAGCTAACAGATCCCCGTAACCTTCCAGCACCGGGCAGGCGTCAGCCCCTATACTTCATCTTTCGATTTAGCAGAGACCTGTGTTTTTGATAAACAGTTGTTTGGGCCTACTCTCTGCGGCCTGTCTTACCAGGCACCCCTTCTCGCGAACTTACGGGGTCAATTTGCCGAGTTCCTTAACAACGCTTCTCCCGCTCGTCTTAGGATTCTCTCCTCACCTACCTGTGTCGGTTTGCGGTACGGGTACCTCTGCTCTCGATAGTGGCTTTTCTTGTCAGTGCGGAATCAGTTACTTCGGTACTTATATTTCCCTCCCCATCAGGACTTCGAAACAACCGGCGGATTTGCCTACCGGCCTATCTACCTCCCTTGGACGAGCTCTTCCAGCCGCTCGCTTAACCTATCCCCCTGCGTCCCCACTTCTCTTAACGAACAGCGGTAGTACAGGAATTTCAACCTGTTCCCCATCGCCTACGCCTTCCGGCCTCAGCTTAGGTCCCGACTTACCCTGGGCGGACAAACCTTCCCCAGGAAACCTTAGGCTTTCGACGGTAAAGATTCTCACTTTACTCTCGCTACTCATTCCGGCATTCTCACTACTGTACCGTCCACATGTCCTTCCGATCATGCTTCTGCCAGTACAGTACGCTCCCCTACCCCTTGTGCTCTCTCACAAAGCCACAGCTTCGGTACACAGTTTAAGCCCCGGACATTTTCGGCGCAGGTTCACTCGACTAGTGAGCTATTACGCACTCTTTAAATGAATGGCTGCTTCTAAGCCAACATCCTAGTTGTCTTAGCAAACCCACATCCTTTTCCACTTAACTGCGATTTTGGGACCTTAGCTGGTGGTCTGGGTTGTTTCCCTCTCGACTATGAAACTTATCTCACATAGTCTGACTCCCAAGGAACATCTATACGGCATTCAGAGTTTGATAGGGTTCGGTAACCCGGTAAGGCCCCTAGCCCAATCAGTGCTTTACCTCCGTTAGACTACCTTGAGGCTAGCCCTAAAGCTATTTCGAGGAGAACCAGCTATCTCCGAGTTCGATTGGCATTTCACCCCTATCCACAGGTCATCCCAAACCTTTTCAACGGTTCCGGGTTCGGTCCTCCGCGAGATTTTACTCTCGTTTCAACCTGCCCATGGATAGATCACCCGGTTTCGGGTCTACTGCATGTAACTTAATCGCCCTATTAAGACTCGGTTTCCCTGCGGCTCCGTACCTTTAGTACTTAACCTCGCTACATACAGTAACTCGCCGGACCGTTCTACAAAAAGTACGCTGTCGAGCCTTAACGCTCTCCAACTGCTTGTAAACATAGGGTTTCAGGTTCTCTTTCACTCCCCTCCCGGGGTTCTTTTCACCTTTCCCTCACGGTACTGCTCCACTATCGGTCACCAGTTAGTATTTAGCCTTGGAAGGTGGTCCTCCCTGCTTCCCACAAGGTTTCACGTGCCTCGTGGTACTCTGGATTCTGGCCTGTCTCTTCACTTTTCGCATACGGGACTTTTACCCTCTATGGTCCAGGCTTTCCAGCCTGATTCTGCTAAGCTCCGAGAATCATTATGCCAGTCCACAACCCCATACTAGCAAGCTAGTATGGTTTGGGCTCCTCCGCTTTCGCTCGCCACTACTCACGGAATCTCTGTTGATTTCTTTTCCTGTGGGTACTTAGATGTTTCAGTTCCCCACGTATCGCCCTATTGCACTATGGATTCATGCAATAGTACCTGAGCATTTACCTCAGGTGGGTTCCCCCATTCGGAAATCTGCGGGTCAATGGCTGTTTGCGCCTAACCGCAGCTTATCGCAGCTTACCACGTCCTTCTTCGCCTTCTGGTGCCTAGGCATTCACCCTATGCTCTTAATAGCTTGACCTATTCGGTTCTCGTAAAGTTCTTGCCTCTTACCATCTTAATGAGTTTCCTAAGAGTCTTTTGCACCCCTTAAAGTTTTATACTTTAAAGTATGCTCTTTACCCTTTTGCTTCTCATTTCGCTTCACTTACATTATATAATTTTCAAGGTACATATACCAGAAGCTAGATGTTAGATGTTAGAAGTCGGATGTCCACACTTCTTATCTCTCACTTCTAACCTCTATTTGGTGGAGATAAGGAGATTCGAACTCCTGACCCCCTGCTTGCAAGGCAGGTGCTCTCCCAACTGAGCTATATCCCCGTTTAAATACCAGAACTTGGATTTATAGCATGCCTTCATTAACCATGCTAAAACATAACTCCTTTATCCTGCTTCCGGTTTTCAAAGGTTGGAAACCTTTCAAAACTAAACAGTGTAACTTCTGGAATGAACCCGTTATACTAAAAGCACTTGGCTTCTAGACCGACCTAGGATACTGTCTCCGGAATTCTATTCTTCCGAAGAACTAAGTTCTCCTTAGAAAGGAGGTGATCCAGCCGCACCTTCCGATACGGCTACCTTGTTACGACTTCACCCCAATCATCAGCCCCACCTTCGGCAGCGTCCCCCTTGCGGTTAGACTACTGACTTCGGGTGTTGCCGACTCTCATGGTGTGACGGGCGGTGTGTACAAGGCCCGGGAACGTATTCACGGCAGTATGCTGACCTGCCATTACTAGCAATTCCGACTTCATGCAGGCGAGTTTCAGCCTGCAATCCGAACTGGGGCTGCTTTTAGGGATTTGCTCCACCTCGCGGCTTCGCTGCCCTCTGTAGCAACCATTGTAGTACGTGTGTAGCCCAGGACATAAGGGGCATGATGATTTGACGTCGTCCCCACCTTCCTCCGATTTGTCACCGGCAGTCTCGCTAGAGTGCCCACCTCTACGTGCTGGCAACTAACGACAGGGGTTGCGCTCGTTGCGGGACTTAACCCAACATCTCACGACACGAGCTGACGACAACCATGCACCACCTGTCTCCTTGCCCCGAAGGGAAACTGTATTTCTACAGCGGTCAAGGGATGTCAAGCCCTGGTAAGGTTCTTCGCGTTGCTTCGAATTAAACCACATACTCCACTGCTTGTGCGGGCCCCCGTCAATTCCTTTGAGTTTCAGCCTTGCGGCCGTACTCCCCAGGTGGGATACTTA
>Ga0208823_1000550_pt1 | contig 32134 bp, 29 predicted proteins | sample AD_UKC075_MetaG_FD_184440 | JGI IMG/M metagenome (GOLD analysis project Ga0208823, IMG submission 184440) | Active sludge microbial communities of municipal wastewater-treating anaerobic digesters from USA - AD_UKC075_MetaG (SPAdes) (version 2) | ecosystem: Engineered > Bioreactor > Anaerobic >... | reverse complement strand
TCCTTCAAGATCGTCCGCGGCGACGACGGCAAGGATCTGCGCGTCGACCTCGACGACGCCCAGGCGCAAACCCAGGTGCTCAGCGACGACGAGATGCGGGCGATCGCGGAGATCGCGGTGCGCAGCGAACGCCACGCCGGCTGCCCGCAGGACACCGAGTGGGCGATCGCCGACGGCAAGACCTACATCGTGCAGACCCGTCCGATCACCACCCTGCACCGTGTCGGCAAGCCCGCCCCGGAGACCCACGAGGTTCTGCTCCAGGGCCTGCCCGCCGTGCCCGGGGAGGCCTCGGGCGTGGTGCGGGTGCTGACCGATGTCGCCGACGGCGGCCGCCTGCAGGACGGCGAGGTCCTGGTCGCGCAGATGACCAATCCGGACTGGCTGCCCACCATGCGGCGGGCCTCGGCGCTGGTGACCGACACCGGCGGAATGACGTGTCACGCGGCGATCGTCGCCCGCGAGCTCGGGGTGCCCTGCATCGTCGGTGCGCGGACCGCCACCCGGGACCTCAAGGATGGTGTGGTGGTGACCGTCGACGGCACCCACGGCCGGGTGCTCTCCGGTCGGGTCGAGAAGGAGAAGACCGGCGGCGCGACGACTACGCCGGTGACGGCGGTGGCCGTGGCTTCCGAGGTGACCGCCACCAAGATCTACGTCAACGTGGCCATGCCGGACAAGGCCGAACAGGCCGCCGAACTGGACGTCGACGGTGTCGGACTGCTACGCGCCGAATTGATCCTGGAGGACGCCCTGCAGAATCGGCACCCGCGCGATCTCATCGAGAACGGCGAGCAGGACAGCCTGGTCGATTCGCTGGCCACCGCGGTGGGCCGGATCGCCGCGGCGTTCGCGCCCCGGCCGGTGGTCTACCGGGCCTCGGACTTCCGGACCAACGAGTTCCGCAACCTCAAGGGCGGCGACCGGTTCGAGCCCGAGGAGCACAACCCGATGATCGGCTACCGCGGCTGCTACCGCTACGTGAGCAACCCGGATCTGTTCGGCCTCGAGCTGACCGCGTTGGCCCGGGTCCGGGAGCAGAACCCCAACCTGCACGTGATGATTCCGTTCGTCCGCACCAAGTGGGAACTGGAGCGCTGCCTGGAGTTGGTGGACGCCAGCCCGTTGGGCCGGCAGCGCGGCCTGCACCGCTGGGTGATGGCCGAGGTGCCCTCAGTGGTGTACTGGCTGCCGGAGTACGTCGGTATGGGTATCGACGGGGTGTCGATCGGCAGTAACGACCTCACCCAATTGATGCTCGGGGTGGACCGCGACTCCGATCTGTGCGCCGAGTTGTACGACGAGTCAGACGCCGCGGTGCTCGACGCCATCGGTCGGATCATCGGCACGGCGCGCAGGTTGGGCATCACCGCCTCGCTGTGCGGCCAGGCGCCGTCGAGCCGGCCGGACTTCGCCGAGCACCTGGTCCGCATGGGCATCACATCGATCTCGGTCACCCCGGACGTGGCCGCGCGCACCCGCCGCAACGTCGCTGCGGCCGAACGGCGGCTGATGCTGGAGGCGGCCCGGGGCGATGACGGTCGTCGAGGGTGACCGGCAACCGACCCTGGCGGCGGTTTCCCCTCGCACCCCAACTGTGACCGTTGCGGTCCCGGGTACGGCCGCCGGGTTGTCCTAGGGTGGCGTCATGTCCGTGTCACGCCGCGACCTGCTGAAGTTAGCCGCCGCGACTCCCGCGGCCGTCGGTCTGGGCGCGCTGGCCGCCGGGGTGGCGCCGGTGCCGGCGTCGGCCGACTCGCTGGGCCTGCTGTTCGACTACTCCGCCGGTGTGCTCAAAGCCGCCGACATCAAGGCCGCCGGCGGGATCGGCGCCATCCGCTACGTCTCCGACCGCCGTCCCGGCGGGGAGTGGATGCTCGGCAAACCCATCCAGTTGAACGAGGCCCGTGAGCTGTACCAGGCCGGCCTGAAAATCGTGTCCAACTACCAGTTCGGCAAGCAGGCCACCGCCGACTGGCTGGGCGGGCAGTCCGCGGGTGTGGCCCACGCCAAGCGCGGGGTGGAATTGCACACCGCCGCAGGCGGACCCGCGTCGGCTCCCATCTACGCCTCCATCGACGACAACCCGACCTACGAGCAGTACAAGAAGCAGGTCGCGCCGTACCTGCGCGGCTGGGAATCGGTGATCGGCCACCAGCGCGTCGGCATCTACGGCAACTCCAAGGTCATCGACTGGGCGCTGCAGGACGGGCTCGGAGCCTGGTTCTGGCAGCACAACTGGGGCACCCCGAAAGGGTTCGTGCACCCCGCCGCGCACCTGCACCAGTTCGAGATCGACGCCCGCACCGTCGCCGGGGTCGGGGTGGACCTCAACAGCATCCTGAAACCGCAATTCGGTCAGTGGGCGTGAAAAACCCGGCGCAACCTACTGAAAAGTAGTATTTGCCAGCAAACTCCGGTCTGGAATTCCGGCGGACGGTTTCGGGATCGTGCGTCGAGCAACCGCTTGGTCGGTCGCCGCGGGACGCCACTGGTGTTGTGATAACAATTCGGTAACAGTCATGCGTTGATCTGCGGTGTTGTGGCTACTCGACCGTAACCGCCCGCATGCAGCAGATATGTCCGGAGCGCTCGACCCAGGTGCCGATCCGGCCGTTATCCACCGCGCCGGTACCCGGCGAAGTACTCGTCAGTAACCACGTGAGCGCGCAAAATGCCGCCCGTTCTTATGGGACTCTTAAAGCGCCAGACATGCCTCCCGAGAGGACGACACCCGCGTGACCATCCACGAGCCCGCCCAGTTGGGCGGCGACGCCGACAGGCGCAGTGAATCAGACACCGACACGCGAACCGACACCGCCCGGGCCGGACTGGACACCACCCCCGATACCGCCCCGGACGCCACCCTGGACACCAGGACCAGCAGCGCTCTGGTTGACCGGCTCAACGCCGGCGAACCCTATGCGATCGCATTCGGCGGTCAGGGCGACAGCTCATGGCTGGCCGGGCTGGAGGAACTCGTCACCTCCGCGGGCATCGAATCGGAGCTGTCCCGGATCGTCGGCGAGGCAGAGCTGCTGCTGGAACCGGTGGCCGGCGACCTCGTGGTGGTGCGTCCCATCGGCTTCGAGCCGCTGACCTGGGTCCGAGCCCTCGCCGCCGATGAGCAGGGCCCCACCGCCGGGCAACTGACCTCCGCCGCGGTGTCGATGCCCGGTGTCTTCCTCACCCAGATCGCCGCGGTACGGGCGCTGGCCCGGCAGGGCCTCGACGTCAGCACCGCTCCGCCGGTCGCGCTGGCCGGGCATTCCCAGGGCGTGCTGGCCGTCGAGGCGTTCGAAGCCGGTGGCCGGCGCGACGTCCACCTGCTGGCGCTGGCCCAGCTGATCGGTGCGGCCGGGACGCTGGTGGCCCGCCGCCGGGGGATCACCGCGTCCGGGGATCGGCCACCGATGGTCTCGGTGACCAACGTCGACCCGGAACGGATCGCCGCGCTGCTGGACGAATTCGCCGCAGACGCGCGCGCCCCACAACCCCCCGCGCTGTCCATCCGCAACGGGCGCCGCGCCGTGGTCATCACCGGCACCCCCGAGCAACTGTCCCGATTCCAGCTGTTCTGCGAGCAGATCGCCAAGGCCGAGGCCGCCGAACGGAAGAACAAACTGCGCGGCGGCGCGGTCTTCGCCCCGGTCTTCGACCCGGTCGCCGTCGAGGTCGGCTTCCACACCCCCCGGCTTGCCGACGGGGTGGAGATCGTCGCGGGCTGGGCCGAGCGGGTCGGCCTCGACGTCGAGCAGGCCCGCCGGCTCGCCGAGGCCATCCTGGTGCGTCAGGTGGACTGGGTGGAGGCCGTCACCGAACTGCACGAGTCCGGTGCCCGCTGGATTCTGGACCTCGGACCCGCCGACATCCTCACCCGGCTGACCGCACCGATCGTCCGCGGGTTCGGGGTGGGCATCGTCCCGGCCGCCACCCGTGCCGGTCAGCGCAGCCTGTTCACCGTCGGCGCCGCACCCGAGGTGGGCCCGGCGTGGTCGGCCTACACACCGCAGGTGGTGCAGTTACCCAACGGTTCGCTGGCGCTGTCCACCAAATTCACCCGGCTCACCGGCCGGTCCCCGATCCTGCTGGCCGGCATGACGCCCACCACGGTGGACGCCGCGATCGTCGCCGCCGCCGCCAACGCCGGCCACTGGGCCGAACTGGCCGGCGGCGGGCAGGTCACCGAGGAGATCTTCAACCGCCGGATCGCCGACCTGACCGCGCTGCTGCAACCCGGCCGTGCGGTGCAGTTCAACGCGCTCTTCCTCGACCCGTACCTGTGGAAGCTTCAGGTGGGCGGAAAGCGCCTGGTGCAGAAGGCCCGGCAGTCCGGCGCCCCGATCGACGGCTTGGTGATCAGCGCCGGAATCCCGGATCTCGAGGAGGCCGTGGAGATCATCGGCGAACTTCACGACGCCGGTATCCCGCACATCGTGTTCAAGCCCGGGACGGTCGAGCAGATTCGTTCGGTCATCCGGATCGCCGCGGAGGTTCCCGACCGGGAGGTGATCGTTCACATCGAGGGCGGCCGGGCCGGCGGTCATCACTCCTGGGAGGATCTCGACGACCTGCTGCTGGCCACCTACGCCGCACTGCGTGCGCAGCCCAACATCACGGTGTGCGTCGGCGGCGGCATCGGGACTCCGGAGCGGGCGGCGGAGTACCTCACCGGCCGGTGGTCGGTCGCGCACGGTTATCCCGTCATGCCGGTGGACGGCATCCTGGTCGGCACCGCCGCGATGGCCTGTCTGGAAGCCACCACCTCACCGTCGGTCAAGCAGTTGCTGGTGGAGACGGGCGGCACCGAGGCCTGGGTCGGCGCCGGCAGGGCGCTCAACGGTATGGCCTCCGGCCGCAGCCAACTCGGTGCCGACATCCATGAGATCGACAACTCGGCGTCGCGGTGCGGCCGGTTGCTCGATGAGGTCGCCGGCGATGCCGAGGCGGTGGCCCGCCGCCGCGACGAGATCATCGCGGCGATGGCGGCCACCGCGAAGCCGTACTTCGGCGACGTCGCCGAGATGACCTACCTGCAGTGGCTGCGGCGTTACGTCGAACTCGCCGCGCCGTGGCTGGACGTGACCTGGCGGGACCGCTTCACCGCCATGCTGCACCGCGCCGAGGCCCGCCTCAACACCGCCGAGACCGGTCCGATCGCCACGCTTTTCGCCGAGGGCGACGCGTTGCTGGACGAGCCGGGCAGGGCGATCGACATGCTGCTTGAGACCTACCCGGATGCCGCCACGGTGGTGCTGCACCCCGCCGACGTCCCGTTCTTCGTCGAACTGTGCAAGACCCCCGGCAAGCCGGTCAACTTCGTGCCGGTGATCGACGCCGACGTCCGGCGCTGGTGGCGCAGTGACTCGCTGTGGCAGGCGCACGACCCCCGCTACACCGCCGACCAGGTGTGCATCATCCCCGGCCCGGCCGCCGTCGCGGGGATCACCCGCGTCGACGAACCGGTCGGTGACCTGCTGAACCGTTTCGAACGGGCCGCCGTCGAGGACGTGCTGAACACCGGCGTCCAGCCGGTTCCGGTCGCCTCCCGACTGCAGGGCGGCGAAGGCCCAAACGGGGCGCTGGGCATCGTCCTGGATTCCCCCGACGTGCTGTGGGCCGGGCGCACCGCCGTCAACCCGGTGCACCGGTTGGCACCGCCGTCGGACTGGCAGGTGAACAGCGAATATCGCAGCGCCACAAGCCATTCCACCGGCGCCCGGCTGGAGGTCGTGGGCCCGGACCGGGTCGTGCTGCGGGTACCGGTGTCGGGGACCTGGATCGACATCGCCTACACCCTGCCGCCGACCGTGGTCGACGGCGGCGCCCCACTGGTGCTGTCCGCCGATGCGGCCGCCGCCATGCGTTCCGTGCTGGCGATCGCGGCGGGAGCGGATATGCCCGACTCCTCGGGCGGGCCGTCCACCGTCACCACGCACTGGGACCCCGACCTGGTGGCCGACCACACCGGTGTCACCGCACTGCTCGGCGCCCCCCTGGCGGCGACGGTGTCCGGCGTCCCGGACGCCGTCGTCGGCAAGTGCTGGCCCGCGGTGTTCGCGACCATCGGGGCGGCGGTCACCGAGACCGGCTTCCCGGTGGTCGAGGGTCTGCTGAGCCTGGTGCACCTCGATCACGCCGTGCGACTGCTCAGGCCGCTGCCGGCGCAGCCCACCGATCTGGTGATCACCGCCACCGCGGCCACCGCCGTCGACACCGAGGTGGGTCGGGTGGTGCCGGTCACCGTCAACATCAGCGACCGGGCCGGGGCGGTGTACGCCGTGCTCGAGGAGCGCTTCGCGATCCGCGGCCGTACCGGCGAGGCCGACCTGCCCGACCCGGTGCGGGCCGGGGGAGCGGTGTCGAACAACGCCACCGAAACCCCGCGGCGCCGCCGTCGCGATGTCACCCTGACCGCCCCGGCGGATCTGCGGCCGTTCGCCCAGGTCTCCGGTGACCACAACCCGATCCACACCGACCGGACCGCCGCCCTGCTCGCCGGTCTGCCTGGTCCGATCGTGCACGGCATGTGGTTGTCGGCCGCGGCGCAGCACGTCGTCACCGCCACCGACGGCACCGCCGTCCCGCCCAGCCGGCTGATCGGCTGGACCGCCCGCTTCCTGGGCATGGTGTTCCCCGGGGACGAGGTGGACTTCCGGGTCGATCGTGTCGGAATCGACTTGGGCGCAGAGGTTCTGGAAGTCACCGCGAAGGTGGGCGGTCAGTTGGTGATGGCCGCGACCGCGCGGCTGGCCGCCCCGAAGACCGCCTACGCCTTCCCCGGCCAGGGCATCCAGCACAAGGGCATGGGGATGGAGGTGCGGGCCCGGTCGAAGGCGGCCCGCACGGTGTGGGACCGCGCCGACCGGTACACCCGCGACGCGCTGGGCTTCTCGGTGCTGCACGTGGTTCGGGACAACCCGACCAGCCTGGTGGCCGCGGGGGTGACCTACCACCATCCCGACGGCGTGCTCTACCTCACCCAGTTCACCCAGGTCGCGATGGCCACGGTGGCCGCCGCCCAGGTGGCCGAGATGCGCGAGCAGGGTGCCTTCGTCGACGGCGCCATCGCCTGCGGGCACTCCGTCGGCGAGTACACCGCCCTGGCGTGCGTCACCGGCGTCTACGAACTCGAGGCTCTGCTGGAGGTGGTCTTCCACCGCGGCAGCAAGATGCACGACATCGTCCCGCGCGACTCCGAGGGCCGCTCGGACTACCGACTGGCGGCCATCCGGCCGTCCCAGATCGATCTCGACGACGCCGACGTGAAGGGCTTCGTCGCCGATATCGCCGAGCGCACCGGTGAGTTCCTGCAGATCGTCAACTTCAACCTGCGCGGCTCGCAGTACGCGATCGCTGGGACCGTGCGCGGACTCGACGCGTTGGAGGAGGAGATCACCCGCCGGCAGCAGATCTCCGGCGGAAAGCGTGCCTACATCCAGGTGCCCGGGATCGACGTGCCGTTCCACTCCGACGTCCTGCGGGTCGGGGTGGCCGAGTTCCGCCGGTCATTGGAGCGGATCATGCCCGCCGAGGCCGACGCCCGGGTGCTCATCGGCCGCTACATCCCCAACCTGGTGCCCCGGCTGTTCACCCTGGACCGCGACTTCATCCAGGAGGTCCGCGACCTGGTGCCAGCCGAACCACTGGACGAGATCCTGGCCGACTACGACACCTGGATCACCGAGCGGCCCAAGGAACTCGGCCGCCGTCTGGTGATCGAACTTCTCGCCTGGCAGTTCGCCAGCCCGGTGCGCTGGATCGAGACCCAGGACCTGCTGTTCACCGAGGAAGCCGCCGGGGGGATCGGTATCGAGCGGTTCGTGGAGATCGGGGTGAAGTCTGCCCCGACGGTGGCCGGTCTGGCGCGCAACACCCTGCGCCTGCCCGAGTACGCCCACAGCACCGTGCAGGTGCTCAACGCCGAGCGCGACGCGGCGGTCCTGTTCGGGACCGACGAGGACCCGGCGGAGGCCGACGCGGATGCGGCGCCGGATGCGTCATCCGCGGCCGCGCCGGCCGGTTCGGAAGCGCCGGCGGAACCCGCCGCCGCGCCGGTACCCGCTTCTGCGCCAGCGGTCGCCGCCGCTTCGGGTGCGGCCCGGCCGGATGACATCCCGTTCGGTCCCGCCGACGCCACGCTGGCCCTGATCGCGCTGTCCACCAAGATGCGGATCGACCAGATCGAGCCGTTGGACTCCATCGAGTCGATCACCGACGGTGCGTCGTCCCGCCGCAACCAGCTGCTGATGGATCTCGGGTCGGAGTTGAACCTCGGCGCCATCGACGGGGCGGCCGAGGCCGACCTCACCGCGTTGCGCGGACAGGTCACCAAACTGGCCCGCACCTACAAGCCGTACGGCCCGGTGCTCACCGATGCCGTCAACGACCAGTTGCGGACCGCGTTGGGTCCCTCCGGAAAGCGTCCCGCCTCGATCGCCGACCGGGTCACCAAGACCTGGGAACTCGGGACCGGCTGGGTCAAGCATGTCGCGGTCGAACTCGCGCTGGGCACCCGTGAGGGCAGCAGCGTCCGCGGCGGTCCGCTCGGCGGACTGGTCGACGGCGCGCTGACCGACGCCGCCGCGGTGGATCGTGCCATCGACGCCGCGGTGGCCGCCGTCGCCGCCCGTCACGGTGTCGCGGTGGCGTTGCCCGCGGCCGGCGGATCCGGCGGTGGTGTGGTCGACTCGGCCGCGCTCGACGAGTTCGCCGCCACCGTCACCGGCCCCGACGGGGTGCTGGCCTCCACCGCCCGTCTGCTGCTCGACCGGCTGGGCCTGGATCAGCCGGTGAGCTCCCCGGCGGCCAACGCCGACGCCGAGTTGATCGACCTGGTCACCGCCGAACTGGGTGCGGACTGGCCGCGGCTGGTGGCCCCGGTCTTCGACGCGCGCAAAGCAGTCCTGCTCGACGACCGCTGGGCCAGCGCACGCGAGGATCTGGTCGCCCTGTGGCTGACCGACGAGGACGAGATCGACGCGAACTGGCACCGGCTGTCCGGACGTTTCGAGGGCGCCGGCCATGTGGTCGCCACCCAGGCCGACTGGTGGCGTGGCCGGGCGCTGGCCGAGGGCCGGCGCGTGCACGCCACGCTCTACGCCCGGATCGCCACGGGTGCGGAGAACCCGGAACCGGGCCGCTTCAGCACCGACGTCGCGGTGGTCACCGGGGCGTCGAAGGGTTCCATCGCGGCCTCCGTCGTGGCGCAACTGCTCGACGGTGGCGCCACCGTCGTCGCCACCACCTCACGGCTGGATGACGACCGCCTGGAGTTCTACAAGCGGCTCTACCGCGAGAACGCCCGCTTCGGTGCCACGCTCTGGGTGGTCCCGGCCAACATGGCCTCCTACGCCGACATCGACGCGCTGGTGTCCTGGGTGGGGGAGGAGCAGACCGAGAACCTCGGGCCGCAGTCCGTCCACGTCAAGGACGCCCAGACCCCGACGCTGCTCTTCCCGTTCGCCGCGCCGCGGGTGGCCGGCGATCTCTCCGAGGCCGGTGCGCGCTCCGAGATGGAGATGAAGGTGCTGCTGTGGGCCGTGGAACGGCTCGTCGGCGGACTGTCGGCGATCGGCGCCGACCGCGACATCAACTCCCGACTGCACGTGGTGCTGCCCGGTTCACCCAACCGCGGCATGTTCGGCGGTGACGGGGCCTACGGCGAATCCAAGTCCGCGCTGGACGCGGTCGTCAGCCGGTGGAGCGCGGAAACGTCCTGGGCGCAACGGGTCACCTTCGCCCACGCCCTGATCGGGTGGACCAAGGGCACCGGCCTGATGGGCCACAACGACGCCATCGTCGGGGCGGTGGAAGAGGCCGGCGTGACGACCTACACCACCGCTCAGATGGCGACCATGCTGCTGAACCTGTGCACCCCCGATGCCCGGGCCGGCGCGGCCGTCACACCGTTGCAGGCCGATCTCACCGGCGGGCTCGGCGACGTCGAACTCGACATGGCCGAGCTGGCAGCCAAGGCCCGCGCGGAAATGTCCACGGCCGCCGGTGGTTCCGGCTCGGAGGGTGCCGAATCGGAGACCATCGCCGCGCTGCCGTCGCCACCCCGTGGCCACCGCGCCGCCCCGGCGCCGGACTGGGCCGACCTCGACGTCGACCCCGCCGACCTCGTCGTCGTGGTGGGTGCGGCCGAACTGGGCCCCTACGGCTCGTCGCGGACCCGTTTCGAGATGGAGGTCTCCGGCGAAATGTCGGCGGCCGGGGTGCTCGAACTGGCCTGGACCACCGGACTGGTCACCTGGGAGAAGGATCCCAGGCCGGGCTGGTACGACACCGCGACCGGGGAACCGGTCGACGAGGCCGAACTGGTCGAGCGCTACCACGACGCCGTCGTCGAGCGTTGCGGCATCAGGGAATTCGTCGACGATGGTGTCATCGGCCCGGACGGTAACGCGCCCCTGCTGGTGAGCGTCTTCCTGGACCGCGACTTCAGCTTCGTGGTGTCCTCGGAGGCCGAGGCCCGGGCCTTCGCCGCCGCCGATCCCGCCCACACCGTGGTCCGGCCGTCCGGTGACACCGGGGACTGGGAGGTCATCCGCAAGGCGGGCACCGAGATCCGGGTCCCGCGGACGATGAAGCTGTCCCGGACGGTGGGCGCGCAGATTCCCACCGGGTTCGATCCCACGGTGTGGGGTATCAGTGCCGATATGGCCACCTCCATCGACCGGGTGGCGCTGTGGAACATCGTCGCCACCGTCGACGCGTTCCTGTCCTCCGGATTCACGCCGGCCGAACTGATGCGCTGGGTGCACCCCAGCCTGGTCGCCAGCACCCAGGGCACCGGCATGGGCGGGATGACCTCGATGGAGCGGATGTTCCACGGGAACCTGCTCGGCACCGCCAAGCCGAACGACATCCTGCAGGAGGTGCTGCCGAATGTCGTTGCCGCACACGTCATGCAGTCCTACGTCGGCGGTTACGGGGCGATGGTGCACCCGGTGGGGGCATGTGCCACCGCGGCGGTGTCGATCGAGGAGGGTGTCGACAAGATCCGGCTCGGCAAGGCCGAACTGGTGGTGGCCGGCGGGTTCGACGATCTGATCATGGACGCGGTGATCGGCTTCGGCGATATGGCGGCCACCGCCGACACCGAGATGATGCGCGCCAAGGGCATCAGCGACGCCAAGTTCTCCCGCGCCAACGACCGGCGCCGGCTGGGCTTCCTGGAGGCCCAGGGTGGCGGCACAATCCTGCTGGCGCGCGGCGACCTGGCGGTGAAGATGGGCCTGCCCGTCCTCGGCGTGGTGGCCTACGCGCAGAGCTTCGCCGACGGCGTGCACACCTCCATCCCGGCACCGGGTCTGGGTGCGCTGGGCGCCGGCCGCGGCGGGCGCGAATCGGCGCTGGCGCGTTCGCTGTCCCGGCTGGGGGTGGGCGCGGACGACATCGCGGTGATCTCCAAGCACGACACCTCCACGCTGGCCAACGACCCCAACGAGACCGACCTGCACGAGCGGTTGGCCGACGCGCTGGGCCGGGCCAAGGGCAACCCGCTGTTCGTGGTGTCGCAGAAGAGCCTCACCGGCCACGCCAAGGGCGGCGCGGCGGTGTTCCAGCTCATCGGGCTGTGCCAGATCCTGCGCGACGGGGTGATTCCGCCCAACCGCAGCCTGGATTGCGTCGATGACGAACTGGCCGGCTCGGCGCACTTCGTGTGGCCGCGGCAGACCCTGCATGTCGGCGGCAGGCTGCCGCTGAAGGCCGGTCTGCTGACCAGCCTCGGGTTCGGGCACGTCTCGGGCCTGGTGGCACTGGTGCACCCGCAGGCGTTCCTGGCCGCGCTCAGCCCCGAGGAGCGGGCCGCCTACCGCGAACGCGCCGAGGCGCGGGTGCTGGCGGGTCAGCGCCGGCTGGCTTCGGCGATGGCCGGTGGACGTCCGCTCTACGAACGTCCCGCCGACCGCCGGTTCGACCACGACGCGCCGGAGAAGAGGCAGGAGGCCGCCATGCTGCTGGATCCGACGGCCCGACTGGATGCCGAGGGCGCCTACCGGAGCGGTGCCATCGGCTAAGGTCTGGCCCCGTGGCAGTGGTGGGCGTCGGCATCGACCTGGTTTCCATTCCGGACTTCGCCGAACAGGTGGACCGGCCCGGGACGGTGTTCGCCGAGACGTTCACCCCCGGGGAGCGCCGCGATGCGGCAGACCGCAGTTCGGCGGCGGCGCGGCACCTGGCCGCCCGGTGGGCTGCCAAGGAGGCCGTGATCAAGGCGTGGTCGGGTTCCCGGTTCGCCCAGCGGCCGGTGCTGCCGGAGGGCATCCACCGGGACATCGAAGTGGTGACCGACATGTGGGGCCGGCCGAAGGTGCGGTTGCACGGGGCGATCGCCGAGCACCTGGCCGATGTGGTGATCCACGTGTCGCTGACCCACGACGGTGACACCGCCGCCGCGATGGCGGTTCTGGAGACTCGCTAACCCCGCCGAGCAGACGCAAAGTCGCACATTTCGGGCCCGAAATGTGCGACTTTGCGTCTGCTCGCCAGTGGGTAATCTCACCCGGGTGGACGATCTGATCGAACGGGTGCGGGCGGTCCTGCCCGACGTGCGCCGCGACCTCGAGGACCTGGTGCGGATCGAGTCGGTGTGGGCAGACCCCGCGCGGCGCGACGAGGTGAACCGCAGTGCGCAGAAAGTGTCCGAGCTGCTGCGCGGCGCCGGCTTCGCCGAGGTGGAGATCGTCAGCGCCGGCGGCGCGCCCGCGGTGATCGCCCGACACCCAGGGCCGCCCGGAGCGCCCACCGTGCTGCTCTACGCGCATCACGATGTGCAGCCCGAAGGTGAACGCGGACAATGGGATTCGCCTCCTTTCGAACCGGCCGAGCGGGACGGTCGGCTCTACGGCCGTGGGACCGCCGACGACAAGGCCGGTATCGCCACCCACCTGGCCGCATTCCGTGCGCACGACGGGCACCCGCCGGTCGGGGTGACGGTGTTCATCGAGGGGGAGGAGGAGTCCGGATCGCCCTCGCTGGGCCGACTGCTGGCCGAGCATCGCGACAAACTCGCCGCGGACGTGATCGTCATCGCCGACTCCGACAACTGGACCGCCGAGATCCCGGCCCTGACGGTATCGCTGCGCGGACTGGCCGACTGCGTGGTGGAGGTGGCCACCCTCGAGCAGGGTCTGCACTCGGGAGTGTGGGGCGGGGTGGTGCCCGACGCGCTCATGGTTCTGGTGCGCCTGCTGGCGGGCCTGCACGACGACGACGGCAACGTCGCGGTGGCCGGGCTGTATCACGCCACCGCCGCTGAGGTGGACCGCGACCCGGGGTGGGTGCGCGCTGAGTCCGGGTTGCTCGACGGCGTGCAGGAGATCGGTTCGGGGTCGGTGGCGCAACGCCTGTGGGCCGCCCCGGCGATCACCGTCATCGGCATCGACACCACTCCGATCGCGAAGGCATCGAACACCCTGATCCCGCGGGCCCGCGCCAAGATCAGCCTGCGGGTCGCCCCGGGCGGTGACGCCGCGGCGCACCTCGACGCGCTGCGCCGCCACCTCGAAGCGCATGTGCAGTGGGGAGCGTCGGTCACCGTCACGCCCGGCGATGTGGGCCAGCCCTATGCGATCGACGCGACCGGACCGATCTACGAGGCCGCACGCGCCGCGTTACGGCAGGCCTGGGGCGCCGACGCGGTCGAGATGGGGATGGGCGGATCCATCCCCTTCATCGCCGAGTTCGCCGCGACCTTCCCGGACGCCACCATCCTGGTGACCGGCGTCGAGGACCCGGGCACCATGGCGCACAGCGTCAACGAAAGCCTGCACCTCGGCGTCCTGGAACGGGCGGCGGTCGCCGAGGCACTGCTACTCGACAATCTCGGACGGGGCCACGCTCGCTAGCGGGGTCATGCGGTTCGGCCGCGAATAGGAGCTGTGGTTTAGCGCTGAAGCGAGCACCCAGTGCCGCCGGGGCGGTGAGGGCCAACAACGCGATGTGGAGGCGCCGGACCCTATTACAAACCAACTAGTACGTTTGGTTTAGTATGTTGTCAGAGGATCCGGCGAACAGGTGGGCTCTCGTGGCTAACCGTCAACGCAACTGAAATCCGGTTCCACTCACTGCACCCGAAGGGACGACACGATGGCGACCACACCCGCATCCGGCGACCGCGCAGCGACGGTGCCCGCCTCAGCGGAGCGGAACGGTCCCCACTCGACTGCATCAACCGGTGAGCGGATGTGGCGGAGGGTGCTTTCCGCGGCCGCCGACAACATCGGCCCGGTGCTCGATCTTTACAAGCCCTACGTTGAGGGGCTGGAGAACCTTCCGGCCGACGGGCGTTTCCTGTTGGTCGGCAATCACACACAACTGGTGGCCGCGGAAATGATCCTGCTCCCGTACTTCGTGCGCCAGGCCATCGGAAGGCAGTTGCGCCCGCTCGCTGATCGCCGGTTCGGTCAGGGCGGGCGGATGAAAGCAGATCTTGTGGCGGCTTACGGCGCTGTCGTCGGCTCCCCGGAGTCCGCCGCTGCGCTCATGCAGCAGAACGAGCCGATCCTGGTCTTCCCCGGTGGGGGGCGCGAAATCGCGAAGTTCAAAGGTGAACGAAACATGCTGCGCTGGGACAATCGGTACGGGTTCGCCCGAGTCGCCGTCGAACACCGCTACCCGATCGTCACCGCCGCGCTTATCGGCGGCGACGATGTCTACACCAGCCTCACCAGCCGCGACGGACTCTTCGGCCAGGCCAGCGAATGGATCAGCCAACGACTGACCGGACAAACAGGCATGGCTGTACCCCTCGTCCGGGGCATCGGGCCCACGTTGCTGCCGAACCCCCAGCGGATGTACTTGCGGTTCCGCCCGCCGATCACGACCATCAAGCCGTCCGAGATCGCCGAGGACACCTGGGTTCGTCAGCTCAAAGAACGCACCGAGAATCAACTGCAGTCCGATCTCGATGACCTGCAGCGCCTTCGTGCAGCCGACCCCTACCGGTGGCTGAACCCCCTGGCCTGGACGTCGGCATTGACGCCGGAGTCGTGACGATCTCGTCGCTGATGCCTCACCCGCCGGCCGGGGTACTTCGTCACCGCCGTCGTCCCACAGCCCGGTTCGCTGCCCGATTTGGTCGGCGAGATCGACTCACCGGCTCCCAGAACGTCAGTAGATGATCACCTGAGCGCGCTTGGAAGGACTCGAGCTAGGCCCGTCGGAAGACTCAGGCTGTGCCCGCGACGATCTTCTGAATCGCCGACGCCGTGTTGGCCGCCCTGACGTTGTACTGCGCCACCTCGACCTTGCCCTTCTCATCGACCAGGAAGGTCGATCGGATCACGCCGTGGACGGTCTTGCCGTACATCTTCTTCTCGCCGAAGGCGCCCCAGGCCGTCAGGACCGACTTCTCGGGGTCCGACAGCAGCGGGAAGGTCAGCTGCTCGGCGTCGCGGAACTTGGCCAGCTTCTCGGGCTTGTCCGGCGAGATCCCCACGACGTCGATGCCGACGTCGTTCAGTTCGGCCAGGCTGTCGCGGAAGGCGCAGGCCTGTTTGGTGCAACCCGGGGTGGAGGCGGCCGGGTAGAAGTACACGATCACCTTGCGGCCCTTGAAATCCGAGAGTGTGACGGTGTTGCCGTCGGCATCGGTCAGGCTGAACGCGGGTGCGGTGTCGCCGACCTCCAGGCGTGCGGTCTCGGTCACGGTTCGTCCCTTCATCGTCGCCGTCGTTGTCTTCCGGTGCATCCTGCTCCTGCGCAGGCCCGGTGCTGATCTAGGGTAGTGCGGCAAGGCGGCACTTTCTCCAGCGCGGAAGCGAGGACGGCAGTGGTGGATCGGGATCCCGAGGTCATCAAGCAGGACATCGCCCAGGCGCGCGATCGTCTGGCCCTGACCGTCGATTCACTGGCGGAGCGGGCCAACCCGCAACGGCTGGCCGACGACCTCAAGGCCGCCCTGCTGCGCTTCGTCAAACAACCCGCGGTCGCGGCCACCCTGGCCGGGGTGAGCGTCATCACCGTCGTCGTGGTGGTTCGCACCATTCGGCGCTGATATTCGGCGCGAGCCGGCCTAAATCAGCCGGCCCAGATCGGCCAGCCTGAGTCACCCGTAGTACGTCTCTCCACCGGACGGGTAGCCGCCGCCGGTGGTGGCGATGTGGACGTGGGTGTAGTGGTTGGCGTCGTCGTTGCCCAGATCGGCCATCCGGCGCGGATTACCGTTGACCGGGTAGTAGGTCTGCTGCCAGATCACGTTGTCGATGCCGAACCGGTCGGCGTTCTGGAACACGAAGGCGACGATCCGGTCCCCGAGGTCCTTGCCCGCCTGGGTGTTGTAGTGGGGGATCATCACATCGATGGCCAACCCCGAGGGGTGCCAGTGCAGGCTGTCCTGCCGCACGCCGCCGATGTTGGTGACTTCCGGGAAGCGGGCACTGATCGCCCGCTCGACCAGAATGGTCCGGACCTGCAGACCGCGCTCGATGCCGACTCCCGGCGGGAGGGTGCGGACCCGTGAGCGGCTGGCGACGAGCGTGCTCATCGTCGGCTCGGACGACCCGACTCCGGCGCTGACCTCGATGCTGGGGCTCACCACGTAGTGGGCGAATCCGGACCCGTTGGGGGCCGCGAGGACGATCTGCGGCTGCCAGCCGGTCGGTTGGGGCGCGGCGGGGCGTGCGCTGGCGCCGGCGGCGACCAGAAGGGCGGCCGGGATCGCCACTGCTGCGGTGATGACGGGGAAGACACGTCGACGTTTACCGGGCATAACACACACGGTATCGAAAGTAGTTACCAAACCGTTACCGGCGACTTCTCCCTTCCACCGCGAATCGCCATCCTGTTAGGTTTCCTGGCGGTGGTGGACGGAGGGTTTGTGCAGCCCAACCAGCTCGAAGACGGCGAACTGGCCCGCAAGCTGTTACGGGCCAGTATCGACTCGTTGCTTGACCCCCAGGTGCTGATGGAGGCGGCGCGGGACGCCGCCGGCCGCGTCACCGACTTCGTCTACCGCGAGCTGAACCAGGCGACCTGCGACTACCTGGGCCTGTTCAGGGAAGACCTGCTCGGCCACAGTTTTGTCGCGATGTCTCCGGGCGTCGTCGAGTCCGGGTTGTTCGCCCGGTACGTGCACTGTCTCGAGACCGGCGATCCGGTGGTCATCGACGATCTGTCCTACGACAACGAGATTCTCCAACAAACCCGGCGCTATGACCTTCGCGCCACCCGGGCTACCCCGTCGTCGATCACCCTGACCTGGCGCGACGTGACCGACCGGTTCCGGGCGGCGCAACTCCTCGCCCAGACGCGCGACCTGCTGCGCGCCAGCATGGACTCGCTGCTCGACTCCCAGGTGCTGTTCGAGGCGGTGCGCGACGACGGCGGCCGTGTGGTCGACTTCGTGTTCCGTGAGCTCAACCAGGCGACGTGCGACTACCTCGGTGTCCCGCGGGAGCGACTCCTCGGCATCAGCCTGCTCGAGGGGTTGCCGGGCGCGGCCGAGTCGGGCTTGTTCGACGCCTACGTGGAGTGCCTGGAATCCGGTCTCCCGGTGATCGTGGACGATTACGCCTACTCCAACAAGGCCTTCGGCGAGACCCGCCGCTATGACATCCGGGCGACCCGGGCCACCCCGGACATCATCACCCTGACCGTGCGCGACGTCACCGAACGGTTTCGGGCGATGCAACTGCTCGCCCGGGCTCGGGATCTGCGTCACAAGGCCGATCTGCGCTACCGCAGGCTGGTGGACAACTCCGCGATCGGCGTGAGTCTGATCTCCCCCGAGGGCCGGTTCGAGACGGCCAACCAGGCGATGTGCGAATTCTTCGGCTACGACGCGGACACGTTGCGCGTGAAGACGTGGCAGGAACTGACCGCCCCGGCTTACCTGGATGTCGACCTCCGCAACGTCAGAGATGTGGCGGAGGGACGTATCGAGTCGTACCGGATGACGAAGCAGTACATCCACGCCGACGGTCACCACATCTGGGGACACCTGTCGGTGAGTTGTCTGCGCACGTCCGACGGCGGGGTGGAGAGCTACATCGTCCAGATCACCGACATCACCGCGGAAATGGAATCACGTCGGAAACTCGCCGAACGGGATGAACAGAACCGCGAACTGGCACGACGTCTCCAGGAGCAGACCGACCGCCTCACCGGGGAGTTGCGCAGCGCGGCAGCCTATGTGCGGTCGATCCTTCCCTTCGATCTCGTCGGCCCGGTGCGGGTGTCCTCCCGGTATCTGGCATCCGAAGAACTTGCCGGGGACAGTTTCGACTACCGCTGGATCGACGACGACCATCTCATCGTCTACCTGATCGACGTCTCCGGGCACGGCATCGGGCCCGCGCTGCTGTCGGTGTCGGTGCACAACATGTTGCGGTCCGGTGCGCTGTTTCACACGGCTCGGCTGGCCCCGGAGCGAGTTCTGTCAGAGTTGAACCGCAGGTTCCAGATGGAACACCACGGCGGCAGGTACATGACGATGTGGTGCGGGGTCTACGAACTGTCGTCGCGAACCCTTCGCTACGCCAGCGCCGGGGCGCCGCCGGCCTTCGCGATCGGTGGCGACGCCGGAGTCGTCGAATTGTCGACGCGCGGCCAACCGCTGGGATTGTTCTCTGACGCGGACTTCACGGCCCGCAGCTACACCGTGCCGCCGGGGTGCCGGATCCTGCTGTACAGCGACGGCGCCTACGAGGAGGCCTTCGACGACGGCCGACAGCTCAGCATCGACGAACTGAAAGCCCTGTTCAACCGGTCGGCCGAATCGTCCCTCGACGACTTCATCGTGGCACTGAGGGCACTGCGGCCGAGCGGAGGCTTCGAAGACGACTGCTCGCTGATCCGGATGGAGTTCGACTAACGACTCTGGTGAACGGTGGTGTCCACCTGGGGGGCAGTCGCCAGACCACCGCTGATCCACTGACTCCACGGGATAAGGTTGGGCGCGGGGTCGGCGTAGGTGTCCGGTGCCGCGTAGATCTCGTTGGCGGGACCGTAGTCGTCGAATTCGTCGTACTGGTCGTCCCACGCCGAGTAGTAGTCGTCGTCATCGTCGTCCGCGGTAGCGGTTGCGGCCACAGCGAGTGCGCCGCCGAAGAGGCCGACCGAGAGGAGAGGCGCGGCGAGCAGGCGTGCCCAGCGGGTCCTGATCATGGGTAGCAAACCTCCTGGCTGTGCGACGATCCGGCTATGCCGCCTTAAATCTCTCACAGTCGGTGTCAGGTTGCCCAGAGTGGCGGTCAAACGGTGGCTTCATCGGCCCGGTTGGGGGACCGACCTCTCCCGAAAAACCAAAAAACCCCCGCTGAGCAGGGGCTTTGTTGGTGCGCCGTCAGGGTTTCGAACCCCGGACCCGCTGATTAAGAGTCAGCTGCTCTACCAACTGAGCTAACGGCGCATCGGGCTGAGAATAACAGGCCGGTGGTGGTGACGTGAAATCCGCGATCTCTGTCGCTGACCTGCGAAGTCGCGCGTCAACTCCGCTCGCCCCTAGACTGGCTGGAGTCAGCGGGGCGCCCCGGCCCCGCCACCAGCGAGGTGGGAGCCCAGCATGCGACAGGTTCGATCGGCGCGTCGTGCACGCGCGCTGACCGCGCTGTCCGTCGGGCTGGTGGTGGCCCTGACCGGCGGCACCGTCAGCGGCTGCGCCAACTCGGACTCCACGCCGCAGGTGCTGGCCGACAAGGGCACCCCGTACATCAACCAGATGGTCCCCAAGATCACCGCGTCGGTGACTGACGGTGCCGTCGGTGTTCCGGTCGACAAGCCGGTCACCGTCACCGCTCAGGGCGGCGTCCTCGGCCCGATCACCCTGACCGACGAAGCCGGTGAGGAGCTGCCCGGCGAGATCGGCCCGGACGGTGTGACCTGGACCGCCGACGAACCCCTCGACTACAACCAGCGATACACCCTGTCGGCGACCGCACTCGGCCTGGGCGGCGTCGCCAAAGAGGCGCTGGAGTTCGAGTCGCATTCGCCCGCCAACCTGACCATGCCGTACCTGATGCCCAACGACGGCGACACGGTCGGCGTCGGTCAGACGGTCCAGGTGAAGTTCGACGAGAGCATCCCGGACCGGGTCGCGGCGCAGAAGGCCATCACGGTCACCACCACTCCGCCCGTCGAGGGCGCTTTCTACTGGGTCAGCGACCGGGAGGTCCGCTGGCGGCCGAAGGACTTCTGGGCCCCCGGTACCAAGGTGGACGTCGAGGTGAAGGCCTTCGGCGCCGACCTCGGCAACGGACTGTTCGGCCAGCAGGACCGGAGTGCGACGTTCACCATCGGCGACCGGTTGGTCGCCACCGCCGATGACGACACCAAGACGCTGACCATCCGCCGCGGTGACGAGGTCGTCAAGACGATGCCGATTTCGATGGGCAAGGACAGCACGCCGACGCCCAACGGCATCTACGTCATCGGGGACCGCTACCGGACGCTGATCATGGACTCCTCGACCTACGGGGTGCCGACGAACTCGCCCAACGGCTACCGCCTCGAGGTGGACTGGGCCACCCAGATGTCCTACAGCGGGATCTACGTCCACTCGGCACCCTGGTCGATCGGCGCCCAGGGCAGCTACAACGCCAGCCACGGCTGCCTGAACGTCAGTCCCGCCAATGCGCAGTGGTTCTACGACAACACCCGGCGCGGCGACGTCGTCGAGGTCGTCGGCACCGTCGGATCGGTGCTCTCCGGGACCGACGGACTCGGGGACTGGAACATCCCCTGGTCGCAGTGGAAAGCCGGCAACGCGACCTCCAACCGCTGACCGCTCACCGAGTGGCCTGGGCGCTTTGACGCGACCCGTCTAAACGTGATCTCCTTAACATATTCTTAGCCGCGCTCAGCCTTCGGCGGCGCCTCACTTAGGGAGACGTTTCATATGCAGATCACCATGCGTTCCTACCTGACCGCCGGCACGGTCGCCGTCGTCGGCGCCGGCGCCATCGCCATGGCCCCGGTGGCGCTGGAGGCCCCGCTGGCGGTTCCCGCCCCGGCCATCGCCGAGGTCAGCCTCACCGGTCTGGGCCTGTCCCTGACCGACGTCGTCGGCCTGCTCCAGGGCTTCGGGATCGGCGGGGCGCTGCCGGACTTCCTGACCTCGCTGCCCTCGCTGCTGCCCAATGACATCGTCACCGCGGTCGTCACCGAGTTCGTCAACCAGGCCAGCCCGCTGGTCCTGGCCGCCGCCGGCGAGGTGTTCGACTACCTGGGCGCGGCTATCGCCGGCCTGATCAGCGGACCCGACTCCATCCCGGCCCGGTTCGGCGATGCCCTGGCCGCCATCCCGGAGACCGTCGTCGCCGCGTTCGAGTTGCTGGGTACCGGAGATTTCGGGACGGCCTTCCAGACCATCGCCGACGTTCTGGCCGGCCCGGTTTCCGGGATCTCGGCGGTGCTGTCGGAGGCCGCTCAGCAGTTCGAGGAGTTCTTGACCACGGAGTTCAACGGGCTCATCGGCGCGCTTCCCGCCGTGCTGTTCTCGGCGGTCCAGACCGTGATCGGCGGCGGCCTGCAGACCCTGATCGACACCGTGGGCGGCGCGCTGTCCGACCTTCTCAATGGCCTGGTTCCCGGGCTGGCGGCGTCCACCGTTCCGGCTGCCGCAGCGGCCGTGGCAGTGGTGAGCAGCGGCGCGGCGAACCCCTCCCAGTCGGCACTGCCGGCTGCCGCCGAGGTGCCCGCAGCGGTGGCCCCCGCGGCTGTCTCGGTGGTGGTGTCGGCGCCGGAGGCGACCTCAACGGCTGCCGCCGATGAGACCTCGGCCACGGTGTCCGCTCCGCGCTCGCGGGGTGCCGCCAAGTCGGCGGCGGCCGATTCGGCTTCGGCGGCTGAGGCGGCGACCGGTTCGGATTCGGCGGCCGAGGCGGCCACCGGCGCTGCTGACGACGCGGACACCGCCGGTGCCCGGGGTTCGGCGGCGGGGGAGCGCGGGGCCAGCGCCAAGGCTGGTGCGCAGCGCGGCGGATCTCGCTAACCGCAGACCAACGAAAGACGCCCCCGGCCATGCCGGGGGCGTCTTTGTCATCGGGTGCGTACTACCTGAGGTAGACAATGCGGTCGTCGAGCGGTTGTTGTACCGCTTCGGCGATGGCGGCCACCAGTGCGGCGGAGCCGGCCAACTGGCGCGAGAAGCGCGACGAGAGTGCGATCAGCAGTCCGTGGTGGTGACGGCCGGTGGTGCTGTAGTCGGCGGCGATTCGCGTGAAGTCGCCCACGTTCTCGGTGAGGACGGCGCAGCGATGATCGACGGCTGCGGCGAACACGTCGGTGTCTGGGCTGCCGGCGAGGCCGATCGCGGCCACGGTCGTCGCCTCGATCCCGGCCTCGTTTAGCTGCGCCGCCAACCTGGGGGGATACATTTCGTCCAGCAGAACTTTCACCGTGAAGACGCAGCGGCGGTGTCGTCGCGATGCAGGTCGATCCTCGCCTGGATCTCGACGGGATACGCGGCGCGATAGGCCAATGCCGCGTCGGCCTGGGGACGGGTGATGATCTGGTCGGTGATCAGATCATCAGCGCCCCCGGCCTCTTCGATCCACATCACGATCTCCCATACGTCTGGCCCGCCGATCACGCCGGCGCGGCGACCAAGTGGACCGTCGCGGAACGTGATCAGCGGATGCTCATCGCGGCGGGCGCCTTCCTCGGCGTATCGACGTAGCCGGTCAGACAGGGTTTCGCCGGCGGCGTTCGCCCGCAGGCGCAACCTCTCGGCAAGGCGGTCATCGAGCCGAACGGACACATTCACCGACATGTTTACACCGTAGTACGTTGTCACCGACCGGCTTGGGGATGGGCCCGCGTGCGTGACCGTCGCGACGGGGGTGTGTCGCTTGCCACGGTGACTGCGTACCGGTTTCTGCCCCGGACGCTGGTGCACCCGGTCCGGTTCAGGAGGAAACGCCATTCCGAGGCCGCGGAGATTCACCGAAAGTTGGGGACTGCATTGGAGGGGTTCAGGCTCGGCAGGTTTGGATTCGGCCCGTTCATGAGGGGCGGGTTGACGGCGTGTTCCCCGGTGGGGCGACGACGGGCACGGGCATCAGGGCGCTAGCGCATCCCTCCATCACAACAGAAAACCGCCCCTGAACTGGTCAGGGGCGGTTTTCTACATGCCGGGACTCGAACTCCTGACAGGCGTTCAAACAGGCGTTTCAGCATGGTGCGGAAAGCGGAGTTCGGGCTACTGTGCTGGGCCAAGCCGGTGGGACGCTTCGACTGGCCGGTGCCGGGGGCAATCAGCGGATTGCGATACCGATCGCCGCGTTTCTGTGGGGCGTGACCGGCTCGGGTGTGGCGGTGAGCGCGGCGGTGCGCAGCGACTGGCTCGCCGAGAAGCTCAACGCCGGCCTGGCGCGGCTGCCGTTGCTGTCCCACCCGGTGGGGCTGTGGGACCTGGAGGAGCCCGTCGCCCACCGCCTCGAGGATGGGGCGCTGTCCCCGCTCAGCGTGCTCGGGTGCGTGGCTGCTGATGCAGCAGCCCAGTGTCGCCTCGTCACGGCAGATCCGCAGCGCCACAGCCGGTTCCGGCGGCGGGGGTGATGCGGCCGACGATGCCGAAGCGGTGTCGAGCATCGAACTGAGGCGGCTGCAGAGCGGCGACCGCGACGGTGCCGGGGCTTCGGGGCGCAAGATCACCAAGCGGTTCCTCGTGAGCGGGCACTGGCGGCAGCAGGCGTGCGCGCCGGGAAGATCGTTGCGAAAGCCGTTGTACATCGACGGCTATCTGAAGGGACCGGACAGGGCGCCGCTGATGGAGGCCAGCGACCGGGTCTACGTCTGGCGGCGGTGAGAGGTTCGAATCCTCACTGGCCGCCGGCGGCGGAGGAAGAAGCGGTTTCCAATGACTGGCTGCAGGCGATCGCTGCGGCGAGTGATCCCGCCGTCTGGAGCTGATCGAGCAGGACCCACAGGCGTGCGGCCCGGTAGGGCGCACCATTGGGAATGGGTTCGTGGGGTGGCAGCCTCGGGCCGAGCCGGTAGACGGCGTACGGATGACTGGCGGCCTCGTCGGTGATCTCGGGCCAGTAGTCGCTGAGCTTCGGCACCACCTCGGAGTGTTGAACTCGGTGGATGCGCTGGACCGCGCCATCCCAGCGAAAGGCCATGAAGTTGGGCGCCTCGGTGGGCCAGCCGCCGGCGCCGTAGGGGTGGAAGTAGGTGAGCTGCTCGGTGACGATCTGCTTATAGGTGAAGGTGCCACCGGGCTTGACGTCGTTGAGGACGACGCAGTAGGTCCAGCTGTCTTCGACACGGCGCATGCTGATCACCTCGTTCATGTAAGCGTTAAATTCATCGAGCCACAGGCGCTCGTGGCCGCGGCAGCCCACCCTGACAGCCCCGACGTCGGCGAGCACATCCCGCCAGGGGAGGTGAAGTACCGGCACGCCGGCAACTTCGGAAGGCAGGGTTTGCACCGCCAGAGCCGGAGACGCTTGGGACAGCGTCACCAACGCCCCGCCGCCAGGAGCGGCTTTGATTCGGCCCGCGTATTGCGCGAGCTGCGCCTTTCCGGGCAGCAGCCATCCGCGCTTGGCCTCGACGATGAACAGGCTCGATCCGAGTTTCAGTTCCAGGTCGGTCCGCCCGACCGCTCCGTGCTCCTCCAGGGCCAGCGACAGATCTCCCTGCGGGGTTGTGCCCGCGGCGGCGCAGATGCGTTTCGTCACAGCTGCCGCCAGCGGCGGGCATTTTGCCAACGCGAAGCCCAGTGCCGCGGTCAGATCGTTTTCGTTGCTGCCAGCCAGGCCGAACACCGACGCCACCGCCGCGCCGTGACGAGTGAGCGCAACCACCACACCAGTGTGGCCGAGCCGGCCGTGCGTTTCGACATGCTTCGTGACAGCGTCGCGGTATTTCGATCGGTCAGCGCTCGGCCGAGAGAACCCGCAGGTGAGCACGCCGAGACTGTTATGGCAGGCTCATTAAGCACGGGACAGGGGGCTTCGATGAACCAGATCGCGCAGTGGGTGTTGCCGGATGAGCTGACCGCGCCCTATCCGGCGCAGGCTGTGGAGCTGCTGTCGCGGTACTTCTACACGACGCTGGACGACGGCTCGCCCGCCTACACCGGGGCTATGTTCGAGAGGTTCGCCGGCGGCGGGGACGCCACAGAGGTCGCCGACACGTTCACCCCAGCCGATCTGGTGGCGGTCTCCCTGCTGAGCGTCGACGTGCCGGGCGCGGCGGCGCTGCGGATCTTCGGACGCGACGCCGAGAACCTGAACGGGCTTCTTGAGCGAATCCCGATCGACCTGGGGCTGTGCGACGCCGGCGAGGCCGACATCGGCCCCGGCTCGCCGGCCGACGAACTGTGGTTCTCGATTCGCCGCTGCGGTGTGGGTCCCGTGACCACCAGCAAGCTGCTCGCCCGCAAGCGGCCGCGGCTGCTGCCGGTGATCGACACCGTCGTCAAAGAAGTCTTGGGCCACCCCGCGAAGGCCAGCTTCTGGCTGACCCTGCGCGCCCACCTCGCCGCCGATGACGGACGTCTGACCGAGCAGCTCATCGCGATCAGGGACCAGGCCGGACTCCCGAACATCAGCGTGATCCGGTGCTTCGACGTCCTCGTGTGGATGATCGGCAAGCGCGACGGGATCGGCGATACCCGAGGCAGGTACTAGAACGCGGTCCCGTGCGGACGCAACGGTGAACGCACCCGGTGAGAGCGGCGACGCGCTGCGCATCGTCACCCTGAACCTCCAACAGGGCGGGCGGCCACGGATCGCCAAGCTCGCCGCGCGGCTGCTGGGCTACGACGCTGAGGTGCTGGTGCTCACCGAGTTCCAGCAGCAGAAGTCCGCTGCGCTCGTGCGCAACCTGGAGGCCGCGGGTTACGCGGTCGCCCATCCGGTGGGGGTGGATCCGACGCTGAACACGGTGGCGGTCGCGTCTCGCCAGCCGATCACCGGGGTGCGGCCGTTCTCCCCGGCGCTCGATCCGCGGCATCTGCTGTGCGTCGAGACGGCCGGGATCCGGCTGTGCGCCGCCTACCTGCCGGTGCCGACTGAGATGCGGGTGCCGCACCTGGAGGCGCTGGCCGCCGACGGCCGGGCCGGGGGCATCGAGCTGATCGTCGGGGACTTCAACACCGGCACCAACCCCGCCGCCACGACCTCGACGCAGTTCCCGCGCAGCGACCTGCTCGACGACCTGGCCGCCGAAGGCTACACCGACCTGGGGCGCGCCGCCCACCCGCAGGGTCGGGAGTACTCCTACTACTCCCGTAAGGATGGACTGCCCTGCAACGGGTTTCGCATCGAACATGCTTTCGCCGACCCGGAGCTGATGCGAGGTGCAAGACGTCGAAGATCAGATACCGGGCGGGCAGGGTGCGCCGATGCAGCATGGTGGGCCGGTTCAGGGTGAGCCGGCGATGAAGTCGGTGGAAGTCGGGGCGGCTGTCCTCATCGAGGGTGACGACCTCGCCGTCGACGATGACGCTGCACCCCACCAGTTGTGCGGCGAGGGCGGCGGTCACCTCTGGGAAGCGATTGGTGAGGTTGTTGCCCGGCCGGGACTGCAGCAGCACCTGCCCGTAATGCAGTCGGGCGATGCCGCGGGCCCCGTCGTGCTTGATCTCCGCCACCCAGCCCTCACCGGCGGGCGGCAGGCCCGCGGTGGGCAGCATCGGCCCGGTGGGCAGGGCGGGGGCGGGACGCAACACATCCGGTGTACCTGGGATTTTGGAGTTGGGCGCTACTGGTCTGATGGAGACCTGCATGACTGAGTGGGTAGTTTCCTTGCACGCCCACCCAAGGGGAGGTTCATATGTCCACCACAAGAGGGACGAGGAAGCGCAGAGTCGTAACCGGGCTTACGTGCTGGAATATAGCGGCCGTCTTGGCTTCTTGCGGCGGCAGTAGTGAGACGGCGACCGAGGCATCGGTCCAGACTAAGACCGTTACTCAAACCGTGACGGCTTCAACGACGGCGACAGCCACAGCGTCGCCAAGCGGCTTGCCACGTGCGAGCGAAGCCGAAATTCAGCGAGTCATCGAGACGCGAGGCGACGTCGTGTGTCTGATGTTCCAGACCCAGGGGATGAATCAAAAGACACTCGATGACGTCGCTGTGTACGTGCTGTCGACGCCGGCAATCAAGCTCACGAAGCAGGAGGCGATTCAGGTTATTCGAGGCTCCGTCGAAAGCTACTGCCCAGAGTTCTCGAAACCTATCGCATCTGTATTCGGTTGAACCTAAAGATCAGCGGCCGGGAATTTGAGTCTGATCGGGAGTCCCGCCCCACAACGCCTCGAAGCCTTTGACTTTGAGTTCGATGGAGTCTGCGACCAAGGGCCTGTAGAACTCCGGACAGAACAGCTGGACGGAAGCCAACATCGCGTCCGCCACTTGCCCGTAGGTGAGGCTACGAACCGAAGGCACGGTCGCCAGGTACCGGAAGATCGTTCCCCTCGCGTCAGGATGGGCGTCATAGCTGGGACCGAAGTACGCGCACACCGTCCGGCCCTCCTGTTCGACCAACCTATCGACGGTGGGATCGGAGGGATCAGCCGACGCGAGGGGAGACGTCAGCGCGTTCCGATAATCCCCGCAATTCCAAGAACCCTGGCCAACATACAACCACCCCCAGATCTTCCTCCCGCCCGGTCGAAACCGGTTTCCAACGTTAATGATGCGGTGTCATCTGTCCCCACTCAACCGCCGCCGCGCCTCGGCGACCACCGCTTGGGCTTCGGCGTGCTCCTGCACAGCGGCTGCCGGCGCCGCCTGTGCCGCAGCCAGCTCGCGTTCGGCCCGCTGCAGCTGAGCGCGGAGGTCGTCACAGCGCTGCTGCTGCTGCTGCAAGGCGGCAACGTCGTCGCGCCGCGCCTGCACGGTCTGCGCGGCGTCGGCTTCGGTGGTCTCGGTCGCGGCGACCACCTTGAGCGCAGAGTCACTGGGCTGCTTGGCTTTTCGCGCAGGCGCGAGCGGGGGCGCCTCCGCCTCGTCCACCAGCTTGTCGCCGCCGGCCCCGAACCCCGACCAGCTCTGCGCGGTGCTGAGCCAGCCCAGCTGGGCGAGCACCCGCAGGTCGGCGACGGTGGCCTGCAGGGTCGCTGTCACGTCCTCCCACAGCGCGGCGGTGGGGAGTCCGGCCCGGCCAGTGCGAAGCCCAGCTCGGCGAGCTCCTCGACCAGGCGCCGCTGCCGGGCCGACAGCTCCCGAATCCGCTCCCCGTCCCGGGCGCGGTGGGCGCCGCGCAGCTCCTCGCCAAGCTCGCCGAGCCGCTGGCGAGCCTTAGGGGTGCGCAGTGCGATCAGGTTGACCACCCGCGCCGCGGTCGTGGGTTTGCGCAGCCTGGCGATGTCGGCGGCGCCGGCGCGGTCACCGGCCTTCTTCGCCCGGTCGGCCAGCTGCTTGCACAGCGCGGTGAACTCGGCCGGCGCCGCGGCGAACAGCGCATCGAGATCCGCGGCGTCGGCCATGACTCCAGTATCGACCGCCCGCCGGCAACGAGAGGTCGTGCAGAACACGATGCTGATACTGGCGGCCGACACGGCGCTGTCACCTACCGTGAGGCAAGGGTCGGGTCACCGTTCAAGGGAGGACGCCTTGGCAGCGAGGTTCGAGTTGTTCCAGGACAACGACGGTCAGTTCCGGTTCCACCTCAAAGCCGCCAACGGGAAGATCATCGCCGCCAGCGAGGACTACAAGACCCGGGCCGGCGCCACCGCCTGCATCGCGTCGGTGAAGAAGAACGCCGCCGATGCACCCGTTGTCGAGGTGGAGACCTGAGGCGGGTGACCGTGCTCGGTAGAGAGACCGCCGACGAGAAGGAGGCTCGACGATGACATCGGGCCAAAGTTCCATCAGGACATAGAAGAAGTCGTCGAACCCTTCGTAATCGCTGTAGGAGCTGAACCACTCCTCGTTCACGTTCGGAGGGAGGTAATCGAATTTCGGCTCGGGCCACAGCGAGCGGTCGAAGCCAATCGACCAGTGGTACAAGAGAAACACCCGAAGGCCATCCAGCAATTCGGTCCCACCGCCAAGGCGGGTGGCGACCCTAAGCCTCGATCCGTGGATCGGCGCGGTGAGGTACGGGGAGGCTGATTTCTGGGGGGATTTCGGCTGTGGGCAGCGGGTATCTGCTGGTCTGCCCAGCTTTTCCTGTGCGCTCCGGTCGGGCCTGTTCGGCGGTTGGTCAGGTGGTGGCTGTGGGTGGGCTGAATCCAATCGTGTTGCGCCACAGGGCAAGCCAGGATTCGGACCTAGGGTGTGTCCCGTAACCGTTTCGGGGCGGGGCTGGCAGTGTCTGGCGGGTGTCGCGTTTGCAGGTTCTCTCTGATGAGATGTGGGCTCGGATTGAGCCGTTGATGCCGGTGGCTTCGGCCAAGGGCGGCAGGCCGTTTCGTGATCACCGTCTGGTGGTGGAGGCGATCATCTGGCGGTATCGGACGGGTTCGCCGTGGCGGGATATCCCTGAGCAGTTCGGAGCGTGGAAGACCGCCTGGCGTCGCCACGACCAGTACAGCAAGGACGGCACCTGGGATGAGATCCTGGCCGCGGTGCTGACCGACGCCGCCGATGCCGACCTGATCGACTGGGCGGTCAATGTGGACTCCACCGTCAACCGGGCCCATCAGCACGCCACGAACCTCCCGCGCCACACAGGGGGCCGTGTCGAATTACAAGAATCTGCGCACGGAGCCGGCTGACCACGGTATTGGCAGGTCACGGGGCGGGTTGAGCACCAAGATCCACGCTGTGGTCGACGGCTCGGGAATGCCCCTGGTGGTACTGACCGCGCCCGGCCAGGCCGGCGACGCCCCGATGTTCCCGATCCTGATGGGCCATCTGAAGGTGGCCGCCAGCGGGCCGGGTCGGCCCCGCACCCGACCTGACAAAGTGCGCGGCGACAAGGCGTACTCGTCCAGAGCGATCCGCGAGCATCTGCGCCAGCGCGGGATCACCGCGGTCATCCCGCAACCCGATGACCAGATCCGCAACCGCCGGCGACGCGGCTCCGGCGGCCGAAGACCACCCGCCTTCGACACCGAGGACTACAAGGGACGCAACGTCGTTGAACGGGGATTCCAACGTTGCAAGCAATGGCGCGGTATCGCCACCCGGTATGACAAGCACAACCTCAACTACCGCGGCGGCGTCGTCCTCAACGCCATAATCCTCTGGCTCAAACGGTTATGGGACACGCCCTAGCCCAGTGGGTGGGTAGGTGCAGGATGGGTCTGCGTTGGGGTCGGGCGAGGCGGGCGGGGATGTTGACGATCTTGCGGCGTAGGGTCGCGCCGCGTGCAGTGCCGTGGGTGTCGCCGGCGAGGACTCCGGCGGCGCGCAGCAGGTTGTGGGCGATGGCCGCGCAGAGGATCCAGGCGGAGTTGGCGCCGAAACGCCCCGACGGCAGGTGCGCCAGGGGGTCGTCGATGAGGTCGGCGAACACGGTTTCGATGATGGCGTGTTGGCGGTGGGTGATGTCGGCCTCGGCGGTGAGTAGCCCGGTGTTGGTCAGAAACGGGTGGTGCCGCCATACGGCGAACAGCGCCTGGAGGTGGTTGGCGTCCTTGGCCCGGCGCACGACCAGGCGGGCGGTGATCGCCTCGGGAGTGCCGGCGAAGGCGGTGTAGGCGATCTCGGCGACCTCGGCATCAGATGTCCAGGTTCCGGTGTCGGGTTCCTGGACCGCAGCGGGGTAGGCCACCGGGGTGCAGGATTCCTCGGCGATGGCGTGCTGGACCGCTGCGTTGCGGGTCATGACCAGCGAGAACTCGGGGCCATGACGGACGCAGGCGCTGATGACGGCGCGCCCCGCGCGTAGCCGCAGCCCGGCGATCACCGGGGCCGACTGCGCGTTGCTGATCGTGGTCACCAGCGGGACAGTCCTTTGCGTAGGACCTGTTTGCCAGCGATCTTGGTGTGTCCGTAGGAGGCGCCCTGTTCGGCGTGGCCGTAGACCGGGCGCAGTAGCAAGTCGACGTCGACGAACACCCGCTGATCGGCGCCGGTGAGCAGATCAACCCGTTCACACAGCGCACCGAGATGCTCGGCGAGTACGGCGTCGAGTTGGCGGGCATGGGGTAAGTCCGACCTGCATCCAATGCCGCCCCACACCGACACCCGGGCCAGGAAGAATGATGGCGCCATCGGCATGCCGGGGTGTGCGGGCAGGTACGGCTCATCTATCGGACAGTTCGCCCCGACAACCCTCTCCGCCCGGGGCTACAGTGATCCGATGGGAGGACAAGCGCGGCTGACGGCCGCGGGGATCAAAAAGCAGCTCCAGGAAGCCTCGGACCGCTATCGCGATCACGTATTTGCCAGTGATGATATAGCGCGAGCGGGTAAGGAACTTGCAGCAGCGGTGGACCGGATCCTGATGCCCGCGCCCTGTAGCCTGATCCGCGAAGAGGTGCTCCGCGCGAAGCGCGAATCGGAAAGTTTTCCTCCGCAGGACCTTCGATGAACGCGCAGTCGCAGCTCCGCCTGCGCGACGGCCGTTACGTCGACATCAATAGCGTAGAGATCGCCCAGTCCATGGCAGGCTTTCTAGAAGGCGACCCAGCGCGCATTTGGGACATTGTCCTCAAGCAGTCCGCACGGGTCATGGGCGGGAGCCGTCCCGCCTACGTGGTGACCCCGGTTTCTATACGTGCAGACCGAAACTGGCTCCCGGAGTGGCGGATCTGCGTGAGATTGGAAAGCACACCGATTGACCGCCTCCACGACGGCTCCTGGATGACTCTAGTGTTCTTCTGCTCGGATCTCGCCAGTGCGTCAGTGCCTGAACTGATTTCCGCTGAACTCGCCGGCCTCAGCGAGGAGGTCTGGAAGGAACACTCGTGGGACTGGGAATTCGGCTAATCGTCTGAGAGGGCCCTCATCGGGGGAATCGCCCAGCCATGCCCTAAGCGCTGAGCAGTAGAGAGTTCTGCTCGGTTGCGGCCCGAACGGTCTTGGCCGCGGGTGATGCACGCTAACCTCGCGTGCCGTAGACAGTCGGCCAGACACACATCTGCCTCGCGTTCCCTGGGACACGCCCTAGCCCAAGGCTAGTGCGTTCACTTCGTCGAACTACCTAACCGGTGGAGCCCGGGGGCTGCACGACCCGCACCTGACGGCGGGTGGGCCGGTGGGCGGCGGCGATCCCCGCCTTTCGGCAGGCGGTCACGCCGCTGAGCGGCCGGGGGTCGGACGGCCAATCCTG
>Ga0208823_1000545_pt1 | contig 32256 bp, 31 predicted proteins | sample AD_UKC075_MetaG_FD_184440 | JGI IMG/M metagenome (GOLD analysis project Ga0208823, IMG submission 184440) | Active sludge microbial communities of municipal wastewater-treating anaerobic digesters from USA - AD_UKC075_MetaG (SPAdes) (version 2) | ecosystem: Engineered > Bioreactor > Anaerobic >... | reverse complement strand
ACCTGCCGTCTTGCGGCCATGTCGATCTTGCCTTCCACACCGGGCAAGCCTTCCCAGCCACGCGCTCAAAGTACGTGAGGCACCACCGTCGACTACGCGCTCAAACTACGTGAGGCACGTCGATCTGTTGCGCACCCGTGGACTGATGCCTCATGATCTTTCGTTACCGGCCCGCTGTCGTGTCGCATCGTATGAACACCGCGGAGGCGAGATGGAAAGCAGCGCAGGGCGCCCCGTCGAGGTAGCGCCGTTCCAGTCGAGTGGTGCCCTGAAGGGGTTTGTGGTCTCCGGCCGCTGGCCCAACTCGACGAAGGAGTGGGCGCAGTTGTTGATGGTCGCTGTCCGGGTGGCGTCCGTTCCCGGTCTGCTGTCAACGACCACGATCTTCGGTGTCCGGGAGGAACTTCCGGGGAAGGCCCAGCCGGGGACGGTGGGACTCGTTCTGGCTGAGGGCACCGTGGTGGGTGACAACGCGGTTCCGCCCGGGCACTTCGCCGGTAAGCAACCGCCGGCGTTGCTGATGCTGCACCCTCCGTCGGAGACGACCCCGTCGCTCCCCGAGTGCTCCGGGGCGGCATCGGGCTGTGTTCTGCTGCCCGGGTTGCCGCACCTCGGTCTTGAGCATCGCGCGGCCTGGGTCGAAGCCGAGGCCGACGGGACCGTGACCGGGATGCTCAGCAGGGTCGGGGTCGATCCGATCAGCCATCCGGATACCGCCATTCTGGCGATGTTGCTCGCGGCCTGAACCCGGCGAGCAATACATAGCTAAAAATCTCTCAGCAAAAATTAAGTCAAATCATAGTTGCCAAACAGGTTTTAGCAACGGAGTTTCCCGCTCCAGTCGCATTAGCGGGACGCTAATGCGACGACTGGTTTGGGAATGGTGTTTTGGCCTCTTGGCCTGCGGAATCCGCAGAACTGGACCGGTGAGGTCCTGATTGCCGACTGGAGATAAACAGGATTCTCTCAGTCAAATCAGAGTTTGCACTTGGTTGGCGCCAATGGGCCAGTTACCATGAGTCAGCAAATGCGTGATGGGCAATGATGCTCAGGTGGGTTTGGGAGGCCGAGGCAGATGAGTGCAACGTTCGCAGCGCGGTTGAACCGGCTGTTCGAGACGGTCTACCCGCCGGGTCGCGGCCCTCACACCTCGGCAGAAGTCATCGCGGCTCTGAAGGCTGAAGGCATCACCATGTCGGCCCCGTACCTGTCCCAGTTGCGATCCGGCAACCGCACCAATCCGTCGGCGGCGACGATGACCGCGCTGGCAAACTTCTTCCGGATCAAGCCGGAGTACTTCACCGACGACGATTACTACGAGAAGATGGACCGCGAGTTGACCTGGCTGGCGAATATGCGGGACGAGGGGGTGCGCAGGATCGCCGCCAGGACGGTGGGGTTGTCGCCCGAGGCGCAACAGAAGCTGGTCGAAACGGTGGACGAGTTGCGCCGCGTGGAGAACCTCGAGGTTTAGTCCGGATCCGTCCCGCCGCCGCGTCGTCGGCTGAGTGCGCGGTACTGGCGGGCGATCTCCAGGATCCAATCCCGATCGGAATAACTCGAAGGCTGACGCAGCCAGTCCCGACCGGGAAATGTCGACGCGTCATCGGGTCCGGCGAGTATCCATCGCGCCACACTTCGTGCCTGCTCGATCGGGTCGACCGTGACATCGACGGCGGTACCCGGAGCACTCGCCCCGCGGCTGCCGGCCCGGCCGGCGCGGGTCGCCTCGAGATAGAGCGCATCGGAGATCAGCGACAGCCGTTCGGCGACTCGGAACATGAGCGGGCCGCGGGGACGTACACCGATCCCAACGTCGGGGTGACGACGTTCCATCTCCCGCTGAAGTGGCGCGATGATGTGCATTTCCCGTCGTGCGCCCACCCAGTCCTCGACCGAGGGCAGGAGAGATCCGGTGGCCACCACGGTCATCGCGCAGAGCAGCAGTGTCGCGCCGGCGCCAACCCCGGGCAGCGGACCGGCGCCGGCGGCGCGGATCAAAAAGAAACCCGCCGTCGCAACGATGAGGGCGGTCCCGGCGCTGAACAGGAACAGGGCTCTGCCGCGGCGCGTCGGATTGGACAGTCGGACACCGACCCACGACACCAGCGTCATGCACAGCATCACGTACAGAAGGGGAACCAGCCATGCCGCCCCGAAGCCGACGTTGTGATCCAGGTATTCGCGCGGAGTGACGTTCGGTCCGGGCTCGGCGGACAGGAACAGCACTAGGCTCACGGCCGCGATGACCACCGCGACCCCGTACTGGGCCACCGCCAGGCGGCGGTTGGCCGCCGGTGGCCGACTCGTCGACACCGAGGTGATCATCACGCAGCTTCCGGCGGCCGAGGCGATCAACGCCAACTGGCTCAGCCCCATGGAGATGTTGGGCCGGTTCAGGGTGGTGTCGACCAGCCGGGTCATGGGTGGCCAGTTCAGCACCGCGAGCACGGCGAGACTGCCGAGCGCGACGATCATCGCGCTGCTGACCACCGACTGGCGATTCACCAGGGTCCACCCGATCCGCATCCCGGTGGCCAGGGCGAGCAGCCCCGCAATCACCCAGAGGATCAACCGAATGCCTCGCCGAGGCGGACCGCCACCATCGAAGCGCGATCACTGGGCAGCCGGCCGAGGCGATACAGCAGCAGGGCGGCGAAATCCTCGGCCTCCTGCTCGGCGTCCTCCCCGGCAGGGCCCAGGCAGCCGGTGCGCTGGTTGAGCATGTAGCTGATGAGGTCGTCACTGGCGACGACGGTCTGGTCGCGGGCAAGTTCCGTCACTGGTATCCCGTCGTGCCCGAGCATCAGATGTCCCAGTTCGTGGGCCAGCGTGCGCTCTGCGGTGGGCAGTCCCTCCTGGATGAGGAACTCGTCGCGGTCGGCATACTGCCGCCATTGACCCGACACTCCGGTGGGCAGTGCCGCCACGGTGATCCCGATCGGTCGCCCACGGTCGTCGCCCACGGCCGTCACCAGCCGGCTCACCGACACGACTCCATGCTCAGGTGCCAGTGCGAGAACTTCGTTCACCGCCCTGGTCACTCGCCGCGGGGCGGGCATCTAGTCCGCCCCGATGGTCGGTGTGTGCCCGGTCATCGCAGGAACCTTGCTGTTCCGGCGGCTCGCAGGGCGAAGCCCGCCTTGGCCTGCCGATAGCCCAGAAGGCCGCCCGCGGCCGTCAGCATCGCCAGCCCTACGAGCCCGGGTAGGGCCTGCCGGATGGCTTCGGCGATCCCCTCCGCCCGCGGAAGCAGGGATGGTGGCGGGAGGGCTGCCGGCGGGGGGAGGGGGGTCCGCGCTGTCTGTGCGATTGCTGACGGCGCCCGCGGTGGCACTGCCGCCGGGCTCAACGAAACGGCATCCCGAACGGACATTCCGTCAGTCGGTACCGGGCCGGTCTCTGGGCCGGCGGTTGATGCAGCAGCCGGCGGCATCGCCGGCGCGGCGGGGGTGAACGACACCGGGGACCGAGGCGCCTCCGACAGGACCGTGACAGGTTGGGCTGCCGGCGTGGGCGGCTCCGCTCCGACGAAGAAGGTGTTCCAGTTGCCATCGCGAGTATCCGGGAACGGCGGCCACGGTGGCCAGTACGGCCAACGGTGGCAGGGCCGTGGCCGTGGATCTGGCTCCGTGCCCTCGGTGGGCGTCGTCGAAGGACCTCGGCCGGCCCGGGTCTCACGGTCCGGTGCGTCGTTGGTCTGGGTGTCGAGTCTCCGGGGGCCGCGCCCCGAGGTGCCCTCGGCCGTCTGGGCGGATCTGCGCGTCGCCCCCGGGGAGACCCCGGACTCCGCGCGGACGCCGGTATCGGTCCGGTTGCCGACGTCGGCGACCGCCGGTGCGGCGGGCAGGAGCAGTGCTGCCGCCGCCACTGTGCCTCCGGCGATGGTCCAGCACATCACCGAAACGCTTCGGAGCGATCGGTTCACTGACGGACTTCCTCGACTGGATCAGGCGCCGTCCGGCGCCGGGGTTTAAGGATCGACCCACTATTCTCCCATATCCGCAGGTGGCGGGAGTGCTGCTTTGGGGGAGGCGCTAGGGTTAGCGCACCGATCGCGGGAATGCTCGCGGATCGCCGTTGGATTGGCTTGAATTGGCCCGAGCGGGCCCGGCTCGGGCCATGAAAGACCTCGACGAGACTCCCGGGAGGCAGTCGCGATGGCCCTGTTCACGAAGCGGAAGAGCCGTGCGACCCGTCGCGCCGAGGCGCGTGCGCTCAAGGCGAAGGCCAAGATGGAGGCCAAGCTCGCGGCGAAGAACGAGACCAAGCGCATCCGGGCTGCCGAGCGGTCCGAGAACAAGGCGATCCGGGCCCAGGCCCGGGCCCAGCGGGAGGCCGATCGTGCCGCGGTGAAGGTGGCCGAGGCGCAGTTGCGCACCGTTCGGGAGGGCAAACTGCTGGCGCCGGGCAGGGTGCGGCGCACACTGACGGTCTCCCGGTTGCTGGCTCCGGTCGTGGTGCCGGTGGCCTACCGGGCTGTCATCGCGGCGCGCGGCGCGATCGACGAGCGCCGAGCCGATCGGCTGGGGGTACCGCTGACCGAACTCGGGCAGTTCTCCGGGCAGGGCGGCAGGTTGTCGGCACGAATCGCGGGTGCCGAGAGTTCGCTGCGGCAGCTGTCGGCGAACAAGCCCAAAGATGTGGAGACCAAGCAGTTCGTGGCGGCGATGACCGAGCGGCTGACCGCTTTGTCCGCCGCGGTGACGGCGGCCGAGAATATGCCGGGCCCGGCGCGACGGACCGCGCAGCAGTCCATCAGCTCCCAACTCGACGGTGTCGAGGCCGATCTGCTGGCCAGACTGGGTGTGCGCTGACGTGACGCGGGGTCGCCGTTCGGTGCTCCGCGGCATTGCCGTCGCCGTACTGGTGGTGGCGGCCTGGTTGGGGATCGGTGTTCCCGCCGCGGCACATACCGCGTTGATCGCCACCGACCCGGCCGCCGATGCGGCTTTGTCCTCCGGGCCGGCCCGGGTGAGCGCCACCTTCAACGAGGAGCTGCAGCCAACCTTCGCGGCGATGACCGTCGTCGGCCCCGACCGGAACGTCTGGTCGGTGGGGGACGCACAGGTTCGCGGTGCGGTCGTCGGCGTCGGTGTGCGGCCCCTCGGGCCTTCAGGCAGGTACACCGTGAACTATCGCGTCACCTCGGCGGACGGTCACGTGGTGTCTGGATCATGGTCGTTCACGGTGACGGTCCCCAGCTCGGGAGTGCCCGGTCCGACCGCCTCGACCCAGGCTCCACCTGGTCGAATCCCGCTGTGGCCGTTGGCGCTCGGCACCGTCCTGCTGGCGCTTGCCGTGGTGGGCTGGACGTTGCGCCGGCGATCGTGACTCGCTGCGGGTTCGGGGCCGGCCGCTGGCATGATGATTCGAGCGCAGCGATACGTCTGGAGTTGGCGTCGGACGGCGCCGGAGAGGGAGCGTTCACATGACGGATTCGCACGGTCCGGTCGAGCAGCCCGGGTCCACGCCGCCGGCCCCGAGGAAGGCGCCGGCGAAGAAGGCCGTGTCGAAGCAGGCCGCATCCAAACAGTCTGAGGCGCAGAAACTGCCCGCAAAGAAGGCGGCCGCCAAACCACCGGCGAGGAAATCCGCGCCGACGAAGACGTCCGCGGGCAATACGACCCCGGCCAAGGCAGCGGCGAAGAAGGCTCCCCAGCAGAAGCCGCCGGTGAAGAAGGCGCCGCCGGCCGCGCTGGAGGCACGGCCCGAAGCGCCGGCGATCGAGGCCGGCCCCCCGCACGCTGCGCTGCCGGCGGCCCACGTTCCGCCCGCGCTCGCGTCGGTTGATAACCCGCCCGCCCGCGCTGCGGTTGATAACCCGCCCGCCCGCAACCCGGTTGACCCGCCAGAGCCCGGCAACCGGGGTCTCGTGGTGGCCCTCGGTGTGCTGGCGGTCATCCTCGTGACGGTGCTGGTCCGTCGATTGCGCCGGGGCTGACGGGTGGCCGTCGAGTTCCGCGCGACCGCGGACCTGGTCGATGACATCGGGGACGCGGTGCGCAGTTGTGATCTGCAGTTCGGCCAGTACGGCGGTCGGACGCAGTTCGCGGGGCCGGTCAGTACGGTGCGGTGTTTCGAGGACAACGCCCTGCTGAAATCCGTCCTCTCCGAACCCGGCGACGGCCGAGTTCTGGTCGTCGACGGCGCCGGTTCTTTGCACACTGCTCTGGTCGGTGACGTGATCGCCGAACTGGCTCGGTCCAACGGCTGGACCGGACTGATCCTGCACGGCGCGGTGCGCGACGCGGCGACGCTGCGCACCCTGGACATCGGCATCAAGGCGTTGGGAACCAACCCGCGGAAGAGTTCCAAGACCGGAGCGGGGGAGCGCGACGTCGTCGTCAGTTTCGGCGGAGTGAGCTTTGCTCCCGGTGAGACGGTGTTCAGCGACGACGACGGGATCGTCGTCGTCGGCGCCGGCTGACCCGTCCCCGCAACGGGATGCCGCGGAGGCCCCCGAAGATCGCCCCAGCCGGGCATCACCCCGCGTTATGACTGCACCGACGATGCGCCTAGTGTGGTCGGAATGTCGGAGCAGTACCCTCCTGCGCGGCCGACCATCATCAGAATGGCGCTGTTCTGCCTGCTTGCCGGGGTGCTGACCGCGGGGTTGCTGTTCCCGGTCGTCGGCGGTGCCGGTTTGGTGAGCAACACCGCCTCGGAGTCGGTGGCACAGGATTCGGCGACCATCCTCGAGGGCGAGGTTCCCGCGGTGTCGACGATGGTCGACGCGGCCGGTAACACCATCGCCTGGATCTACGTCCAACGGCGCTTCCAGGTTCCGTCCGAACGTATCGCCGACACCATGAAACTGGCGATCGTCTCCATCGAGGACAAGCGGTTCGCCGAACACAACGGTGTGGATCTGCAGGGCACGCTCACCGGCCTGGCGGGCTACCTCAAGGGTGCGGTGGACACCCGCGGCGGATCGACGATCGAGCAGCAGTACGTCAAGAACTTCAATCTGCTGGTCAACGCACAGACCGAAGCCGAACGGCTGGCAGCGGTGGAGACCACGCCGACCCGCAAACTGCGGGAGATCAGGATGGCGCTCACGCTGTCCAAGACGCTGACCAAGCCGGAAATCCTGACCCGGTACCTCAACCTGGTCTCATTCGGCAACGGTGCGTACGGCATTCAGGACGCCGCGCGCACCTACTTCGGCATCAACGCCGCCGACCTGAACTGGCAGCAGGCCGCACTGCTGGCCGGACTCGTGCAGTCGACCAGCACGCTGAATCCGTACACCAATCCCGAGGGTGCCCTCGATCGCCGGAACCTGGTCCTGGACACCATGATCCAGAACCTGCCGGAATACGCCGACGAACTGAGGGCGGCCCGGGAACAGCCGCTGGGAATCTTGCCCCGGCCCAGTTCGGTCCCGCAAGGCTGCATCGCGGCGGGGGACCGGGCATTCTTCTGCGATTACGCGCTCGAGTACCTGGCCAAGGCCGGCATCAGCAAAGAGGACATCGCCCGCAACGGCTATCTGATCAAGACCACCCTGGACCCCACCGTCCAGGACAGCGTGAAGAAGGCCATCGACAGCGTGGCCAGCCCGACACTGGACAGTGTCGCCAGCGTGATGAGTGTGATCCGGCCGGGTACCGACGACCACCGGGTGCTGGCCATGGGTGACAACCGGACGTACGGTCTGAGGCTCGAACGGGGCGAGACCGTCCAACCGCAGCCCTTCACGCTGGGCGGAGACGGGGCCGGTTCGGTGTTCAAGATCTTCACCAGTGCCGCCGCACTGGAGATGGGCATGGGGATCAACGCGCCGCTTGACGTTCCGGCCACCTTCCAGGGTGTCGGCCTGGGGGAGAGCAATACCCCCGGCTGCCCGCCCAAGGCCTGGTGCGTGAAGAACGGCTCCGGCTATCGCAGCCCGATGACCATGTCCGAGGCGCTGGCGCTGTCCCCCAACACCGCGTTCGCCAAGCTGATCCAGCAGGTCGGCGTCGGCCGGACCGTCGACATGGCAGTGCGGTTGGGCCTGCGTTCCTACGCGGAGCCGGGTACGGCGCGTGACTATGTGCCCACGAGCGACGAGAGCCTGGCCGACTACGTCAAGCGGGCGAACATCGGTTCGTTCACCCTCGGTCCGTTCGAAGTCAACCCGCTGGAACTGTCCAACGTCGCCGCCACCCTGGCGTCCGGGGGGATGTGGTGTCCGCCCAGCCCGATCGACACGGTGTTCGACCGACGGGGTAACGAGATCGCCCTGTCAACGCCGAAGTGCGAGCGGGTCGTCTCCGAGGGCCTGGCCAACGCTCTGACCGTCGCGATGTCGAAGGACACCACGATGGGAACCGGTGCGGCGGCCGCCGGATCCGTGGGCTGGAGCCTGCCGATGGCCGGTAAGACCGGCACCACCGAGTCGCACCGGTCCGCGGCCTTCCTCGGCTACACCAATCAGTTGGCCGCCGCGAGTTACATATTCGACGACTCCCCCAAGCCCGCCGCGCTGTGTGCGTTCCCGCTGCGCAAATGCGGCGGCGGGGGCAACCTGTACGGCGGCACCTCCCCGGCACAGACCTGGTTTGTGGCGATGAACCCGATCGCGACCAACTTCGGACCGGTGACGTTGCCGCCCACTGATTCCCGCTATGTCGACGGCGTACCCGGTGTTGCGGTGCCCTCGGTTCAGGGTCTGAATGTCGATGCCGCGAAGAGACGGATCACCGAGGCCGGATTCCAGGTTGCCGACCAGCCCACCCCTGTCCCCAGTTGGGCGGCCAAGGGCGCGGTGGTCGGAACGTCGCCCACCGGCCAGGCGCTGCCCGGTTCGACGGTGACCATCAACATCAGCTCGGGGATCGCTCCCGCGCCCCCGCCGCCGGTCTACACCGGCCCCGGAAACGACAACGTCGACGCGCCGCCGCCGCCCCCGCCGCCCCCGCCGCCGGATGTCACGATCATCGAGATCCCTGGCCTGCCGCCGATCACGCTGCCGTTCCCGCCGCCGCCCCCGCCCCCGCCGCCGCCGGGACCCGAGCCGCCTCCGCCGCCGCCGCCCCCAGCCCCCGAGCCGTCTCCGCCGCCCCCGCCGGCGCCGGAGCCGCCTCCGCCCCCACCGGCTCCTGAGCCGCTACCGCCACCGCCGCCCCCGCCGGCGTAGCGCGACCATCAGCCAGCTGAACAGCGGCGAGATGTGCCGGACAACGGCAACCCCGAACTGCGGCACGGTGTTGGCCGGCTGCCGCATCCGCCGACACCGGGCAGACGGGTTCCACTACCGACCGGGACGCGCTGGCGGATCGCCCGGAAACTGGGGACGGTTCACCTACACCGTCTACGCTGCGGCGCTCGATTTCGGCGACGGCATGGTGACGTCGGGCACCCCCCTTGGCGTCATCACCCAGGTCGAGGAATTCAGCGGCGGTGAGTGGACGGTCATCCCGCCGTCGGAATGGTCCGAGCAGCCCTACGCGGATGCCATCAACCCCACCATGGGTGTCAATCCCTACACGGGCGCCGTCATCGCCAGCCCGGTGCCCACGCTGCCGGGGCAACTCGGGCAGGGACTGCTGTTCAACGAGCCGGGCCAGACGTTGACATTCGGTGCGAACCCGTTGTCTCCGGTCACGGCGGTTGACGGCTGGTTCTACACCGACCTGCAGATCGAGGTCGACTACGACGGAGTCGCCACGGGTATCGGACCCGTGACCGGGACGATCGACAGCGGTGGCCTGGGCGGTGGTGTGACGACCGGCATGCTTCCCTCGAGCCTGTCCGACCTCAAAGTCGGCGACACCCTGCCCGAGGGAACGCAGATCTCGGTCTACAGCAGCGACGGCCAGACGCTGATCTACCGAACTGTGGTCACCTCCGGGGCCGACGGCCCGGTGCCCACCGTGTGGCAGGACGACCTGGGGTTCAACACCGGGGTCATTCCGTTCCTGCAGGGGCCGATCCATTTCTCCTACCTGCCGGTGGGAGACGGGTTCGGACCGGACAGTGGAATAGCGACCTTCGACTACGCACCGTCGGCGTTGTCGCGTTAGCGCGGGGATACCGCGTGGGCGCTGCGGTCGTTCAGAGAGCGACGTTCAGGCTCGCCATACCGCGCAGGGTGACGTGGGGTTTGTAAACCGGTTCGGCGGCGATCCGCGCTCCGGGGAATCGCCGGGTCATCGCCGACAGCGCCACCGACGCCTCCAACCGGGCCAGTGGTGCGCCCAGGCAGAAATGCGGGCCCAGGCCGAAGGCGAGGTGACGCACCGCCGTCCGGCCGGGATCGAAGTCGTTGGGGCGTTCGGTGGCGGCGGGATCCCGATGAGCCGCCGCCAGCAGCAGCATCATGGTGTCGCCCTGGGCGACGTGCACATCACCGATCGTCATATCGTCCCCGGCAACCCGGCCGACGAGTTGCACCGGCGGGTCGTACCGGAGGGTCTCCTCGGTGATCGCCGCGGCGAGAGACGGGTCAGCGCTCAGCGCGGACCAATGCTGCGGGTGACGCAACATCGCCAGGGCCGCGTTCGCGATCAGGTTGACCGTCGTCTCGTGGCCGGCGATCAGCAGGAGGTTGCAGGTCGCCACAATCTCGTCCTCGCTCAGCTGATCACCGGACTCCTCGACGGCGATCAGGCCCGACATCAGGTCCTCACCAGGTTCGGCCCGGCGCCGCTCGAGCAGGCCGCGCAGGTACTGCCGCAACCACAGCCCGGCCTCCAGACGTTCCTCGAATCCGGGCGCGGCACCGGTGAAGGCGATGAAGGGATCCAGGCCCTGAGCCAATAGCTCTGAAGCCCAACTGAACTGGGGTTCGTCCTCCAGCGGTACACCGAGTAGCCGGCAGATCACCGCGACCGGCAGCGGATAGGCCAGATCGGCGATCACGTCGAAGTGACCCGACTGTTCGACGGTGTCGAGCAGACCGTCCACCAGGGTCGTGATCTCGGGCTCGAGCGCCTTGACCACCCGCGGCGAGAACGCCTTGCTGACCAATCTGCGCAGGCGGGTGTGGTCGGGTGGATCGAGGAACAGGAAACCCGGTGTCCCGAACGGGCGGGCGGGCTGCCCCTCGGCGACCGCCTTCTGGGCGATGGTGGATTTGAGCCGGTCGCTGCACGACGATGGGTGCCGTAACACCGCATCGCAGTCCGCGAACGAGGAGAACACCACCAGATGCGTGTCGGGAAGTGGCAGCGGACCGTGCGCGCGGATCTGTTCGAATACCGGGTAGGGATCGGCGCGGTGGTCGGGGTCGAGCAGCTTCAGCAGCAGCGCCCTCGGATCATCGGTCACCGCTCCAGTCTACCTGTGGTCAGGGCACGTGCCCGCGCCCGCACCCGGCTGGAACGGCCGGACCACGGGCGAGGGCGTCCCGCAGGGACAACGGATCCGTCGCCGACCGCAGTTCGGTGACCTTCGGCAGGGACAGCCGAACCTCGTAGACCAGTGGCGTGCGGCCGCCGCTGTCCCGGCAACTCAACGTCACGCGCTGTCCGGTGTTCGCGCCGAACCGCGCGTCGAACTCCGCCCGCACGGTCCGGGCAGAGATTTCCCTACCGGCGGCACGGCTGAACAGCGGGTCGAGGACGGAATTGGCCTGGTCGGTCAGGGCGGCCGCGATCTGGAAGTACTCGGGTGCGGTGACTCCGGAACAGGTGCCGTGTGCATACCACTCGTGGGTGGCCATCACCTTGGCGTCAGACATCTGCGCTTCCAGCCTGGCTCGCAGGTCATCGGGTAGTTCCACCGGCCGTTTGGTCTCCCGGGAGCGCCGCGGCAGGTCGCAGTACTGCTCGGTGGCGGGCTGCGGCCACAGCCCGTGCAGCACGAACACCGAGCCCATCCGGCCGACGTGACCAGAACGGCAGCCGCTATTGGACTCGTCGACGGCGCACAAGCTCGGACCCCAGGTCAGGGTGAGAAGACTCGAGGTGCTCGCTCCCGGTTCAGCGACGTGCCGGCGGGGCTGACGGTCCAGGACCAGCAGACTGAATGACACGCCGGCCACCACGACGGCGGCCAGCACGACCGACACCCAGATAACCGTCGTATTGCCTCTCCTCATGGTGAACCCCATTCAACCGTGCCTGGGTGTGCCGGCAGGTCCGGTCTCGCGGGCGAACCGAGTCAGGTCGAGTAGTAGCGGCCCAGGACCTCGTCGCGCAACGCCTCGAACTCGCCGTTGCCGATGGAATCCCGGATCCGGTCCACCAATCTGATGATGAAGCGCTCGTTGTGGATGGTGCACAGCGTCGCCGACAGAATCTCCTTGGCCTTGAACAGGTGGTGGATGTAGGCGCGGGTGTAGTGCGTGCAGGTGTAGCAGTCACATTCGGCGTCGATGGGGGAGAAGTCGCGCCGGTAGCGCGCGCCGGTGATGTTGAACCGGCCGTCGGGGGTGTAGACCGCCGCGTTGCGGGCCACCCGGGACGGTGATACGCAGTCGAAGGTGTCCGCGCCGGCGCCGATCGCGGCGAAGAGGTCGTCGGGTTCGCTGATGCCCAGCAGATGGCGGGGCTTGGAGTCGGGAAGTTCGTCGGTGCACCAGCCGATGATGGTGGCCAGGTTCTGCTTCTCCAGGGCGCCGCCGATGCCGTAGCCGTCGAAGCCGCGGCCCTGATCGTCGACGATGCTCTCCAGCCCCCGGCAGGCCTGCCGGCGCAGGTCCTCGTAGTTGGCGCCCTGGACGACACCGAACAGGGCCTGGGGCGGGCTCGACGAATCCTTCAGCCCGCTCAGGCGTCGGTGCTCGGTCAGGCAGCGCTGAGCCCAGTCGTGCGTCCGCTGCACCGATTCCTCCTGATAGGCGCGGGTGTTCACCAGGGTGGTCAACTCGTCGAAGGCGAAGATGATGTCCGCGCCGAGTTGATGCTGAATCCCGATGGACCCCTCCGGGGTGAACCGGTGGGTGGAGCCGTCGAGGTGGCTGATGAAGGTGACGCCGTCCTCGTCGACGTGCGCGAGTTTCTGTTTACCGTGCGCCACCGCGGTATCGGATTGGGTCCGTTTCGGGTCCTCCATCAACACCTTGCGGAACCCGGCTCCCAGCGACATGATCTGGAACCCGCCGCTGTCGGTGAAGGTCGGGCCGGGCCAATTCATGAACGCGCCAAGGCCGCCGGCCGCGGCGACGATGTCCGGTCCGGGCTGCAGGTAGAGATGGTAGGCGTTGGCCAGCACCGCCTGGGCTCCGAGGCCGGCCATGGTTTCGGGTAGGACGGCCTTCACCGTCGCCTTGGTGCCGACCGCGATGAAGGCCGGGGTGCGGATGTCCCCGTGCGGGGTGTGGATGACCCCGGCGCGCCCGCGACCGTCGGGAAGTTCCGCCTCCACGGTGAAGTACGACACGGCTGCCATCTAACCAAGCGGGCCGAAGCAGCCGAATAGCCGCTTTCGTTCCCTCGCGCAGCAATCCAGCGGATACTACGCAGACGAGTGGTCCAACGATGGGCCGCATCGACAAAGGAGAGAACAACGTGATTCGTGCTTTTGTGGTGGCCGCGGGTGGCGCTGCGATCGTGGTGGCCGGGGTGGCCGGTTGCTCGAGTGACAAGAAGGCCGAGACCAAGAGCGAGTCGACATCGGTGGAAGCGACTCAGGGGGACATGACGGCTTCGGCGGGGACCGGTACCGCCAAGGTATCCATTGACGGCCAGCCCAAGGAGATCGAGGGTCAGGTGGTGTGTGCGACCACGGCCGGGACCTTCAGCATCGGAGTCGGTGCCGGGACGAGTGGTATCGCGGTTGTCATGCCCGAGGATGCCTCCAGTGTGACCTCGGTGAGCCTCGGCAACATCGATGGTGTCGCGCTGGGCTATTCGCAGGGCGTTCCGGGCGGCGAAGCCACGGCGACCAAGGATGGCAAGAACTACAAGATCTCCGGCAAAGCCACCGGCGTGGACACGGCGAACCCCATGCAGCCGATGACCAAGCCGTTCGAGATCGAGGTCAGCTGTCCCTAACTCGGGTCGGGGCGGCGGCGCGGCTCATGCGCCGCCGCCTGCCCCGAACCGCATGGCTAGGCTCCGGTCGCCCGTTCCAGCCCGGCCAGCGAGTCCTCCAGGTGGCCGAGCAACCGTTGCAGGCTCGGCACACTGCGCCGGCAGCCGACCAGGCCGAAGTCCATGTAGCCGGCGCGGGTCGACACCGTGATGTTGAGGGCCTGGCCTTCCAACGCGATCGACAGTGGGTAGTTGCCGTCCAGACGCGCGCCGTTCCAGTAGAGCGGCTCCCGCGCGCCCGGCACGTTGGAGATCACCAGGTTGAACGGCGGCGGCGCCGCACTGCCCAACGCCGGCGAGACCATGCTGAGTAACAACGGCGAGACGTTGAACGCCGACAGCGCCAGGCGCTGCAACTGCGGTAGTGCCGCGAACACATCCTTATTGCCCCGCATCGACTCACTGACGGCCCGTAACCGTTGCGCGGGGTCGGCGGTGTCGGTGGCGAGGTTGCCCAACAGCGCGCCGACCTGATTCCCGCTGATCGAGTCGTCCTCACGCAGGCTGACCGGCACCATCGCGATCAAAGGGCGGTCCGGCAGGGCGTTCAGTTCCAGCAGGTAGGCGCGCAACGCGCCGCCGCACATCGCCAGCACCACGTCGTTGACCGTCACCCCGGCAGCCTGCTTGACCGCCATGATGCGCGACATCGACCAGGACTGCGCGGCACACCGCCGGGCGCCGCCGATCGGCACGTTCAGCATGGTCTTGGGCGCCTCGAAGGGCAGCGTCAGTTGCTGTTCGAGGAGTCCCTTGCGGGCGAGTCGCACCGCTGACGGGCCCAGTGCCGCAACGGATTCCGCGACCATCTCGGTTGTCTGCATCAGTCCGGCGAGCGGCGAGAATCCGAGACTGCCGGGGCCCCGCGAGGGGCGACGGCCGTTGCGCCCCCAGGGCACCCGCACGCCGTGATCGTCGGCGTCGGTGGCCAGCGCCAGGCGCATCCGGCGCATCGCGCTGACGCCGTCCACCAGCGCGTGGTGGATTTTGGTGTAGACCGCGAACCGGCCGTCGTTGAGGCCCTCGACCAGGTGCGACTCCCACAGCGGACGGTGCCGGTCCAGGAGTGTTCCGTGCAGCCGCGACGTCAATTCGAGCAGTTCGCGCACCCGCCCCGGCGCGGGTAGCGCGGACCGGCGGATGTGGTACTCGAGGTCGAGGTCCCGGTCGACGGACCAGGCCAGGTTGGCGATCCCACCGAAGATCTCCGCCGGGTGCCTGCGGAACGTGTCGCTGATGTCCTCGCGGGCGATGAGTTCGGCGTACAACTCGCGGATGAAATCCGGGCCGGCCCCCTCGGGGGGCACGAAGAGTTGTAGACCGGCCACGTGCATGGGGTGTTCGCGAGTCTCGCCGAGCAGAAACAGCGAGTCCAGCGGTGCGATCAATTCCATGGCCGACCTCGTATATCCGGTGTTCCCCAGAAGTCCATTACAGCGGCTCCGCACCGGGTGGACGGCGCGATTGACGCGATCGGGGCACGACGATCGGGGCATATAGCCCCTGTCCGGCACGGGGGTGGTCCGGCAGTCTGGACTGATGGGGGTCACCGGGTTCGGACTGGGACTGCTGGCCGTCGCGCTGACAGTTGTGGCGGGGGGGTGCGCCGCGGAGCGAACGGTCGTCGGCAGCGGCAACCCTTTTTCCGCTTCCTCCCCGCCGTCCGCTTCCTCTCCGCCGCCCGCAACCTCGCCGCAGGCCGAACCGGCACCGCAGCCGTCGTTGGCCGCCGCGATGCGCGAGTGGGAGGCCGTCGCCGGCGATCACTTCACGCAGTCCGCCCGTGCGCTCGAGAAGGTTTCGGCGGCCGCCGGCGTCGGCGATGACTCCGCCGTCCGTGCCGGGTGCACGGAACTGCACGACACCAACACGGTTGGTCTCCAGGGCCACCTGCCCACACCGGACCCGGCGCTCACCGCGGAGTTGCAGCGCATGATCGACGATGTGAACATCGCAGCGCACGCCTGTCTTCGCTTCGCCGACGGTCGCGACCTGACCGATGCCGTCACCTACCAGGAGTACTTGGGTCGCGCGGTCGACCACCTGCAGCGTGCCAAGGGAATCCTGGCGGCAGATCTGCGTGGACGTTGAACCGTCTAGCGGCGTGCGCCGCCGCCGGCGCCACCGGGTACCGCGTTCCAGCCCGGCTGGGCCACCTCGGCCTCGGTGAGTTGATCGCTCACGTCCGGGATGACGGTCGGAGCGCAGTTCATCGAGAAGCTGTCGGTGGTGTCGATGGTGTCGTCGCACTGAGCCAGAACCGTCGGGGCGGTGGACTCGACGGCCACGACCGCGATCGCCAGCCCTGTCAGCGCGGTGAGGGCTGCGGCGCCGAGTGCGGCACGGTGCAGAAACGTCACGTAGGCCCTCCCTGTTCGACAGTCCTTACCCAAGGTTACGCCTACCGACCGAATGCCTGTTGTGATGCGGATTACACATTCAATTGACGGGTGCCCTAATATTCATAACTCACGGGTTAAGGAGCTTCGGACATGTCACGTATCACTCTCGACCGGTTTGTCGTCCAGTTGACCACCTCCGCATGGGCGGTCGGCCGGGTGGGTGCCCTAGCCGCGGTGCTCGGTATCGGCGGCGTTTTCGGCGGTGCCGCCGTCGCCGCCGCGGAGCCCGATCAGGCGAACGAGGCCACCGCGGGTACCAATGCCCCGTCGGACGCTCGGGCCGGCGCCGATAACCGGCGCGGCACCGCAGTCCGGGGGGCGTCCCGTCCCGCCGAGGTGACAGAGCGCACGTCGCGGACGTCGGCGGGGGCGCTGCAACGCCCCGACACCGACACCGCCCGCAGTCACGCGGCACCGGCGCTGCCTGCCTCGGCCACCTCTACCGATCGTCCGGTGGGTGTCGTCACCCCAGCGGTGCCGGATGTCAGCACCGCCGTTTCGGTGCCGGGAATCTCAGCGGTGCGGGCTCAGGCGGACGTACGCGCCGCGCGTCAGGGCGCGGTCAGCGCGGCGCCGGTCCAGGTGCCGGTCATCGTGCCCCCCGCAGCTCAGGACATCCCGCCCGTCGCGGTGCCGGCGGCCGCCGTGCCCGTTCAGATTCCGTCCGCCGCCCGCAATCTCCTCGACGCGCTGAACCCGCTACTGGGTGGCGGCACCGGCGGTCCGGTGGAGTCTCCGGTGGCCTGGGCGGGGCTGGCCGTCGCGCGCCGGCTCGCCCGGACACCGGCAGCCCAGGCGGTGGTGGTCCCGGCGAGCGCCGCCGCGGCAACACCCGGAGCGGCCACCACAGTCGCCCCGACCATCACCAAGATCACCTGGGCCTGGGGCACCAACACCGCCATCGCGTTCAACCCCGCTGTCGACAAGCTGGACTTCAGCTGGATGGGCGCCCCCAACTTCGACGTCACCGAACAGGCCGGCTCGACCCGGATCTCGATCGTCGGCAACAACCAGAGCTACACGCTGACCAACGTCGCCATGCGCCAGCTGCAGATGAGCAACATCATCGCCCTGGATTCCGGGGCGCAGGCCAAGTGGCAGAACCTGATCACCGCAGCCCAGAACACCGTCAGCACGCCATCGGTGTCGGTCTCGAACGCCACGGTGACGGAAGGTAACTCGGGCACCGCCGACCTGGCCTTCACGGTGTCGCTGTCGAAGGCCTCCGACAAGACCGTGACGGTGAACTACGCGACCGGCAACGGCACCGCGACCGCCGGGCAGGACTACACGGCCAAATCGGGCACCGTCACCTTCGCCCCCGGGGTCGTCTCCCAGCAGGTGAAGGTCGCCGTGACCGCTGACACCGTCGTAGAGTCCGACGAGACGCTGTCCCTGACACTGTCCGCACCGACCAATGCGACGCTGGGAACCGCCAGTGCCACCGGCACCATCGTCAACGACGACACCCCACCGGTGGTGGTCACCCCTCCGACGGTGTCGATCGCGAATGCCTCGGTCGCCGAGGGCAATTCGGGTACGTCGAACCTGGCGTTCACGGTGTCGCTGTCCAAGGCCTACGACAAGACCGTCACGGTGAACTACGCGACCGCCAACGGCACGGCGTTGGCGGGCCAGGACTACACGGCCAAGACGGGCACGGTCACCTTCGCTCCCGGGATCGTCTCCCAGCAGGTCAGCGTCGCGGTGACCGGTGACACCGCCGTGGAGCCCAGCGAGACGCTGACCGTCACGCTGTCGAGTCCGACCAACGCGACGCTGGCCACCGCCAGTGCCACCGGCACCATCCTCAGCGACGACCTCGCCCCCGGTACCGGCGGGAACCAGGCGCAGTGGGGGAACGCGTTCTTCGCCCCGTACGTCGACATGGGCGGCTGGCCGGTCCCGGATCTGCTGAAGGTCTCCCAGGCCACCGGGGCCTCCCTGGTGACCGCCGCGTTCCTGCAGGCCACCCCCGAGGGCAAACTGGGCTGGGCGGGCCTGTCGGCGCTGACCCCCGGTGCCTCCAACGACCAGGCCCAGGCCATCGACAAGACGATCAGGGACTTCAAGGCCGCCGGCGGCGACGTAATGATCTCCCTGGGCGGCGCGGCGGGCACCAGCCTGGCGCAGTCCTATGTCGCCCGGGGTCTCGGCGCCCAGGATCTGGCCAACGCCTACGCCCAGGTGATCGACACCTACGGGGTGAGCCACATCGACTTCGACATCGAGGGCTCTGCGGTCGCCGATCCCGCGTCGATCGCGCTGAACAGCCAGGCGCTGAAGCTGCTGCAGCAGGCCAAGCCCGATGTGAAGATCTGGTACACGCTGCCGGTGTTGCCGACCGGACTGACCGCCGACGGCCTCAACGTGGTCGAGTCGGCGCTCAAGGCCGGGGTGAACCTGGCCGGCGTCAACGTGATGGCCATGGACTACGGCGAATCGGCCGCGCCCACCAGCGGACCCAACGCCCAGACCATGGGCACCTATGCGATCCGCGCAGGGGAGAGCACCTACACCCAGCTCAGCTCGCTGTACGGGAAGTACGGCAAGACCTACGGCTACAGCCAGTTGGGTATCACCCCGATGATCGGGGTCAACGATGTCCTCACCGAGGTGTTCACCGCCGCCGATGCCCAAGCGCTGGAGGACTACGCCCGCGCCAAGGGACTGGGCATGCTGTCGTTCTGGTCGGTCACCCGCGACAACCCGGGCACCCTGGGTCAGGCCACTCCCACCGCGTCCGGCCTGAACCTGCCGGCGGGCACATTCAGTAACGTCTTCAACGACTACGGCACCATCAACGTCGTCGACTACGGATCGTCCACCGGCGGGGGAACTGGTGGCGGAACCGGTGGGGGCACCGGTACCCCCGTCCAGGGCGGAACCACCACGGTCATCTCCTGGAAGTGGGGAACCAACACGGCGCTGGCCTTCGACACCGCGAAGGACAAGCTCGACTTCGGCTGGTTCCAGCCCGGCAACTTCGAGATCAGCGAGGTGTCCGGTTCGACCCGGATCTCGATCGTCGGGAACAACCAGACCTACACGCTCACCGGTGTGCCTCTCGGCACAATGAGTACCGGCAATATCGTCGCGCTGGACCCGGCCACCGTGACCAAGTGGCAGAACGCCATCGCCGGAGCCGGCCAGACCACACCGGTCACCACGCCGCCGACCGTCTCGGTGGCCAACGCGACTGTTGCCGAGGGCAATTCGGGTACCACCAATCTGAACTTCACGGTGTCGCTGTCGAAGGCCCATGACAAGACGGTCACGGTGAACTACGCGACGGCCAACGGCACGGCGACCGCCGGACAGGACTTCACCGCCAAGTCCGGCACCCTGACTTTCGCCCCCGGGGTCACCTCCCAGCAGGTCAGCGTCGCGGTCACCGGCGACACCGCGGTCGAGTCGGCCGAGACGTTGACGCTGGCACTGTCCAACCCGTCGGGTGCCACCCTCGGCACGGCGACGGCGACGGCGACCGGCACCATCACCAATGACGACACCGCGCCGGGACCGGTCACCCCGCCGAGTGTGTCGGTGTCGAATGCCACGGTGGCCGAGGGCAATTCGGGGTCCCGGAACCTGACCTTCACGGTCACGCTGTCGAAGGCCGCCACTACCCCCGTCACCGTCAACTACGCGACGACCAATGGCACGGCGACCGCGGGTCAGGATTACACCGCGGCTTCGGGCACGCTCACCTTCGCCCCGGGTGCGGTCTCCCAGCAGGTGAACGTCGCGGTCGCCGGCGACACCGCGGTGGAGCCCAGCGAGACACTGACGGTGACGTTGTCCAACCCGTCCGGTGCCACCCTCGGTACCGCGACGGGCACCGGAACCATCACCAACGACGACAGTTCCACCGCGCCGCCGCCCACGACGACGCTGCCGATCGCGCTGACTGACAAGGTGGTGGCGGCGTACTTCCCGGAGTGGGGGATCTACGGCCGCAACTTCCAGGTCGCCGACATTCCCGGCGATCAGGTCAATCACGTCATCTACTCGTTCCTCAACCTGACCAGCAACGGTGATGTGGTGCTGTACGACAGCTTCGCGGCCACTGAGAAGCGCTTCGCTGCTCATGAGACGGTGAGCGGCGAGGCGGACCTGTGGTACTACCCGCCGAGCGACCCGCGGTCCACCCAGACCGTGTGGGGCAACTTCAACCAATTGGCGCAGCTGAAGCAGAAGTACCCGCACATGCGGGTCAGCGTCGCGATCGGCGGCTGGACCCTGTCCGATCACTTCAGCACCGTGACGAGTACCGCCGCGGGCCGGGAGAAGATGGCCAACTCCATCGTGTCGTTCCTGACCACGTACCAGATGTTCGACGGCGTCGACTTCGACTGGGAGTACCCGGGTGGTGGTGGAGAGGCGGGCAACTCGCAGAGCGCCGCCGACGGGGCGAACTACGCCGAACTGCTGAAGCTGGTGCGGACCAAACTCGATGCCCTGGGTCAGCAGACCGGGCGGAAGTACGACATCTCGGTGGCCTCGCCGGGCGGGTACGACAAGATCGCCAACTTCAACCTCGCCGGGCTCGCCCCGAGCGTGGACTTCTTCAACGTGATGTCCTACGACTTCCACGGCACGTGGGAGAACACCACCGGTCATCAGTCGGCCTTCACCGGCGACGCGAACGGCTACGACATCGAGACCGCGATCGGGCTCTACCTGGCCGCCGGCGTCGATCCCGGCAAAATCGTGCTGGGGGCGCCGCTGTACACCCGCGGCTGGAGCGGTGTCGCCGACGGCGGTGACGGCGGGTATCTGGAGCGGACCTCCGGCGCTGCCCCGGGCACCTTCGAAGCCGGCGTCTACGACTACAAGGACCTGCTGGCCCAGGTGCAGAATCCGGCCAACGGCTGGAAGCTGTACTGGGACGACAACGCCCAGGCGGCCTACGTCTACAACCCGGCCAAGGGACTCTTCAGCTCCTTCGAGACCCCGACGTCGATCGCCCAGAAGGCGCAGTGGGCCGACGATCTGGGGTTGGGCGGGATGATGTTCTGGGACATCAGCAATGACGCCGTGGGTTCGCCGGAGAGCCTCGTCAAGGCGGCCTACGACTCCCTGGTGCTGGGCAAGGATCTGGCCACGATCCGATCCAACTCCGCACTGAAGAGTGAGGCGATCATCGGCGGCGACGGGCGGATCACGGCGCTGCCGGCGGCCTCGCGGCTTTGAGCCGAGACCGGACGTTGCGGCCACCGATGGTGGCCGCAACGTCCGGGAACGGATGGCGGTGGCGGAGGGATTTGAATCCTCCATCGGGCTCTAGTCAGGCGCCCAAATACCCGTTGAAGTGGGGATTTTCATCACCGGAAATGACTCCAAGTATCTGTAACTGCGGTTCGGTTGTGGACAAAATGTGGGCACGCGGGACGCCCCATCCGGGGCGATGCTGACGTCCTTAACGTTGACTCCGATGTGCCAACCTCGCCACGGTGGTCCGTCGGAGCTGCCCGGAATCGAACCCGCTCTAAAAATCGCCCTGAAATGGTAAAACGCTGGTTGTGGTGACGTGGGAGTACGTCAGACGGCGTGAAAACACCTGGGAGAACGCGGGAGTTGTTGACGGCGTCAACAGCCTCTCATGCGGTCCCCCGAATGGACTCTAACCATAATTTCGGGTCCTGATGGGATGGCTGGATGCGTCTCTAACTGCGGAAATACCTCACGCGAGGGATCTCGCTAATAAATCGTCCAACGCCGGATCAACGCTGTCCGGCGGGCGGCGGAATCATCGGCATCGACGAGGGCGGGGTCGACGGTCGGCTGCCGCCCGGAGCCATGCCCCCCGGGCCCATCCCCGGCATGCCGCCGGGACCCATCCCGCCTGCTCCCATGCCGCCCATCCCGCCGGGGCCCATGCCGCCTTGCATCTGCATCATCGGGCAGCCGCCGCCCGTCGGGCCGCTCGAACCCATCTCGCCGCTCTGGTAACCGCGGTGCCACCCGTAGCCGCCTCTCGCCTGGGCAGCGAAGAATCCGGCACAAAAGACCACCGCGACGATGAAGAGGATTCCGGCAACAATGCCCACCCACGCCAACACCCGGTAGAGCCCGGTATCGCGGTGAACATGGCGTTCGGTGGTGACGATCGGGTCAAGCGTGTCGGTGGCTGGTGTCGGTTCGGTCATGGTGACGATCCCTCCGTGTTGAAAATCGGGCCCGGACTTGTGGGCCCGAAGCTGCTATACCCGTGCGGGTATGAAAATGAACGTCGATTCGATCTGTGCTGGAGTTGCTCCCAGCAGACCCATTTCGCCCAATGCACGCAGCACCGACAGGCGATCGGACGACTGGATCTCGTGGCGGTCGTCAGCGGAGTGGGGTGCTGTGCAGGACGTCGAGGCGTTGGCGGTACTCGGTCTCGTCGATCTCCCCGCGGGCGAAACGAGTGGCGAGCAGTTGCTCGGGTGTCTCGTAGTCGCTGTAGGACCGAGACGCAGTGGTGGTCCGCGTCGACGGCGGGCCGGCTGTGTAACGGACCAGGGCGATGATGCCGACGATGATGAGTGCCCAGAACAACACCATTCCGATTGCCATGCCTGCGTATCCCCATCCGCCCATGTCGTGGTCGGACCAGAACATCATGGGAACTTCTCCCTTCTTTCTTGCCGTGCCTGAACCGCTGATCGATTGTCAGCCGGTGTAGTTGAGGGTGGTCATCATCCCGGCCTCCATGTGATACCCGTTGTGGCAGTGCAGCATCCAGACACCAGGGTTATCAGCGACGAGTCGGACGGCGACGGTCTGCATGGGTTTGACGATGACGGTGTCCTTTCGGGGTCCGGCACTGCCGTCGGGTTTGATGACCTGGAAGGTGTGGCCATGCAGGTGCATGGGGTGCCACATCATGGTGTTGTTGCTGAAGGTCAGGGTCGCGTGCTGCCCCTCGTGGATGGCCAATGGAACGGTCTTGTCGTAGGGCTTGCCGTTGATCATCCAGTCGTAGGCCGCCATCGTTCCGGTCAGCCGGGATTGGAGGGCGATATCGCTGCCGGTCGGCAGTTGAACCTGTGATGTGGCGGTGAAGGTGTCCACGGTGCCCACCATCCGGGTCAGCTCCTGTGGCCGGAATCCGGCATCCGGTGCACTGCCGGCCCCGGTGGACAGCAGCGCGCGGGCAACGGCGCTCTTGCCCTCGGCCGAGGCGACGAGGGGAAAGACGCCGTCCCCGGCGTTGACGATGACGTCGTAGCGTTCCCCCATGCCGAGCAGCAGCGCGTCGACGTCGGTAGGCACTACGGGGAATCCGTCGGTGTGGGTGACGGTCATCCGATGCCCGGCCAAGGCGACACGAAAGGCGGTGTCGGCGCCGGCGTTGATGATCCGGATCCGAATTCGCTGCCCTGGCTTGGCGGTTAATGTGCTTGCCGCCCCGGGAATGCGGCCGTTGACGAGGTAGTAGGGGTAGCTGACATCCCCGCCGTCGCCGCCGAGCAGATCGCTGGCTTCAGCGCCACCGACTCCAGGCGTGGTTGACGGCGACCCCATGCTGCCCATTCCGGGCATGCCTCCGCCCATGGAACGCAGGCCGGCGTAGATCTGCTCGGGGCTGCTGCCGACTCCGGAGGTCCAGTCGTCGAGCATGACGATCCACTCGGCGTCGTAGCGGCCGGGCTCGGCAGGGTCGTCAATGATGATCGGCACATACAGGCCGTAATCGGTGTCCAGGCCGGTGTGCGGATGCGCCCAATAAGTGCCCGGGTAGGGCGAACTGAACCGATAGGTGAAGCTGCTTCCAGGGCCGATGTTGGGAGTGGCCGGGGCCGCGCCGTCCATGTCATTCCGGACAGCAAGGCCGTGCCAGTGCATGGATGTCGGGTGCTCCAGCGCGTTATCCACGGTGATGGCGAGCTCGTCACCGACGTTGGCGCGGATCAGTGGGCCGGGAAGCTGGTTGTTGTAGGCCAGGGTGCGGGCCCTGGTGCCGCCGAGGTCGACGTCCGCCAAACCGGGTGCCAAGCGGGCGGCGACGGTCATGCCCGTGTGCGGGCGGGCCGCTTCGGCTGCGGTGATCGCCTGCGCGCCGAGGCCATCGGGGGCGGTGGCCGTGCGGCCGCAGGCCACCAATGCCGCACCGCCGAGCAGGCTGGCGGCCAAGAATCCGCGCCGGGTCAGCGGCACCTCGGCACGAAGCTGTCGGCTCATCCCTCAACGGTGCGCCGCCTCCAGCGGGGGTTTGGTGTTGGTTGTGTGAAGATTCGCTCAAGATGGGGATCCGGCCACCGGGCACGGCACGATGAGAGCATGGATCTGATCTCTGGCGGCCCCTCTGCGGGCTCCGATCCCGGTTATCGCGCTCTGGTGGTCGACGATGAAGCGCCGCTGGCCGATGTCGTCGCCAGCTACCCGGCCCGGGAGCAATTCGAGGTCACAGTGCGCCACAGCGGCGCCGAGGCGTTGGCAGTAGCCCGCGAGGTTGACCCCGATGTGGTGGTGCTGGACCTCGGACTGCCCGGTATCGACGGCTTGGAGGTCTGCCGACAACTGCGCACATTCTCCGACGCCTATGTGGTCATGCTGACCGCCCGCGACACTGAGATGGACGCCATCGTAGGCCTGTCGGTCGGGGCGGATGACTACGTGACCAAACCGTTCAGCCCGCGGGAATTGGTCGCCCGGATCAGGGCCATGTTGCGCCGGCCTCGTGCCGTAGCCGCCGCCGCCGCGGCACCGGCGCGCCTCTTCGGTCCGTTGTCGTTCGACGTCGACAGCCGGCAGGTATTGCTCGACAGCGAGTCGATCTCCTTGACCCGCACCGAGTTCGACATACTCGCCTCCCTGTCCTCGCGGCCCGGCCTGGTGTGGAGCCGGCGGCAGTTGATCGACGCAGTCTGGGGTGAACCGTGGGTGGGCAATGACCATCTGGTCGACGTCCACGTCGGTCACCTTCGGCGCAAACTCGGCGACAATCCAACCGACCCGAGGTTCGTGTTCACCGTTCGCGGAGTGGGCTACCGGATGGGCAGCGGCGAATGACCGCTCCCTCGACGCCGACCCGGTTCGGCATGCGCCAGCGGCTTCTACTTGCCCTGACCATCGTGCTGATCGCCGGCGGTGTGACCACCTGGGCGGTGGCCTCAATCGTCGGCCCGCCGTTGTTCCGTAAACATCTGCACATGGCTGGGGTGGTTCACAATTCCGACGAGCAGTTCCACGCTGAGCAGGCCTATCAGCACGCCACCGCGATCTCGATCGCAGTCGCCACCACGGTGGCCGCCTTGGCCGCGTTCGTGGTGGCCGCCTACCTGAGCCGGCGCCTGCAACTCGGTCACCGAGGTCTGCGCCGCGGCGTCCGCGGTCGCCGAGGGACGGTACGAAATCCGGGTCGCTTCCCCTGAGCTGGGTGACGAGTTCGACGAGCTGGCAAATGCTTTCAACAGGATGGCCGAACGGCTGCAATCGGTCGAGTCCACCCGCCGCCGGTTGTTCGGCGATCTGGCCCACGAGATCCGCACCCCCGTTGCGGTACTGGAGGCCTATCTTGAGGCGGTCGAGGACGGTGTGAAAACCCTTGACCCGCAAACCATGGCGATGCTGCGGGAGCAGACCGGCAGGCTGGTTCGCTTCTCTGCCGATGCCGCCGCTCTGGCGCAGGCCGAGGAAGCCCATGCCGCCATCACACCGGGGTGGGTCGACATCGATGACCTAATCACCACGGTGCGCGCTGCTGCCGCGGACCGCTACGCCGGGAAGAGCGTCACCCTGCACACGCAGGCCTGCGGCGGTCGGCTGTGGGCGGACCGGCTACGCCTGACCCAGGTGCTGGGCAATCTGCTGGACAACGCGCTGCGGCACACCCCCCCCGGGCGGGCACGTCCGGCTCACGGCAACCCCGACCGGCACCGATGTGCTGTTTACCGTCGCCGACGACGGCGAGGGCATCGCCGCCGAGCACCTGCCGCATGTCTTCGAGCGCTTCTACCGCGCCGACTTGGCCCGGGACCGCGATCACGGGGGCTCCGGAATCGGACTGGCCATCGCCAAGGCGTTGACCGAGGCCCACGGCGGCCACATCGATGTGGCCAGCCGTGGGCCCGGTCGGGGCGCCACCTTCACCATGGCGGTGCCCGCCGACAGTCAGACTCGACCCGATCAGGCCCCGGTCGCTCCCGGAGTCGTACCGACCAGTTCATAACCGGCGCGCTGCACGGCATCACGAACCACATCGGCGGCAAGGTCGGCGGAGCTGGTCACGATCACGGTCGAATCGCTCTGCGGCACAAGGTCCACGGCGACATCATTGACCGAGTCGATCTGTTCCAACTCCGCAGTCACGGCCCCGACGCAGTGTCCGCGGGTCATTCCGCGCACCTGGTAGGTCTGCCTCCGCGGCATCGGGACTCCTAGCTAGAGCGAGTTGAGGATCTGGTTCATGGTGTCGATCTCCTTCTGCTGGCTCTCAAGGATCGACTTGGCCATGGCGATGGCGTCGGGGGACTCACCGTTCTTGATCTCGTCCTGTGCCATGGTGAGCGCACCCTCGTGATGCTTGATCATCCCGGTGAGGTAGAGCTTGCTGGCCTCGACACCCTGGGCGTTTTTCAGCGCGTCCATCTCGGCGGGCGACATCATGCCCTCCATCCCCGCCATGTTGCCCATGCCCGGCATCATCGAGCCGCTGGGCATCATCGAACTGCTCGGGGAACCCGTCATGCCGCCGTGCCCCGGCATGTCACCCATGCCGCCGTGCCCCGGCATGTCACCCATGTTCATGCCCCACTGCTTCATCCAGCCCTGCATCGTCGCGATCTCCGGGCCCTGGGCGGCCTTGATCTGCGTGGCCAGACCGACCACACGCGGGTCGATGTCCTGCTTGGACAGGATGATGTCGCTCATCTCGATCGCCTGTTCGTGGTGCGGGATCATCATGTGGGCGAAGTTCATGTCGGCCTGGTTGTACGGGGCCGCCTGCGCGGACGTCGAAACCTGGCTCGAGGTCGCGGCGGACGCGGACGCCGGCGACGAGGTGGCCTCCTTGGTTGCGGAGTTGCTACACGCCCCGAGGGCGGCCACCGCGGCCAGCGCGGCCACTCCGGTCGCCACAGTCCTTGTCTTGTTCACTACACATCCCTTTCGTCGGTTCCATGTGCGTTCCCCCCCAGCCTTTCCCACCCGGATGGGGGATCGGCTAGTCGTTCTGTGAAGTTTCGATAAAGAACGGCAGTCGCCGCCGCCCGAGCGGGGTATCAGTGCCAGATTCACGGGTATCGCCACCAGGTAATCGGAGAGATCTTCCATGGGCATCGCCATTTCGACGTCATTGAAGACCTCATTCGCCGATGCGGTGGCCTGCCCCCGCGAAGCCCTCGCAGGTCAAGGCTTTGGTGTACTCACCGAGATCGACATGAAAGCCACGCTGAAAGAAAAACTGGATCAGGACATGGAGAACTACCTGATCCTTGGCGCTTGCAATCCCCCCGTTGGCACACCGCGCGGTGGGCATCGACCGCCAGATCGGACTGCTGCTTCCCTGCAACGTGGTGGTGCGCAGCGATCCGGCCGAAGACTGCTCAGTGCTGGTGGAGGCCATGGATCTGCAAGTGCTGGTTCAGGTGACCGGAGAACACGCGTTGTAGGACGTTGCCGACGAAAGTCGGGGCGAAGCTTCGCGCCGCCATCCAGACGCTGACTTCAGCTCTATCCCGAGGGTTATCGCAAGGCGGATTGGGTAGCCCGCAGACAGATCTCTGTGTTTCCCGGGACCGCAAGGGACGCAGACGTCCCCCAAACGGGAGATGTTTCTGCAGCGCAGGAGACCCAATGAACCATAAGCACCCAAAGAGCCTTATCAGGGCCATCGTCGCCCCCATCGTGGTGGTGGGGGTGGGTCTGGCTGCGCTGGGCCTCGGCAGTGCCGTCCCAGCCCTCAGCGAGCCCACCACGGACTGCAGTGCGATGGCCCGTCCACCCGCCGGTCAGGCGGACGTCGGTTCCGCTAATCCGTTGACACGTCCTGGGCAACTCGGCGAAATCACCCAGCCACCCGGGCCTGAGGGCCAGATGCCGATGGATTGCACACCGATCGGGCATGGGTGACCCTCGAGCGATCCCCCGGCACAGACTCCTGGTTCAGGCGACGGTCGCCTCCTGCTGAACGCCAGCGGAGTCAGCCGCCGCTGGCGTCGGCAGCCTTAGCCGCTTGAGCATCAACGCGTTGACCGCGACAAGCAGGCTCGACCCCGACATCGACAAGGCGGCGATCTCCGGGCGCAACACCAGGCCGAACAGTCGTTGGAACACCCCCGCCGCGATCGGCAACGCGATCACGTTGTATCCCACAGCCCATCCCAGGTTCTGGCGCATCTTGCGCAATGTGCCGCGACCGATTCGCAACGCGATCGGCACATCGAGCGGGTCGGAACGCATCAGCACCAGGTCGGCGGTCTCGATCGCCACATCGGTGCCCGCCCCGATCGCCACCCCCAGGTCGGCCTGCGCCAGGGCCGGGGCGTCATTCACGCCGTCACCCACCATGGCGACCTTGCGGCCCCGGGACTGCAGATCGGCGATCTTGGCTGCCTTGTCCCCCGGCAGCACCTCAGCGATCACGGCCTCGACGCCCAACTGATCGGCGATGCGCTTGGCGGTGGCCTGGTTGTCACCGCTGAGCATCACGACCTGCACGCCCAGATCATGCAGTTCCCGGACCGCCTCGGCGGAGGTCGCCCGGGCAGCATCAGCCAGAGCGATCACTCCCACCCCGCGGCCGTCGACGCCAATGAGAACGGCGGTACGACCGGTGGAGGCCAACTCGTCACGGCGATCGATCAACGACGGCGGAAAGTCCACGGCTTCTTCCAGCATGAGCTTGCGGTTGCCGACGGCCACCCGATGGCCTGCCACCGTTGCGGTGGCCCCGTGGCCGGGCACGTTGCGGAACCCGGTCAACGCCGCGGCGGTGGCGCCCCGGTCCGCTGCGTAGCGCACAATGGCCGCCGCGAGGGGATGTTCGGATTCCTTCTCCACTGCGGCCACCAGGCCCAGCAGTTGTTCCTCTGCGATGCCATCAGCGACGAAGTCGGTGACCTCCGGCTCGCCCTTGGTCAGGGTGCCGGTCTTATCCATCACGACGGTGTCGATGCGCGCCGACGTTTCCAGCGCGGTGGCGTTCTTGAACAGGACGCCCCGTTTGGCGCCCAGACCCGTCCCCACCATGATGGCCGTCGGCGTCGCCAGACCCAGCGCGTCGGGGCAGGTGATCACCACCACGGTGATCGCGAACAGCAATGCGGCCTGCACCCCCGCCCCCGCCGCCCACCACACCACGAATGTCAACGTGCCCCCGACCAGCGCGACCAGCACCAGCCAGAACGCCGCCCGGTCCGCCAGTCGCTGGCCGGGCGCCTTGGAGTTCTGCGCCTGCTGCACCATCGCCACGATCTGGGCCAACGCGGTGTCCGAGCCGACCCTGCTCGCCCGCACCCGCAGGGTGCCGGTGGTGTTGATCGATGCACCGATCACCGCGTCGCCGGGCGCTTTGGACACCGGAAGGCTCTCCCCGGTGACCATCGACTCGTCGATCTCGGAGGTGCCCTCCTCCACGGTGGCGTCCACGGGCACCTTCGCGCCGGGGCGGATCAGCAGCAGATCCCCGACCACCACCTCCGCGGTGGGAACCTCTACCGGCCCGCCGTCGCGCAGCACCACCGCCCGCGGCGGCGCCAGTTCCAGCAGGGTGCGGATCGCCTTGTTGGCCCCGCCGCGTGCCCGCATCTCGAACCAATGTCCCAGCAGCACAAAGGCTGTCAGTACCGAGGCAGCTTCGTAGAAGACCTCACCGCCGCCGGTCAGTGTCACCCCGACGCTGTACAACCAGCCTGCGCCGACCGCGACGGCGACCAGGACCATCATGTCCAGGGTCCGGGCCCGCAGCGCCCGCCACGCGCCGTCGAAGAAGATCCAGGCCGAGTAGAACACAACCGGCAGGCTCACCAGCAAGCCAAAGACGTCGTCGCGCAGACCGAACGGCGTTGGCACGTAGAAGCCGAACATATGGCGGCCCATCGGAGACCACAACATGATCGGGATGGACAGGGACAGCGCCACCAGGAACCGGTTGCGCATGTCGCGCACCATCGCGTCCATCGACACGCCTGCATGCCCACCGTGGCCCATCATCTCGTGGGGCGAGTGCTGTGCGGCGCCGCCCGTCGCATGATGCGCGTGCCCGCCGCCGTCGAGCACCTGCGACCCGGCGGGCTCCGACATCGGCTGGCAGATGTGGTCGGGAACCGAGCGGCCGGCGCAATGGAAGCCACAGTCGTGCACCCACCCGGTCAGTTGGGCGACCGAGGTCTTCGCCGGGTCATAGGTCACGGTGGCCGTGTTATTCACCGCGTTGGCCTCGACCGCGTTTACCCCCGGCCGGCGCAGCAGTGCCGTTTCGATGACCGACGCCGAGGTTGCCCAGAGCAATCCCTGGACGTCGAGGACCGCCGAGGCTGTAGCTGTCACTGCTCCGCCGCTACCCGGTGGTGGGGGTTGCCGGTGCCGATGTGTCGTGTCCACGCGGGCACGGGTTTGCGGTCTGGACCCACCCTCACTCATACTTGCCAGCCTTAAGCGGGCCGGTATGGCGGCAGTATGGGTTCTGTGAAGATTTGACAAAGGTCCGCCCGCCGACGCATCCGGCCCCGGACGGGTTTCCGCAGGCGTACCGGCTCGTTTGAGTCATTTTGCTGGGTAACGACTCAAAGTCGATTTCGATCGCGGCATCCTCGAACCGCCGAAACGCTGTTACATTCGGCCCCATCATGGGTGCCGTGGGAGTGCCGCGCAGGTCTAGGCTGTGGCTGGCGATCGGGCTGACGTTCATCGTCGCCCTACTCGCCGCGCAGCCGGTGTGCCTGGCTCCTCCCGCGGCCCCTGCCGCCGACCATCACGTGTCGGTCGACGGCCACCACGATCACCTCGCCTCCGTGGACCATGACCACATCGGCCCGGCGATAACGCACTGCGAGACCGACGTCTTCGGTGAGTTGATGGCTCCCCGGGTCCGCGCCGCGCTGATCGCTCTCGGGGTGGCGTTCGCCCTCGCTCTGTTGTGGCGACTGTCGCCGCGGCACACCCCCGCAGTGGGCCGGGATCCGCCCCGGCCCGTTGTCGCTGTTGTCACGGGCCGCGAGGTACTGGCCCGCCTCTGCATTTCGCGCCGCTGATCGGACACACGCAGACCGATTGACCCGCTGGGTCTCTCGGTCGGTGCCTGCCGTCCCTTTGTCAGCGGCCGCGCTTCGGTACGCGGCCTCCCCAGGAAGCGACCACCCGATGACCTCCGTTCTGTCCTCGCACCTGCACAATCGCCCCGCCCCCCACCGCCGGCGCCGCTTGCCGCGCCCCGACCCCGCGGCCACCCTCGCCGCGACGGTCGGCCACACCCCGGTCCTGCGTATCGGTGAGCCCTTCACCGACGGCAGCCGCGGATTCTGGGCCAAACTCGAGGGTTTCAACGCCGGCGGCATAAAGGACCGCCCGGCCATGCACATGGTGCAGCAGGCCCGCGCCCGCGGGGACCTGCGTCCTGGGGCGCGGATCATCGAATCCAGCAGCGGCACCTTGGGTTTGGGGCTGGCGCTGGCCGGCATGGCCTACGGCCACCCGGTCACCATCGTCACCGACCCAGGGCTGGAACCGATCGTGGCCTCGATGCTGCGCGCGTACGGCGTTGAGGTCGACCAGGTCGGCGAACCCCACCCCATAGGGGGCTGGCAGCAGGCCCGCTGCGAGCGGGTCGCCGAGTTGCTGGCCGAGGATCCCCACGCCTGGCACCCCGACCAGTACAACAACCCCGACAACGTCGCCGCCTACCGCGATCTTGCGCTGGAGCTGCAGGCCCAACTCGAGCGGGTGGACGTGCTGGTGTG
>Ga0208823_1000544_pt1 | contig 32285 bp, 25 predicted proteins | sample AD_UKC075_MetaG_FD_184440 | JGI IMG/M metagenome (GOLD analysis project Ga0208823, IMG submission 184440) | Active sludge microbial communities of municipal wastewater-treating anaerobic digesters from USA - AD_UKC075_MetaG (SPAdes) (version 2) | ecosystem: Engineered > Bioreactor > Anaerobic >... | reverse complement strand
ATGGTACTTTGTGGGTTAGTATTGGGCCTTAAAAAGAAGCAATAGAGGATGATGGACGAAGAGAAGCTGAGCTAAACCTCGGCTTCTCTTTGCCCTGATCTAGGAGGGAACTTTGCTTTATGAAAAGGGTTTGTTCCATCGGTTTGATACTGATAGGGCTCTGTGTCATTGCCTATCCCAAGGTAAGAGATGCATACTACGACAAGAAAGAAGCAGAGATCTTGGATGCGTGGGAGAGAGTTTCCTTTGAACTGGAGCAGAGACAGCCAGATGAGGAACTTCCCTCAGAAGATGTGTGGGATAAGATAAAGCCTGAAGATATAGACGGTGTGCTTGAGATCGAAAAGATCAGCCTAAAAGAGCCGATCTTCAAGAAACTAACGGAAAATAACTTGTATCTCGGCGTCGCAAAAATAAAAGAAGAGGTAGAGGCAGGGACCGTTGGGTGTTACAGCGTTGCAGGCCATAGAAATCGTACATACGGCAGGCATTTCAATCGGCTTGGTGAAATTCAGAAAGGAGACATAATTAAGATCACCACAGCCCAAGACGCTTATACCTACGAAGTTTACGAAGTACTTATCGTAAAAGCAGAAGACAGTTGGGTCATAGAAGGCAACGGAGAAGACAGTCTCATAACATTAGTAACTTGCGATTATAGTATGAAGCCAACAGCAAGGCTAGTAGTAAGAGGCAAACTACTTCTAGAAGATAGTAGTTTGCCCTAGATAAGAAATATTAACCCTTACAAATCTATGTAGTTGTTCTAATCTGCACCGTCTAGCATCTGGTAAATTAAAAGATCCCCTGACTCAGGCCAAGACATATACTCGCCTTGAGAATGGCCTGCAAATATTGCCAGGTATTGGTCGGAAAACCCCACAACCATAGCCCAATTGCATTCTACCTCATCGAATTTAGTAGCCTTAGGTCCTTCAAACAAGAAAAACCCTTTGTGCCCTTCCGTTGTATCTGTTAATCCAACTACAGCCCCACCATATACAGGTGATTTACCGTCAACCCAATCTGTCCAAGGCCCTTCGGCAATTCTTACAGGCTCTTGGTGCTCTGAAAAATACCATGTGCCGTTACCGTATACGTTGCAGTACATCCCTTGGCAGCTGGGATCGAAAACGATTTGAGAAATCTGCATAAAATCTCCTTCATCGTCTTTCGGCACATTCCCCAAATTGACCAAGTCTACTTTCTTGTCCTGGGTGATTTTCCCCATCCAAACAGTATCGAATATGACAGGTAGGTACATCCATTCTTCGAACTGTTCTTGGTCTCTAAGATACCCTGACAAAAACCCAAGGACGTTTTGGTTTTGGGCCCACACGAAATAGTGGAGATACTCATCTTCCATCTCAATGCGATCTATTATATTGCCGCCAGTGTCTACAATTACGATAGAAGAACCGATGTTCATGGGCATGTCTTCTCCTTCGAAGAAGTTATAATCTTGCCATGCCGTCCCTTCTGCGTCTTCTTTTCTTTCAACTGCGTAAGCGGCGATGTAATTTCCATCAAAGGACCACGCAGGGTAAAAAGATATAGTATCTCCAGTTATGAGCAAAGGACGTTCTTTCTTAGTATCAGTATCAAATAAGAAAATGCCGCTTCGTTCTTCTTCGTTCAACTCATAGACGAAAAATCTACCATCTGGCGAAGGGATAGGCTGTCTGTAAAGGTAATCGGGAAGGTCGTCTTTTAGCGCTGTAAGGGTTCTCTCGCTGATGTCTAACCGCCAAATTGTAGTCCTGTTGTTCATGTAGATTTGACCTTGTTGAGGAAGGAACAGAATTTGTAAGGAACTATCATAGTAGGAAAGGGGCAGGAAAGCGACTTCGTCAGTAGACACCTGGCCGGTTGCGTTTTCTACCTCACCTATAACGAAACACGCCCCTCTTTGACCCTCGTGATCACCTGAGGGTTGCCAGCCCATTTTTGCGTACATAAACTCGTCGTCTGATATCCAACCAAGAGGCCGAAAATCAAACCAAGTGTCTGTAAGCCAGTCTTTAGACACTGACTCTACTAGAATCGGTTCAGTGTCTTCTCCAGTTACAGGAAGAAGTAACAACTTACTACCCTCAGGCCCAGTGTTTGCCGCCAAAAGGAAACTCTGATCTGGAGAAAGGGACTGAAACACAGTGTCTGACGGTATTATCAAGCCGTCAACAGAGATGGTCTTTACCAGTTTGGGATTTACAACTATCTCGGGTTCTTTGACACTAGGTTCTTTTGGCACTTTGCACCCAGAAAGGGATAGGAGTAAGGATGCGAGCAGAATGACAGTTATTCCAAGGCGTACTAGTGAGTTTGATAGCTGCCTAGATTTCCCATCCCTAGTTGGGTCAGGGCTGAGCTCTTTTGACCCATGTAACTGCATGTTCTAAGCACCTCCTCGCTGGTTCACCTTTTCGGTGGAGTGAGTCGGTAAACCGCTTTTATATTATCAGACAACTTATAGGCCGGAGTTGTTTCAAAGACGATCTTTTTGTACCTATAATCCTTCCATAGATGGAACTGGTCATCGTAATGGGGAGAGAAAGGATCTTCGCTTTGCCCTCCAGGATAAATACTCCAAGATTCGCAAGGATCTTTTAGGCTAACTATCATGCGCCAACTTGGGCCGTGGGTAGAAGGCTCCTTACCGCCCGATGCGTTTGGTGTACGACAGTTCCCATCAGCAGGATAAGGACCTCTATCCAGCTGTTTCTGCTCTAGCAGAGACGGGATTCTTCGTTTATGGCGGTTTCCCCATGTCCAATTTTCAGGATCGGGCCCGAACTCCTCTTTGATACGGTTTACACCTTTCAAAAAGGCAATCGCAAGTACCTGTTCCTTGTGTCTATCTTCGGAATACACAGGGTTGTAGAACCAAGAGGTTGACTCTCCTCCAGGATATGCTGCAGCCCTGTACAAATCCGATGATACAGGTTCGGTAGTCATAACTTCTAGGGTTTGCAAAAACGCTCCTTTCCATCCGGCAGAGGAAAAGTAGAAATCCTTTAGGCTATATCTTTCAAATTGGTCTAGTCCTGAAAATCGCCACCAGGGCTTAAACACTTCCTCAAAGTAACAAGTGATGAAACTATCCCATATTAGAGGACCTTTTTCGTCCTGGTTCATCTCAAAGTTCCAAGATTCTAGTATGTTCAGGCTATCCTCTATTTCCTTTGGCAATGAAATTGGAAGTATGTTCCTGATTCTAAGGGCTGTACTTATCAAAACAGGCACTATAGCTTGGGCTAAAGAATCGAAATTACAAGCCTGAAGTTTCTCCATGGAAGATTTGGTAAGGGGATAATTATCAGGGTTGCTCAAAAATGCATTGATGGTTTCACTTCTCCAACCCCCACAAAAACAGTTATCTGACGAACCGAGGGTATAGGGATAGTTTTTACCTACTTGTCTCTCATTGGCTGAACACGCGTATTGTCTTTGAGGGTTTTTCGTAGAAGGAACGTGGTCATACGGGATAAGGCCAGACCAGTCACATTCTCCTGTTCCTGGCAAAACGACCCACGGCTGGCCGCTTTTGATCAAAGGATAATACCCAGGAGATATGATACCGAAATCCCCATCTGACGTGGCGTATGCAAAGTTCTGGACTGGACTTCCCCAAAAAGAAAGGGCTTCTTCTATGTCGCAGGCATCTTTTGCACGGTTTAGAAAATACATAGATTTCATGAGATCCGAAAACAGATTTCCTGTATACGCCATGGATATAGTTTCGTCCTTTTGAATCCCTGAAAACTGAGGCAGAAGCCTGTTAATTACTGGACCGTGAATAGTCCACGGAATCACTATCTTTTTTGGCGTGTCGCCTCGAACAGGTATAGTTACTTCATAGTATGAAAAATCAACCCAGTGGTTGTTATGATAGTACTTTCCTGGATGGGATGGGTCAGTATTTTCTCGGTAATAAATGGTTTGAATGTTCTGGCCATTAGTAGGGCTCCATGCCACTTTAGAGTTGTGACCTATAATCACACAAGGGACCCCAGGGAAATTTACGCCGTATACGTTCAAAGACGGGCAACACAAGTGTATTTCATACCATATAGAAGGGATGGTCAGTCCCAAATGGGGATCTCCTGCCAGATAAGGTTTACCTGTGTCAGTTATTTTTCCGCTGACGACCCAATTATTGCTGTTTCCTAAGCAGTAGTTTGCCCTACCTAAAAAACTAAAATCTCCAAACTCAGATAAATCAGGTAAGTCTTGCTCTGGGGTTAGGCTTACGTGTTCTATTGAATTTGTTCCTGAGCCACCTGGGTCGGGGGTTTCTTCGAGATGCCATCCGCCAACCCCTCGGCCAGGTCCTAAGTTAAGCAGACTGTGTAAGAGCCTTTCTTTATCGTGCCGAGGCTCGGCAGGGTAAGGACCTTGGTCGTAGGGGGACTGTTTTTTGTAGGGCCACTCAGGCAAGATACCATCCGTTCTCTCTTTGCCCAAGTAGGTTTCAAAGTTTCGCCGATCCAGCTGTCCTAGGCCAAAGGCCAGTTCCTGAGTTATTAGACCTTGGATTATTAGGGTGTCCAATACGGTCCACGGTTGAGGTTCATATTTTGCAGCTTTGAAGAAACTGGGCCAACTTTGGGTACTTCGAAGTTCGTCTATGCGAGCGTTGACCCCTTGCGCATATGCCTCCATAATAGGCAGCATAGGTGAGTTCGTCTTCTGATACCTCTCAAGCTGGGCTCGGGCAACTAGAGAAAGGCCAAGCGTAAGTTCAAACCAGTCTGAGTTTATTTGCTTAGGGCCAAGTATTTCTGCCAAGCGTCCGTGCCCCTTGCGGCGCATGAGTTCCATTTGGACCAGACGGTCTTTGCTAGTTATGTATCCTTGAGCGATGAACAAATCCAACTCATTTTGAGCAAAAATGTGGGATACGCCGAATCCATCTTGATTGATAGTTACAGGGCATTTGAGACCAGGGATATAAATTTGATCCACAGGGTAGACCTCCTAAATGTAGAGACGTTTTACGGGTACTTTGCCTAGTAGGTTTTTTTGCTTCTTATTTACATATCTTATCTGGATTGTATTGGAATGTGTGCAAACTGGTCAAGCCGCGTTCTTCCGTTAATGACGCTGGACATAAATGGGAAGGAGAGGATGAGTTGTGATATCATTATTACGTCTGCAGTAATGATTTGTGACCAATCGATACTAGAAGGGGAGCAAGCTTAATGGGGGAAAGGTTGAAACTTTTCCGGTTCCAAGAAAACGCTAATTTGTATCTAAAAAGTATAATGATGAGTTCTTTGGCCCAAGGAGCTTACGGTGTTATCCAAGGGCTTTACATATTATCTCTAGGTTTTGATGAGTCAATTTTAGGGACAATCCTATCAGCCAGAATGCTTGCTGCAGCGTTTGCTTCCATTCCTGCAGGTATCATCTCGGATACTAAAGGTCGTCGGCCGGTGCTAATCGCTGGGGGGATCTTGACCACAGTAGGATACACGGGCATGGCTCTTTCTTCATCTCCTCTGAGCATGATCTTGTTTTCCTGTGTAGTTGGTGTGGCTCAAGCTTGCCAGATGACGTCTGGGGCCCCTCTTATGGCCGAGACCAGTTCACCAGAGGAACGACCCAGCTTGTTCGGGGTAAACTTCAGTTTATCTATGTTTGCCAATATGGCAGGTAGCTTAATAGGTGGATTCCTTCCTCAGCAGTTGGGCTTTATGGGTCAGGTTACGGCATTTAGAGTTTCCCTGGCTCTGTTTTCGATTGTAACTTTGATTGGTGTATTCCCAGTGTACAAAATCGTCGAGCGTCAACTCCACTTAGAAGAGGGTAAGAAAGATCCGTCAGTTCATGTTGATGTTGGGGACGAGGAAAGTTCAGCTTTAGAAAAAGCAAAGGTGGAACTAAAAGGTTTAGTCGATGTAATGCGTAATCGGGATGTGTTGATTCTCCTTGCTTACAGCGTATTGATCGGTTTTGGGGCAGGGTTGGTAGTCCCTTTCTTCAACGTGTTTTTGTCGGGTAAACTCCAGGTAGATAGCGGCGTAGTTGGTCTGATACTTTCTCTGAGTCAAGGCGCCACGGCCATTGCCGGGCTTATTGCACCTATCCTGGCCAACAAATACGGGAAGGTGAAAACGGTTGTAGGAACCCAGCTGGCATCTATTCCATTTTTGCTGCTTATAGCCCTTCCACCCAATATATATTTGGTCTCATTTGCCCTTTTTATGCGCTCTGCGTTGATGAATATGTCTAACCCAGTGGCTTCAAATTTTTCGATGGAGATAGTTGAGGCAGATAAGAGAGGGAAAATATCTAGTTTGATGAGGATTTCTGACAACATAGCCAGATCTCTCAGCGCTTATGCGGCCGGGTACATAATGTCTAGGTATAATTACGAGATACCTTATTTCATAACTGCAGTTCTTTATTTCTTAGCCAGCGTAATCTATTGGAAAGGTTTTGGAGGCAGGGAAGAGGAAATCATAAGTAAAGCGCAGTAGATCATGACCAATTCTTAAAGGGGGTATTTCATGAAGGAGACTAAAATATCTGTAGTCATAGGAGATATTACTAAGCAGGAAGTTGATGCTATAGTGAATGCAGCCAACAACACCCTTTTAGGCGGGGGAGGCGTTGATGGAGCCATCCATAGGGCTGCAGGACCTGAGCTTTTGGAAGAGTGCAGGAAGATAGGTGGGTGCGAGACTGGAAAAGCGGTTATAACTAAAGGCTACAACCTGCCAGCTGAATACGTTATACACACTGTCGGCCCAGTGTGGCGTGGAGGGTCACATGGTGAGGCGGAACTTTTGGCTTCGTGTTACAAAGAGTCTCTTAAGCTGGCAGTAGAACGTGGTATTAGAACTATAGCATTTCCTTCGATAAGCACTGGAGCGTATGGTTATCCGGTAGAGCTTGCTGCGCCCATAGCCATTAACACTGTAGCAGAGTTTGTGGATAGTGCCTCTTCGTCTTCTATAGAAGAAGTAAGGTTTGTGTGTTTCGATGAAAAGACATACGAGATTTACAGGCGGGAATTGGACAGGTTAAAACACGATAGCCGAAGTTTAAGTACTTGAGAGAAAAGGAGGTTTAGATTATGACAGAAACTATTGAGATAATAAAAAGACGTAGATGTGTAAGAAAATACAAACCAGATCAAATACCCGATTCGGCCTTAAACGAAATTATGGAATGTGCTCTTTTGGCTCCAAACGCAATGAATCAGCAAAAATGGCATTTCACCGTAATACAAGACGAAGAGATTTTAAAGAAAATAACCGAAGTATCCAGGGAGAACTTGTTGAAATCTGGCTCAGAGCGTATGGTCCAAAGGGCATCTGATCCCGATTATAGTCCATTTTTCAATGCCCCTACCGTTATTATTATCAGCGCAGATTCACAAGCTAGGTTTGTTCAGCTAGACTGCGCTTTGGCCGCTGAAAATATACTACTGGCTGCAGAATCTCTGGATATAGCCTCTTGCATCATGACTTCTCCTGAAATGATTTTCAAGTCCGAGAAAGGGCGAGAACTCATGAAGGAACTTAAGATTCCCGAGGGTTACGAGCATGTTTGCACTATAACTTTGGGATACAGAGACGGCGACAGACCAGAACCGAAGCCAAGGAATAAAGGGGTAATCACTTATTTGAAGTAAATGATAGGGATGCGGCTATCTTGTTAGAAGATAAATTACCGGCAGCAGGGATTTTCCAGAAGCTGCCGGTAATCTATTTACGTTAATTCTTATTTTTCATCCATAAACGGATACCTGTACCCTACAGGCGGGTTGAGATGTTCCTTAATGGCTCTTGGGCTTACCCAGCGCATCATGTTGAATTTTGATCCTGCTTTGTCGTTCGTGCCTGAGGCTCGGGCTCCTCCAAATGGCTGCTGAGCTATGACTGCGCCAGTAGGTTTATCGTTGATGTAGAAGTTGCCAGCTGCATGGGTTAGGCGCTTTTCGATTTTTACTATTGCTTCTCTGTCTTGGGCGAAAACCGCACCTGTTAATCCATAGATGGAAGTTGAATCGCAAAGATCGAGCGCCTCATCGATCTCTGAGTCTTTGTACACATAGACGGTCAAAACTGGACCGAAGATTTCCTCCTCCATGGTCTTGAAGCGGGGATTAGTTGTCAGAATTATTGTAGGCTCGATGAAGAACCCGACGCTGTCATCGCAGTTTCCACCGCAGATTATCTCAGCTTCAGGTGATTCTTTAGCATAGTCGATGTAACCTTTAATGGATTTGAAAGCTTGAGCGTCTATTACTGCACCCATAAAGTTTGTGAAATCTTCTACATCTCCTACTTTGATGGTGCTTACCTCTTCAATGAGTCTTTGTTTTAGAGTTGGCCACATGCTTTCCGGTACATAGGCGCGGGATGCAGCAGAGCATTTTTGTCCTTGGAACTCAAAAGCACCTCTTGCTAGAGCTGTGACCAAGGGTTCCAAGTCTGCTGACGGATGGACGAATACAAAGTCTTTTCCGCCTGTTTCTCCTACAAGCCTTGGGTAAGTTCTGTAGTTCTTAATGTTTTCTCCTACTGTCTGCCAAATGGACTGGAAGGTGGCTGTGGAACCTGTAAAGTGTACTCCTGCTAAATTCCGATTGGAAAGAGCAACATTCCCTAGCAGGTTGCCAGGACCTGGAATGAAGTTTATGACTCCATCAGGAAGCCCTGCTTTTTGAAGGATACTCATTACATGATAGGCTGAGTATACTGCGGAAGAAGCAGGTTTCCAAAGCACTACGTTTCCTGCCATGGCAGCGCTGGTAGGAAGGTTGCCTGCTATTGAAGTGAAGTTAAAAGGCGTTATAGCAAACACAAACCCTTCAAGTGGCCTGTATTCCATTCGGTTCCAGGAGTCGACAGTGGATTCAGGCTGTTCCTTGTAAATCTCATTCAAGAAGTATGTGTTGAACCTGAGCATGTCTATAAGCTCGCACGCAGCATCGATTTCGGCTTGATACGCAGTTTTGCTCTGGCCAAGCATAGTGGCGGCGTTAATGGTGCTGCGATAGGGCCCCGCCAGCATTTCTGCGGTCTTTAGGAAAATTGAAGCCCTATGCTCCCATGGCATCGACTCCCAATCTTGTTGGGCCGCAAGAGCCGCTTCTATAGCATCCTGTACTTCTTTCTCCCCTGCCATGTGGTATCTTCCGATGACTATCTCTTTGTTGTGGGGAATTATGCACTTACCCAAGTTTCCAGTGCGCACTTCTTTGCCACCGATTATGAGAGGTATTTCAATTTCGCGGGTTCTTAGTTCGACCAAACGAGCCTTTAGTTCCTTTCTTTCCTTGGTACCTGGCGCATAAGATAATACCGGTTCATTCTTAGGCTTATCTATCTTAAACACGGCGTTAGACATAAGTAATCACCTCTGGTTAAAGTATTCTCCATTTTACTTCTCTATTGAAATATATTTTTCCTGCTTGAATCTGAGTATAGGGACGGTTCTGCTGCTTCCAACGAGAAGCAGCAGAACCGTCCCTACAATCAGCTGGCAGGATTTTCTTGTTCATAGTGCGAAATGTAACAAGGGCATATTCCTATTGTAACCAGCGATGACAGGAAGATTGATAAGGGGGTATATAAGGTGAGCACGTGGCTAACTAATTGTCGTTTAATCGACGGTATAGCCAACCGGCCTACGGTTGATATGGCTATAGAAATTTGTGGTTCGAAGATTGGAAGGATCTTGCAGTCCAGCGCTTTGGAAACAGAAGACGTGATTGGAGCAGATGATCAGATTATAGATTTAAAGGGAAGGACTGTAATGCCTGGCTTGTGGGATAGTCACATGCATCTTACTTTTTTCATCCATACGCGGCAAGATTTTGCGCATGTACCTGATCTGGCGATCAGGGGAGCTCAGAGGGCCCAGGACTTCTTAGAAAGCGGCGTGACATCCTGTAGAGTTATGGGAGACGAATCTGGCGTGGATTTCGCGCTTAGGGACATGATATCTCGGGGAGAATTCTTAGGACCTAGGTTGGTTATAGCAGGTGAGTCTATAACTACTACTGGGGGCCACGCCTATGACAGTTCCGGGATTGAATGCGATGGTCCCTATGAAGTTAGGCGTGCAGTTAGGCAGCAACTCAAGCGAGGGGCAGATTTCATTAAAATCATGATGACCGGCGGCATAATGGGCGAACACGAAGGTTTCGGGAGCACGCAAATGACGCCAGATGAGGTTTTGGCTGCTACAGAAGTTGCGCATTTTGCTGGGAAACATGTGGCTGCTCACACAGGTGGCGTTCACGGAGTTGAGATGGCGATTCTAAATGGAGTAGACACGGTGGAACATTGTTATGCTTTGGACGAAAGAGTCGCCAAAATGCTTGCAGAATCAGGAGTTGTATGCGTTCCCACCTTGGTCGTAACAGATTCGATTTCTTTGTATCGTGAGCAGGGTGCTCCAGAGTTCGCCCTTAGAAAACTGGAGATGGCTAGAGAATATCACAGGAGAAGTTTTCGACATGTTTTGAACACAGGTGCCAAATTTGCAGTAGGTTCAGATTTGCCGGCGGCAAAAGTGAATGGAGTGGTTCCAACAGTAAGGGAAATGGAGATTATGGTAGAATTGGGTGCTCACCCTATGACTGTAATAAAGGGTGCTACTTCTTGCCCAGCAGATATATGCGGACTAGGTGAGGTTGTGGGTACCCTTACGGAAGGCAAGATTGCAGACTTGCTCATCGTAGAAGGTTGTCCATGTCAGGATATGAAATTTCTAGAGAATCCAGTAGCAATAATGAAGGACGGACAGTGGATTAAGAACCTGATTGAGTAGCTTCGTGGATGTAAGCATGGGAAGCGAAATGCTGCAAGTTAAGATAACTACCATCTTAACTTGCAGCAACCTGTTTATCTTTTTCAAAGCGCACCGCACTTTATTTGTTAGGCAGATATTTGCTCTAATGTTGGTTTTGGTTTCAAGACAAAGTAGTAGCAAACTACTGACAAGGCGAACAGTATCACTGTTACTATCCAGGCTAGATCAGGATTGAGCCGATACATGAATCCCCCCAATATACTGCCTACTCCCATTCCTAAGGAAGACGCGCACATTAAAAAACCGGACCATGTAGCTAAGTATTTAGGCTCAACAACCTCGATATTTAGAGCTTGCATTGCAGGGCTCGATATGTTTCCTACCATAGTTATGAGGAGAAGTACAGCGTACACTTGCCAAAGCTCACTTATCCATAACATTGAGATCATGATGACTGGGAAAATGCTTCCTGAAATCAGGATTATCCCACGTCTCCCTTTTATATCTGCAATTCTGCCGCCTATGAGGATCACTAGGACAGTTCCAAGACTGGAAAACAGACTCAAAGCAGTAACCGCAGTATATCCAGACGAAAATCTATCCATGACCGTAAAGGGAAGCAGGATGTTTACTGCACCATTTCCGAGGCCATTGGCAAGTGAAGCAATAAGAAGCATAACCAGAATCGGGCTATTAGGCTGAGAAAATAATTCTTTGACTCCTGAGAAAAAGGATCTGACTGTGAGACTTTGCTGCTCTATGTAAATGGCATCGCTGGCGTCTTGCTCAGTTTCCAGTGGGTCCTTTAGGGGAATAGCGATTATGATCGCAGCTACCGCAAGGACAAGTCCTAGAACCATAGGGATCTTTACCCCGTAAAGATCGGCTAGGAACCCTGCTGTCATGGGGCCTACCATCGCAGCCAAAAGATACGCAGTCTGATGAATACTCATCAAGGTTGCCCGATTCTTTTGCTCAGTATAGGCACCGACAAAGGCGTTCTCAGCAGGTTTTTGAATCAGAGTAAGCCCTCTTAAAAGAGACACTATGATGAGTCCAAGGTAACTTTTTGTGAGAAGCAGAAAGACTGGGACTGCGCAGCGGATGATCTGTCCTGTGACGTACATTCGCTTGCGGCCAAGCCGATCGGCCAAAATGCCGCCTGCAATCGCGACTAAAGCAGAAGTAAGTTGAACTACAAATGCGAGCCAACCTTGGGCTGCCGATTCATATCCTAGTGACTTGTACCAAGGGGCGAGCAGAGAAGCGTACAAAGTTACTGCAAGGGTTTCTACAACACCTATGGCAATTAATCTTCGCATTCCGGGATCTATGTTACTCAAGAAAGCGCCAGCTTTCCCCAGAGACGATTCACGTCCATTATCAGTATCCATTTTGTAACCTCCTGGACTCAATTTGCCAAGCGCGCCTTACATTAGTATCTTACAGTCGAATCTTAATAATGTCAATATCCATATTAACGATTTTAATATGGGGACGGTTCTCGTGCTTCCTTCGGGCTTCGAAGTATGTGGCCAGGAATTGGAATTACTTCGTGCCCCTTGCAGGATCGCCGAGGTGACGCATAGAAGTGTTTTCGATGGATGGTGTAATCAGACATTAAGTTAAACAGCGTAAATTGTACGCAATGGGGGAAGTATTAATGAATGTGCTAGCCCTATTAGGGAGTCCCAGAGAAAAGGGAAATACTGCTCTTCTTTTAGATCATTATCTACGCGGCGTAAAGGAATGTGACAAATCTGCACGGGTAGAGACCGTGTTTTTGCACGGGAAGGATATCCATCCGTGCACAGGTTGCTATACTTGCGTAGACACTGGTGGCACCTGTGTGATTGACGATGATATGCAAGATCTTTACACCAAGCTTAAAGACGCAGACGCTTTCATATTCGCTACTCCAATATACTGGTGGAGCATAACAGCCCAGCTAAAGAAGTTTATAGATCGGTTGTGCCCCATAACTTCCCGCGACCTTGAAGGCAAGAAATTCGCTTTGTTGATGACCTATGGAGCAGCGCCTCCGAATCGCGGACCAGAAATGGTAACAGATATGTTTAAAGAAATATGGAATAGCTTTAAAGTAGATTTTGTCCATGTGTATAGTACGTGCACCGAGGATTACCTTCCTGTTTCTGAAAATGAAAAAGCGCAGAGAGATGCGTATGAGTTAGGGAAAGAGTTAGTGCGGAAGATTGCAGCAGAGAGGCATATCCGGAAGGATATACAGTGATTCAGCATATTACAAGGTTGATGAGATCGCGGATTGGGATCAAGGGAGTCCAAGATAACGTCGGCGTGACCTTGGTAGAATAGTCTTGCATTGGTATACCGCTTCTTTAAGAGGCAGGAGGTGCTTCGTGTGGGATTATTTAACTTTTTCAAAGACAGAGTGAAAGATAAGACTTCTGCTGCAGCTGTGACAAAAACGAAAAACGCGGCAGATGAAGCAAACAGCATTATAGATGAGAAGTCGACCGCGTTTTGTGTTAGACCCAATGGTATACCGCAGGAAATCCTAAGGCTTTTATGGTTCTCAGACGGCCCTATGAAGAATTACACAAATAGTGCAAAACACAAGTCCAAAATGATCGTGGAAGACTTCATTATTGAGGTTTCATTTATGGGAGCAGAAGAACCTAGTTCTATAAGTTTAGCACTCCCCGTGAAGGAGCCTACCAACGTTGAAAGCGTAGAGAGGCCCCAGTATTTTCCATCGTACAGTTCGCTCTCACCTCAACAGAGATGGATATATTTGGATTGGGTATGTGTTCCTATTTTACTATGGACTTGAAAGACATTTGTTTTTTGGGGATGCTGAGTCTGCTTTTAATATGATACTAAAATTACGTCAAACGCATAAGAACAGATCCTTTATGAGTTATTCATCAAACGCTTTGGTAGCCGCTTGCATGTTCCACCGTAGGGTTGACTGGTTTGAAAGATTTATGCAAAGCGTCGCTGATGTCGATGAAATTACGGTTGATGCCATTTATGTTTTGGCCAAACATAGTTTGGGAATGGGCTTAACAGCCCGGGAACTTATGCAGATAGCTGGAAAAGTAGGTTTTACAAATTACAGGTATATTAAGGGCGAAAGCGTCGTGTTTGAACAAGAGTTAAGAAAAGTATTGCTCGAGAGATTCTCGGCTGAGGAAATGCCATTATCCAACTTTGTGTTGAGAAAATCCCCTGTTGTTCAGCAGGTCATACTTGCGAACTATTCCATTGATAAGCAACAGCGTGTAGTTAATGTACCATCTATAATTGAGAACCAATTATTTTCCCATACAACGTTGGAACTATTGGAGACTGCGCATGAAAGGGTAAAGGTTCTGGTGAGAGAGTACAGGAGAAGCGGTAGGGATATCCCAGAAGAACAGAGAACGGCTAATGAACCCACTAAAGAGATTGATGATGCATTTAGGGAATCTCCGTTATTTGAAGCCATAGACGTTCACCAGTTTGATAAGAACGTGGAATATTTTAATGAAGGTTTATGCCCGTACTGTGGCAATCAACTCAAAAAAAGACCCGTGCAAAGAGGAAAATGTGACCAGTGTGGCCATACAATTCTTGTGAAGAACAGTGTTTTCACAGGTCAAAAGTTAATGCTTACTGAAGATGAATATAATCAGATGGTCGATATTAGAAACGAACGTGTCTATAGGAACTGGGTCACAACCGTCTTGTCCCGTGAAGGGATTGATGTATCAGAGTTTGCGAAGATAACAAACAGCAGGAATCTTGACATTAATGAATCTCTGGTGGAAACGGTTTCTAAGAACGCCCAAAAACATTACAGGGATGCCAATATGGGTTTTTACAGAAGCAGCTTACTAACTCTTGGTAACATATATGAACGCATGGGGCAATTGGAAGATGCTTTAGATAAATATTTACTGGTCTGCTATTATGACTTACGTGGTTGTACGAACGGAACAAGGGAATACAATAAAGAACTGGCACTTTTGGCCCCTGCGGTTCTAGGCTGGATAGATCAACTTGGAGAAATACTTAAACTTAGCAGTGAACAAATGAAAGAAAAGTATCAGGCCGTAGTAAAACAAGAAGAGGTTGTAAACACCTTCATAATCAACGATACGTGGCGTGAATTGGAAGAGGCTCTATATAATCATGATTAGGGCGTAATGGCCAGATTATTTCCGGCACTTTGTACGCCAGTTATTGCAGCTGCGAGTGTTGGTGTCGCACTATTAATAGCCTACCGGAAAGACTATAATGCCCACACCGTAGAAGGTATATATTATCCACCCTGTTTTGTATACTTATAGGAAAGAGGTTAGATTTTCGGCTTGTACGGTCAGAAAACTGTTGTCTACCATGTCATGATGATGCTATCAATGATGAGACGGAGGAAAGAGTATGGACCAAAGGCTAGCAGAGCGATTGAGACAGAAATATAACAAAATGTTGCTTAGCGGAGAACTAGAGAGAAAGACTGTCTTTGAAAGCGGCTATAGTGCCTTTCAGAAGAAATTTGGACCCAACGTTTTAAAGCGACTGGATGACCAAACGTTGTCCGAAGTAATGTTCAACACAGGTACCCGAGACAGTTTGTTGTATTGGCTGGAGTTCAAAAATGATGATGAATTCCATACAAACCTATATGGCAGCATAATGGGGGGAAGCTCTCATAAGTTCATAGTGTATAAACGTGTGCAGGACGGCAGATGGGTAACCGGGACACCGCAAAAGCAGCAGGAGCTCACAGACGACGAGGCCTATAAAATGATCCGAGATATAAGGGATTTGTTGGTAGCTGGTGCAGATCTCATAGAACGGGTTCCGACCGATGCTTCTTTGGATGACTACATTCTTCTGCATGACGCCTTATCAAAGGCTTTAGAACCGAATAATATGATTAACCGAGGCTGGGTGCACAAATATTATCACTTGCTGTTTCCTGAAAAAGTATGTATTTTCCATGCTCTTAGGTTTCTTGTGCATGGTCTCATCTGCTTGCTAGAGAAGCCCATTGATCGAACCAAATTATACGTTATGGATGGTCAATACGCGAACATTGCAAGAGAACTCGATATCCCCTTGTATTATCTATCGCACCTGATTTTGAAGACTTTTGGCTTGCCTAGAGAGTATTACCGCATAGATACAACTGTAGACGGCGAAAGCGGCTGGCAAGAAATGTTAAACGGAAGCTTTATTTCCATAGAATGTGCCTTGGATGATCTAAGCGTTTATAAGGGACGAAACAAAAACGAGGTTAAAGCGAAAATCACTGCGGCGCTGGAAGAAAGAAACGTTGCTACTCCGTCAAAGGTGGCCGATGAGATATTGAGATTCTACTACGACCTCAGTAAAGGCGATATCGTGGCTGCCGCATTAGGCGAGAGAATACTCGGAATAGGCAGAGTGATCGATGATTATGAATATCACAATTCTTCTACGCTGCCTCATCGCAAGAAAGTACAATGGCTAGTAGTTAGTGATGAGACACCTCTTTTCACTGCTGATGAGGGTCTGGGAACAAACGTATACCGGTACAAGAATGTGGATAATATTATGGCTATCCAGCGGTTGTTAGTAGATCAAGCCGTCACCTCTCCGGTGCAGTCGGAGTCAGGGCCACCCAGCCGCCTTTTCGAAGACATAGACAGTGTACTTAAACGAAAAAAGCAGGTCATATTATATGGACCTCCTGGCACTGGCAAAACCTATAATGCTGAAGCGGTCTGTCTGGAGTTAGCTGCTCAAAGCATATACGGTAGACCTTACAATGATTTATCAGATCAGGAGAAAGATGTCATACGCGGTGATGAAAGAAACAGCGGTTACGTCAGGATGTGTTGCTTCCACCCGTCTTACGGTTATGAAGATTTCATAGAAGGCATAAAACCTTCGATTGTGGACGGCCAAACCCAGTTCAGCATAAAGCCAGGCATATTCAAATCCCTGTGCGAAGCGGCATGCAGCCAACCGGAGAAAAATTTTTACCTCGTAATTGACGAGATCAACAGGGGCGACATATCGCGCATATTCGGCGAGCTAATAATGCTGATCGAGGCCGACAAGCGTGGTAAAGAGGTGATCCTACCCTTATCAGGAGAATCCTTTAAGATACCTGAGAACGTTTATATCGTGGGGACTATGAACACGGCCGACCGCTCCATAGCGTTGCTCGATGTAGCTCTGAGACGCAGGTTCGGCTTTATAGCGCTTATGCCGGACTATAGTTTATTAGAAGACGCGGAAATAGCCGGCCTACCTCTTGATCTATGGCTGAAAGAGCTTAACGCAGCGATATGCGAAAAATTCGGTTACGAAGGAAGGAATCTCCAGATAGGGCATGCTTACTTTCTGACAGACGGCGAACCTGTAAGCGATGCTGATGACTTTAGGAAAATTATAAGACAAGATGTTATCCCGCTCATAGAGGAATATTGTTACGGGGATTATGCAAAAATGGCCGAAGTATTGGGCAATAGCCTGATAGACGTAAAGAATATGTGCGTAGTAGAGGCTGTTTTTGAAAGTTCGGACATATCGACTTTGATAAGAGCCCTGATTGAACCTTATCCCGATCTTGCTGCCTCGCTGGTTGATATACCTGAGGAAAACGGTGAGGAAGAAGGCGCATACGATGACTATGCTGATTAGTTTAACAGAATGGGAGTCCATAATCGTACAATATGACGACTACTCATTTGATAAGGCAGCAAGGCAGGCTGCCCAAAAACTTAACCAAGCCGGGGTTTTGAACATACTGGAATTAAGAGACTGCATACGAATTGATGCAAACTCGCACGTGGGACGGGTTACATTGGGTTCCTTGCAAGTAAACGTCTCGCCCAAGATAACAGGTCTACCTCTTTATCGCCTGCTAAAGTATGCTTATGGTTTAAAAGACATGAAACTGTTCGAAAAGGCTCACCATTTCATAGATTCGCTCGATTTTTTCGATCTGATGGTATACCAGCTTTATGTTGAGGCGGAAGACTTGATAACGCGAGGCCTCAGCCGGGATTACGTGTGTAAAGAAGCAGAGTTGGCGTCACCGAAAGGTCGAATTGATGTAGGACGGATTGCTTCGCGTGCGGGCTTGCTTGGCGAAAGTTTGCCCTGCAGATATTTCGAGCGCGTTGAGGATACCTTATTAAACCAGGTACTGCTTGCTGGTTTGCGATTTAGTTTAGAGCTGGTGACAGATGACATGCTTAGAATGGGCATAAGGAAGCTTTGCTCACTTCTAAGTGATGAAGTAACAGCGGTGAATCTTGACAACATAGTCATAAGGCGAGCTCTCAATTCGTTAAACAGGCTAACGGAAAGTTATCGATCTCTTCTAACTATCATCGATCTTTTGTATAACTCATGCGGGATAGAGATGAAAGAAAGAAGCCATGAGGCTTTGCTATGCGGCTACTTCTTCGATATGAATGTGTTTTTCGAAAGACTTATTCTTCGCTTGTTGCACGAATATGCCGAGGATTATCAGGTGAAGGATCAATATGCCCTGCGGAGCATGTTCGCTTACGACCCATTCCTGAACCCGCAATTTAGAAATCCGCCCACAATGCGGCCGGATTTTGCCCTTATTCGGTATGGGAAGGTTGTAAGGTTGTTAGACGCCAAATACAGGGATTTGTGGCAAAGTGGCTTGCCGACTAATATGCTCTACCAGTTGGCTGTTTACGCTTTAAGCGGCGTTGGAGATAATACCGCTACCATAATATACCCGGCCACTGAGGATTTACCGGCGCAAAAGATAAACGTGATATCACCGATCGACGGCATGCAGACGGCCTCAGTGATACTTCAACCTATAGATCTGATAAAAACGGCCGATCTTATCCACCATGACAGAGCGGCCCTAAGACGTTATATCAACAGCATAATCGTACTGCCTGCCGGGGCCGATAGTGCCTAAGAGGGCAATCGCTAGGAATATTCTTTTAGATTAGAGGATTGCTTATTTGTAGGTGCTTCTTTTTTGTTTCCTAAGGTGGTAGGACATTTTATACCGTACACCGATGGGCATACCGTGTTAATCACCTTCCTTTCTGAAAGTGTTTTCTAATTTTCTTTTGGACCTGTTACAGTCACGAACCGCATCTTCGGGTAGTACCATTGGAGTTTTTTCACATAATTGTTCTTATTAATCTTCTCCTATTTCTCTAAAGTGGGCGGCGGGTGACGAAGTTGTCGTTTGGGTACTTCCTGCTACAGAATATGTGACGAATCGAATGAAAGATTGTCAAGAAAGTTGCGATTGGTAATTATGCATTAAGAAAACACCCAAAGAGTCGCAATACCGTGTGCTTATCGATTACCTTTGTGTAATTGGTCAGTTGTTTAGTGTGTCAATAAAAAAGCGCTTACTGGGAATTGATGCTAACGCCCAGCAAGCGCTTTTTGCGGAATGTTCTTTAGCAACTCAGTGTAGTTTTATCAATGGGATCCAGTCTCGGAAAATCAGAAACATTCTATCGATAAGAAGCGAAATGCGGCCCATAATACCAGCCCCAAAAGCCGCACCTAGGGTAATCATTATAGTCCATTTGCCTATTTCAGAGCCTGTTTTAATAGGTAAACTCGGTTTGAATGTAAATAGGAAGTAGCATAAGGTTCCTATTGTCCCTAAGAGGATTATGAATGAGTTTATACTATTGATAGGTACCATAGTGGCTTTTATCTGTTCGATGAATTGCTGCATTACCTGGGTTCTAGCAGTGAGAGCCATGCCGATTCCAACTATAACTGCGATAGGTATGCGCTTTATCCATGAGTATTGTTTGCTAATGTACGGAACGTATAGCATAAGCCCTATTACAGCCGGAATCAACACCACGAAGTTCCCGTCTCTGCTAAGCGGTGTCCATACTTTCGACACTATGTTGTTATATCCCATCACCAATGTATAACCAGCTGCTACGCCTACGTAAAGGTGTTCGACGGCTTTGTACAGTTCGTTTTCTTTAAATAAATAGGAAAAAGCTATAATCGTAACAATTGCTGAAACCCATATGACAGGATCTCTACTCATTGAAACGCCTCCTCTCTAGGTTGGGTTTTGGCATGAGTTGCAAAGTAAGAAAGGTTAGCGATAACGATGAAAACTATAATTAGCAAATGGGCGATACTCTGAGCGTCCATGCTAGCTACCCCCATGCCCGGACTTCCCATGATAGTTTCATATTCGGCAGCCCCTCTGAGCCCAACTAACATGCCTTTTAGCTGTCCGGCATGCAAATAAGGTTCGGCTTGTGGTGCTATTGTGCTATAAGCCCCCCGACGATAGGGACTCGGTATTCAGATATCTGTCGAACGTACATGTCGGCATTTTGAGTACTGAAAAAAATGAACATTTTGGCATCTTTAACACTGTTCACGTTCTGAAGTATAGGAAGGATATCGGTAGAGTTGCCCCTAAAATCAAGTGGATATGCCTTTTTTAGATCCTTGGCATACGCGGCTATTGCGTTTTCTCCTCCTGCCAGATATCCCAGATTGCAGAAATCTACCCCGTACTGTTTACCAACTTCCTCGTACGGTTTTATGAGATCCTCGATAATTTTTGAACTGTCCATCTGCACGCCTGTAAAGATGACGTTTACGTCCTTTGACATGAGATGCTTTAACATGGCAACGGTTTGAGGTAAAACGTCCCCTGCGCCAGAATATGAGATCCCGATGTCTATTATCACAGTATCCCCTGGTTGGAGAGAATCTATGACTTCATAAGCTTGTTTTGTGTGTTGACTTACACTCACCGGAAGCCCCAGTGGTGTCACTAAGGGTATGAGTATTGCGAGAATGAATAAGACGTATATGATTCGGTTGTCGATTTGCCCCAGTTTTTCAAAGAAATCCATGGTTGAAAGCACCTCCTATTCGGACCCTGACCCGAGGTAAGATCGGTCTATACCTGTTAGGACTCTGAGGGCCATGGCTATGGAGCCTATAGCTGTGCTAATAAGTATCCCCCTAGAACCTGCGACGTTGACTACCTCCATTATCCAGTTAGCTATGACAGGAAATCCCGACCATATGTTTTCGCCTATGGGAGCTTTTCCTAGCATTAATAAGACTCCTGATACAATTAAAGCTGCAGAGAGGGGATTTTTTAGGCGGAACGCCCTATAGGATGCAGAGGCTAAGTGAAATGCGGTCATGGCATAGAAGGCAGCTGCTAAGGACGTATATATGGACCGGAATATGAAATCAAAGATTGCAGAATCTGTCCCCATGAAGATCCCAGAAATCGCAGTTGCAAGCAAGCCTACGATGAGTATTAGGCTGTGTATGCGATCTTTGCTTTTTCGTCCAATTTGTCTTATGTGGAAGCCAATTAGGTTTATCGTAGCTAGGGCTAGAGCAAAGGCTGCAAGGATGACACCCCAATCTTGTACTTCGGCCGCAGGCCCTTTTATAGCGGGTATATCTAGGAAGAAATCGGCTAGCAGAAGGAATCCGACTATGGCCGCTATAATTATCGGTAATATATTCTTCAATTGAGAAAAACCTCCTTTTTAGCAAGATGATCCTTAACCTTTTACTTACTTAGGAGTTTCGTTAAAATATCCAAACCCATAGTAGACAAAATGGCTCCAGCCACTGTCATTATTATTGTTGCAATTTTCACATAATCTTGTCCGGCTATCGCCCCAATTCTTTTTGGGTCTTTCGAAATGAATGCGCCAGCGGCAAGAAGTTCTTCGCCAATCATGGTGTAATCACAAGCGGCCACAAAAAATGGTATCTGAAAATAGTTGGTAGTTCCGGCAATCGTCATTGCGTCTACTGTGGCAGCTGCTTCGGCTACTACTATGGCTTCTGCCGCGAAATAGCCAGTGTAAAAGACAGTGGCAGGTTTTTCTCTTTGTACTTGTCCCAAGACAGCAGCAGTGAAAGCGAACTGAACATCTGATGTGAATCTTATGTTGTCGGGATTAAAAACGTCAGGCTTGCCTTCTTCAAGGTATGCGGTTTTCAATATGTCGACAACGAGCGCATATGTGTTAGGATGTCCCACTACTACTGACAGTCCAGTATCATAGCGAGCAGCAAGTCTGGCTACATGGTTGAGCACGTCAATTCCTGCAAGGCTGGCCGCTCCTGTAGTACCTGCGATATCTGCGTAGCCTGGAGTAAACACTATGGGTTTGCCCATTTCAGTAGCTCGTCCGACGGCTTCTTCTATTGCTTCTAGGCCTGCTATAGGCCTGGTATATATAGTCTGGGTCCCAGCTTTTCGTAAGCCGAGTTCGATGCACAGGAACACAAATACTAGTGACAAGAGTCCAGCAATTCTACCTTCCACAAACAATGACACACACCTCCTATTTATAGATTATTGGTCATGTTAGACATGTTTTGTCGTCGATGAAATCTTCGAGGTATTCTGTCAGTCGGTCGAGAGCCGTTTCTATACATTGTTCTCCAAATTCATAGGTTGCTTTTGTCGCGTCGCCGAGCGCTCCATTTTTGGTGATTTCGTCCCAGTACCTAGCCTGTTCTATAGGGAGTTTATGCCACGTCTCATAGATGTGCGGGTAGATATCGCCTTTTTCCAAAGCATCCTTCTTAACGCATTGCGGATATAGGTAGAGGCATTGGGAGATCTCGCTTTCACACGCATGTCCTATTATGGGTGAAGAGACTTGTTCCCGAATTATATCTTCTACTAGGGCAGTAGGTGAAACCCAAAGAGCCTCGTCTCCCATTTCGTACTTTATCCGATTTATGACCGTGCTAAGTGACGGTCGATTTCCGCCATGGCCGTTGACAAACACGAATTTTCTTATTCCATGATGATGAAGCGACCAGGCAATATCCATGCACACCTGTGTGAAGGTATCTGGTTTGAGTGTCAAGGTTCCTGGGAAATTAATATGATGCTCAGATACGCCAAATTGAATGGGTGGAGTAACGATAACTTTTGGATAAAGTCTTTCGCCGAGCTTTATGGAAAACTCCCTTGCTCTTGCAGTATCCACTTCCAATGTACCATTAGGCCCGTGTTGCTCTGTTGAGCCTGTGGGGATTATTGCTGTTTTTGTAGTAACAAGTGCGTCTCTTACCTCGGGCCATGACATGTCAAACAAATAATACACCGGTTTTCTGAGGTTACGCATATTTATTCCTCCTCTGTTTGTGATGGGTGATTAATAGGTATGGATAGTGCAATGCTCACCTCCTCTGGAACCGCAATTAAATACAGTGCCGCGCATTACACTTCAGTATTTCGACTAGTATGTCCTTCTTGATTTCAATTAGGCTTCGGCACGACTTCAAGACTGGCAAACTAGCTGCTTCAGCATCTTTAGTTTGCTTTTGTCAGTTTGGAAATTGCAGCACTTGCAGTAGTAGAAATAAACTAGTGTAGACTGCAAATGGGCTGGCATCGACGTAGAGGGAACGGCGTTCTTGTTTTAAGACGTGCCATGTTTTTGGATAGGGGTTCATACTAGTCTAGGTCAAATCACATCTTCCGATTGGGAGAGGCAGAATACGGAGGCGATGGCTTATAAAATAAAATGCTGTTTAACAGAGAGTTACAGGAGAAAACACTGACCAATAGATCAAAAAAGATAATTGCATCGTAAACCTATGGCTCTTCACCTAGTGCCAACTCTAGGCATTTTGCTAAAACCGCGTCATATTTTGGATCTGGCTCAGGGAATTTTTCACCGTTCTTAATCGCCTGAGCGTACTCTACTATCATCTTAGGATCTTGTTCAACTATAACATCGGGAGCAGTGTGCATCTCTTCGCTAGCAGAAAAGTCTGGATTTAGTCCCATGTCAGGAGGAAACTTAACAACCATTCCGCTATTAGGTAGAGTCACGAGTACGATGTTTGAATAGCTAGCATCACCTGCTGTATGTTGACCTACTACCTGTGCCCAACCAGAGTATTTGCAGAATTGGGCGAAGCAATCAGCTGCAGAAAACACTTCGTAGTCTACGAGTAGAAAGATTTTGCCGTTAAACGGGCATTCTAAAGACGGATACACAGTGGTTCGGCACATTATAGGGTCGACAAAATCTGGTGTAAGTATCTCAGGAGGCAAGTTTTTCATCTGAGTTGGAGTGAGAACAGATTTGAGCTCGGACTTAGGTATCACGGTGCGTTCTATGGTGTATTCATCTGTAATTGTGTCTGAACTTTGTTCCGTGAAAAGAAAAGGCATTATGTATGTTCCTGATCTGTATGCGCTTATGTTGATTCCAGTAATAGGCTGTGTAGCCAGGGGTCTTACTATGTTGAGCATCCAGTATAGGTTGCTTCCACCTGTATTGTTTCTTATGTCAATTATAAGGGCAGGTAAGCCCTTAATTTCAGAGAAAAAGGACAAGAGTAATTCTTTTTCGTATCCAGAAAGGCTGTAACCTGTCATTTGAGCGATATGAACGTACCCGACTTGGCCATCTGCCAAAGTAGTGGTGTATACGTTAGGCATGTCCCACACTCCAGTGGGAAACACAGGAGGTTGAATTTGTTGGGGCACCTCGGTAAAACTCAATATTACGTCTACAAAGGTCTTGAGTTCATCCTCAAAAACTATATGTAAAGGTCTGCCCCTATAAGGAGGCATGAACTCGAGCATAAATAAACGTTCTCTTAGTGGATCGTATCTCAGCCAAGTTTTACCTCGTAGACTTTCAACGTATTCGTGCACCGGCTTAGCATTTACAGTGCGGATTATTTGCCCCGGAAAGACTTTTGACCTCGCAGTGAGTTCGTCTGAGGTCCAGTAAACTACGTACTCGCCTTCCACATATCTCGCCCTAAATGGCAGGCTTATATTTTGGGGGTACCTTTGCTCTTTGGTTGCCAATTGATACCAGTGGTACACTGTTTCTATGTCTGTCTTTATGGCTTGATAAATCCAAGGGCTCATCTCCTTGGGGGCGCTTTGCACATTTCGGAAGGTTAAAGGGTCCATTACGCTTGTGTGGCCGTTATTGATCAGAAGGAGCATTTCTTGGATACAGCGGGCGAATGCAGCTTCGCTTCCGCTTTTTCGCACAGCATTCTCAAACTCTTTTTCGTGAGCCAGCCAGTCGTAGTTTTCAACTCTTGCTTTAAGAGCGAGATAGGGATGGTTTTCTCTGAGGACCGCAAATAGGTATTCGAAGTCTGCTAATCTTTGTTCGACCGTTAGTTCAGGTGCGCACGATGTAAAAATGAGGGCAATGCCAATTACCATGCCTAAAAGGGCAAGAAGGTATACGTGTAAATCTGATTTACGGTCAGTTTTTTGCTTACTTGGCATGTGAGTGAGATCCTCCAAATTAGTTCTTAAGGCGCAAAATATCGTCTACGCAGATAAACTGCTGTGTAGGTGATTCTATAGCATGTTAAGTAATTCCTTCACTTACTGTAGGAAATAGGATGACCAGGCAGGTGTAGATATTGGGCAGCAGATTGTATATTTCTCTAACAGGAATTCTGAGGTGCAGGATCTAATAAGAGCGTGAGAGGTAGCCCGATTTTTGGGTCCGATTGGAACCGAGAGGAGGTTCTTATGTTGCTCGGACAGGACATTGGATTAGAACTAGGTCTTTACCGGTTTAGCATGGAGATAGAAGAACCTATGGAACTGCCAGAGTTCAAAGGCGGTGTGATAAGAGGTGGGTTTGGGACTACGTTCAAGCGGCTGACGTGCTATTTGAGGGGTTTGGAAACTTCAGGGGTGAATGCTAACTGCACTGAGTGTGCTTTTGGGGATAAATGTCCGTATAAAATCGTTTTTGAACCGTCTCCGCCAAAGGGGGCGAAGCGCCTCAGAAACCTTCAAGATATTCCTCGCCCTTTTGTGATAAGGGCTCCTTCGGATGCCAGGACTATACTTATGCCTGGTGACCACTTAGAATGGGAGGTTGTGCTGGCAGGTAATGTAATTTCGTTTCTGCCCTATTTTGTAGTGACTTTCAAAGTCCTAGGAGAAGATGGCTTTGGGCTTTGGCGGAAAGGGAGGCGATCAAAAGCCAAGTTGGACGAGGTGCTCTCGGTTAATCCTTTTACTCATGAATCTATAGTAGTGTACGATGGCACTGAAAATATGTTCGCAGGCGAAGGACATCATATTGTTACAGGTGGAGCCATAGATGAAGAACTCGGAAAGGCCAGAGGAGATAGCATAACTCTGAATTTTGTATCCATGACCAGGCTCAAATACAAAGATGCTTTTGTAAAAGTACCTGAATTCCATGTTTTAGTTAGGAATCTTCTCAGGAGAGTGTCAACTATAACGTATTTTTACCAAGGGATTGAGATGGAGACAGATTACAGAGATCAGATTGAACGTGCTGAGCAAGTTTCCCATGACAACCTGAGTATTCAGTGGAAAGAGTGGATTCGTTATTCAGGGCGAAGCAAGCGGACCATGGATTTTAGCGGGTTTGTAGGGAAAATAAGGTACAGAGGGGATCTGAGACAGTTCTTGCCGTTGCTTCTGTACGGATCTTTCTTGAATGTGGGGAAGAATGCTGCATTTGGGTTAGGCCAATATGAGGTGGAGTGGTAGGGGATGTGAACGAATTTCCCTGAGTTTGCAGATTCACCTTCTAGAGTCACCGTAGCATAAAATGAGCACTAGGTGGCAGATTCGCTTCCTACCACCTAGTGTGAAGATGATGTTTTCACTGCTGGTACTTGTCATGCCATCTGCAGCCTATTCTAGGAAATCTATCAACTCCTTGTACCACGCCTTATCTTTAGTCTTCTTTTCACGTCCTGCTTCCTTAATTTTTGCTACTATAGCTTCGGCAAGGCGCCGTTTGTTTTTGGGATCAACATCAAGTTCTTTCCAGTGCTCATAATATGAGTGTATTGATCCTGCAACGTCCGCTTTACTCAGACTATCGATCTCTCTTATGAAGTTATCGACTATTTGTTCATCAGGAGAAACTAAAGGCTGTCCCACAAACTTCAACCGTCCGTAGCCGCTACTGGTTTTGGCTCCAACGCCAACGCTTTCTAATGAGTACTCTAAGATCGAAAAGGCGGCTTCAACCCATTCTTCAGGCCCTGCAAGAGCGATCAAGTAACGGCCATTCGCAGATAAAAAGGGCACAGGGTTAGGGTTATCCCAGTCTGCAGGCGGAGTAGTACCGGTTTTGTAATATTCTGGATGATGCACTGTCATCACATCTAGAAATAGCTTACTTTGATTAGGCAAAGGCATGGCATCGAAGAAGGTTACATAACCCGCAGTATCAGTATTGCCAAACATTATAGAATGCGATCCGTTCTCTGCTTGGGGCAACCATTCATCACCTAGGCGCTTCCTTGCAAAAGATGATGCTACTCCCTTGAGTGCAGTACCTGGTATGTAAGGGACACCTATGGTGTGGTGAAGGGATATAGATGTTTCTAGAACGCTGTCTGTTCCTAGGCCCACTGCCATCCGTCCTAAGACTTGCGCCTCTCTCATCTTCGCTCCGCTTTCTTCTAAGCAAGATTTCCAACGTGCAAACCACTGCTCGTACCATTCAGGCTGTAGTATACCTGCTACTTCTTCAACCAGTTCACGCCGACTTGTGCCTTCGCGATCTTGGTCCCTTATATACTTATCTAGCCAAAGGCCTGCGTTAGTCGTTATGGTGTGCTTTTTTTCACTCAAACACTGCCTTCGTGTGTTGCTCTTCACTGTGTCTCACCACCTGCATCTTCGTCCATGCCAGATTCGACTTTGAGCACAGACACGGCGAAACGCTTGTACCAAACCAGCGCTGCCATTACATCGTTGGTTAGTTTCATATATTCGGCCAGTTCAGCTTTGCGACTGTATTCGGCTATGTCCTCTACGCCTACGGCCTCAGATATATGATTCAAGAGTTCTTGCTGCGCCGATGTACCCCTAGACTCAACGAACCCTATAGCCTGGGCCAATCCTGCTTTGCGTATGAGGACCGGTAGTCGGTGCGCCATAGAACCGTACTTGGTCTGATCATCTTTTGATTCATTCCGCATTTTGTTTACTTGATCAAATGCCAAAGAGGCGTACTGCTGATCTTTAGTTAGCATGGTCAATCCCTCCTGACAGCGTGATGCGACAAACCCCACGTCCGACGGTAGATTTGCCTCCTAACTGAAGGGGTTTGGACACTATTTTTCCCAGAACTTCAAAAACCTCTTCTGGGGTGGCTTTTACGTGCGTAGCAGCTACGATACCTGATAAAATGCTTTCGGCCGGTAGAGCTTCTTCGTACCAAAGTCCTTGTGTTTTTACTGTTTTGGTGTCATCATCAAGCCTTATGCGAGCAAACACTTCTGTGGCCGTATCGAGCAAAAAGCTCAACACTGTATCGTTTACAATACATAGACGTTGGGGAAGCATTTCCTGCCAGTTGCCATCAGAAGGAAACAGTTGTTTCCCAATCCATTCGCCCCATTCTCTAGCACTGCTGTCACCCTTAGATTGCAACTCTAAATCTTCTAGAAGGACTTGGTTATTCTCACATATTACACAATCGCTGTCAGATACGAAGCACTCTTTCATGTTCGGATTTGGTACCTTCGAAGGAGCATCGCTAACTCTTACGATATCTATATCTCGCAAGAAACGCATCAGTATGAATGGGGATGTTACCCATGCAAATGTTCCTATCACGCTACGAACTGGCAATAGGAGTAAGCGAAGGTCCGAGAAAGCGGCTGACCCTGCAAACTCTGAAGCGGCATCAGGTTCAGGACCAAATACCTTTTCACGTATTTCCTTGTTCTCGCAAGCGTCACGCAGCACGCCTTTAAGGGACGAGCCTGGCAGAATAGGTAAGCCTGTAGCCTTTTCACGGGCTATAGGAAGATCGATTGTTCCCACACCTTGTCCAGTTCCCGCCTGCAAGGGGGAGAAGGCGTGAGCAAAAATAAGACGAGATTGCATGTGTATTTACCTCCTGTTACCGGTATTTTGAATGAAATCCAAGAAAGCTTCCAGAACGTTTGGGTTGCCTCTCAAAGGAGGGATTTGTTCAGCTTCTTCCTTGGTCAAGTTTGCATCTACAGGAAATTCTCTTCCATCGCTAACTTTTAACAATAAACCTCCCGGAATCTTAGATACTTGGCTTCCTTCTAAAACTAGGGCCACACCGACACCTTGTCCTCCTTCACACGCTATAGGCTTGAGGATTAGCGGACTAGCGAAACGCTCGTAATTCTTCGTGCTTCCCTGAAGGGTGGACGTCGGAGGGTCTCCGTCCCTTTCATCTTTGAAGTGAAATACTATGGGAAGTCCTAAAGCACCACGCGGGAATTTACTGACGTTTGATAGGTCTTCTCGATGCTGCGGAGATCTGCAGCCGGTTTGCCTCCTAATTTCATCAGGTTCCGGCCATTTACTCCGACCCGGTCTTCCTCGTTCGGTACCCCCATGGCGCTGCTGGCGAAAGTTTTTCAAACTGAAAATAAGGTCCTTCCAAGACTCGGTGGGATTAGATTTCATTCCAGTAAGTGCCATTTTGGGTTCCCTTGAAAGATGGGGTACATTGCTGGGCCACTTCCCATTGCTTACGTGGGTAGCTAAGCCCTTTTTTATGAAAAGTTCTGTTTCTTGTGCTTTCGGTAAGGGGACGGGCTTGCCATCTATGGCAGTGAGCATCAAGGCTCCAAAGCCCCGTCTCGTTCGACCGCCAATGCCGCCAAAAGTCTCCCAAGCCCACAATGCGGCCTCAACCGCTTCTTTCTGATACTCCGGGAAAGTGATAATCAGGTCAAATTTAACTTTTGCCCTAACCGAGTTGATTGTAGTATTCATTCGATATCGCCTTACATCTTCTTGCTGGGGCTGCAACGGAAAAGCTGCGTATGATGGAATAACATCATCCCTGCTTTTGACTCTTGGCGCTCCTTCCTTCCTATGTTCGAGGATAAACGGTTGTATAGGCTCTCCTGCACTTGTGATATTTACTACAATTTCTACTTGGGACGGCCTTGGCTTCTTTTCAGTGCTGGCCGCTCCAAACAGTAGATCCTCGGCGTCTTTCATAGCTTTTAGGTCACCGTCAAAGTCTCCTCCTTTGCAGGCCCGCCACCAAAACCGTAACTGGCCGCGGATTCCAGATGGGCGAACAACCATGTCTGCATCGGCCAATGCAGGTTGGGCCCCGCCGCCAAACATAGGGGTTATAAGCTCGTAACTTCTAGTCTGCGTTATCATCGCAACCGGTTGCCCGTTAATTATTCGAACCTCTGGCAGAGGCTTTATAGGGGGCGGAATGATAACGTTACCATCTTTGTCTTTTGGAATTCTACTCATAATCTTATCTACACCTCCATCCTTCGAGGTGTCCCGTCCCAGACACCGAGTACAGCAAGGCCAAATCCGTCGAGTCTATCTTGCCGATTATCGCTGACGCATGACATCCAAGTCGCGTCTACCCAGTTGCGAATTGAATCTTCTTGGCCCTCAAGCTCAAGGAACAATACGGTGCCAGAAGGAGCCAGACGTCGTGCAGGTTTTGGCCTACGCTGCTCCATATCCCAACCAGACGCAACTTGCGGTCTACCTACGGCAATTGCGCGCAGTTTCGGGGATACCCCCATACTAGGATTTAATAGGTATTGTGGCTTCCATCCCGATTCGAAATAGCCAGGAGTGAGCAGTATAAGCCTACAATGTCGCTGCCTTACGATCTCGTCTCTCAAGGAAGCAGGACAACCTGGCAAGGGCTTTTCGGTTTTGCGCCACATTACCAGTCTTCGTTCTCCACCCAAGAAACCTAGCCCGTCCCTTAAGTTGGGCGCGTCTGTTTCTACTATCAGGGCAAGCCTGCGTGTGTGAGATAGGTAAGGCTTATGTCCAGGGAATGTGAACTCAAGTCCTCTGGTGTGAAAGAGAGCCCCCTGTTCTACATCTGCAGTTCTTGTCTCTGGATTTATCCCTACGTGAGTTCGACCTTCGCGTACGGGACCGTCATGGCCTATGTCTTTTAAAGCGATTTCTCCTTCTTTCGGGTCCATCAGCCAATTCTGGAAGAATTCCCAATACCAGTACCGAGGCGCATGTTCAGCAGGTTTGCGCAAGTCAGGCTTTTGTGCGCCTACAAGTTGCAGCCCATTGGGAAGGTTAGTAGTAACTTTGGAATTAGTTTGAAGAGGTGCAAGTTGTCTAAGATCTGCTTTTGCGCTATAAGAAGGATCGAGTTCCAGCAAAAGTGCATCTGAAGGTGGGCGCACCAGAAACCGCGAAATATCATTAGTTTCGGCGTCAATTTCTGCCAACAGCGGTCCTTGAACCGGAATTTCCTTTACCGTTGAAATGGCTTCATCCCGGAACTTTCCTTGCGAGTCTTGTCCTTCTCTGGTCCGAACTGCCCCAGAGGTTGTTGAAGGAAAAGGAAAGGGCAGAGACGAGGCTATGGCTCCAGGCACTGCTTCAAACGGGCGTCCATCTCTGAAAATGAGAGGATCTCGAGGTTCGATAATCCAAACAGTCACCGCTTCTCCTCCTTTCCAGCTAAGCGATAAGCTGAAGCAAGCTCGCGTGCGACGATCAGTTCATCAGCTAGCTGTTCTACAGATATTTTTTTGCTTTCCACAAGATCGCTTAAACTGTTGACAACATTTTCACTAACCTCTCTAGTGCCCCGGGATGCCTTCTTGCGTCCTAGGATTCGCCTTACCTCCGCCGATATGGCTTCATGGGGGAGATAGTAGTTATCATCTCCCGATCCTTCCAAGGTCATGGCCAGAGTTTCTAGTTCATAGGCTGCCTGGGTAGATATGTCTTCTTTGAGGAACAGATCAATAAAGTATTCTAGCCTCTGGTCGAGTGTTCCCCATGTTCCTCCTATTGTCCGTTCAGAGCCGCCTCGCTTGGTCAAGGTAATAGCCAGGGCATTTTTGCCTTTTATAGATTTGGCATATTTCTCGGCTTGTCTGACCGCTTCCAGGGAATTTGAAAGGGGCTCTAGATGATGCACTATTGCAAGACCTGCCGACAGACTAGGTCGAATATCTTTGTTCGTCTGAGGATCAAGCACAGTAAAATCTGCCATATCTTGAGCGAATGTATCAGCCAGTTTTTTTGCACACTCGATTGCAGTATGCATAGGGAGGAGCGCCAACACGTCTTCGCCTCCTGCATAGATTAGACATCCGTGGTATTCAGTTACAATGGGATCGGCTTTTTGTGCAAATGTACTAAGGCGACGAGACAATTCCCTATGTTCGTCAATAGTTTCTTGCTCATTTATGATCATTCCCATGTTATCCCCATCTGCCTGGAGAAGTACGTAGTAAGGAATGGGCCTGTCTTCCTTGAAAACTTCTTCTAGGAACTTATCTAACGCCTTTTGGGCCTGTTCCAAGTCATCTCCATCAAAATAGTCAGCGAGACGCTCAGAAAATAATAGTTGGCCATCATTCCGGCCGAAGATTTCATGAGGAACTGGCACAGTGTTCAAAGCATCAGAGCCTATTCCCAATTCTTTCAACCTGGATATATAGTCGTTCACTGCCTGCCTATGGCTTTCATTGAGACGATCAAGCAGTGGCATAGCCGC
>Ga0208823_1000540_pt1 | contig 32342 bp, 31 predicted proteins | sample AD_UKC075_MetaG_FD_184440 | JGI IMG/M metagenome (GOLD analysis project Ga0208823, IMG submission 184440) | Active sludge microbial communities of municipal wastewater-treating anaerobic digesters from USA - AD_UKC075_MetaG (SPAdes) (version 2) | ecosystem: Engineered > Bioreactor > Anaerobic >... | reverse complement strand
AAACGTCCCCTTGTGTCATATTTTGAATTCAGCTACTAGTGAATCCAGTTTACGGGTTCCTTCCACCAGCTTTTTACAGGCTTCGTTGATGGCTTCCGCTGCCCGGGTAGCCGCTTCACTAGCCTGGGCAATGCCCTGGGCACCGGAAGCAGATTGTTGGATTATACTGGTGGTGGATTCTAAGGCATGATTGATTTCCTTCATGGATCCACTGATTCTTTCGATCTGCTCATTAAACAACCGGGTTAGCTGGTAGAAGTGATTGCTGTCTTCCTTGTACTGCATACCTATCTGGCCCATAGTGTTGTAATCATTCATTATGTCCTTGTTAACAAATTCTAGAATACTGCTGGTATTTTCTAATAAATTATCCAGTGCCACGCGAACTTGCCGGGTCAGGTTCTGGATGCTGTCTACTGTTGATGCTGAGTCTTCCGCTAGCTTGCGCACTTCTTCGGCTACTACGGCAAAACCTCTCCCGTGCTCGCCAGCCCGGGCTGCTTCGATGGCAGCATTAAGGGCCAGTAAATTGGTCTGGTCAGCTATGGCAGCTATATTCTGAGCTAGACCTGCTATTTGTTCAACCACCCGAGCATCTTCCATAGCCTGCTGTACCCGGGACTGTATGTCTTGATATACTCCCAGGGTAGTATTTTTAGCTTTATCCGCATTGGCCTGAATAGTTAAAGCTCTTTTTTCAATATCCTGGGCTTGTTGATTACCTTCTGCAGATTTTTGGGTTAAATCGTTTAACATGGCGGCAATCTCTTCAGCGGAAGCAATTATTTGCTGGGTAGAAGCGGAAACTTCCTGCATACCGGCTGCTATCTGTTGGGTAGAAGCGGTATTGTCTTCCATACCGTTGACGATATTGTGGCTTTGTTCCAGCAGATTGTCAGCAATAGAAGAGGATTCTTCAGCGTGCTGGGCAATCTCCTCCAGGGTTTTGGTCAGGTTGGCAGCCATTTGGTCAGCCTGGCTTTGCTTTTCCTCCGCTAAAAGAATGAGGCTGGAGGCTGTTCGGCTGGAAACTATAGCTACAGCTGAAGAGAGGATAAAAACGATGACTATAAATGCCCAGCTCATCGGTCCATAGTTGGTGCTGTAAACCTCTGGTGCGAGTACCAAACATACAGCACTGGTGACCAATACACTGAGTCCATAAAACAATACTACATTGCTATTAAAATACATCGTCATGATAATCAAACCTAAGAAGTTGCCATATACCACCCCCGGGGACTCACCCAGTGTTATAAAAAGGCTTTGGGCTGTGACCGCAAATATGAAAGCATAGATATATTTACTGATGTAAGCATAAGGTGAATCGTGCAAGAACCTGGTTAAAAAGGTGATTATGCCTGCATAAAGAAGTATGGAGGTGCGAAGGAAACCCGCTTGCTTAACGAATAAAATCAGCACAAATAAAAGCAGGGCCGCGACAACAATGGCTATGTTCACATTGTGGTTCACGCCTTTCTCATGATTGATCAAAATTGAATCACTCAATTTTCTCCCTCCTCATTGCCAGACTCTCTCATTCTCGGTTTAGGTTATTCGACAACAAAGTGGCAAAACTGTATTATAAGACAACTTTTTATAGGCAATCACCTTACTGGAAACACGAACCATTTTTTTCAATTATAACACGCTATATATCGTTTTGGTATATTGTAGTTTTAAGTATTGTAAATGGTCATTGGTCATAACAACTGTAAAATATTTAACTTTCAACTCGAATATTTCGGGGTATAATATTTATATTTCAAAACGTTTTATATATAATGAAATCAAGATCGGAAATAAAAACATAGGTGGTGGATTATTAATGTACCAGCATGAAGAGAACCTCACCATGTCCAGAGCCTTTGCCAGATCGGTCGAAAGACATGGCGATCGTGTGGCCCAGCGTTTTAACCCAGACCTTTATTATGGGAATAATGGAGGTCAGTTCACCTGGAACGAGATGCAACAGCGTGTGGAGGACATAGCCTGTGGCCTGCTGAGCCTGGGGCTTGAAAAAGGTGAACGCGTGGCTATTATGGCCCCCAACAGCCCCTATTGGACGCACTCAGATATTGCAGTAATCAACTGCGGTGCAGTATTGGTCACCATTTATCCTACCTTGTCTCTTAACGAAGTCTCCTACATAGTGAATGATTCGGAATGCCGCTACCTGATCGTTGGCAATGAAGATATTCTTAACCGGGTTTTACCGGGTAGAGAGGTTATGCCAACCCTGGAAAAGATTATTATTCTAGATCTTCAGTATAAAACTGACGACCCCGGAATTATGAATCTTACCCAGCTGATGGAACTGGGACGGCAGAACCGTGCCAGTAAATATCCTCTTTACCAAGAACGATGGCAGAATATCAGCCTGGATGACTGGGCTACTATCCTCTACACCTCAGGCACTACTGGGCAGGGCAAAGGAGTAATTATTACCCATTGGTGTTTTGCATCACGCGTTGACGGTGTATTCTATTATTTCTTGAACTCGGGCCATCCGCTTAATGAGGAAGATACTGTACTCTCCTTCCTGCCTCTATCCCACATATTCGACCGCGGGTGTTCCCAATGGCTGGCCATATGGATGGGTGCAACCATCGCCTATGCTGACAGCCCGGCTACTATGATGGCTGATTTGCAGAAGTACAACCCTACCTGGTTCTCCTGTGTACCTCGTCTTTATGAACGAATTTATATGGCGTTCCAGCAGATGCTGGAAGCCAGTCCGATGAAAAAACGGCTGTTCACCTGGGCTCTGGGAGTGGGAGAAGAAGTACTCTCTTACCGAATGGACCAGTTCGGACGTTATGATATGCGCCCCGAATATCCACTGTGTTTGCCTTTGGGCCTGCGCATAAAATATAAGATAGCCGACAAGCTGTTTGCTAAGGTGCGTGAATTGTTCGGCAGTCGTTTCCGGTTTTCATTCTCAGCCAGTGCTGGTATCGCACCAGATCTATTAAAGTTCTTCTATACGGTAGGAGTTCCTGTTATCGAGGGTTATGGGTCAACCGAAACCACCAGTGCTTGTACCTATAATCCCATGAGCGCCTGTAAACCAGGTTCCATTGGCCCCCAGGCCAATGGCAGTGAATGCCGGGTGGCGGAAGACGGTGAATTGGAAGTACGGGGAGCAGGCACCTTTATCGGTTATCTTAATAAACCCGAAGAAACAAAAGAAGCCTTTACCGAAGACGGCTGGTTCAAAACAGGTGATTTGGTCGTTAAAGACATTGATGGATATTACCGCATTGTGGACCGCAAAAAGGCCATTATCTGTTTGGCAACCGGTAAGAATGTAGCTCCTTATAAAATTGAAAGTCTCTTTGCTACTGCTGTTGAGGTCGACCAGGTGTTTATGATCGGTGACGAACGTAATTACATCACCGCCCTGATAGTACCGAACTTCCTCCATTTCATCGAAGTATTTGACCGTAATGGCATCGCTTATGACAAGAGCAAAATCAAGTACATGGAAGCGGGCGGAGCGCAACTGTGTGCCGAGGTCGGAGAAGATTTTATCAACCAACCGCTTCTTAAAGAACAGATCGAGGCAGTTGTTAAACAGGTAAACAGCCAGTTGGAAGGATTCGAAACCATTAAGAAATATACCATTCTTCCCAACCGTTTCACTGAAGAAGCTGGGGAGTTAACTCCCACCTTAAAGACCAAAAAACGCGTTATTCTAGACAAATACGCAGATACTATCCAAGCTATGTACTAGAACTGGTAAGGTTAAGATAAGATACAACAACTGATAGAAAAGCTTATCCCCCTCCGAGGGGGATAAGCTTTTTATTTACACAATAGCCAGTATTTGCCTTACAATGGTATTAAAGCCGCCTGCTTTTTAGGACCAACTAGTGAAAGGGGAGGTACCATGGTATATTTAGAAAACACCGATTCCATTCTGGACATGGATGCCACCGGGCTAGCTGAGAAGATTCGTAATTCTGAGATTACCTCATTGGAGGCCACCAACACTTACATTGAACACCTGCAGAAAATAAACCCCCAATTGAATTGCCTGGTTGAAGAGCGTTTTGAAGAGGCTAGAAAGGAAGCCCGGGAAGCTGACCGGCTCTTACAAGCAGGTAATGCTGCCGGTCGTCTATGGGGTGTTCCTATTAGCATGAAAGATTCTTTTGATGTAGCTGGTATGCGCACTACCGGAGGCTTAATGCATCGCCGTGATTTAGTACAGGAAAAAGATGCCCAAGTAGTGGCCAGCCTGAAAAAAGAGGGGGCTATTATTCTAGGTAAAACCAATACGCCCATTCTCTGCTTTTACCAGGAAACTGACAGCAAACTGCACGGACGTTGTAATAATCCCTGGGATGTGAATCGTACTACCGGAGGTTCCAGCGGGGGCGAAGGTGCTTTGATTGCTGCCGGTGGAGCTGCAGTGGGATTGGGCTCGGATATCGGCGGGTCAATACGTTTTCCCAGCCATTTTAATGGAGTTATCGGTTTTCGCAGTGGTAATGGCCAGGTCTCTGACCAGGGGTCATTTCCCCATGTGGGCATTGCCTTGCAGGACCGCATGCTGGGTATAGGCGCTATGGCCAAATCCGTACGGGATGCCCAGCTTATAAACGACATCATTGCTCACACCCAGCCTGAAGAACGCAATTTAGAAGAATTTACCCTTGTCATCCCTGAGCAAGCCCTGGGTTACCCGATTGATGAGGCCACCGCCACAGCCCTAAAGGCGGTTCGTGACTACCTGCAGAGTACTTTTCCTGTAGTAGATGAACAACCTCCCTATTTCCGGCAATCCTCGGTACTGTGGCAGCGTATCATGTCCATTGAGGGAGCCTATGCATATGGCCAGATAGCCTTCAACCATCGTCCTGTACATCCTTTGCAAGAATACTTAAAAGAAAAATGTTTTAAGTCCTCTGAACTCCATCACTATTTTACCTGGGTTCTGGTAGGTGCCAATTTAACCAAGCCCAGCCAAAAAGCTCTTCACCGAACCCAACATACAATTGACCAGGGAGATAAGCAGATAGCCGAATATTTTGACCGCCGACTGCTGGTTATGCCGGTATATCATACCCCAGCACCTCCCCATGGACAGGTAATCAAAGAAGTGTTTTCCCTAACTATGTCTTTTAAGAAATACCTGCCCTTCATTGCCTATGTTAATACCTGGGGCCTGCCATCTCTTACGGTTCCCATAGCAGAAAATGCTGCCGGGCTTCCCATAGGTCTGCAGATAACCAGCCGGGTAGGCAATGAGGACGCCATTTTCCAGTTGGGCCAGATTTTAGAGCGGAATTTTAGGGGCTATAAACGAGCGGTTATCTAGTCATAAATCAAAAGCGGAAAACTTTTACAAATGCGCCAGTTAAGGAACGGTCCTCAAACTGGCGCAATACTTGGTTAAGCATTTACTCCTGCCAAGAAGCCTTCCCGGGTCGCCTCCAGAGCATTGCGGGGTTCTACAGCATCACCTACAACGGTGATTTTGGCCTTCCCAGCCAGAGCCTGCTCAAGGGGATTGTAAGATTCCATACCCATGGCTATTATTACGGTATCAGCTGGGTATTCAAAAACCTTGCCTTCTTTCTCCAAAACCACCGAACATTCTTTGATCTCTCTAGCACGGGTTTCGGCCATAATATCAACTTTTTTATCCTCCAGGAGTTTCAGCAGAAATTGACGCCGGGTCACATCCTCCTCCAGGGCAATAGCGGAAAGCTGTTCCACAATAGCCACTTTCACTCCCAGCTCGGTACAATAGGCAGCGGTTTCCGCACCTATTAGTCCACCCCCTAGAACTACCACTTCTTTACCGATGGTTTCCCTGCCCCAAAGCACATCCCGGGCAAAGACCACATGGGAGTAATCCATTCCCGGAATGTCAGGTCGGGAAGGTATGGCACCGGTAGCCAAAATAATAGTATCGGGGGCAATCTCATCAGCCATTGCGCTGGTGAATTCAGTGCCTAGATGAATGTCAACTCCCTTTTTTTGCAGCTGCCTTTGTTCCCAGGCCAGTAAAAAGGCCATATCTCCCTTGGAAGGAGGAACCGGAGCCAGAGCGAATTCTCCGCCCAGATACTCTTCCTTTTCATAAAGGCTAACCTGGTGACCGGCATCCGCAGCAGCAAGGGCGGCTTCCATTCCTGCTGGCCCTCCGCCAACTACCACAACCCGCTTGGGCTTTTCCGCTTTGCCTTTTTCTCTTTCCCGGAGGTATTCAAAGCCACAAGTGGGGTTCACCAGGCAGCGAACCGGGTCATTGCGGAACAGTTCTTGAACGCAGCCCTGCTGGCAGCCGATACATTGACAGATATCTTCATAGTTACCAGAGGCATATTTATTAGGTAAATCCGGATCAGCCAGAGATCCGCGGGCCATAGCTACCATATCGGCTTTACCTGAGGTAATAACGCTTTCAGCTAAGTACGGGTCATTAATGCGTCCTACCGTAATGACCGGGATGTTAACCACTTTTTTGACCTCTTCGGCAAAGTCCACTATCCATCCATGGGGCACATTCAGCGGCGGAATAATAGCAGCCGTACTGCCGTACACACCAACTGATACATGGATAGCATCAATTCCCGCATTTCCTGCCTTTTCAAGCATTTTAGCGATGGCTTTGGTATCCTCGATATTTCTACCACCCGGTACGAATTCGTCAGCGGAAATACGGAATATGACAGGAAAACCATCCCCGCACTTGCGCCGGATATCCGCCAGGATTTCCAGGGGAAACCGCATACGGTTGCCCAGTGGACCACCGTATTCATCAGTGCGTTTATTGGAGTAATTGGACATAAATTGGGCTATAAGGTATCCATGAGCTCCGTGCACTTCAACACCGTCAAATCCTGCCATTTTGGCCCGGTAAGCCGTATCGCCAAACTGGCTGACTATTTTTTTTATCTCGGGAATAGTTAATGCCCGGGGCATAGTTCCCATAGCCGGACAAGGAATTGCTGAGGCGGAAACCGGCTGGCAGCCGATTATATCTGGCGAAGTCTGCCGCCCGCAATGGTAAATTTGAGCTATAATCTTACAGTCATGTTGATGAACTCTTCTGGTCAGTTCCCGGTGGCTTTCGATTTGCTCGTCTTTCCACAGTCCAGCTGTCCAGAATCCTCGACCTGCCGGATCCACAGCATAGTCTTCGGTGATAATCATTCCCCAACCGCCTTTAGCTCTGGCCTCATGATAGGCAATATAGCGTTCAGTGGCCATCCCATCAGGGTCACAGTAAACAGTCACCATAGGGGCCACCGCCAGACGGTTCTTGATTTGTAGCGTTCCTATATTAACCGGGTTAAACAAAGGGCTGCAGTTGCTAAGTATCGCAGACAAACTTCTACCTCCTAAATAAGTGATTATCAGTAGAAGTATGCCCGGCTCATTTATTAATATGTATCTAGACTAGAAGACAGGGGGACTTTAACTTGTCTTCTTCTCGGGTAAGTGGGGGAAAAGAAAGAAGACAAGTTAAAGTCCCCCTGTCTTCTATTAGCGTGCCATCAGAACAGTACTCAGGAAGGATTGGGTTCTTTCTTGCTGGGGATTTAGCAGCACCTCAGAAGCAGTGCCTTGTTCCACGATCAGTCCTTCATCCATAAATATAACTCGGTTGGCTACTTCCCGCGCAAAACCTATCTCATGGGTCACTACGATCATGGTCATGTGCTCCAGGGCCAGATCCCGCATAACCCTTAAAACTTCACCAGTCAGTTCCGGATCCAGAGCGGAAGTAGGCTCATCAAAACACATGATATCTGGGTTCATAGCCAATGCCCGGGCAATAGCCACTCGCTGCTGCTGTCCCCCCGATAGTTCGAAGGGGTAGTTGTTAGCTTTTTGGGCCAGTCCCACTTTGTCCAACAGGTTACGGGCCGTCTCTTCCGCTTGGTCAGCAGATACCTGGTTTACCAGCATGGGGGCTATCATTAAGTTTTCCAAAACTGATTTATGAGGAAATAAATTAAAATTCTGAAAAACCATGCCCATTTTACGGCGCAATCGGGTTATATCCTTTTCACTGCTGTATACTGCCCGCCCGTCTTTCTCGCTTTTCACCATGTATTCACCAGTGATGGTAATAGTGCCCCGGTCGATAGTCTCCAAACGGTTCAGGCAGCGCAAAAGGGTACTTTTCCCCGAACCAGATGGACCGATAATAGCAATTACTTCTCCCTTTTTAACCTCCAGGGACACTCCTTTGAGAACTTTCAGCTGACCAAAACTCTTGTAAATATCGTTAGCCTGCAGTACATACATATATCTCTCTCCTAGTGGTAGTAGTCCAGACGCGCTTCCACCCACTTGAAAAAGCGCTGTACAATGGCGGTCATCAATAAGTAAAATACTGCTGCTATCGCAAAGGGAACCAGGGTATCATCAGTAACGGCACGAATTCTGGCTACCCGGGAAAGCTCGCTTATGGCAATGATATATACCAGCGCCGTATCTTTAACCAAGTTAATAACCTCATTACCTATGGGAGGCAGCACCCGCTTAAACACCTGAGGAAGTATTATCTGGGTCATGGTTTGACGACGACTTAAGCCCAGCACGTCAGCAGCTTCATATTGACCCCGGTCGATAGATTGAATACCAGAACGAAATATCTCGGCCAAATAGGCAGCATAATTCAGAATAAAGGCCATATACACAGCTGTTTCCCTTTCTATGCGCACACCCACTGCCATTAAGCCAAAATACCAAAATAACAGCTGTAATAAAAGCGGAGTTCCGCGAAAAATCCAGACGTAGCATTCCATAAACCAGGCCAAAGGCTTAAACTTAGATAGCCGGGCTATACCTAAAATAACACCCAAAGGCAAGGACAAAAGGGTTACCGCAAAAATCTGCATGGTAACCAACCAGCCCAGGAACATCTGGGGCAGAATTGACACTACATAGTCCATATGCATCCCCTTACTTGCATGAACAATTGCATATAAAGACAGGCTAACAGATTAACTGGTAGCCTGTCATGCTAATTTTATCAAAAGTGCTGCGTTTATTTCTATTTCTTTGTTATGTCTTCTCCGAACCATTTTTTGGATATCTCGGCAGCAGTGCCGTCCGCCTTCATCTCATCAAGGGCTTTATCCAGTTCAGCTAGAAACGCCTTGTCAGTAAGCCTTAAGCCAACGCCAAATGCCTCTAAGCCAAAGTTTTCTTCCAGAACTCTATACTCACCTGGATGTTTGGAGATATAGTAGCGACCCACTACTTCGTCAACTACAACTGCTTCCAGACCACCGCCGGCCAAATCGCGCAGAGCCATATCATTGGTGTCAAATTCCCTTAAATCGTCTTTAATGGTTTCGTAGGTAGCAGCATCAGCCATTACCGCTTCAATGGCACTGCTGCCAGCCTGGATGCCTACTTCTTTACCGGCTAAATCAGCTTTAGTGTTAATAGTAGAATCAGGTCTGACTACAATAATCTGATGATCTTCGATATAGGGCTTGGTGAACAGGAATTCCTGCTGGCGTTCTTCCGTAATAGTGAATCCGTTCCAAATCACATCGATGTTACCACTGTTCAGTTCTTCCCCTTTGGCATCCCAGGAAATAGGCTGGAACTTAACCTCCACACCGAGTCTGGAGGCAGCTTCTTTGGCCATATCAATGTCAAAACCAACTATTTCATTGTTTTCATCCCGGAAACCCATGGGCGGGAAAGCATCATCCAATCCCATGACAAAATAGCCTTTGTCCTGAATCTCCTGCCAAGAGGTATCAGTGTCGGCTGGATCGGGTGTTGCCCCGTTGTCAGCCTGGCCACAGCCAACAAACAGCCCCATAGCCAAGCATAATACCATTATCAGCGCCAAACGTCTCCTCAATGTTTCATCCCCCTTAAGTATGGTTAAAGTCTCGACATCCATTTACTTTAGTATGGTAAATAAGTAAAGGGTTTTTATGAATGAAAACATTGCTGGTCGGCTTTAACAGGAGTATTAGCCGGGCGAGCGACGTACGACGAACCGTTGCAACACACGGCGAAACTGAGGGCTGCGAAGGGTCGCTCAAAACAGAGTTTTACGCAGCGAGGACTGAGTGCATGGATGCCGAATTCTGAGCGGTCCGCTTCGCACCGAAGTAAGCCGATGTGTTGCAGGCGAGGAGTCTTGGAGCGAGCTGGCTAACACTCCTGCAAAGCGTTAGCATCGACATAGAGATTGCCACGCGCTCGCAATGACACGTAGGGGAACACTTTCACAGCAATGCCACCTGAAGGTCAGGCCACGTGACGTTAGCCGATTTGGATGATAACGGAGGCCAAAAGTTGACAAGCCCAGGATCCATCTTACATAATTATTGACACATCGGACTTGAAAGGAGCAGTGCAGATGGACAATGAAGCCAAAGTTATGGCAGCTTTTAAGCAAGCAGGAAAACCTTTAAGCAGTAAGGAAGTTGCCGAATTATCGGGGTTAGAAAAAAAAGATGTGGATAAGATTATCAAGAAACTAAAAGAGGCGGAAAAAATACACTCGCCCAAACGATGTTATTACGAACCTAAGTAGAATATCAATACTAAAGGGTCAGGCCTTTAATAATTGCTTATTAGTGGTCAAGGGCTGACCAACGACTAATAAGTGAGTATTGTAAGTCCTGACCCTGGGAACCGTTCCTCCTGCGGCGCTATTCTACTTCGATAAAAGTATTCACTCTGTCTCTATCCCCGTCTTCTTCTCTGTCTCCCCTGTCTTTTTTGTCGTCTCTGTCATCCCATTCATCTCTGTAATCATCGTAGTAATAATCATCCTCGTAGTCCTTATCTTCATGCCTGGGCCGGTGTTTATCATCGGAGATGGGATCTTCAATTAACATGGCAAAGATAAATTCGTGATCATGACCCGCATTAAAGGTAGTTTCACCACAGACGAAGTGCACATGTCTGCCTCCACCAACGGGTATAGCCGGACCGCTTTCCGCAGCTACTTCATGGTAGTGAGACAAAAAGAAGTCGCTGTTGACCAGCAGGGCATGGGTATGGCTTTTTCCTCTCTGTATAGCCTCACTGGACACTCCGGCAAAACGGTGATTATGGAGAATATCTCCAGCCAGCTGAGTGCTCCCTAAAAACTCATGAGTATGGGTTTGGGCCGGCGGCGGACAGGGACGGGGACGGGGCTTAGGATAAAAATGGGGTTGAGGTGCACATCCCCGCTTTTTGGACCTATGGTCGCGATAACCCACTTTTATAATTCCTCCTTTGTAAAGCAGAATATACTACATAATATGGCAATTGATGCCAATGGTTCCTGTATAAACTGCTTAAAGGAAACAATTGGGGTTATCAGCCGCGGACCTTTATGGGTATCTCATCACCCACCTCCACAATGAATTCAACGTACCCTCCCAACTGGCCATTATCATACCAGGGAGACTGATGTATCAGGTGCCGGGCTCCCCTTTTCTCCACTATATAGGTATTGGAACGGGGATTGACCAGCATATCCTTAATCTGTGACCGAGCCGGCTCCGGATGACAATCCAACAGGCTACGTCCCAGCAAAGACCATCCTCCTTGGTCAGCAAAATACTTGGCTGAGCGCTCGTTCATTTCAACAATGACTCCATTTTTGTCGCATACGGTTAAGGCGACCTGCAGGCTTTTGCTCCAATTATGCATCATTTTTTGGACTCCTTCTTTATTAGGATTAAGCTCTAAATTTTCCCATAAAAAAGCTCTCCCGGTCTGATAATGTCCAGGAGAGCTTTAGCGTCAATTTATTCCTTAGGAGGTTGCCATATTTCCCATACTTTGCCCGCCAAAGCCATGGACGGCTTAAGAGTCGGATCGCCTGGTTCCCAACCAGAAGGTATAACTTCACCAGTGGCGCGAGTATGTTGAAAAGCCTTAATCTGGCGCAGCAATTCATGAGGATTGCGGCCCACCGGGGGTGACAGTATTTCCGCAGCCTGTATGATTCCATCGGGATCAATTATAAACCTGCCGCGAACATCTACGCCAGATTTTTCATCATATACTCCATATAAGGTGCCGATTCTACCGCCCCGGTCGCATAACATGGGAAAAGGGATGCCCCCATCTACCATTTTGCTCAGTTCCGTCTCATTCCAGACCTTATGAGAGTGTACACTATCTACACTTATGGCCAATACTTCAACACCCAATTCCTCAAGCTTATCATAGCCCACGGCTATGTGTGAAAGCTCAGTGGGTCATACAAACGTGAAATCTCCGGGATAAAAGCAGACTACCACCCATTTGCCACGGTAGTCAGATAGATTGATTTTGGTGACTTTGCCGTTGTAAAACGCCTCCGCAGTGAAATCAGGCGCCTCTTTAGTCACTAGCATTAAAATACCCCCTTTTTCGACAATGCTATTATATCCATTTTACACCATTGGGAGTAACGAATGTTGAAAAAGCCCGTAGTTTGGGCAGGTATACCCATAAGGTATATTAAATATATCAATTATTCATGTTTTGAAAATCGCTAATGCCATACCGGCAAAAAATGACAGGCAGCTTATTGACTGGATCAACCGATCATAATGCGGTCTTCCGGATAGCGAATAGTATTAGTCCGGGGCTGATAAGCCATGGCTAGTCCAATAGTAACCGGACCCAAACGTCCAAAAAGCATAATAATGATTATTATCAACTGTCCCCAGGTAGTCAGGCTCTGGGTAAGTCCCAAACTTAAACCTACTGTACTCGTAGCTGATACTACTTCAAACAGTACCTTGAGAAAATCATTGTGCTGAACGGATAAGGCCAGTGTCCCCAGAAAGATTACTAATATGAAAATGCTCACCACGGTGATGGTACGTGCTACATCATCAGGCGATATGCGCCGCTTGGCGATTTCCACATCCTTGCGCCTGGAAAAAACACTCCAAATGGTCATAGCCAGCAGCAGCATAGTGGTAACTTTTACCCCTCCGGAAGTGGAGCTGGGAGAACCACCTATGAACATCAGTCCCATAAGCAGAATTTGCGTGGTCACTAGGGTACTGCTTACATCTATGGTTGAAAAACCAGCAGTACGGGTGGCGGATAAGAAATAAGACGCCACAAACTTTTCCGGCCAAGGCAGTGTAGATAAGGCGTGATTGTATTCTAATAGTATAATGATTATCATACCCAGCAGCAAAAGGAAAACCGTTCCAAACAATACCAGGCGGGTATGCAGGGACAGTCGTCTCGACTTACGGTAGTGGAGTAATTCATAAACAACCAGGAATCCCAAGCTGCCGGTTATAAATAGTATGGACAATGTCAGGTTTACTACCATATCACCGGTAAAAGCCTGCAGGCTGCTGAAGTTGCCGAATAAGTCAAATCCCGCATTGTTAAAGGCAGATATGGAGTGGAAAACGGCATACCAGAGAGCTTGTCCCGTCCCCATGTTAGGAAGCCAATGGAGAAATAGTATTAAAGCACCGGCAGCTTCAAGAATCAAGGAAAAGGCCAATAAATAGCGTATTATATCAGCCAGATCCGCCATGGAACTTCGATTAAGAGCAAACTGCAAAACCACTTTTTGCCTTAAGTTTAAGCGGCGTCCGAATATAATAAAGAAATACGTGACAAAAGTCATCAATCCCAAGCCGCCTACTTGGATTAAAAGCAAAATGATTATTTGTCCCCAGATACTCCAATTAGCAGCAGTATCAACTACCACCAATCCCGTAACACACATGGCGGAAGTAGCCGTGAAGAGGGCCGTCAAAACATCGGGATTTCCGGTCTTAACTGCAAAGGGCATACTCAGCAAAAGAGCCCCTATGACCACGGCGCATAAAAAACTTATGACCATTACCTTAGCAGGATTAACAGTATTGGTGTTCATAGCAGTCTAACCCATTCTCTGCAGCTTTTCTAAGGACCGGGTTGGGCCTAATACCACCAGGATATCATCCTGATTTATTACCTGATCCGGTGAAGGGGATACCACAATACTGTCCCCAGTTTTAATAGCCAGGATATTAAGGCCTAGCTTAGGCCGCAGGCCGCTGCTTAGCAGGCTTTGCCCTACTAAGCTCTTGGGAGTGACCAATTCCCAAATCCCATAATCGGCTGACAGATCAATCTGTTCTATAATGCTGTTGGATACCAAAGTACGCGCCAGCCTGATACCCATATCCCGTTCCGGATGCACCACGATGTCAACCCCGATTTTTTCCAATACCTTGCCATGCATGTCGCTCTGGGCTTTGGCAATAGTCTTCTTGACCCCCAGGTTTTTAAGGGTGAGAGATGTAAGTATACTGGCTTCTAGGTCTTCACCCACTGCCACAATCACCGCATCAAAACTGGTTATATCCAAAGCTTTGAGAACCTTTTCATCCATAGCATCAGCCTGCACAGCTTGGGTAGCTACATCAGCAATATCTTGTATTTTGTCTTCATCGGTATCAATGGCCAGGACTTCATGACCCATTCTCACCAGTTCCCGAACTATGCTCTCTCCAAAACGCCCTATGCCGATGACTGCATACTGCTTTCTACGCAAATAAATCCCCTGCCTTTTTTTGCCGCCAATATGTCAATAGTTTAATCTTATTATGACTACCTTCCAATAACAAGAGGTTGAGCAACTTAACAGTTTTACGATAACATCTCTGCTCTTCTTACGCTTTAGCAGCCCTTCTCACATTCTGACATAATTTGCGCCCACCTAGATATATGTCATCCCTATGTGGTTTAATAATTTTAGAGGGAATATACGGGGGTGGAGCAATGAAATCTTTACCTATACTGAAACCACGCACGATCAAAAAATATGATCAGGGCTCCTGGGATTCGTTTACAGACCAGTTGGTAGCAGAAGAGCATTTGCAGATAACTCTCAATGGGAATAAATTGGTCTCCATGGCCTGTTCTCCTGAATACACCCGTGAACTAGCTATAGGGTATCTGGTGAGTGAAGGCTTTATCGGCCGCTATGAGGATCTGGCCACAATCAGAGTTCCTCATCCCCTGCAGGTGGAGGTGGAAACCTCATCACCAGTAGAATTTTCTTCTCCCCAGCAGATTAATACCTGCATGGGCAGAGGAAGCAACAAACAGGTGCAAAAGCGAGACTATCCAGAAGATGGTATTCCCTGGCAGCCTGCTCATCTGCTGCGGTTAATAGGGGAACTGGATGCTAGTTCCCTAACCTTTAAGAAAACGGGAGGAGTACACAGTGCCGCTTTGGGTGACCGGCAGGGAACTTTGGTAAGATATGAAGACATTGGGCGGCACAATGCGGTGGATAAGGTAATTGGCCATGCCTTTTTACGGCAAATACCTCTTCACGATAAATGCCTGTTCTTAAGTGGGCGAATTGCTTCAGAGATATTATACAAGGTGGCTCGGGCTGGTTTTCCCATGATTGTATCCCGATCCGCACCTACTTTTAAGGCAGTGGAACAAGCTGAACAACTGGGCATTACCGTAGTGGGCTTTGCCCGCGGCCCGCGCTTTAATCTATACTGCCACGAGCACCGGGTGGCTAGGCAGTAGGTGGCTGAAAAATTAGACACAGATTCACGCTGATTAATCGGGAGCTTCCTTACTTTTCATTGCTGTGAAAAAGGTTTTCTCAGTGTCATCGGCCGTTCAGGCACTCCCCCCTTCGGGGACTCCTGATGTGTTCAATCCCTACGGGTTATGAACACTATTAAGGTTGCTGATGTTCGCCAACGTTCACTATTAATGTTGCGAGGAGCGAAGCGACGTGGCAATCTCTATATCGACCCTAACCAGGGCTTTGCAGGAGTGTTAGCCGGCTCGCTCCAAGACTCCTCGCCTGCAACACATCGGCTTACTTCGGTGCGAAGCGGACCGCTCGGAATTCGGCATCCATGCACTCAGTCCTCGCTGCTCGAAATCTCCTGTTTCTCGCTCCCCTTCGCAGCCCTCAGTTTCGCCGTGTGTTGCAACGGCTCGTTCGTACGTCGCTCGCCCAGCTAATACTCCTGCTTAAGCCGACCAGCAATGTTTTCCTTCGTCGTAGCCTATGATAATCTTAAACCCGCAGGGCAAAGTTAATTGCGAATAAAATAGCGATTATATACATCATCCAGTGGATGTCCTTCCACCTGCCTGAAAACAGTTTAACCACAGTATAACCTATGAACCCTAAGCCTAAGCCAGTGGCAATGCTATAGGTCAGTGGCATACCGATTATAGTCAGGAAGGCTGGGAAGGCTTCGGTGAAGTCCTGGAAATCTACCCTCACGATTTCCGAGAGCATCAAGGCTCCTACAATAATTAAGGCTGGTGCAGTAGCAAACCCTGGCACTAAACCAATCAGGGGAGCAAAGATAAGAGCCGCCAGGAACAGGATAGCCGCGACTACTGCGGTAAGGCCGGTTCTCCCACCTTCAGCTACTCCCGAGGCACTCTCAATATAGGAAGTAACCGTACTGGTACCTAAGATACCACTGGCCATAGTTCCAATGGAATCACTTATGAATGCTCTGCCCAATTCGGGCGGCTGTCCTTTATCGCCCATTAAATTGGCCTTTTTTAACAATCCCATGAGGGTTCCCATGTTATCGAAAAGCTCCACCATCGTAAAAGTGAAGATGATATTAAATACTCCGAAAGCCAAGGCTCCTTTTAAGTCCAACTTACCAAAGGTGGGAGCAATACTGGGCAGTTCAAAGCTGATTAAATCACCCAGGCCCTGAGGTACGGGTATAGCCCCTACAACCATCCCCACCACGGTGGTAGTCAAAATGCTGATAATCAGAGCACCTTTAATAGCCCGGGACATTAGAATAGCTGCTAAGACTACTCCAAATAAAGCCAACAGAGTTCCGGTCTGACTCAGATCGCCCAGAGCTACAAAAGTGTCCGGATTAGCTTGGACAATACCGGCATTCTGTAAACCAATAAAGGCGATAAAAAGGCCTATGCCCACTGGTATAGCGGCACGCAATGATGGCGGCACCGCATCAATTATGTAACTGCGCACTTTGGTAACCGTCAGGATAAAAAATAGAATACCCGAAATAAACACTGCTCCCAAGGCTACCGTCCAGTGCAGTCCAAAACCTAAGACCACGGTATAAGTAAAGAAGGCATTTAACCCCATACCTGGAGCTACTACAATAGGATAATTAGCGTAAAATCCCATTAATAGTGAAGCAAAAGCCGAGGCCAATATAGTGGCAGCTATAGCTGCTTGCAGAGGAATACCAGCATCAGCTAGGATAGAGGGGTTTACAAAGATGATATACGACATGGTTATGAAAGTTGTAAACCCGGCCAATATCTCGGTTTTAACCGTAGTCCCACGTTCGGACAACTTAAAGATTGACTCCATTAAGTTCCCTCCTAAGACATTCTTTATCTATAGTAACGACCCTTACCCTTGAGGGCAATAGTTTCGGCCAAAACCTAAACAGTTTGGAAAAGTTGTCAGCAACCTGTCCCCGTGACAATTACTGTTTACGTTATCGCTTCATGATTAAGATGCCATTTCGGTGCCATGGCTATACAATGAAACCAGACCTACTCAGGCTAATTATTTGCTTACAGCCTAAACCATTATTCTATTATGCTAAACTTTGCCTTCCCAACTTAAACAAACATAAAGCCGTATGGGCAGCGTCGGTGAGCAATTCACCAGCCCGCTGCATGGACTCCTCCAGACTGATGGGCCCGGGAGCAATGCTGAGCAAAGCATCGATACCTTCCTCATAAACGGCCTCGGCACCCGGCCCGATGGACCCTACAATAGCCACCACCGGCACTCCATATATTTTGGCCCGGCGAGCCAGACCCACCGGTACTTTGCCAAATAAACTTTGACCATTGATAGAGCCTTCTCCGGTTATGACCAGATCCAAACCGCTAGCCAGAATATCATCCATATTTAAGGCATCCATTACCAGTTCCAAACCGGGCTTTAGCTGACCACCAACAAAAGCCAGCAAGCCTGCTCCCAGCCCTCCAGCCGCACCCGCGCCAGGTATATCAGCAACATCCAGGCCTAAATCCCGGCATATCACCTCAGTCCAGTGCCGCAGAGCTCGGTCCAGAGTTTCTACCATAAGCTTATCAGCACCTTTTTGGGGTCCATAAATATAGGAAGCTCCCTGGGGTCCATATATGGGATTAGTAACATCGCTGGCTACCAATACTGTGATCTCAGCCAGGCGGGGATCCAGTTGTGACACATCAATACGGGCCAAATCCAGCAGTCCGCCCCCTCCCCTGCTGATTTCCCGGCCTGCGCTGTCTAATAACCTGGCTCCCAAAGCTTGAGCCATGCCAGCTCCCCCATCATTGGTGGCACTGCCGCCGATGCCTATAATAATAGTCCGGCAGCCTTTGTCCAGGGCGGCCTTCATAAGTTCTCCAGTGCCAAAAGTTGTAGTCTTCATGGGGTTGCGCTTGTCACGAGGGACCAGCTCCAGACCAGAAGCCTGAGCCATCTCTATTATGGCGGTATGGTCAGGTGTCCATCCAAAAACAGCTGATACCTTTTCTCCTAAAGGCCCGGTTACCTGACATGGTTCCAAAACCCCTCCCATGGCAGCGGTTAAAGATTCCGTCAGGCCTTCACCACCATCTGATAAGGGCACCTTTTTGATTACTGCCTCGGGAAAAACCTTGCTTACCCCAACCGCAATATGCTCGGCTACCTCCAAAGCTGACAAGCTCTCCTTGAATGAATCGGGAGCAATAAGTATTTGCATCAATACCTGCACCTCCCTCTGGTTAATTTGAAGATATCTACCATTTCCTCAGTTTCGTCCTCAGGTTTCCAGCCACTGGATTGATAGAGACGTTCTGTTTGCCGACGCCAGTAACGGCGATAATAGAGATTGCCCCTGGGACGTGCTGGCTGGTCTTTATTTTTATCAATAAACTCTTGTATTACCTGAGCTTCTTGCTGCCAGGCCTCACTCATAAACTTTATTTTTTCATCATCCCCCGCCCCTTGGGCATCCAGACGATGAGCGGTCTCTCTCCAGAATCCCTCCAGCTGGTTTCTCTGCGCTAAATAATCGTCTAAGTCGATTATCTGGCCATTGATAACCATCCGATGGAATCTTTCTCGCTGCCGCCAGTAATCCACCGCTTCCTCTTGCTGGTCTTCCCGGAATAGAAGAGGATTGTTTTCTACCCACCATAAGGGCTTAAACATAGCCAGACAGGGAGTTGAAGCCCCGGTTACCCAGTAAAGGCTGCTTTTTCCCGACAAACAGGCCACATAGCTGCCGGTAGTGTGGTCTCCAATTGGTCCACCTCCATGCATGCAAACACTATGCAAAGAAGCTCTCTGAAACTGGCTTCCTTCTATGCCGGGTTGGTGGGAGCGCAAGATGTCCATCATAACGCTTTCATCAATTTCTCCCCGCTTGGCTTCCAGTTCCAGTTGACTACAGTTACACCGCTCACGGGACCGGCTGAAATAAGTGAACAACTTATCTTTGTAGCAGCCAGCAAAATCGAAGTCCGCTGCTGATTTACACCATCTTTTTTCTAGGGCATGTTTTATCAAGTCGGGATGGGAAAGGTCATAATCTGAGCCAATAGTTAGGCCATTGGAAATGGCTCTGATATCGTTCACCTTTTGGGCCACCCAATACTTTCCCGCTGTTTCCAAGACCCAGGCTTCCTTTGGATCAGTGATCAGAAATGAGTTATGGTAGGTAAAGGGTTTTTCATATCCACAGTTTCCCCCCTGTCCATACCGATCCAGCAGTTCTATGATAAGTTCTAAAGCCTCTTGACTGGAACGGCACCGCTCCAAGGCCAGTCTTATTAAATCCATACCGATTAAGCCGGTGGGTTCATATTTCTCACGGGTAAAAACTGCTTCATTGCCAATATTAAGGCCAAACTCATTGCAGCCCATTTCACATCCCCATATCCAGGAAGGTTTTAAGAGCATAACTGCGTAGGTTTCTTCTACCTGTTCTATTTCAATATAGGTGCAGCGCACTTTGGTTCCAGCCGGGTACTTACGCCTGGGTACCTGTATCATTATGTGAGGTTCATTGGGCTGCCGGTCACTGTTTTTGGCAAAATAGATCCGGCCATCTCGGCTAACATCACTCATAGCAACCATGGTGTCACACATAGGAACGGCCCCCCTTCTATATAAGATTTTATCATGTGTGCTGGGTAACATACCTTATAATAAGGTATTATAATTTTACCTCATTACTGCGTTGATAATTGAATATTGTATACTTACTTCATTTAACCTGTTGTCCTTTTATGTGAAATGCTATAATTTTGCATAATTGCAGTTTTTTTATATTATTGAGGAGGCTATATCAATGAGTGAAGGTGTGTATAACCCTTATGTCAATGCCCAGGCCCAATTCGATAGAGTAGCAGATATCATTGGCCTGGACCAGCCCACTCGGGATTTACTGCGCCAGCCACTGCGCGAGTATCATTTCTTAATCCCGGTGCATATGGACGATGGAAGCACCAAAATATTCCGCGGTTTTCGTGTTCAGCACAATGACGCCCGTGGCCCAGCCAAAGGAGGCATACGTTTCCATCCCCAGGAGACTGCGGATACGGTGCGGGCTCTGGCCATGTGGATGACCTGGAAATGCGCGGTTGTAGATATTCCTCTCGGTGGAGGAAAAGGCGGTATTATCTGTGATCCCCGCACCATGTCCGAAAAAGAGCAGGAAAGGCTGTGCCGCGGCTGGGTCCGCCAGGTAGCTAAAAATGTCGGCCCAGATGCGGACGTTCCGGCTCCCGATGTTATGTCCAGCAGCAAACATATGCTGTGGATGCTGGATGAATTTGAAACTATTACCGGAGGACATTATCCCGGTTTTATTACCGGTAAGCCGGTGGGTATGGGCGGATCACTGGGGCGCACTGAAGCTACCGGTTATGGTGTAATCTATACCCTTCGTGAAGCTTTGCAGGATCGGAATGTCGATATTAAAGGCACTACCGCTAGTATTCAGGGATTCGGCAATGTAGCCCAGTATGCGGCCCAACTATTCTGCCAGTTGGGTGGGACAGTGACCGCGGTGTCCTGCTGGGACAATGTAGACCGTAAGGGATATACTTTCCAGAAGAAAGAAGGAATTAATGTCAACGAACTCCGCGGTATCACTGATACTTACGGCGGCATCAGTAAAGAAAAAGCCCGGGATCTGGGCTATAAGGTATTGGATGCCATGGCCTGGCTGGAAGAAGACGTGGATATTTTAATTCCAGCCGCCCTGGAAAACCAGATAACTCCTGATAATGTAAACAAAATAAGTCCCCAAGTGAAAATGATAGTGGAAGGAGCTAACGGCCCCACTACTCCGGAAGCCGATGAAATAATAAAACAGCGGGGCATTTACCTGATTCCCGACTTTTTGGCCAATGCCGGCGGAGTAACCTGCAGCTATTTTGAACAGGTGCAGAGCAATGCTAACTACTACTGGGAAAAAGACGAGGTATTGGAAAAGTTGGACACTAAGATGACCTCTGCCTTCCATGCCGTTAATGATTTGGCTAAGAAAAGCAGCCTGTATATGCGGGATGCGGCTTATGTAATTTCCATCAACCGGGTAGCTCAAGCCGTTAAAATGAGAGGCTGGGTCTAAACAAATCCTTAGAAGTAAATCAAGGAGCTCAACTGCCATAAGGTGTTGAGCTCCTTTTCTATGAATGAGTTTAGAGACCGCGATGAATGAAAGCATTGCTGGTCGGCTTAAGCAAGAGTATTAGCCGGGCGAGTGACGTACGACGAGCCGTTGCAACACACGGCGAAACTGAGGGCTGCGAAGCGGGGCGAGAAACAGGAGGTTTCGAGCAGCGAGGACTGAGTGCATGGATGCCGAATTCCGAGCGGTCCGCTTCGCACCGAAGTAAGCCGATGTGTTGCAGGCAAGGAGTCTTGGAGCGAGCCGGCTAACACTCCTGCAAAGCCGTGGTTAGCGTCCACATAGAGATTGCTTCGTTGCTGCTCCTCGCCTTAACAGTGAATCCCGAAGGGCAGGGGCCATCTCGCCTCACCTGATTTTATTCATAAGCATCTGCAATGCAGCCCCGGATAACCTCATCCGGAAGTGGGTAAAAGAGTCCAGCTGGGTCGAACTTAACTGCCCAGTACATGAGTTCCCGGGTTTCCTCATCAATATTCTGCGTAAACTTAGGCTTGACTCCGCATTTCTGCTGCAGCTCTTTTACCTTCTGAGCAGCAGCGGTTACCATCTCTTCTCCGGTCATACCTGCAGTATTTACCCCAAAGGCATCCGCCAACACTGTAGCATTGTTCAAATAGTGCTTGGGGTACTGCTCCATCAATATGGGAATAAGCACGGCATTAGCTTCCCCATGAGGAACACGCAGTTGTCCTCCCACCGCATGGGCTACATTATGAATAGGATAGAATAAGCCGGACATAGCAAAGGACATGATAGCCATGTTGCTGGCTACCAGCATCTTGGTGCGGGCTTCCAGGTTTTTCCCGTTCTCAACCGCAATGGGCAAGTACTGGCAGATAAGTTTAATCGCCTGAATAGATAAGGCATCAATCATACAGTTGGTGCCCGGCGAACTAATGGCTTCAACCGCATGGGACAAAGCATCAAATCCAGTGTCAGCCGTCATTTTGGGAGGAAGCCCCAAGGTAAAATCAGGATCCAAAAAAGCATAATCAGCCGGCAGATAAGGATGAAGCAGATCACCTTTTACCTTGGTATCTTCATTGTATATGACTGCTATGGGCGATGATTCCGAACCGGTTCCAGCGGTAGTAGGCACTGCTATATGCGGCACATTTAGGGGTTGCCCCAGGGGGCGCATGTAAGGACCGATATTACCGGGCATGACCTCTTTTATGTCAATTTCCCCCATGCCCAGGAGGAATTTAACTCCCTTAACTGTATCCAGAACACTTCCGCCGCCTACAGCCAGTAAACCATCTACGGCCAATTCCCTGCACCAACGGGCACAGTCATTTACAACCCGCATTACTGCATCCGGCTCAATCTTGTCATAAATACCTACAATCCTAGGCTGCCCCTGAGCAGTAAATATATCTTCCACCTGCTCCACTATGCCAGCACTGACTATACCAGCATCAGTGATAAGCCCTATACGTTTGCATCCCATGTCCATAAAACGCTGGGGTATAAAGGTCCGACATCCGGAACCTACTTCTACCACGCTGCGATAATCCCACATAAAATATTTAGGTGTAGCCATCTTTAAAACCTCCTCTCTTATGACCTGCTCAGCGATTTAACCCGATTAACAGGTTCATTAATTTGTCATCACCATCCGGGGTTAGATCCTGGCAGATGTGTTTGACCTCGCTGTAGGCCATTAGAGAGTGATAGGAACACTCACGTCCATAACCACTTTGTTTGTATCCACCAAAAGGTGCATCCGGGCGCAAAACATGCCAGGTATTGATCCAAACCGTTCCCGTTCGGAGCCGGGTAGCCAACTTTTGAGCACGGCTGGCATTAGTGCTGCATATGCCTCCGCCCAGGCCGTAAATGCTGTCATTGGCCATAGCTATGGCTTCATCCACATCGTCATAGGGAATAACACACTGTACGGGGCCAAAAATTTCTTCCCTTACCTGGGTCATCTTATTATTACAATTTATGAAAATGGTAGGTTCATGGAAAAAGCCCTTCTCGTAGATCCCTTCAGTCATCCTATTGCCGCCATAAGCCAGCTGAGCCCCTTCTTCCTTACCGATCTGCACATAGCGACAGATAGTATTCAATTGCTCCTGGCTGGCTATAGGTCCTAAATCCGTTTCCATATCCAGCTGATTGCCAATCACCATTTTTTTGATCTTGGCAATCATACGCTCCACCAATTCATCCTGCATAGAACGAGGTACAAATAATCTGGTGCCCGATTCACAAACCTGGCCGGAATGGAAGAGGAATCCCAACAGGCACATATTGGCGGCTACCTCCATATCAGCATCATCCAGCACTATAATAGGAGATTTGCCGCCGAGCTCCAGAGTCACCCGCTTTATGGTATCCGCGGCCTGATGGGCAATCTGGCGCCCCACCTCCGTGGAGCCGGTAAAAGCTATTTTGTCAACTTCAGGATGACCGGCCAGGTAATTGCCCATGGAAGAGCCCGGGCCCGTAATAACATTAAAAACTCCCGGAGGAACACCGGCCTCACTGAGAATTTTGGCCAGCTCCAAGGTGGTAACAGGTGTAATACTGGCTGGTTTCAAAACTATACTGTTTCCCATAGCCAGGGCGGGAGCAATTTTATAAATAGCCAGAATCAGCGGAAAGTTCCAAGGGGTTATGCCGGCACACACTCCTACTGGTTCTCGTTTCCAGAAAGAGTGCATGGGGGCCACCCAGGGAGGGGAAAAGAAGGTATGTTCTACTTTGGGCAGTTCTTTGGCGATCATAGCCGTTAACAAGAGAGTACCCGCCACCTCAGCCACATCCACGGTAGTAGTCCGGCGGATAGTAGCTCCCGAAGTCAGAGACTCCAGATAACCCAGTCGCTCTTTATTGGCTACTACCAGCATAGCAGCGTTCATGAGTACCTGGGCTCTTTCTTCTATGGATTTGTCAGCCCAGATTCCCGACTCAAAACTCTGGCGGGCCGAATCCAGAGCCCGGTCCACATCTTCCCTGGTACCCCGGGGCACAGTAGCTACCAGTTCCTGGGTGGCAGGATTGATCACTTCCATCCTGTCTCCTGAAAATCCTGGAGTCCATTCACCATCAATAAACATCTGGTATTCCATGATATTACTCATCATTTACTCCCCCTTAAACCTGATGCAAGTCCCTAGACATTGCTTGCACCTGCCTTTGAACATGGGAATGATCAAACTAAGATGTTAGTATGAATGATACTTCTAACATCCCCTACTCACTTTATGACATCCCTCCTTTACATAGAATAGGTCATGGTTGTGTGCTGGACAGTTGGTTTAAGCATAGGTAGAAACGAGGCAGGACACTCATCTGGGTTGCCAAGACTGGTCATCATCGTCAACCCCGGTCGACCATCCGACTAGCCTTGTTAATTGAAAGTTACCATAATCTGTAATGAAGGGTCAAGGGAATACTCTCTCCTCCTTACTCTAGGTAATATTTCAACTGGCTATTTTATTTAGTTCCTTTGTCACATGCCTTTTTGCCTATTATTCGCAGTAAAGCCAGAGTATTTTGAAAAAAGTATTATTTCGGTTCGTAATGGTTATCTCGATAAGCTATAATCTGAGTAAGGAACAAAATGCCCGGAGGTGATTTGACGGATTATTAGATCAGCAGCACACAGTGTGAACTAATGGGGAAAAGCTTGGAGGTGTTCGTTAAGGTGTCGCAAATAAGATATGAAGACAGGCCATGGCTCAAACACTATGCTTCACAGGTTCCAGCCAATCTTGATTATGAAAAAGTATGTATCCCCCACATGCTTGAGAATTCGGCCCAAAAATACCCCGACCATACCGCTCTTATTTTTCAAGGTTATTTTATCAGCTACCGGGATCTAAAAGACATGGTAGACCGTTTTGCTACCTGTCTGGCTGATTTCGGAGTACAAAAAGATGATAAGGTAGCCATCCTGCTACCCAACTGCATTCACATAGTAGTAGCTTACTTTGCTCTTTTGAAACTAGGGGCAGTGGCAGTAATGAATAATCCTTTGTACACTGACCGCGAACTTGAATACCAGTATAATGATTCCGGCTCGAAAGTCCTGATTTGTATGGATTGGCTCACGGAACGCATGGTGGCATTGCGGCCTAGAACGGGCATTAAGCAGATAGTATCGGCTTCACTGGGCGACTATTTACCGGAGGATAAAGCAGGGTCCATCCCAGCTGCCCCGTTGCCCGAGGCCGAAGATGTCTATGATTTTAAATGGTGTCTGACCAATTATCCAGCTCAACCTCCTCAGGTAGAAGTAGGTTGGCATGATGTGGCTGTTTTGCAGTACACTGGTGGTACCACCGGCCTTCCTAAGGCAGCTATATTGACCCATCGCAATTTGAGTTCCATGATCCAAATGTACAGAGCCTGGATTTATGATGCGCAGCCGGGAGAAGGAACCATGCTAGCCGCCACACCAGTTTTTCATATTTTAGGCATGCAGGTAGCTATGAACCTGCCCGTCTACATGGGCTGGCGCAATGTACTTATTCCCCGCCCCACCCCTGATGCTCTGCTGGAAGCTATTCGCCTCTACCAGCCTAACTTTGCTCCCTTGGTGCCTACCCATTATATAGGCATGCTCCAGCATCCAGATCTGGCTAAAACCGATCTTACCTGTTTTAAGGGACTGTTTTCGGGAGGAGCTTCACTGCCGGTAGAAGTCCTGCGCCGCTTTGAAGAAATATCCGGAGCCGTGATCTGTGAAGGATTCGGTATGTCAGAAACTTCTCCTCAAACCCATCTCAATCCTTACGGAGACGGCGGCCCCCGTAAACCAGGCAGTATCGGCATTGGCTGGATTGACACTGAGATTCGCATAGTAGATATTGATACCGGTGAAGATGCTCCGGTTGGCCAGCCTGGCGAAATGTGGTTCAGAGGTCCTCAGGTTACCAGTGGATACTATAACAAACCAGAGGAAACGGCCCTGGCTATTACTGCGGACGGATGGCTGAAATCCGGTGATATAGCCTATATGGATGAGGACGGCTATTTCTTTGTGGTAGACCGCAAAAAAGACATGATCATCTCCAGCGGCTATAATATCTATCCCCGGGAAGTTGAAGAAATCTTTTACCACCATCCTAAAGTTAACAAAGTTGCGGCCATTGGCATTCCCGATGAAAAACGCGGCGAAAATGTGGCCGTTTATATATCCCTTCAACCTGGAGAAACAGCTACTCCCGAGGAGTTTATGGAATTCTGCAAGCCCCAGCTGGCCAAATATAAATGGCCCACCGTTATAGAAATATGGGACGAATTACCGGAGAGCAATGTAGGTAAATTGCTCAAACGGCAACTCCGTGAAATTGTCTTGGAACAAATCGCTGCCAGCAAGGATAAGTAAGATTACATAACCGAATTCTATAAGCTATTAGATTCAAGAAAGGACTGGTTACCACCAAGGTTACCAGTCCTTCGTTTCTCCATCGGTCTTTATCAGCAAAGTAGATAAACCGCAGTTCAATTCCTCATAAGTAATATAAAAACTTGGGGAATGAGTATTCGTATATAGCCCCTGCCTGTGTGTTTCAATTCCTCATAGGTAAGATAAAACCCTACACTTAATCCTTGAAATGCGTTTTTAAGTTTTGAAACGAATAACATTTTAGTACAATCTAATAAATAGAATTTATTAACGGAATGGGGGTAAATGTTTATTACTAGAACACATCACGGAATCCTGAGTTTATTGATGCTTTTGATGGCTATCGTCATTGGTGCTTTGTCGGTTTTCAAATCATCAGTGGTGTTGACTGTAGCCTATCTTGGGGCAAGTATGATTTTATTCATGATAGTTATCTACTCTTATTGTTCCAAATGTCCCTGCAGACTTCATTCATGTGCTCATATACTTCCGGGCAAATTAACAACGTTCCTACCCAGCAGAAAAGTGGGTCAGTATACTGCGCTGGATTTCTTAGGAGTTACAATACCGTTGGTAATTATCTTTGCATTTCCGCAATTATGGCTCATAAATAATTTATTCCTCTTAATTGTTTTCTGGGCACTGGTTATTGTTGCTCTGGTTGAAATACGTTTTTCGGTCTGTAAAGGATGTGGCAATAATTACTGTCCACTAAGTAATGGTTGAAATTAAAATGTTGCGCATAAATTTCATACTGTGTTTCAATTCCTCATAGGTAAGATAAAACCGATTCGAAAATTGCAAACAATAAGCTCATCTGTTAAAGGCTTTTTAAGGCCTTATCAATCTCTTTAATAAACTTCTGCAAATCAGTTACATTATTCTTTAATATACTATAAATAATGTCCGGCTCTATCTTGGCATAATCATGAACCAATATGTTCCGAAACTGCGCCATTTTGCTTAAACTAGGCAATAGTACTGAGGAAATAACCCCATTTTCTTCCAACACAGTAAAAACATCTTTGTTACTTAAAGGCTCCCGCCAGTTTTGGTCTGATATTAAATGGTTTCCAATATCAAGGCAGCACTCAATAGCCAAGTGTAAAGTCCTTTCTACATACCTTTGAGTTTTCTTGTCTGCTAAGTATTCCTTTTGCGCCATATCCTGGATTTCTATGAGATCAGCTATGTACCCGGCCAACAGACCCAGCTTATTATCAATCATTTGACGGTTAACCATTATTTACCCTCCAGCACCTTGTTAATTATCTGCCGATTCCGTTTCTCTAAGCGAGGCAAAAAATCAAAAAACTCCCGTCGTGATTTAACATCGAAGTTCACCCGGTAAGTGTGATCCTTTTCAAAGAGCAAGTAGCCAAATCTTCTCACCTGGTGTTGTAGGAGCAACGGAGCAGCTTGCATATCTATAACGTCAACTTCTCGACCGGTTAGATCTGTTAATTCTGCCGCAATGGCTAGTCTCATATCAAAACGAACATGTTTGTCTAAGCCTTTTATAAATAAAACAGCAATATCTATATCACTGTCCGGACGGTCTTTTCCAGTAGCAACCGAACCAAATACCCAGGCAGCACTGACTTTATCATTTTGTTGTAATGATTCTGAAACCAGGCCTAACTCGATCGGCACATAATCACCCTCTTAACAATTCTTCAGATAGACAAACAATGAGCTTCCAAGACAGTGCTTACCCGCGAGTGGATGCTACTATATAAGCCTCTCCTTTTTTCATTATATCTAATATCCTTAAACGATTCTAAGGAGTACTTTCTGAGGTTTATTATCTCAATTCTTTGAGTATTTCTATGTACTAATTTACATATCCTTCCTGCATACTTCGTTGATTCCTCTGCGCTCTTCTACCACTACTGCTCCATTCTTGATTTCTTTAACAATGTGTTTGGTCAGGACCTGCAGTTGACATCCTCTGAGGTGCCACTTTTTTCAGCGACATAAGAAAAGAGTATCCACACAGTCCCAATAAAGTAGCTGCTGTGATTAGAATATTGCGGAAGGTCCAAGGGAAAAAGGGGAATATCAAGACAATAAAGGTTATGATGCCAACTCCCATTAAATATTCGGTCAAACGGTTGGTATCCAGTTGCCACTTTCCCTTGATTTTAAGTTGGGCCGACAGATGATAATATAATGAAACAATAAGCGCCAGGATAATCAAGTAAAGATAACCACCGCAGTAGGCTAATCCCGCAGCAATTAAAACAGTTAGGGCAATAGCAAGACATAGGGGCACTTTAATTCCCTCCGGTCAACTCAGGTAATTAACGGGGTTGACAACAACCCCGTCCCTGTCAACTATTCACTTCACGGAGAGCGTTAAGCTGGTAAGCATGGAACAGGTCATGACAGAATTTATCCCAGCGCTCAGCCATCTGCAGGGTTTTCTCATCCATCTGCAACAGACTGGGATGAGCCAAGAGTTCCTGGAATTCTGCCTGCAGTTCGGTAATAATCTCTGAATCATATCCGGCCAGTAAATTGGCTATCAGTTCTTTAGGTTCATACCAGCTAGATGCCTTCTGGCAGTCACGGTGAACCTGCATCAAAAGAACATTGCGCGGTCCTTCCCACAGTTCATTGACCGCTGAGTCCCGGTACAAGCGGGGCAGCGCCGAGAAATCCTCCATTACTCCATGCCCGCCAAAGATGGACATGGCAGTACGAATAACATCGGTGCAATCCCAGGAGGCGGCCATCTTTTGCAGCATTATCAGCTGGCGGACTTCAAATGCCCGTTTACGCTGTTCAAGTTCCTCACCGGCTGCTCCCTCCTGCAGCTTTAGAAACTGTTGATAAACTTTGAAGGCTCCAGCCACCGTTTGTTTGGTTAGTTTATCAATGCGCTGCAGTTGCCCGGCTACCAGGGGAAACTGCCCAATCTTTAAGCCAAAGGCTTCCCGGAACTCGGCATATTTCTTAGCCTCACGCACTGCCCGGGTCATAAAGCCTGCTGCCGATAGCCCTACTGTCAGTCGGGAATAGGTTAAGACGATTCCTACTACATTGGCTACCCCACGGTCCAAGGGGCCTAATGGGTAAGCCACCGCGCCGTCAAAGGTGATTTCGGCAGTAGTCAATTCGCTGGTGCCCATTTTCCATTTAATACGGTCAATGGTGTAACCGTTACGGATTTCCTTTTCCTTATTGCCGGGCAGCCAGGAGGGAACTACAAATAAGGCTACTTTTTCCGAGCCTGCTGGTTTGGCAGTTACCACCGCATAATCAGCATGAGTGGCTGAGCAGAAAAACTTATTACCGTAAAGACGCCACTGCCCATCCTCTTGCACTGCTTCCAGGACATTAGCAGGGACGTCTGAACCTCCCTGTATTTCCGACAGATATTGAGCTCCTATGGCAATCTCACCATCGATGCCTTCCTGACAGTGCTGTAAAATCCGCTGGGTTTCCTCGCTATCGGCAAACTTTTTCAAAATCTCTACCAGACCTTCGGTACAGGTAATAGGACAGGCTACGCAGGCCTCACCATTCTGATAGATGATATACATCTTGATTAACTTGACCCAGGGAGAAGTTTTTTCGGAAAACAGCGCTTCCGAGAATATTTCCTTCTCCATTATTTCCGTCTCCTTGGGCCTCACAATGCGGTCAATGCGATGCTTGTGCCCGTCATAATGCATTATATAAGGTCGCTTTTCCGGCCAGGCAATAGTCTCGGCCATATCTCTCCAGCGATAAGAGGCTTTCTTTGATATGGCTCGGGCTTCCTGATCAACCAACTCCCACTCATCGCCGGCAAAATGTTTGACCACCTGTTGGATAAATGGATCGTCAGCATAGTAATCAACTTTATCCCGCCACTCTAAAAACTCATCAAAATTGTACGGGTTGTCGCGGTTCGGTAAAGACATACAATCCCCCTCCCATTTTCCTGACATAGGTGGACGTTTTTGCTGTATCATACAGTGAAAACAGCCCTCGCTGTGTCATCGCGAGGAGCGAAGCGACGTGGCGATCTCTTTCCTAAGTCCCTCTGCCAGAATCTACGATTTGAGTATATAGATTGCCACGCCCCTTCCAGAGGCTCGCAATGACAGACCCAAAAACGTCCCTTTGTGTCATGGTTTTCAGTCAAAAAGCAGTTCATCCAGATCCAGCTGGTTCAGAATATCCCTCAGCTTTATAATTTCTTCCCGGTTCAAGGTAATTCCTTTGCCCATTCTTTCATGTTCAGGAGCCCAGTCGCGGATATCGATTTTGGGCGAGCGTCCATTCCAACTGATCAGATTAATTTCCTTTTGCCAGCCTTTAGATCCCTGAGATAAGACACCTAAAGGCTGGGTAATATCATACTTTATATCAGCCATATTTTTCCTCCTTATCAGGTATTATAAGGCAGTGGATCTTAATAATACTATATCCGCAATAGGAAAAAGAATCTGCTGAAACTTATCCGTAAGTTGACCACCATAATTTGGATAATAAACCTATCCCTTGTAAGCTACTGCGATTGCCGATAAGATGGATAAGGGGAATTAATGTGCAATAGTTGTTAGGAGGGAAATAAGACCATGATAATTGGCATCGATATAGATAATACCATTACGCATACCACTGAGATGATAATGCACTACGCAAAGATTTACGGTGAGGAGCAGGGATTAAACACCGTTCCTGATCTGCGTTATTACTATTTAGAAGATGCGTTAGGTTGGAAAACAGAATATGCTGATGATTTTTTCGACAAATATCTGGGACGTATCTATAACGAAATGAAACCTAAGGATCAGACGGTAGAGGTCCTCTCGGAATTAAAAAAACAGCATGAGCTAATACTGATCACCTCTCGCAACAGCCGGTTTCCGCAGGTGGAAGAAGTAACCATCAACTGGTTGAAGCGTAACAAGATTGCCTATGACCGGTTGATCTTAAATGCTACCAGCAATATGCATTTTTTCAGCAAGCTGGCGGTTTGCCAAGAGCTGCAGGTAGACATCATGATTGAAGACCATTATGAATTAGTCAGTGAAATCAGCTCTATTCTGCCCGTGATAATGTTTGAATATCCCTATAACAGACATCTGCTCCAATCTGCCAACATTATCCCAGTCAGACACTGGTACGAAGTTAAACAGTGGATAGACAGCTTTCAAACTAAAAAAATGTCAGTTTGACGGAGCTTGGCAGGTGTGACACCTGCCCTCAGTGTGACAGGGGGACGGCAGACTGTGTGCAGTGTGACACGGGGACGGCAGACTGTGTGAAAAGTCTAGCACAGGAAAAGGATTCAAACAGCCAAAAATCGAATAAATAGGGTGATAGCGAGGTGGATATAATGGCGTATATAACAG
>Ga0208823_1000538_pt1 | contig 32385 bp, 27 predicted proteins | sample AD_UKC075_MetaG_FD_184440 | JGI IMG/M metagenome (GOLD analysis project Ga0208823, IMG submission 184440) | Active sludge microbial communities of municipal wastewater-treating anaerobic digesters from USA - AD_UKC075_MetaG (SPAdes) (version 2) | ecosystem: Engineered > Bioreactor > Anaerobic >... | reverse complement strand
GCGGGGCGTCCGTGCGTGCCGACCGCGAGGCCCAGGATGTAGGCCGCCACCGGAGCCATCGGCCGCTGGAACTCGTGCGCAACCACGCGGGTCAGCGAGTGGATCAGCCCCACGTCCACCCCCGCGCCATCAACGCCCAGGGCGTCGGCGACCCGGTCGATCCACGGACGCCAGAGAGCGTCGTCCAGGTCGTGTGAGGCGCGCTCGTCGGTTGAAGGAGTCACATCAGCCTCGCTTCGAGGTAGGGGAGTCCCACGTCTTCTGGGGGACGCCGAGGCCCGATCCCGGACGCCCGCCGGGTCCGTCCCCGGCGGAGCGGTACACGATGTACGGCCTGGTCAGGTATCCGATCGGCGCGCTGAACACGTGGACCAAACGCGTGAACGGCCACACCAGGATGAGCAAGAAAGCCAAGAATGCGTGCACCTGGAACTGCAGGGGGGCGTCCACCATGAGGCTCGCGTCCGGACGCAGCGTGAAGACGCTGCGGAACCACCGCGAGACGCCGAGGCGGTAGTTGTAGGCGTCGTGGGAGACGTCCAGCGCGGTCGAGAGCGTGTTCCACATCCCGAAGGCGATCACCAGGCCGAGCAGAAGGTACATCAGCTTGTCATTCCAGGTCGTGGCCTGGAAGACGGTCGACGTCGTGCGCCGGCGGAACACCAAGATGGCGAAGCCGACCACGATCATCGCCCCCGATACCAGCCCACCGACGACGGCGAACAGGTGGTAGAGGTGCTGCTCGATGCCGAGACCGTCGGTCCAGGTCTTGGGGATCACCAGGCCCATCAGGTGCCCCAGCAGCGCGATGAGGAGGCCGAAGTGGAACAGCGGGGAGCCGACCCGCAGCAGCTTGGACTCGTACAGCTGAGAGCTGCGGGTGGTCCAGCCGAACTGGTCGTAGCGGTAGCGCCAGATCAGCCCACCAACGAACGTGGCCAGCGCGAGATAGGGGAAGACCACCCAGAGGAAGGTGCTCATGCGTAGCTCCTCACGGTTGCTGAGGCCCAACCTGAGCCTGTCGATGGGCTCGTCGACCCGTCGAGTTCGGCATCGGCGGCGGGATGGGGATTGAGGCGGGGATCGAGGGCGTAGGCGTCCATGCCGACCTCCTCGCCGGGGGGTCCCTCAGCGAGCAGTTGGGCCACCGCGGCCTCCCCGTCGCCGTCGAGGGGCGGCAGGGTGGCGATGAGGGCGAGGACCCCGTCCAGCCAGGCCGAGCCCTTGTCGGTCAGGGCCAGACGCAGCAGTTCGATGCCGGCGCGGTGCTCGGTGAGCAGCTTCCAGGCGATGTCGGTCGCCCCGGACGCCCCCGCCTCGCACACGACGCACAGGTGGTCGGGCAGCTCGTCGTCGCCGATCTCGAGCCCTGCGGCGCGGTAGGCCTGCTTGAACCGCACCAGCGCCACGCCCCGCTTGCGGGTGTCGCCGAAGGCGTAGTAGGTCAGGTGTAGGGCGCACTTGCGGGTGTGGTCGAAGGTGGCCACGTACTGCGCCTGCAGCGTCGCCAGGTCGGACGCCGCCACGTGCGTCGCGAGCCGCACCAGCGGCGTCCGGATGGGCTCTGGCAGGCGAGCGGACGCCGCGATGATCACCGGCGCCGCGGCGACGGTCGCTTCGATCGGGTAGTCCAGCAGCACCGAGACCGACTGCCAGGCCGTCGCCAGGTCGGACGCCGACAGCGCCGGCTTCGACTTCTTCCGCAGGCCGAGGACGCCGCCGACGAACGAGCCGAAGCCGGATTTGCCGGCGACGTCGCCGGACCGCGCTTGCGAACCAGCCAGAAGGGCGGTTTCTGCTCGGTCGGGAGACGCCACCGTCAGATCACGCTTGGCCCGGCTCATCGCTCGCCCTGATCCGGACGCGGGTCGACGACGCCGGGGACGCCGGGCTCCTCCTCGCCGGCATGGACCAGGCTCGGGCCCGTCACCGGTCGCTCGGACTCGGCACCAGGAATGCCGCTCCGGTCGGCCACATCGTCCGGGGTGGCCTTGCCGGGCATGCCCTTGCCGTCCCAGGTGAGGTAGGACACCGATCCCGGCACCTGGCTCATCTCGTCGGCCTGCATGCGGGCCTTGGTCTCGCGCAAGGTCTGGATCGCGACCGGCACCGGCCCACCAGAGCCCGAGCCGAACGCCCCACCCGAGCCGCCGCCGCCCACCGGGCAGTCGGTGGCCAGCTCTTCGAGGGCGTGCGCCTGCTCGCGGTGTGCGGTCGGGATCACGTACCGCTCGTCGTACTTGGCGATCGCGAGCAGCCGGAACATCTCCTTGACCTCGGCGCCCGTCATACCAACCGCGGCAGCGATGGACTCCTGCTCGGGGCGTCCAAGGTTGACGTCGCGCATGAACGACCGCATGGCGGCCAGCTTGTCGAGGACGCGCCGCACGGGCGCCACATCGCCGGCCGTGAACAGGTTGGCCAGGTACTCGATCGGGATGCGCAGCGCGTCGATCGCGCCGAACAGGTTGTTGGCGTCCTCGCCGTCGTGGCCGGAGTTGCGCAGGGCGTCCGAGATGGGCGACAGCGGCGGGATGTACCAGACCATGGGCATCGTCCGGTACTCCGGATGCAGCGGCAGCGCCACCTTGTAGTCGACGATCAGCCGCAGCACCGGCGACTTCTTGGCCGCCTCGATCCAGTCGACCGGGATGCCCTGGCGTTCGGCCTCGGCGGCGATCGCCGGATCACGCGGGTCGAGGAAGACGCCGCGCTGCGCCTCGTACAGATCCTGATCGTTCTTCGCGGACGCCGCCGCCAGCACCCCGTCCGCGTCGTAGAGCATCAGTCCGATGTAGCGGAGGCGTCCGACGCAGGTCTCGGAGCACACGGTCGGGATGCCGACCTCGATCCGCGGGTAGCAGAACGTGCACTTCTCGGCCTTGCCGGTCGAGTGGTTGAAGTAGATCTTCTTGTAGGGGCAGCCCGAGATGCACATGCGCCAGCCGCGGCACTTGTTCTGGTCGACCAGGACGATGCCGTCCTCGGTGCGCTTGTAGATCGCGCCCGACGGGCAGGACGCCGCACAGCTCGGGTTGAGGCAGTGCTCGCAGATGCGCGGCAGGTAGAACATGAACGTCTGCTCGAACTCGAACTTCACCTTGTCGGCGATGCCCTTGAGCATCGGGTCGTCGGCGCCGGTGGCGTAGGTGCCGCCGAGGTCGTCGTCCCAGTTGGCGCCCCACTTCACCTGCATCGGCTTGCCCGACAACATCGAGTGCGGACGCGCCACCGGGAAGTTCTTCTGCGCCGGGGCGTTGAGCAGGGTCTCGTAGTCGTAGGTCCAGGGCTCGTAGTAGTCGTCGACGCCCGGCATCTTGGGGTTGGCGAAGATCATCGAGAGGCGGTGCAGGCGGCCGCCGCCCTTCAGGGCGAGTCGTCCGTTGCGCTTGAGCGTCCAGCCACCCTTCCACTTCTCCTGGTCCTCGTAGCGGCGCGGGTAGCCGAGCCCCGGGCGCGTCTCGACGTTGTTGAACCACACGTACTCGGTGCCCGTGCGGTTGGTCCAAGCCTGCTTGCAGGTCACCGAGCAGGTGTGACAGCCGATGCACTTGTCGAGGTTCATCACCATCGACATCTGAGCCATGATGCGCATGTCGAAAGTCCCCTTCTCAGTACTCGACCGACTGCGAGCGTTTGCGGATCATCGTGACTTCGTCTCGGTTGTTGCCCGTGGGTCCGAGGTAGTTGAAGGCGAACGCCAGCTGCGCGTAGCCGCCGATGATGTGAGAGGGCTTGATCATGATCCGCGTCAGCGAGTTGTGGATGCCGCCGCGGCGTCCGTTCTTCTCGGTCAGGGGCACGTCGATGAGCCGATCTTGGGAGTGGTACATGTAAATCGTCCCCTTCGGCATGCGGTGCGAGACGATCGCCCGGGCGTTCACGACGCCATTGCGGTTCACGAGCTCGACCCAGTCGTTATCGGCGATACCGACCTTCTCGGCGTCCTCGACCGACATCCAGATCTGCTGCCCGCCGCGCGACAGTTGCTGCATGAACCAGTTGTCCTGGTATTGGCTGTGGATCGCCCACTTGAAATGCGGGGTCAGGTAGCGCACCGAGACGCCCAGCGCGTTCGTCTCGCCCAGCGGCGTCTCGCCGAACAGGTGCGTCATGTTGAGCGGACCGCGATAGGTCGGCAGGCATTCGCCGAGCGCCTGCATCCAGTCGTGGTCGAGGTAGAAGTGCTGGCGTCCGGTCAGGGTGTGCCAGGGCTTCAGCCGCTCGACGTTGATGGTGAACGGCGAGTAGCGGCGACCACCGGTCTCGGAGCCCGACCACTCGGGCGACGTGATGACAGGCGTCGGCTGCCCCACGATCTCGGCGAAGGTGATGATCTTGCCCTCGTGCTCAGCGGCCAGGTCGTGCAGTTGGATGCCCGTCCGCTTCTCCAGGGTCTTGAAGCCCTGCGTCGCGAGGTGCCCGTTGGTCGTGCCGGCCAGGGCCATGATCGTTTCGGCCACCTGGATTCCGTTGTCCAGCTTCGGACGCCCGTCGCTCGGCCCGACCCCCGTCCGGACGCCGTTGCGGCCCTTCAGGTAGGTGATGGCCGAGTTCACGTCGACCGTCACGGCCTTGGTGGTGGTGCCGAGCTTGTCGAGGACCGGTCCGATCGAGCCGTACTTCTCGCCGATCTTGGTGTAGTCGCGCTCGACGGCGATGATCTTCGGCATCGTCACGCCCGGGATCGGGTCGACCTCGCCGGTCTTCCAGTCGCGGACCTGCCCGTGCGGGGTCGCCATGGCGTCCGGGCTGTCGTGCATCAGCGGCACCGCGACCGCGTCCGTGCGGGTGCCCAGATGCGTGACGGCGAACTCGCTGAGCTTGTTGGCGAGCAGCCCGAAGATGTCCCAGTCCGTCTTGGCCTGCCACGGCGGGTTGATCGCCGGCGTGAACGGGTGGATGAACGGGTGCATGTCCGTGGTGTTGATGTCGTGCTTCTCGTACCAGGTCGCGGCCGGGAGGATCACGTCGGACATCAGGGTTGACGAGGTCATCCGGAAGTCGAGGGTGAGCAGCATGTCGAGCTTGCCCTCGGGTGCCTGGGGACGCCAGTTGATGTCCTTCGGCCGTTGGCCTTCGGGCGCCTCGGACGCCGTCACCGCGTGATCGGTGCCCAGCAGGTGCTTGAGGAAGTACTCGTCACCCTTGGCCGAGTTGCCGAACAGGTTGGCGCGCCACAGCGTCAGCGCGCGTGGCCAGTTCTCTTCGGCGTCCGGATCCTCGACGGCGAACTTCAGGCTGCCGTCTTTGAGGGACGCCGCGACGTACGGCGCGACCTCCTGGCCGGCCGCCTGGGCGTCATCGGCCAGCTGCAGCGGGTTGCGGTCGAACGTCGGGTAGGTGGGCATCCAGCCCGAGCGGGCCGACTGCGCGAACAGGTCCGCGGTCGTCCGACCCTCGAAGGCGCCGTTGCCGACCTCGCCCGCGGCCAGAACGTCGGCGTTGAACGTGTCGTAGCGCCACTGGTCGGTGTTGATGTACCAGTAGCCCGTCTGGATCATCTGCCGCGGCGGACGGCTCCAGTCGAGCCCGAACGCCATCTGCGCCCAGCCCGTGATCGGACGCGCCTTCTCCTGGCCCACGTAGTGCGCCCAGCCGCCACCATTGCGACCCTGACAACCGGTGATGGTCGTCAGCATGAGCATCGTCCGGTAGATCAGGTCGGAGTGGTACCAGTGGTTGGTGCCCGCGCCCATGACGATCATCGAGCGGCCCTGGGTGTCCTCGGCGTTCTGGGCGAACTCCCGCGCGATGCGCGCCACCAAGGCGGCCTCGACGCCGGTGATCGTCTCCTGCCACGCGGGGGTATAGAGGCCCTCGACGTCGTCGTAGTCGGCCGGCCAGTCGCCCGGCAGGCCGGGGCGTCCGACGCCGTACTGCGCCAACATCAGGTCGAACACCGTCGTCACCAGCCGGTCGCCGACGCGCCGAACCGGGACGCCGCGGGTCACCGGCGCCGCGGTGCCGTCCGGGGTGTCGAAGGACGGCAGGGTCAGCCGGACGGTTTCGACCGGCTCAGCCGCCGTGGTGGGGGCTTCGACCGGCTCAGCCACCGTGGTCGCTGAGCGTGTCGCAGGCACGTTCCCTGTGCTTGTCGAAGGGCCGGCGAGGGTCAGCAGCGGCGCGAGGTCGCCGAGGTCCAGGTTCCATTTGCCCATGCCGGACTCGCCGAAGCGGTGACCGAGCGTCCCGTTGGGAACAGCCGGGGCGTCCGTGGCGCCGTCCCACAGCGCGGGCTTGAACATGGCGTTCTCGGAGTCCTGCGCGGCGTTGGGGAAGTCGCCCGCGACCAGGAACTTGCCCGGCTTGTACGAGCCGTCGGCCTGGGCGTCCAAGGTGACGAGGAACGGCAGGTCCGTGTACTGCTTGACGTAGCCGTCGAAGTACGGCGTCGTCTTGTCGACGAAGAACTCCTTGAGGACGACGTGGCCCATCGCCATGCCTAGCGCGCCGTCGGTGCCGGGTGCGACCGGCAGCCACTCGTCGGCGAATTTGACGTTCTCGGCGTAGTCGGGGCTCATCGCGACGACCTTCTGGCCGCGGTAGCGGGCCTCGGTCATCCAGTGCGCGTCCGGCGTGCGGGTCATCGGGATGTTGGAGCCCCACATGATGAGGTAGCCGGCGTCCCACCAGTCGCCCGACTCGGGCACGTCGGTCTGGTCGCCGAACACCTGCGGCGACGCGACCGGCAGGTCGGCGTACCAGTCGTAGAAGCTCAGCATCGAGCCGCCGATGAGGCTGGTGTAGCGCGCGCCGGACGCGTGGCTCACCATCGACATGGCCGGGATCGGCGAGAAGCCCGCGATGCGGTCGGGGCCCCACCGCTTGATCGTGTAGGTGTGGGACGCCGCGACCATCTCGACCGCCTCGTCCCAGGACGCGCGCACGAGGCCACCCTTGCCGCGCGCGGATTTGTAGAGCTTGGCCTTCGCCGGGTCCTGAACGATGGACGCCCACGCCAGCACCGGATCTCCGTGCTCGGCCTTCGCCGCCCGGTAGAGGTCGAGCAGGACGCCGCGGATGTAGGGGTAGCGGATGCGCGTCGGCGAGTAGGTGTACCACGAGAACGCGGCGCCGCGCGGGCAGCCGCGGGGCTCGTAGTCGGGCTTGTCCGGGCCGGGGGAGGGGTAGTCGGTCTGCTGGGCCTCCCACGTGATGATGCCGTCCTTGACGTACACCTTCCAGCTGCAGGAGCCGGTGCAGTTCACGCCGTGGGTCGAGCGAACGACCTTGTCGTAGGCCCACCGGTCGCGGTAGAACCAGTCCGCTCGGCCGCCTTCGGCGTACAGGGCGCGCTTGTCGCCGCTGACCTCGGCTTTGGTGAAGAACCGCCGGGTGCCGACGAGAGCGTCCGCGAGAGGGCCGTCGATGCCGGCCGGACGCCGCTGGGTATCGGTCACTGTTCCTCCTGGTGGCGGAAGTTTCGGGCGGTGGAGACGCGGGCGATGCACAGGTCTGGCTCGATGAAGGGGACCAGGCCGATGGCGGCCCGGTCTTCGCCGAGGGTCGCCATCGTTGCCTGGATGAGGCCGCGATGGACGCCGCAGGCGACGCCCGGGTTCACCTGGGCCAGCTCGCGGATCGGGCAGTCGTTGAGACCGAGCTCGACCGTCTGGCCGTCGTCGGTCGTCGAGAGCTTGGTGGTGTAGCCCCAGGTCTGGAGCACATCGACGAGGGCGCCGGCCTTCGCGAGGAAGTGCCCGGGGGTCTTGGCCGGGGACAGGCCCAGCCCCGCGGGGACGAACTTGTCGCGGTTGCGCTCGACCCACTGGGCGGCGGCCTCTTCCGCGGTCTGGGGGACGCCCTCGGACTGGGCGTCCAGGAAGGAGTCGGCCAGCAGCCCCGCGAGCAGGCGGTAGGTGCCCGGCTCGCTGGTGGTGATGCTGCCCGGGTTGGCGACGTAGTGGCGGCGGGGGCGTCCGACACCGACATTGACGTCACGCGCCAGCAGCAAGCCGCCGCCGAGCAACTGGTCGACGTGGAAGCGGACGGTCGTCGCGTGCAGTCCGATGCGGTCGCCCAGTTCGGACGCCGTAAGGCCCTCCGCCCTCGTGCGCGGCTCGTCGGCGGTGCTGGCGACGGGCAGGTTGCCCAGGATCTGCATGATTTCGCGGCGGACGGGGGACGTCAGCAGCGCCATCGGCGAGGCCTCGGTGGTCAACGGTGACTCCTTTATCGAACATAAAAACAAGTTCGCGTCGTCCAGCATAGGAGTTGTGGCCGGTCAATGTCACGAATTGTGTCCAGCGTCGGCTCGTCGAGGCGGGGTGGCGGCGGCATGGTCCCTGAGGCTGGCCCTGACCCGCCTTGACCAGGCGCTGCCTGATCGCGGGCTATGAGGCGGGCTATGAGGCGGACTTATTATGGGATAGGGGCGGCTGGTGGGGGTGAGCGACGCGGGCCGGGGCGTGGTCGGGGTCCACCGGGTCGCTCGAATGCCTACGTGACCAACGAGCCCTCTGGTGCGCCCTGTGGTGAATTTCTCGCGGAGGTCCGGGATGGGGTGTAGTGTTCTGGGCGGCCAGTTTAGACGATTGTTTTCATTCTAATTTGAGGGGAGCCAATGGAGGCCCATCCCGCCCAGCACGAACTGCGTGGCTCCGGCCGCGTCCTGACGCTTTCGACGATCGCCTTCACCCTGATGTTCGCGGTGTGGCTGATGTTCGGCATCCTCGGCGTCCCCATCCAGAAGGAGTTCAAGCTCAGCAACCCTGAGCTGTTCTGGATCACCTCGCTGGCCGTGCTGAACGGATCGATGTGGCGCCTGCCCGCCGGCATGCTGGCCGACAAGATCGGCGGCAAGAAGGTGATGGTCTTCCTGCTGTTCTCGGGAGCGGTGGCGTCCGTCGCGGTCTCCTTCGCCAGCAGCTACCCGATGCTGCTCGTGCTGGCCTTCCTGGTGGGCTTCGTCGGCAACTCCTTCAGCGTCGGCATCGCCTGGAACTCGGCGTGGTACAGCCAGCGGCGCAAGGGCTTCGCCCTCGGCGTCTTCGGCGCCGGCAACGTGGGGGCGTCCGCCACGAAGTTCATCGGTCCGGCGATCATCGCCGGGACCGCGGGGGCGACCTACTTCGGGATCATCCCCGGCGGCTGGCGCGTCATTCCGATCATCTACGCGGTGCTGCTCGTCGCGACGGCCGTCGCGATCCTGCTGGTGGCGCCCAAGGTCGATCACGTCCCTGCCTCGGGCAAGCCCATTCGCGAGATGCTCGAGCCCCTCAAGGACATTCGAGTCTGGCGGTTCAGCCTGTACTACGTCGTCGTCTTCGGGGCGTACGTGGCGCTGTCGGCCTATCTGCCGAGCTATTACGTCAAGAGCTTCGGCGTCGACCTGCAGACGGCAGCGCTGCTGACCGCAACGTTCATCTTCCCGGCCTCGCTGCTGCGTCCGCTCGGCGGCTGGGTGAGCGACCGGTGGGGGGCTCGTCGGGCCATGTACTTCACGTTCTTCGTCATGCTCGTCGCCTGCGGCGTCCTGATGATGCCGAACGGCCACATCGTCCTGCATAACCCGAACGGCTCGCAGACGGCGCTGCTGCACTACAACATCAGCTTGTGGCTGTTCGTGCTGCTGGTCTTCATCGTCGGCTGTGCCATGGGCATCGGCAAGGCCGCCGTCTTCAAGCACATCCCGACGTACTTCCCCGACAACGTCGGGTCCGTCGGCGGCCTCGTCGGGATGCTCGGCGGGCTGGGCGGATTCTTCCTGCCGCTGATGTTCTCCTACACCCAGGAGTGGACGGGCATGTGGTCGTCCGCGTTCGGCATTCTCGCCATCTTCGTCGCCCTCTCACTCGCGTGGATGCACTGGACGATCCACCGCATGCACCAAAGCTCTTCGGCGCATCTCAACGACCTACTGGAGAGGCCGCACACCGGCGTGCCCTCGTCCCCCATCACCGCACCGACCCCTGAGGAGGTCCGCGCATGACCGCAACGACAGAGCCCGCCCGCAAGGGCAACGAGTGGCTGCAAGCGTGGGACCCCGAGGACGAGAAGACCTGGGACTCCAAGCTCGCCTGGCAGACCCTCTGGATCACGACGTTCACGCTCACGATGTGCTTCGTCGCCTGGTTCCTGCCGAGCGCGATCGTCCCGAAGCTCAATGCGATCGGCTACTCGTTCACCAAGGACCAGCTCTACTGGCTCGCCGCCATCCCCGGCCTGTCCGGCGGCCTGATGCGCCTCGTGTGGATGGTGCTGCCGCCCATCGTGGGCACCCGCAAGATGGTGGCCGCGACGACGCTGCTGCTGTTCTTCCCCGTGCTGGGGTGGGGCGTCCGGTCGATGTCGCCCACCGCGCCGTATTGGGAGCTGCTCGTCCTGGCCTTCTTGGCCGGCATCGGCGGCGGCGCCTTCTCGGGCTTCATGCCGTCCACCTCCTACTTCTTCCCCCGCAAGAAGCAGGGCGTTGCCCTCGGCCTGCAGGCCGGTATCGGTAACTTCGGCGTCTCGCTCGTCCAGCTGCTCACGCCATGGATCATCGGCCTGGGCATGCTGTGGTGGCTCGGCCAGAGCCAGAAGATGAAGGTGCCGGGCAAGCCGGACCGGGAGGTTTGGTACCAGGCGGCGTCCTTCGTCTGGCTGCCATTCATCCTGATCGGCGCCTGGATCGCCTGGCAGTACCTGAAGTCGGTGCCGATCAAGGCCAACATTCGCCAGCAGTTCGACATCTTCAACAACCCGGATACCTGGTTCATGACGCTGCTCTACATCATGACCTTCGGCACCTTCTCGGGCCTGTCGGCCCAGTTCGGCCTGCTCATGGGCAACCTCTACGGCGCCGGGAATCCCGCCATCGTCCAGGGTGCTGGCGCGACCGCCAAGATCCTGGTCCAGGGCTACGCCGTGCCGGACCCGGCCGCGTTCGTCTTCCTCGGACCGCTCGTCGGCGCGGGAGCGCGGGTGCTGTTCTCGCCGCTCACCGACCGGATGGGCGGCGCCATCTGGACGTTCATCTCGGGCCTCGGCCTCATCGGCTCGATCATTTACACCATCGGCGGTCTGGTGCCGAACACGTCCTCGGCGGCGACGCTGCAAGCCGGGTTCAACCAGTTCCTCTGGGGCATGCTGGCGATCTTCCTGTTCGCCGGCATCGGTAATGCGTCCACGTTCAAGCAGATGCCAATGATCTTCGAGCGGCGCCAGGCCGGCGGCGTCATCGGCTGGACGGGCGCCATCGCGGCCTTCGGGCCGTTCCTGTTCGGCCTGGGCCTGACACTGATGCCCGCGACGACGTTCTACTGGATCGGCGTCGTGTGGGCCGCCCTGTGCGTCGTGCTCACCTGGTGGCGGTACGCGCGGCCCGGGGCGCCTAAGCCCAGCTGACCGGGGTAGATCAGGCGGGAGTGGCGGGCTGCGCGATGCGCGTCCGCCACTCTTGCGTTGCGGGGTCGCGCTCGGTGGTGATCTCCAGGTGCGCGGCGCCGAGGCTCGTCAGGGCGGACCGCAGCAGGCTCTCGTGCAGCGACAACGCGACCTCCGGATTGCGGTCCGCCAGGTAGCGCAGTGGGCAGCCCGGGAAGCCGATGTCGACGAAGCGTTGGTCCGGGGAGGGATCGACGGTGAGCGAGTAGGACCAGCGCTCCAGCAGGTCGACGAGGACGGCGATCTTGTCGATGAGAGCTTCCGTCGACAGCGCCCGCTCGTAACTGGGGGTCGAGCCGAAGCTGGCGACGAACTGCTTGACCCACCGCTCGGCTGCCTGCGCCGGCGTGACCATCTCGCCCGTCCGGAGCTGGTGAGCGAAGGCGTCGCTCAGCACCTCGGAGATGAGCTTGGCCGCGTCGTAGTTGCCGTGTGTCTCCAACTGCGACGGGTCGACGCTGTAGTGCCGACGCGGACGCCCGACGCCCAGGCGGACGTCGTGGAAACGGAGCAGGTGCGCGCCGACCAGTTGGTCGACGTGGAAGCGGACCGTCGTGACGTGCAGGCCCAGCCGCTGCCCGAGTTCGGACGCCGTCATGCCGTCGCGTCGCGCGTGCGGTTCGGTCTCCGTCGGCAGGGGCGGCAAATTCGACAGAATCGACATGATGCTCTGCCGTGCTGGAGAGTCCAACAGGGCAGCTTGGTCCAGCTCCCGCCTCATCAATGACCCTTCTCAGCATGGGGACACGTGCGCTGTGATCAGCAGCAGATCAGCATAGGGGACGCGGCATGCTGTCGCGTCAATGACGCGGATACAGGAATACCTGCGTGGCCTTGACCTGAGCGTGAAGCTGATCGCCCGGCGCCAAGGATAACGCCGCCGCACCGGGGGCGCTGAGGTCCGCGGAGAGGCGCTGGCCGTTGGCGACGGTCAGGTTGACGCGGACGGTGGCCCCGCGTGGGTCCACGTCGACGACCCGGACGTCCCACGTGTTGCGGGGGCTGCCGGCGGGCGGCGTCCGGAACAGGGCGACCGCCGAGGGCGCGAAGGTCGCCATGACGTGCTGCCCGCCGACGGCGTCCTCGGGGCCCTCCCAGAGGCCCAGCACGCGGTCGGCTCCGACGAGGACTCCGTTGGCCGCGGGATCGTGCGGGTCGGCCGTCCCCTCCAGCAGGTTGACCCCGGACAGGTCGGCCAGGAATCCGGTCCGGGGCCGGGCCAGGACCTCGGCGATCGGGCCGGACTCGACGAGGCGTCCGGCTTCGAGACACACGAGATCGTCGGCGAGCGTCCAGATGTCGAGGGGGTCGTGGGTGACGAGGGCGACGGTGGCGCCACAGGCGGGCAGCCGCTCGGCCAGCAGCGCCCGCATCGCCCCCGCTGTGGCGACGTCGAGCGACGCGAGCGGCTCGTCCAGCAGCACGATCGCGGGATCGGTCGCCAGTGCCCTGGCCAAGGCGACGCGCTGCGCCTCCCCGCCGGACAGCGCCCGGGCGCGCCGGGACGCCAGCCGGGTCGCGCCGACGGCGTCCAGTTCGCGCAGGGCGCGCTCGCGGGCCTCGGCCTTGCCGGCGCCGCGCGACCGGACGCCGAAGGCGACGTTGTCGACGACGTCCAGGTGCGGGAAGAGCAGCGGACGCTGCGCCAGCAGCGCGATCGGCCGGCGGTGGGTCGGGACGTGAGCGGCGGCGTCCGACAAGACCCGGAGCCCGAGGCTGACGGACCCGCGGTCGGGGCGGAGCTCGCCCGAGACGAGGCCCACCAGCGTCGACTTGCCCGAGCCGTTGGGTCCGACGATCGCCGTGACCCGTCCGGCCGCCAAGGTGGCGTCGACGTCGAACTGGCGCGCGTCGATCGCGGCTGTGATCAGGACGTCGTCAGCCATCGGACACCCCGCTCGCTGCCCGGTTGACCAGTCCGGACACCGCCATCAAGGCTGCCGCCAGCCCGAGGAGGACGACCGACAGGGCGAGGGCGGCGTCCGGCTCGACCTCGCGGGCGAGGTAGATGGCCTGGGGCAGGGTCTGGGTGACGCCCTGCAGCGAGCCGGCGAAGGTCAGGGTCGCCCCGAACTCGCCGAGCGCGCGGGCTAACGCCATCGCGGCCCCGCTGACGAAGGCGGGCGCCAGGAGCGGCAGGGTGATCCGGGACAGGACGCGACTGGGCGAGGCGCCCAGCGTGGCGGCGACCTGCTCGAAGCCGGGGTCGAGCGTCCGCAGTGCTGCTTCGACAGCGATGACGAAGTAGGGCATCGCGACGAACGTCTGCCCGATCACCACCGCCAGCGTCGTGAACCCGATCTCGATGCCGAACGCCGAGAGGTGGGCGCCCAGCAGGCCGCGGCGTCCGAGGGTGACGAGCAGAGCGAGGCCCGCGACCACCGGCGGCAGCACCATGGGCAGGACGGCCAGGACGCGGGCGACCGCCGCCCAGGGACCCGTCGACCGGGCGATGGCGAGAGCGAGGGGCAGCCCCAGCACGATGGTCAGGATGAGCGAGGCCGCGCAGGTCTGGAGGCTGAGGGCGAGGGCGTCCACCGACTCGGGGGTGGCCAGCAGGGCGGGCAGCCGCAGCCACGGCACCCGGGTCAGCAGCCCGGCGATGGGCAGGGCCACGAACGCCAGCGCGAGCCCGGCCGGCACAAACAGCCAGCCGGGCAGGGGTCGCGCCTGCGGCGTCCGGGCTCTGCTCACGGCTTCCCGAAGCCGAACTCGGTCAGGATCGCCTGGCCCTTGGGTCCGGTGACGTAGTCGATGTAGGCCCGGGCGAGCGCCGCGTCCTTGGTGGACGCCGTCGCCGCGATCGGGTAGTTGTTCACGACCTTCTCCGAGCCAGGAATAGCCACGGCCGTGACTTTAGCGCCCGCGGACTTGGCGTCGGTGGCGTACACGACGCCGGCATCGGCCTCGCCCGAGGTGACCTTGCCGAGGACGTCGGTGACGGTCTGCTCCTGCGACACGGGCTTCGGCGAGACCCCGAGGTTCTTCTCGAGCGTCGCCAGGGCGTTGCCACACGGGACGCCGACCGCGCAGACGACGAGCTTCTTGCCGTCGAGGGAGGCGTCCAGGCCGGTGATCTTGGCGGGGTTACCCGGGGCCACCGCCAGCGTCAGGACGTTGGTGGCGAAGAGCGTTGGCTTGCCGGAGGTGAGCGCGGCGTCGGTGGCCTTCTTCATGTTGGACTCGTCCGCGGAAGCGAAGACGTCCGCGGGGGCGCCGCCCTTGAGCTGGTCGACGAGAGCGGACGAGCCGTTGAAGTTGTAGCTCACCTTGGCGCCGGTCTCGGCCCCGAAGGCGTCCCCGATCTTGGTGAAGGCGCCCTTGAGCGAGGCGGCGGCGAAGACCGTGACGGTCTTGCCGGACGCGACCGCCGGCGAGGAGGTGCCGGCGGGGGCCGAGCAGCCGGCGAGGACGAGGGCAGCGGCGAGCGCCGCGACGAGCTTCTTCATGGGTCTTCCTTGATCCGTGGGCTAGTTGTCGATGACGACGTTGGTCGCCTTGACGCGGGCGGTGGTCACGACGCCTGGGGCGAGGCCCAGCTCGTGGACGGCTTCGGTGCTGATCAGGGCGACGACGCGGAAGGGTCCACACTGCAGTTCGACCTGGCTCATGACGGTGTCGGAGACGACTCGGGTCACGAGTCCGCGGAACTGGTTGCGGGCGCTGGTGTGCTCGGGGCCGCCCGGGTCGCCCGCCAGGTCCTGCGCGAACTGGGCCAACTGGACGCCGTCGACGACGCGGCGTCCGGACTCGTCCGTGGACGCCTCGAGGCGTCCGGCGTCGATCCAGCGGCGCAGAGTGTCGTCGCTGACGTTGAGGAGCTGGGCGGCGTCGCTGATCCGATACTGCGGCATGGGCAGGACAATATCACCGCATCTGCGGCGAATGGTGCCGCAAAGATCTTCGCAGGCGCGGCTAGACGTTGCGGCAGTCCTGGACGCAGCCGTCCTTGTCGGCCCAGGCGGGGCCATCGGCGTGATCGCCGGGCCGGTGCAGGATCGCCGTCTCGGGGTGCACCGTGATGGTCGACGCGTCGTGGACGCCGTGCCCGTCGACGATCAGTGTGTGACCGTGGCGCACCGTGGGGGGCCAGACCAGGGTGGCCGCAGGGTTGGCGTCCAGGTTCAACCGCGCCTGCATCGAGGTGCTCGGGATCGTCACGGAGCTCTCGGTGACGACCGGATCGACGGCGTTGACCTTGACGATGCCAGCGGACGACACCGTGAGTAGGTAGGCGTGATCGAAGTCGGCCGTTGTCTCGGCCAGCCGCGCCAGATCGACCTTGATGGACATAGGTGCTTCCTCTCCCTGGTTCGGCTGAATCTAGTCGCCAACGGTGAGTACGGCGAGGGGACGCCGGCGCCCGGCTAAAGTGCTGGTCGTGCGTATGACAGTCGCCTCAGCCCTCCTGATGGTTTCGTTGACCGCGGGTTGCTCCGCCGGAACCTCGGCGCCCATCACGTCGACGACTACCACCTCCAGCACGTCTGCACCCGCGGCGCAGCAGACCCAGCTGTTCGTCGCGACCGGCGCCTGCCCGGACGCCGCTGCGATCAGCAAGCTGGCCGGAATCACGCTCGCTCAGGTGACTCCGGCCGGGGGTTCGGGCTGCAGCTACCAGGCGGAGGACTTCGGCGTCCACCTCTGGAACAGCGACGACTTCTCTAGTGACGTGCTGCCCGTGCAAAACGGCAAGCCGGGTGACCGAAGCACCCTGCCGTCGGGGGCGCTCCGATCATTCCTAGACGGCTCTTTGTACAACACCTGCTCCGTGGTAGCCCCGTCCGGTGGCACCAAGGGGGTCATCGTCGAAGCCAAAGATGCGCGCCTCAAGCCGTCCGCCGGTCGGGATCTCTGCCCCGTCGTCGAGTTCCTGTTCGATGCGGGCACCCAACGGGCCGGCGTCGCAACTGACCAGCCCAAGCCGGCGGCGACATCGACCTCGACGTCCACGTCGACGACGAGCAATCCGGTGAGTGGCGCGGGAACGCTGCGGACGCTGCCATTCAACGGCTACACGATTGAGCTGCCTGCAGGCTCGACCCAGGGTTCGGCCGTCACGGGGAAGTACGGCGACAAGCGAGTCACCTACTCAACGCCCGACGGACAGCTGACCACGGTCGCCTTCAGCGCAGACTTCCGTTGGCGGGAGTTCTCGGAGGAGATCACCGGCGCGTGCCCGCAAGCGAGCGAGGGAAAGCAGACGCCCATCGACTTCGGGGGCTCCTACAAGGGCGGCTACACCGTGTGGGATCGCAGTTCGTGCGGTGCGACGCCCTTGGTCACGTTCGTCACGTTCGGCGAGGTCGAGCAGGTGGCCATCGTCCTCCAGGGTCAATCCGCGGCCCCGGGCTGGCTGATCGACGCTGTCAAGCGCGCTCGCTGGAGCGATTAAAGGACGATCGCCCCGGGTCAGCGGCCCAGCCGGACGACCCGGTCGCAGCGGGCGACGACCTCGGGGTCGTGGGTGATGACCAGGGTGGGGCACCCGGCCGTCGAGGTCCACAGGTCATCGAGCAGTGCAGCGGCGGTCTCGGGGTCGAGGTGTTCGCTCGGCTCGTCCAAGATGATCGTCGCGTAGTCGCCGACGAAGAGTCTGGACGCCGCGAGCCGCCTCGCCTCGCCGCCGGACAGCGTCGAGCCGAGTTCGCCGACGGCCAACTCAGGATCGACCGGGAGGCCAGCCCGGGCGAGAGCGTCGACGACCTGGGCCGCCGAGGCGTCCTTGTTGCCGATCTTGACGTTCTCGGCGACGGAGGTGGTGAAGATGTGGGCGTCCTGGGCGAGGTAGCCGAGGCGTCCGCGGGTGGTGACGGTCCCAGCTAGCGGCGGGATCAAGCCCAGGATCGTGGCAGCAACGGTCGTCTTGCCGATGCCGGACGGTCCCACCAGGGCGACCCGTTCTCCCGGACCGACGCGCAGGTCGAGGTGCTCGACCAGCGGCTGGCCGCCCGGCCAGCCGACGGTCACGTCATCCAGCTGGATCAAGAGGTCGGACGCCGCGGCCGCCGTCGTCTGCGGCGTCAGGTCTCCGCGTCCGACGAGCGGCTCGTCCAGGACGGACTGGACGCGGTCGAGAGCGACGCGGGCGCGGGTGAAGGTCTGGGCGGCCTTGGCGAAGTCGCCGAAGACCTCGTGCAAGGCAAGGGGAGTGAGGGCCAGGACCGCGAGCATCGTTCGGTCGAGCGTGCCGGCCGCGACGGCTGGCCCGCCGATGGCGAGGGCAGCGACGACCGCGATCCCCGCGGCGGCCACCTGGATGGCGGTCGCGATGCCCCGCGAGAAGGCCGCGCGCTGCTCGGCGCGGCGCAGGGCGGCGTCGGCGGCGATGAGGCGATCGAGGGCGGCGGCGTCCGCGCCGTAGGCAACGAGGTCGGGTGCCGTCCGGGCGAGTTCGTGGACGACATCGGCCAGTGCGCCGCGGGCGGGGACGGCTGCGGCGTCCGTGCTGCGCGAGAGTGACTGCGCGAGCAGCGGCGCGACCACGGCGGCGAGCAGCGACGTGGCCAGCAGGACCAGGGCGCTCGGCAGGTTGAACGTCGCCAGGATCGCCGTCGTGGCGACGATCACGATGCCGCCCGCGACAAGGGGCACGAACACGCGGACGACCACGTCCAAGATCGCCTCGACGTCAGCGACGACCCGGGTGAGCAGGTCGCCGCGGCGGCGTCCGAGCAGGGTGGTCTGCGCCAGGCGTTCGTAGGTCAGCAGCCGAAGCGCCGACTGCATGCGCAGGCCGAGATCGTGGCCGACGAGGCGTTCGACGTAGCGGAAGAGTCCGCGGCTGATTCCGAAGAACCGGACGCCGACCGCGGCGACCGCCAAGGCCTGCTCGGGCGGGTGCTCGGCGGCCCGGGACAGCATCCAGGCGGCGGTGCCCATCAGCGCGACCGAGGCGCCGGACGCCAACGCGGCGAGCAGCACCGATCCGGCGACCCGCAGTCGCGGGCGGTCGATGCCGCCTAGGAGCTTCCAGATCAAGGTCATCGGACGCCCCCGGCTCCGTCGGTGGGCTCAGCAAGTGGCCCTTCGACAGGCTCAGGAAACGGCCCTTCGACAGGCTCAGGGGACGGCTCGTCGACAGGCTCAGGGGACGGCTCGTCGGCGGGCTCAGGGAACGGCTCGTCGACAGGCTCAGGGGACGGCTCGTCGGCGGGCTCAGGGAACGGCCCTTCGGTGGCCTTGGGCAACCGTCCGTTGGCTGAGCCTGGCGAAGCCCCGGCGCGATCGTCCGTGGGGCCGCCGATCTCGATGACTGCGTCCGCTTCGGCGATGACGGCGGGCCGGTGGCTCACCACGACCGCCGCGACCCCGAGTGAGCGCAGGCCGTGGAGCAGGGTGGCCTCGGCGTCGGCGTCCAGGCCGGCGGTGGGCTCGTCGAGCAGCAGCAGGTCAGCATGGCCGTGCGTGATCCGGAGGAGGGCGCGGGCCGTCGCGACCCTGCGCCGTTCGCCGGCCGAGAGACCCTGCCCGTCGTCGCCCACGGGGTGATCGAGGCTCAGTTCGGGTCCGCCGGCGGCGTCCAGGGCGGACCGCAGGTCGGCGTCCGAGGCGCCGGGAAAGCCGAGGCGAACGTTGTCGCCGACGGTGCCGGAGATCATGCCGGGGTTCTGCCCGACGTACGCGAGGCGGCGCCGCCAGGAGTCCAGCGCGATGTCGTTCAGGGGCCGACCGTCGATAAGAATGCGGCCCTGACTAGGCCGGATGAACCCGAGTAGCGAGTTCAGCACCGTCGTCTTGCCGCCCCCTGAGGGTCCGGTGAGGACCAGGAACTGACCAGGTCGGACGCTGAAGCTCACCCCCTCGACCGCCGGCGACGACGTCCCCGGGTAGGTGTGCCCCACCCGTTCGGCGGCGATCAGCCACGGACGGTCATCCCCGCTCAGGATGGTGGTGGATTCGACCCCGACATCGGGGGCAATTTCACCGCGATCTTTCGGCGCGGCCGCTACGCCAGGCTCCGCCGGGTCGATCAGCGCGAACGCGGCCTCGGCGGCCGCCATGCCGTCGGCGCTGTCGTGGTAGTGCACGCCCACCTGGCGCACGGGCAGGTACACCTCGGGTGCGAGGATCAGGACGAAGAGCGCGGCGGTGAGGTCCATCTGGTCGAAGAGCACCCGGAACCCGGTCGTCACGGCCACGATGGCCACGCTCAACGTTGCGAGCAATTCCAAGACCAGGGCCGACAGGAACGAGATCCGCAGCGTGGTCATGGTCTCGGCGCGGTGCGCGGCTTCGGTGCGCCGCAGTCCCTCGGCCTGGGCGCGGGCGCGTCCGAAGACCTGCAGGGTGGGCAGCCCTTCGACGAGGTCCGCGAAGTGGCGCGCCAGCCGGGTCTGCAGCGAGAAGCGGCGGCGGGTCCGGGCCTCGGTGGTCCAACCGACGAGCGCCATGAAGAACGGGATCAACGGCAGCGTCAACGCCACGATGACCGTGCTGAGCAGGTCGGTCGTCAGCACGGCGACGCCGACGATCACCGGCACGACCACGGCGAGCACCAGCTGCGGCAGATACTTGGAGTAGAAACCGTCGAGGGCGTCCAGGCCCTGGGTGACCAGGGTGACGAGTCCGCCGGTGGACGCCTCAGAGTCCAGTGGACGCTCCAGCCGGGCGCGCATGATGTCGACCCGCAGCTGCGACTTGACGGACGCCGCCGCGCGCTGCGCGAGCCACTGGTTCAGCCAGGCGAGCACGGCCTTTCCGGCGAACACCGCAGCCAGCGGCACGAGGAAGCGCAAGGCCGGACCGGCGTCCCCGGTCGCGAAAACCCCACCGATGGACCGCGACAGGATCCAGGCCTGGGCGATGGTCAACAGGGCGCCCACGGCGCCGACGACGACCAGCGCCACCAGGAACCAGCGGGTCGCGGACGCGCGCCGGACCAGGCGGGGATCGATCGGGCCGCGACGGCGTCCGGGCCCGGACGACCCTTGGGACGCCCGCGCCGCGGCCGGATCTGTGGACGCGCCAAAGACGGCGCCCGCATCGCGGACGCCGTCCTTGGGTGTTGTGGTGGCCGACATTACGCCGGGGTCAGCTCCTTCTCGTCAGGCATGTTGACCGTGCCCAGACGACGTGAGAAGACCTTGTAGTTCCAGGCCGTGTACCCCAGGACGATCGGCACGAAGATTACCGCGGCGATCGTCATGAGCACGAGGGTCGACTCGGACGAGGCGGCGACGGTCACGTCCAGCGCCGTCTTCACCTTGGCGGAGTTGAAGCCCATGGTCGGGAACATCCGGACGAAGATCATCACCGTGACGAACGCCGTGGCGGCGGCCGTCCCGATGAAGGCGATGCCGTCACGACCCTGCTGGCCGAACCACCACGAGGCCACGAGGCCCAGGGCGGCGAGGACGAGCAGCACCCAGCCGAACAGTCCGGCGGAGTAGGCCAGCTGGAACCACAGCAGGTAGATCGCGCCGCCGACGATGGCCACGAGGCCGGCCTTGGACGCGAACGCGCGGGCCTTGTCGTGGACCTCGCCCTTGGTCTTGAGGGCCAGGTAGTTGGCGCCGTGGAACAGGAACAGCACGACCAGCACGATGCCGCCCAGCAGGGCGAACGGGCTGAACAGCTGCCAGAAGTACGGCTTGCCGTCGAGGACGTAAAGCGAGTCGTTGCCGGGAGCGGTCACCACGGGCAGGCCGATGATGAAGTTCGCGAAGCCGACGCCGAACACGAGCGCGACGATGAACGAGCCGATGCTGGCCATCCAGTCGAACGTGTTACGCCACTTGGTCTCGGGGTTCTTGGCTCGGTACTCAAACGACACGCCACGGATGATGAGGCCGACGAGGATGAGGAACAGCGGCAGGTACAGGCCCGAGAACAGGGTGGCGTACCAGCCGGGGAAGGCGGCGAAGGTTGCGCCACCGGCGGTCAGCAGCCAGACCTGGTTGCCGTCCCAGACGGGGCCGATGGTGTTGACGATGACCCGCTTCTCCTTCTCGGTCTTGCCGAGGAAGGGGATCAGCATGGCGACGCCGTAGTCGAAGCCCTCGAGGACGAGGTACCCGATCCACAGGACGCACACCAGGATGAACCAGACGATCTGCAGAGCCGTGGGGCTCGTAGCGAGAAGATTCATGGTTGTCACTCCTTCCTAGTACGCGAACGTGAGCGGGGCGTCGGCGTCGGTGAGCACCTTGGGCTCGGTGACGGCCGGCAGGCCGAGACGGACGTACTTGTTGAACAGGCCGAGCTCGACGACAGCGAGGACGCCGTAGAGGAGCGTGTAGCCGATGCAGGTGATCAGGACCTCAGCCGCGCTGACGCCGGGGGAGACTCCGGACGCCGTCGGCAGGACGCCGTTGACCAGCCAGGGCTGCCGGCCCATCTCGGTGAAGATCCAGCCGAAGCTGATGCCGAAGAGCGGGGCGAGCGGCGCGGTCCAGAAGATCGTCTTCCACAGGCCGTTGTCCTTCGGGACGCCGCCCTTGCGGAGCGTCCACAGGGTGAAGGCGCCGATGGCCATGGCGAGGAAGCCGAGGCCCATCATGATGCGGAACGTCCAGTAGGACGTGGGGATGTTCGGGGCCCAGTCCCAGCCGGAGTTCGGATCGGCCTTGAGGGCGGCGATCTTCGCCTTCAGCGTGGCGTACGAGGTCTTCTGGAGCTCGTTCGTCGGGGTGATCAGCGTGCCGGACTCGTAGGCCTTGGTGAGGTCGTTGATGCCCTCGACCTTGCCGTCGAAGTTGCCGGTCGCCAGGAAGGACAGCATGCACGGGACCTTGATGATCGGCGTGACGGCCTGCTTGCCGTCCATCGAGCCGATGGTCAGGATCGAGAAGTCGGCGCACTTTCCGTCGCCGCCTTCGGTCGTGTACAGGCCCTCGGCAGCGGCCATCTTCATGGGCTGCACTTCGGTCATGATCTTGCCCTGGATGTCACCGGTGATGCAGACCAGCAGGCCCGCGCCCAGCAGCACCCACGCGCCGAACTTCGTGGCGAAGCGGTGCGCGCCGGCGTCCGGGTTCTTGGCAGCGTTGCCAATCTTCGCCAGGTGCCAGCCGCTGACGGCGACCATGAGGCCACCGACGGTCATCCACGCGCTGGTGATGACGTGGGCGAAGGTGACCAGTGAGACCGGGTTGAGCAACACGGCGCCGAAGTCGGTCATGTGCGCGCGGTTGAGGGCGGCGTCGTAGATCGCGCCGACCGGGTTCTGCATCCACGCGTTGGCGGCGAGGATGAAGATCGCGGACAGGTTGGTGCCGATGGCGGCCAGCCAGATCGAGGTCAGGTGGACCTTCTTGGGCAGACGATCCCAGCCGAAGATCCACATGCCGATGAAGGTGGACTCCAGGAAGAAGGCCAGCAGGGCCTCGAGCGCCAGCGGGGCACCGAAGATGTCGCCCACGAAGCGGCTGTACTCGGACCAGTTCATGCCGAACTGGAACTCCTGGACGATGCCGGTCACGACGCCCATGGCGAAGTTGATCAGGAAGAGCTTGCCGTAGAACTTGGTGAGACGGAGGTACTTGAGGTCACCCGAACGGACCCACAGCGTCTGCAAGATGGCGGTGATGATGCTCAGGGCGAGCGTCACCGGAACGAAGAAGAAGTGGTAGACCGTGGTGATCCCGAATTGCCATCTGGCAATGGTTTCAGCGTTCATGCGGCGCAATCTACTACCGCGCGTCGTAGCTCGCACACGTTTCTACTACAAACGGTCGTAGACGCCTCAAGCCGCCGGTACAGTGTTCCGCATGGCGGTCTTGGGTGACCTCGAGCAGCACGTGATGGCGGTGCTGTGGCGCGCCCAACGCCCCTTGTCGGTGCGTGAAACGCACGAGCTGCTGCACTACAACCGCGAGGTCGCGTACACGACGGTGATGACCGTCTTGGACCGTCTCGCCAAGAAGAACGTCGTCGCCCGCGAGCTCGATGGCCGCGCGTGGCTGTATCGCTCGCTCAAGTCGTGCGTGGACCTGCACGCCGACGAGATTCTTGGGCTCTTGGCGGGGTGCGGTGAGGGTCACGTCCGCTCGATCCTGGCTCAGATCGATGCTCGGATGGGCGAGGTCGTCGTTGCTGGGCAGGACTCCTGCATGACGACCGGCGACCCGGCCTGGACGCCGCCCGCCCGGTCCTGCGCCTTCCTGGCCGCCTGTCGCGCCGCCGAGCTGAACTGCGGCGACTGCCCGTCGTCTCGGGCCGCCAGCTAGCGTCCGGTCAACGTCGGGGGCTGCGGACGCCCCAGGGCACGGGTCCGTCCTCGAAGGCCACGAGCGCTTCTGGCTGCGCCATCCGGGACGCCGCATCCTCGGCCGCCGCGTGGACGCGCGCGCGGGCGGCGTCCGAAAGTGAAGAGGCCAGATCCAGGCGGATCGTGAGGCGTCCGGGCTTGGCGGTGCGCTTCCAGGACCCGACGTCTTCGAGGCTGTCCAGGACGGGTCCGCCGCCGGCCTCGGACCAGCGGTAGGGGGCTTCGCCGAGCGGATGGCTGGCGGTGCGGGGCCACGCCACGTCGCGATACGACAGGAATGCCTCATCGAACGTGCTGAGGAGAAGCGCCGGTTGGCGGGTGACGGGGAGGGCGGCGTCCGGGGCGAGGTAGAGGGCGACGCCATCGACGGTGATGGCGTCGATGGTGTCGTCGGCCGCGAGGGCGCGAAGCGTCTCGGTCTTGGTGACGTTCACCCAGCGCATGAGGTCGCCGACGCTGATCGGGCCGTGCGAGGTGACGAAGCGTCGGACCAGCTCGGCCACCAGGTCGTCGCGGTCGCGTCCGGACGGTGGGGCGTCCCACGGGGCGTAGGTGTGTTCGCCGTCGCGGAGCGGCCCGGAGGCGATGAGTCCGAGCACCTCGGCCTGCATGAGGACGTGGGTGACCCGCATGCCCAGCTCGGCGTCGCGGTCCAGGATTCCGTCGGCGACGAGGACGTCCCACAGCTGTTTGCGCGTGGCCGGTTGGTGGGCGACGGCCGTGACGACGGCGTCCAGAGCGGGGTTGAGGATCTCGGGCGGCAGGCCGAGGCGCTGCAGCCGGGAGGCGACGCCGGTGACGATGCGGCGTCCGGTCAACTCCAAAAGCCAAGCTAAGTCGTCGCGGAGGACGTAGTGCCAGGTCGGGCGCAGGACGTGGGTGCGGACGATGCGTCCGGCGTCGATCGCGGCCTCGACCTCGGTGACGTGGCAGTCAGCGCGCTGAGCGATTGCCAGGCGGGCCAGCGGCGCGTCCTGGGACTGAACGGCCAGCAGCTCGCCGACGACCTGCTCCGGCGTGGACGCCGCCGGACCCCACAGCCGCTGGTTCGCCAGGCGGGCGGCCAAGATGTCGGGCGCTCCGGCCATCATGTGACCCGCTCGGGACCGAGGGGAGCGAGGGCCATGACGAGCTGCAGTGTTGGGCCGTCCCAGCTGACGAGGGCGAACTCCTCCAAGGGAGTGAAGCCGAGGGCGAGGTAGAACGCTCGCGTCTCGGCGTACCCCTCGTCGGGAAAGCTCTCACCGACCGTCTTCACCTGCAAGAAGCGGACGCCGTCGCCTCGAAGGTCGTCGACCACGGCATGGACGAGTTGCCGCCCGATGCCCGAGCGGCGCAGGAGTGGGTCGACGGCCATGAGGTACAGCTCGGCTGATTCGGCGTAGTGGCGCTTGACGAGGGCCACCCCGAGGGTGCGGTCGTCCTGAACGGCCAGGTAGCTGGGCATCGTGTCGCCTGCCGCGACGTATCCGTCGATGGCGTCCGGGATGCCGAACCAGGAGGGGAGAGCCTCCAGGAGCCGCCGAACCCCCTGAGGATCGCTCCGCTTCTGCACCTGCACCGTCATGAGGCCATCACAGCAGATCCGGCGGCAGAGTCCGAGCCAGGACCTATGCGTTGGAGTCCGGGCACGTTTCACGTCGTTAACAGCACGTTCATACCCCCATGTGGGCATGTGAACGTGCTGTTAACGTCCCGAGTGGGCATCGGCAAGCTGGCACGCGCGCGCCCGGGACCTCTGGCACGCCTCAAGAGCTGCAACTCGGGCAGGGCTTGATCACGTCATTCCAGCCGCGAAGTTGGAGCGAATTTCCCAGCTGGCCAGCAAGCTGACAGGGCACCGTGCGGATGTCATAACTGCCGTAGCGAAAGGTTGTGAGGAGATGCGCGGCATGGGAGTTGTCGCGCCGAAAGTCCCGTAGGCGCCCATCGACGTGTCCGCGCTCTCCATCGACTTCGGCGATCACCCCGTACGGCTCGTAGAGGATGTCGAAGCGAGATCGCCCCCTCTTGACTTGCCGAAGCCCCTTGGGGAGCCCATGGGCACGCTCAACATCGCGACGGAAGATGAACTCGAGATTGCTTTCGATCCCCTGAAGGTCGGCAAGTACCTCGAGTAGTTCCGTCTTGTCCCGCTGGCGATCCCGATGTCGAAGGACGGTCTCGACGCGTTTGGGGGTCGTCCTGCCGAGCCGCACGGCGTCCGTGACGTTGCCCACGAATGCCTCGAGGGAGTGATGGCTTGCACCATCCAACAAGGCGTCTTCCAGTCTGATGAGAGGCAGGGTGCCGCGGGCATGCGCTAGCCGGCGACGTCCGTCCCGGACGACTCGGAATGGTTGGGGCAGCGAGCGCCACGGGTCTGGAGGCACCCACACGTCGACCTCGGAAGGCTCGCGACCGATCCCTTGCGCGAACAGGCAGGCCGACCCTCCGATCGCGGAAGGGTCGCCGGCCAACAGGTGGCCAATCCAGAGCCGCTGATCAAACGTGGGTACGGAAGCGCCCCGCATGTAGATGCCGTTCTGGGTGCGCGTCCAGCGTTCGTCGCGCACCAGAATGCTCAAGGCCTTGTCGCTCAACCCAGCCTCAACCGCCTGGGCCCTAGAGATAACGCCCCTCTGTTGGCTCAGGAGTCTGCGCGCGGCGTCGGAGATGATCACTCGTCGATTCACGCCCACACATTGGGCTCGAGGGCCGGGATTCTGTCACTGTCCACAGATCTTTCTTGGGCCCAAGGGCCTCACCCGCCAAACCTCGACGACGCTTAACAGCACGTTCACACACCCCTATGGGCGTGTGAACGTGCTGTTAACGCGATCCGCCGAAGGGTTGGACGCGACGACCGAGGCCGTTCATGGACGGGCTGGAGCGACGTCGGTGTGGGTGAAATCGTCACCGGTGAACAGCAGGGGCTCGCCCTGAGTCACGCTCAGGGCGTAGGCGAAGCAGTCGCCGTAGTTCAGTCGTGCCGGTGAGCCGGAGCCTCGACCGTAACGTCGATAGGCGAGCCGGGCGATCTCTGCTTGCCGCACCGTCACCGGCACGATCTCGATCTCGAGCGCGTCGATAATCTGGTTGAGGCGCTCGCCGTGCCGTGCGGATCGTGCATCGGCAACGATGCCGACCTCGACCCAGGACGCGGCGGACATCCGACACGGGCCCTCAGCAGCGCGAGCGAGCAGGGCGTCGGCGTCCGGTTCGCCCTCGACGATCGCCATCAGAGCGGACGAGTCGACGATCATCGGGGCAGCCCCTGGTCGTCGTAGAGGTCGTCGATCGACGCCACCACGCGCGCGTCGACGCCCGGGTCCGCGCGGTATTCCACGGCGAGGCGTCGGGCCACGTCTAGGCGCCTCCGCGCACGCCCGGTCGATGGGTCGGCCCCATAGTCACGCAGCAGTCGCTCCAAGGCCTCCTCGATTGCGGCCGTCTGGGATTTGCCCGTCAATTCAGCGGCCTGGCGAGCCAGTTGATGCACGTGCTCGTTCTTGATGTTCAGAGCCATGGTGTAACTCTACCTAACGCGAGTTACACCTTCTACCTCACTTGCCGACAGCCCCGCGCATCATCCCGGGGCCGCCCACCGGAGCGCCCGCCGGAGTGGCGTCGTCCTCGGTGATCGCCGCGTTGAACTGGCTCTGGTAGAGGTCGTAGTACGCCCCGCGGGCGGCCATCAGCTCGCGGTGGTTGCCCTGCTCGACGATCGCGCCGTCGGCCATGACCAGGATCACGTTGGCGTCCCGAATGGTCGACAGGCGGTGGGCGATGACGAAGGACGTGCGTCCGGACCGCAGCGCGTTCATGGCCCGCTGGACCAGCAACTCGGTCCGCGTGTCCACCGACGAGGTGGCCTCGTCCAGCACCAGGATCGCCGGCTCGCTCAGGAACGCCCGCGCGATCGTGATCAGCTGCTTCTCGCCCGCGGAGACGTTCGAGCCCTCCTCGTCGATCACCGTGTCGTAGCCCTCGGGCAGTGAATGGACGAACCGGTCCACGTACGCCGCCTTGGCCGCCGCCAGCACGTCCGCCTCGGACGCCCCCGGGCGCCCGTACGCGATGTTGTCGCGAATCGACCCGTGGAAGAGCCACGTGTCCTGCAGCACCATGCCGATCTGACCGCGCAACTCGGACCGGGGCACCGTGGCAATGTCGACGCCGTCGATGGTGATGCGTCCGCCCTGCAGCTCGTAGAAGCGCATCAGCAGGTTCACGATCGTCGTCTTGCCCGCCCCGGTCGGACCCACGATGGCCACCGTCGAGCCCGGGTAGGCGACGAACGACAGGTTCGTGATGAGCGGCTTGTCCGGGTTGTACGAGAACGACACGTCCTCGAACGCCACGCGTCCGGTCAGGGGCACGGGCAGCGAGCCGGACGCGTCCGGGGTCTGCTCGTCGGCGTCCAACACCTCGAAGACGCGCTCGGCGGACGCGACGCCCGACTGCAGCAGGTTCGCCATCGAGGCGACCTGCGTGATGGGCTGGGTGAACATCCGCGAGTACTGAATGAACGCCTGGACGTCGCCCAGGTTCATCTGGCCGGACGCGACCCGCAGCCCGCCGAACACCGCGATGGCTACGTAGTTCAGGTTCCCGATGAAGAACATCAGCGGCATCATGATGCCGGAGATGAACTGGGCCCCGAACGCCGACGAGTACAGCTTGTTGTTGTGCTCGGCGAACGCGGCCTCGACCTCGCGCTGGCGTCCGAAGACCTTGACCAGCGAATGCCCGGTGTAGGCCTCCTCGATGGTGCCGTTCAGCTGGCCGGTCGACTTCCACATCTGGACGAAGCGGCCCTGGCTCTGCTTGCCGATGATCATCGCCACGCCCATCGACAGCGGCACGGCGATGAGGGCAATGAGCGCCAGCTCCCACGACGTCCAGAACATCATCACCAGGACGCCGATCAGCGTGAGCAGGTTGGCGATCAGCTGCGACAGGGTCTGCTGCAGCGACTGGGCGACGTTGTCGATGTCGTTGGTGACGCGCGAGAGCAGCTCGCCGCGCGGCTGGCCGTCGAAGTATTTCAGGGGGAGGCGGTCGAGCTTGTCGGCGACCTGCTTGCGCATGCGGTAGACGGTCCGCTGGATGACCCCGTTGAGGATCCAGCCCTGCCCCCACATGAACAGCCCCGACACCGCGTAGAGGCCGACGGCCAGCAGCACCCAGAACGACAGGCTCGTGACGTTGATGCCCTGGCCCGGGATGAAGTCGAGCTTGGCGGCCATGTCGGCGAACTGGGTCTGCCCGCTGGAGCGGAGCAGCTCGATCGCCTGCTCCTTCGTGACCGAGACGCCCGCGGGCAGCTTGGCCCCGATCGCCTTTCCGATCACGCCGGCGAAGATCACGTTCGTCGCCTCGCCCAGGATGCGCGGCCCGACGACGCTGAACAGCACGCTGACCAGGGTCATGACCAGCACGAGCCCGACGAGCACCCGCTCCGGACGCAGCATCCGCAGCAGTCGCCGCATCGACGGGCCGAAGTTGATCGCCTTCTCTGCCGCCCGCATGCCGCCCATCGGCCCGTGGCCGACGCTGCGGGGCGCGTCCTTCGGCCGCTCGGCGGCCTTCGTGATCTTCTCGTCCGGACGCACGTCCACCGCGACCGTGTCTGGCCTGGGTCCGGACGCCGCAGCGCCCGTCCCGCTCTGGTCCTGCTTCGCCTCGGACGCCGTCGCGCCGGTTGCGCTCGGGTCGGGCATGGCCGGGGACGCCGCAGCGCCAGCTCCGCCGACGTCCGGCAATGTCGGGGACGCCGGACGCGCGACGTCCGCGGGGGCCGGCTCGAGGCGTCCGGGAGGAAGGTCGACGTCGTCGTCCAGCCGGGGCGGGGTCAGCGCCGACCGGGCCGGGATGTAGTCGTCGAAGTCGGACGCCGACAGTCCGGACGAGCGCCGAGCGACGTAGGTGTCGGGGCTCTCGGCGCCGCCGCGCTTGGGCTTGTAGTCGCTCACGCGGCCACCTCCTCTGCCTTGAACTGGCTGTCGACGATCTCGGCGTAGGTCGGGCAATTGACGAGCAGCTCGGCGTGCGTGCCGCGTCCGACGATCTCGCCGTCGTCCAGGACGATGATCTGGTCGGCGTTGCGGATCGTGGAGACCCGCTGGGCGACGATGAGAACGGCGGCGTCCGCGGTCTCGGGGGCCAGGGCGGCGCGCAGGCGCGCGTCCGTGGTGACGTCGAGGGCCGAGAACGAGTCGTCGAACACGTAGATGTCGGGACGCTTCACCAGCGCCCTCGCGATCGACAGCCGCTGCCGCTGACCGCCGGAGACGTTGGTGCCGCCCTGGGCGATAGGGGCGTTCAGGCCGCCGGTCATCTTCTCGACGAAGTCGCGGGCCTGGGCCACCTCGAGGGCGTGCCACAGCTCGGCGTCGGTGGCGTCGGGCTTGCCGTAACGCAGGTTCGAGGCGACCGTCCCGGTGAAGAGGTACGGCTTCTGCGGGACGAGTCCGATCTTGCTCCACAGCAGGTCCGGATCGATCTTCGCGACGTCCGCACCGTCGACCTCGACGACGCCCTGCGAGGGGTCGAACAGGCGCGGGATCAGGCTGATCAGCGTCGACTTGCCGGCGCCCGTCGAGCCGATGATCGCCGTGGTCTCACCCGCGCGGACGGTGAAGCTGATGTCCTTGAGCACCGGATGCTCGGCGCCCGGGTAGCTGAACGACACGTGGTCGAAGCGCACCTCGCCGGTCGCGAACAGCGCCACGATCGGGTGCTCGGGCGGCCGCACACTCGACTCGGTGTCGAGCACCTCGCGGATGCGTCCCGCGCAGACGGAAGCACGCGGGGCGATCATCAGCATCATCGTCGACATCATCACGGCCATCAGGATCTGCATGAGGTACTGCAAGAAGGCCGTGAGCTGGCCGATCTGCATCTCGCCGGCATCGACCCGCAGGCCGCCGAACCACATCACCCCGACCGAGCCCAGGTTCATGACGAGCATGACGGTGGGGAACAGCGTCATCATGCGGCGTCCGACGCGCGTGGCGGTGTCGGTCAGGTCGTGGTTCGCGGATGCGAACCGCTGCGCCTCGTGCGGCTCCCGGACGAACGCCCGGATCACGCGGAGGCCCGAGATCTGCTCGCGCAGCACCCGGTTGAGCTGGTCGGTGAGGGTCTGCATGCGCTTGAACAGCGGCATCGTCTGGATGATGATCGTGCCGATCACCAGGGCCAGCACGGCCACCGCCACGGCGATGAGCCACGACAGGCCGACGTCCTCGCGCAGGGCCATGATGATGCCGCCGATCATCATGATCGGGGTGCTCACGATCAGCAGCAGCGTCATGTAGACCATCTGCTGCACCTGCTGGACGTCGTTGGTGTTGCGGGTGATCAGCGACGGAGCGCCGAACTTGTTGACCTCGCGCGAGCTGAAGCCCAGCACCCGATGGAAGATGGACGACCGCAGGTCGCGACCCATCGACATCGCCGTCCGGGAGCCGAAGTAGGCGGCGCCGATCTGTCCGAAGACCTGCGCGAGGGTGATGGCCAGCATCAGCGCGCCCGTCCGCAGGATGTAGTCGTTGTCGCCCTTGGCGATGCCGGTGTCGATGATCGCCGCGTTGAGGGACGGCAGATACAGCGAGGCGGCGACCTGCACCAGTTGCAGGACCATCACCATGGCGATGAGACCCCAATAGGGCTTCAGGTAGTCACGCAGCAGTTTGGTGAGCAATGTCAGCCCTTCTCGGGTTTCGTGAGGCCGTACAGAAGTATGGAGGCGACGGCGTCCGGGTCGGTGGACGGCGTCGCGAACAGCGAGCCGAAACTCATGGCCAGGATGGGTCCGGCGGACGCCTCCGGGCTCGTCGCGAGGCGTCCGGCATGGGGGGCGATCGCGGTGGCGATGGCGTCCAGGGTGCGCTCGCCCTTCTCGCGCCGGGACGCCTCGTCGTGGCCGTGGTGCGGGAGGGCATCCGCGTCCAAGGGGAGCAGCGCCAGCAGGCGATGCGTGGTGCGGGCGTGGTCGGTCAGCGTCGAGACGATGTCGACGACCGTGGCGCGCAGGTCGTCGCGCGGGGGCAGCGCGCGCAACTCGTCGATCACGGCGCCGGGCGCGAGGGCGCGCGCGATGGCTTGGTCGATCAGCTCGCCTTTGGAGTGGAACACCCGAAAGATGGTGCCTTCGGCGATCCCGGACGCCTCCGCGATCTGGCGCGTGCTGACGGCGCGTCCATGAGCCAGCAGGAGCGGAACGACGGCGTCCAGGATCGCCTGCCTGCGCTCGGCAGGCGGCATCGGATGGGCGCGGCTCACGTTGAGACACTATAGGTGAGTGAGCACTCACTCATCGAACGACACGGCGCCCGGTGCAGCGTCGCGTCGTGGAGGTGGTCGCACCGCGTCGCGGGGTCGGGCGGGGCTTCGACAAGCTCAGCCAACGCCAAACTCAGCCAACGGAGTTCTGGTCCCTGAGCTTGTCGAAGGGTCGACCATCTTCAATCAGCGACAGGCGATGGCGCGGACTGGGGGCATCGACCAGTGAGTGAGCGCTCACTCACTGACCTGGCGCACCGCCTGCTTGATCTGAGCCACCATCGGCGGCCGCACGCTGAGCTCGCTGACCCCCAGCCCGACGAGCCGGGCGACGGCGTCCGGCTCGTTGGCGATCGATCCGCACACGGCGATCGGTTTGCCGGGCAGGCCGCGGCAGGTGAGCTCAATGAGGTCCCAGACGGCGGGGTCGTCGAGGGACGATAGCCGCGACACGGCCGCGTTCGTGCGGTCGCTGGCCAGGGTGTACTGGGCGAGGTCGTTGGTGCCGATGCTGACGAAGTCGACGAGCCCGG
>Ga0208823_1000536_pt1 | contig 32463 bp, 27 predicted proteins | sample AD_UKC075_MetaG_FD_184440 | JGI IMG/M metagenome (GOLD analysis project Ga0208823, IMG submission 184440) | Active sludge microbial communities of municipal wastewater-treating anaerobic digesters from USA - AD_UKC075_MetaG (SPAdes) (version 2) | ecosystem: Engineered > Bioreactor > Anaerobic >... | reverse complement strand
GCGTGCTTGGCGTTGCGGGTGTGCCGGATCGCCCACGACGAGACGTGGTCGCGCAGCGCGGCGTGCTGGGTGTTGGCGCAGACGACACGCACCGGGGTCACGAGGAGGCGGAAGGCGCTGGTGCCGCCGATGGTCAGATGTTGGGGCAGGCGCATCGTGACGAACACCTGCCGTCCGCCGCGCAGGCTGCCCGCTGTGTCGAAGATCGCGCCGGAGGCGTCCGCGAGGTGGTTCAGGAACTCGGCGTGCTCCTCGTTCTGCAGCGGGTGGTATCCGGCGCCGACGACGGCGAGGGGCTCGCTCTGGCTGGTGAAGGGGTTGGTACGCACGGTGGCGTATGCGCCGGGGACTTCCATCGTGGTCACGCCGTCCTCGCGGATCTCCGTGGCGCTGACGGGGACCTTGCGCACGTCCCAGCCGCCCAGGCGGCCGAGGGTCATGGCGTCTTGAGCGGTGAATGCCTCCCCGGCGACGGTCGTGCCCAAGCGGTGCCAAGGGTCTTGTCGGGCGAAGAGTGCGGCGGCGTTCTGTCCGTGGGTCTCGATGTAGTGGGCCATGGTGGTTCTCCTTCGATGAGTCGGGGGTGGTGCGCGGGTTGCCGGGCGACAACCCGCGCACCGAGTAGTTGGTGGGTCAGGCTGCCGGGGTGGACGTGGTGGCGTCGGCGGGTGCCGTGGCCTCGTCAGGGGTCGCGTCCGACTCGGTGGTGTCGCTGGTGGTCACGTCCGGGGTGGCCTTGGCGCGGGGGCGGCGGGCAGGCTTGGGCTTGACCTGACCGGCGGCTCGCTTCTCGACGTCGGACAGGTCGTAGCCGTTGGCTGCGATGAAGGTCAGGTAGTCGGCGGTCGCGGGTGCGACGCGCCGCCACGACTCCCGGCTGGTGCCCTTCTCCAGGCTGGCTAGCAGTCGGCACAAGGCGATCACTTGGGCGCGGGCCTCGGTCGCCTTGTCGAGCAGGTCTGCCCAGCCGCTGCCGTAGCCGTAACCGCTGTGCTTGAGGCCGAACCACTCGGTGGCCAGTTGTGCACCACCGACACTGGCCACGACCTCCGAGTGTTCGGTCAGGACGCGGGCGATGAACGCCGCCGATCCCTTGGGGGCGGTCTTGCGCTGGGTGAAGGTGGCGAGCCACTCACGGCGCACCGGCTCGGCGGTGTCCCAGGCCTTGTTGGAGTCGATGACGTCGCGGCGTTCGGCGCGGGCGCGCTCTCGGGCCTCGGGGGTCATCTCAGCGGCCTTGGGGGTCGACGAGCCGCGTCCGAAGTTGTACAGGTCGACGTGACCCGCGCCCCGCCAGTCGGTGCACACGTAGCACGGCTCCGGCTGACGGACTCGGACCTCCTTGCCTTTGTCGTCCTTCTGCCAGCGGGTCGTGATGTGCAGGTAGGCGGCGTGGCCGGGGCACTTGGCGTGGGTGGACTTGTTGTAGGCGCGTCCGCCTTCTTTGGTGGACAGGCGGCTGAGGTCGAGCGTGGTCTTGTCGTCGTGGGACGGACGGTCCACGACGAGCACGCCCTTGGCGGTCAGGGTCTCGGCCAAGGCCGAGAGTGCGGCGGCGTCGTCGCGGGCGTCGCGCAGGCGCTGCGTGACGTGCTCAAAGCCACGCCCCTCCTTGGCTGCGAGAGTGAGGGCCTCGACCGCCTCGGGGTCGTTCTCGAACTCGGCCAGCGTGGCCGCTTGGTCGAGGGTGAGGAAATCCCACCGCTGGGCGGCCTTCTCGGCCAACTCGCTGCCTGCGACGGTGAGCGCGGCGTCGACCTCGGCGCGGGGGCGAGCCGTGCGGCGCTTGATCTGCGCGGCAGTCAGCCCGAATGCGGCGAGTTGCTTTACCCCGGCGATGCGGTCTGCTGTGCTCATGTCGCTTCGGTGGTCGTTCTCGGCCATCTGCTGCACGATCCGGTCGGCGTCCTCGGGTCGAGCAACGACCACGGCCGGGATGGTGGCTCGCTTTGCCTCGACGGCCGCGAGGGTGCGGCGCTGGCCGCGCAGGACGACGAACTGCCCCTGTTGGCCGTAGTGGCCGACCACCGGCTCCAGCACGCCGAGTTCGCGGATGCTGGCTACGAAGTCGGTGGTGAGGTTGGCCTCGCTGCGGACGTTGACGCCGACGATGGCGGCGGTGGGGTCGATCTGGACGAGGACGATCTCCTCAGGGGCGGTGTGTTCCGCCGTGACGTTGGTCTCCATCGGTGCTGCTCTCCTATCGAACGGGTTGTTCTGATAGGGCAATCCTTCTCGGGTCCAACCCGTTGTGCTGGAACAGAATTGGGGCTGTGGACAACCACACATCCCCACGTCACCCTGGGGATTACAGGGGCGGATTGCCCTGTCCCAAGCCCGAATTGAGCCCGGCCTCCCCGTCAATGCAACCGGCTGGGTGTTAGGGGAGGGGAAGAGTGTGCCCGGTGAGTCCCGACAGTCGATCGGCGCATGATGGGACCCCGAGGTCTGGCAGCGAGTACGTGCGGCCTCCATGTACGACTTGCGTCATCATCTCGACGCTCCTGCGGGTTCATCCAGTGGCTGCACTGGGTGAACGAGCTGCACATCCTCCGGGAGGTTCGAGGCCGCGTACTGCTTGATCTGCCCCCCGTCGCGAACCGTCCGGCAAGTTGGATCCAGATCGGCCCGACAGGGTCTATTTGCGGCAACCAACGCGAGCAAGGCCAGCGATGTCACCCCGTCCAAGCTGATCAGAGTCGCCGTCCCCTGTCGTGGGGCTCATGACCTCCGGCACGCCGTCCGCTGAGTGGCCGAGTCCGAGAGCATGGCCGATCTCGTGGAGCAGGACCCGTCGGCCAGTAGTGGTAGGAGGGTCGGTCACCGGGGTGTCGTTGCGGATCAGCACTTCCCCGCTACGGATGAGTCCGTCTCGCGCGGACCAGGTAGGTCCGCCGACGCCGAGTTCTGGGCCTGCGTCCAGGCTCAGATCACCCGCCCTTGTTCCTGCCGGGGCGTATCGGATCGTGATGGCACCACCACCAGGAGTGGGCTCGCCCACGCGGAGGTCGAGACCCGAGGCGTCACGAAGTAGATCGACCGAACGACTCAGGGCCACCGCGGCTCCCGCAGGCGAAGGGCCCCGGAGGTCAAGGAAGATCGGCGTCTCGCACGCCCAGTGGACTGGTGAGCCGTTGACGCGGGAGAGGAAGCTGTAGTCGCGACCATCCACGAGGTCATCGGCCGCGCCCGCAGCTGCTGCGGACGGAAGTGACGGCACGGATGGACGTCCCGTCGTCCTCATACCGGCAACGGGAGAGCCAAAACCCATGAGGCCAGCAACAAGAACGATTGCCAGCGCGCTGGCGGCGGTCAGGCCAAGCGGTGCGGCTGTCTGAAAGGCGAACCTGTTCGATCGGCGTCGGCGCGTGAACCTCGGATGACGGCGATCCCACCTGCTCATGTGCGTCCGCGCGACAGGTACCTTTCGCCGTAACCGGCCCCCTTGCTTGACCTGAAAGAACATCCGGCCCAGCTCTCTTCTCGTTAAGGGCCAGGTGGCCCGAGGGTGGTTGTCTCGGGCCACCTGGTGACCGGTCGGTTCAGTTGGTGCGGTGGGTGGACCAGGGGTGATTGGCCAGGGCGTGCAAACGCACGGCCTGGGTGGCGCGCTGGGTGTCGAGGTCGACCATCCGGTTGACCCGGTCGAAGAGGGCCTTGAGGTCGACGGTGTCGGCGCCGGGGATGCTGGTGCCGATCCGGCCGAAAGCGTGGCCGTGTAGGTCGTAGCCGAAGGTCGGGGGCACCTTGACCGGCTGGTCGCCGGCGAGGCCACCGACGAGCAGCCAGGTCAGGTCGTAGGGCCGGTAGGCGCCGTCGACGATGGCTTGGGTGGAGTCCACGATGGCCGGGAAGGTTGCCTTGTGGAGGTGGCCGCGGGTCTCCTCGACGGCGGCGACGTTGGCCTGGCAGTCCTCGAGGAGGTCCTCGTGCTCGGCCAGACGGGCGTCGAGTTGGTCGACCAGGCCGTCGCGCTCTCGGGAGACCTTACTGCCGTCGGTGGCGATGGCGAGGTAGCCCAGGGTGGGCATGACATAGCCGGCGACGAGGGCGAGAAATACCATGAAGATCGTTGTGCCGAGGCTGGCCTCGCCCAGGGTCATCAGGCCGCGAAGGATCATCCCGGCGGTGACCGCAGCGGTGACGGTGACTGCTGCAGCGATGATGAAGGCGCTCCGGCGGCGGTAGGCCTTCTCGCCCTGGTGACGGTTGTTCTCGGCGAAAGCCTCTCGACCGTGGTTGTGCGCCGTGCCGGCGTGGTGGACGAACCAGGTCTGTCCGATGATGACCGAGGCGACCAGAGCCACCGACAGCGACCACGCGCCGAAGTCCAGCCACGGCTGGAGGATCGGCACGTTCAGCCATACCGCGGCGAACCACAAAAAGCCGACGAACTCCACCCAAGGCAGCCACGGGGCGATCTTCTGGAGCCAGTACGGAGCACGGCGGTGGTGATGCTTGCTGTCCTGCTCGTCGGTTTCGATCTTCTCGTCGAGATCGTGCACTCGAAGGACCGCGTCCGCGGGGGAGTAGGCGGCTCCGGTCTCGGGCGTGAGCAGGGGGTCGGTGCGGCCCTCGAGTTGGTCGAGGGTGGCCTTGGAGTCCTCGAGGCGGCTTTGGGCGTCGTCTAGGTCCGGGTCGACCTCGTTCTCGAGGCGCGCGGTCAGATCGTTGGTCGCGTCCTCAACGAAGGGCTCGGTGATGCCGCGTCCGATGTGAGCCGGCGGGTACCACTCGGCGCGCGGGGTGCCGACCTGCTGGTGGTGCTCGACGGTCATCCGACGCCAGTTTTCGGCCGCCCGGTACTCGTTCTTGCTGTAGTCGAGCCGACGGGCCTCGGCCTCGGTCAGGGGCGGGTTGCCCGGGTTGGCACCGGACGGCTGAGTCTTGCTGGTGCTGATGGTCATTGGAGTGGTCCTTCCGTTGTTGTTGTTGGCCTGAATCGCGAAATTCACCCGCGTGCGCCCGGCAGCGTGTAGGTGATCCGCACGGTCCGGTTCTTCTCACTGCGCGGGTCACCCGGGTAGGGCTGGTCGGTGTTGCCGTGAGCGAACTTCCCGGTGATGGTCGACGACGCCACCCCGAAACTCTTCGCGAGCAGGGCGGCGATCGCGTCGACCCGCTGCTGGCTCAGAGTCCGGTTCGAAGGGCTGTCAACAGCGGGCTTGCCGGCCGTGTCGAGGGGACCCTCGTAGGAGGTCCAGCCGTCGAGTTTGAACGTCGCCCCAGCAGCAAGAGCCTGGTTTACGCAGTCGTTGAGGTCCTTGACGGTCTGGTCGGGATCGATCAGCGTCGGGGTATTGACGACGAAGTAGGAGCCCGGGATGTCGCACGTCAGGGCCTCGGGGTCATCCGGCGGGGCGATGGTCTTGATCGGCGTTCCGGGCATACCCAGCGTCGGAACCGGCGCAGCGACCGGCCCGGTCGAGGTGGGCGCGGCCGTCTCGGGGTCGATGAACGTCACACTGGTGGCGCCTGCTGCAGTGAGCAGCTCACGCCAGGTGTTGTTCCGGTAGTTCTTCTCGGCCTGGCCGAGCTGGGGTTGCGTACCTGATGTCGGAACGGTGACGAAGGTGACGGGACCGTGCAGCGCGGGCTGGACGCCGGCCTTCTTCACGCTGGCCACGATCTCCGCGGGCTGGACCGACCAAGCGAGGCTCCGAAAGTCCACCGGAGCCACGAGATCGATGCCCGTGGACACGACGATGGTGGGCACCTTCGTGAAGTCGGTGCGGGTCAAACCCGTGTACAGCGACTGGGTTCCGGTGGTGGCAGGGGTGTTGAGGGCGGCCTCGATAGATGCGATCTTGTCGTCGATCTTGGGCAGTGCCCGAGAGTCCACGGTGATCGGGGCGTCCGAAGGCGAGTCTCCGGTGCGCGCGGTCATGTCCATCACGGTCGTGGACGAGGCGCCGTCGCTGTCGATGCGGGTGAGCGCCACCTTCTCGTGAGCCAAGCCCACCTTCTGCAAGTCGGCCTTCACGCTGGCCGGTAGCGCGATCGCGGACGCGTTCGCCGTCGGCGCGGTGTAGACGATGTGGCGGACGACATCGACGACGTCGGCGACGCCCTTGAATGCTCCAGCCGCGTAGCCGACGCCGCCCAGAACGGCGACGGCGGCCACAACGGCGATGACTGCGGCGATCTTCATCGGCGTCGAGAGTCGCGACGTCGGCTGACCACGACGGATGGTGCGAGTCCTGCGGCCATGCCGCAACTGGGATCGACGGGAATTTCCCCGTGCGCGCATCGGACGGGCGTGCGCCCGGTTTCGGCCTCGGCTGCTTTTGGTGGTCATGAGGCGCCACAGGCGCCGTATCCGCTGAACGGATAACTGCGACGATAACATCGCGGGGTGAGACGATGATGCGCTTTACCTGACGCCTTGTCAAGACTAGGTCGGGATGGACACGCCAGCGTGAACCGACACGACGTCTCCGGAGACTTCATCGTTGGGAAGTTGGAGCATGCCTGATACCCCCGGTTGCGCCGACCTCAGCGGGGACCTCGACCTTCAGGGCCGGCGCGGGCATCGCCCGCGAGCCCGTTGACGGGCAAGTTCATTGAGCAACGACCTGGCCACGGCAGCCGGACGTGTAGCGGGTCCTTGAGTCCGCTCCTGGACTACCTTGGGCATGGGCTTTCCTCTTGTTGGGAGGTGCGCACTTCTCCATGTCACCTCGCCGAAAGTCCGCAATTTCTGGTCATTGCCCTCGCCGAAGACCCCCTCACCTCAGGGAGCCGCACCGTCCACCGCGGACTCCACCTTGGGGGCTCCTCCGCGCCAGCAGCCCCAGCAAGGTTCGGTGTTGCAGCCAACTCCGCCGCTCGATCCCGTTGGCTGGAGGAACCCGGGCCTAGATCTCGATGCCGCATACGCATTACGATGTCACGCGTCCGTGCCCAGACCCAGGGGGAGTGAGCTTGAGCCCGACCCAAGGCCGCCCCAGAGTGGCGGCCTTAATCGATGGTCAAAACTTCTCCAATGCCCTAAAGGACGCATTCGGCCTACGGCGGCCCGCCCTCAATCTGCCAGCCATCGTCAACGGCCTATGTGAGCAGCGAGGGTGGCAGTTAGAACAGGTGCGCTTCTACACCGGCATGGTGGATCGAGGTCTTGAGCCTGACCTCCACGCCTACTGGATGCGGCGCTTGAGCCAGTATGGCCGTCAGCCGGGCGTGACAGTGTGGACGCGGCACAACAGCTACGGGACTCGCCGCCTGTCATGTGAAAAGTGCGGACAGGTCACATTGCAGCGCGTTGGGCGTGAAAAGGGCGTGGATCTGAGGATCGCCCTCGACGCAACGCGTCTGGCCTATGAGCGAGAAGTCGACGTTGTCCTTCTTTTCACGCAGGATCAGGACTTCTACGAACTCGTCACAGAGTTGCGCCACATCACGGAGCGGCAGGGCAGGACCGACTTTGTGGTGGCCTCCGCCTTTCCCATCGGTCAGGGCCGTCGCCGCGGTGGCGTGCGAGGCACCCTCCAGATTCCGTTATCGAAGGAAGACGTCCAGGCGACGTAGCGTCCCCCGTAGTTTTCTCTTCGCGAGAGCGCGCCTTGCGTTGTGGCCACGTCCAGGACTAGCATGGCTGCCGCTCCCCGCCGGACCTGCTTGACGAAGCGTGGCACAGCCACATCGCATGCCTCCGGCGGGGTCTCTTATGTCGTGGGGCGGCTGACGGTGGTGCCCTGGAATCGCTCCTCGACTGCCGTGCGAGCTCTCTGAAGTCCGATCAGCGCGCGGTGGGGGTCACCCAACACTCTGCTTCCGTCCCAGAGCACACCGGATCGGTAGCGCAGTTCTGCCCAACGCTGGCTCTGAGTCAGGGCGGCCATGTGCCTCAGGTAGCTAGCGCGTCCTCGAAGGTGGGCTTCAGGCGAGAAGGCTCGTTCGCCGCCGTCGTAGATCACACACTGTTCAATCGCGAGATCTGGCCGGTCCTGAAGAAGCCTGATCAAGTGAGGTTCGCAGACGATATCCGAACGTCGGAAGTCGCATGGGGTTGTATAGAGGCGAGACCGATCGTCGGTTCCCGGAAGGCGGAAAACGCCTTCGAACGCGATGATGAAAACGGAGAGTTGACCCCGTAGTTGCTCGACGAGATGTGTAACCCCTTCGACAGTGACGAAACCAACGACCACAAGGTGACGGATCGATGGGGCCTGCGATAGGGCTTTCTCCACTGCAGCCACCGCTGTCCCACCCGTCGCAACGATGTCGCAAAGAAGCAAGGTCGAGACGCCCTCGATCTCCTCGAACTTGGCGTAGCGCTGGGTCGCGCCTGACGGGCCATCTGCGGGCCGGTGACTCTCGCTTGTGATGAAGCTCTGCGCCCCGGGCTGGTGGCCAAGTGCTTCCAATGCGGCCTGTGGAGAGAAGGTAGCTCCTCCGCGGAGGACCACGAGTGGATGTGGCCTCTCGGGCGGCACCCCGTGTCTCTCCCAGGCAATCGAACCCAGTGCCTCCCTCGTCGCCGCGCTTACCTGATCGATGTACCGCTGTCCAACAAGCTCAGGGCTCGCGACCACAACTCGAGAGCCGGGCGTTGAGACTACGGCGATCTGGGCTCCACTGACATCTAGTGTGTAGTAGGCACCGTCACCACCGGATCGGCGGCACTCCGCCCACTCACCATCGACAATGTTCATCACAATTTCGCCGCCCTCGGCCATCGTGGCCGCCCGGTAATCGACGAAACGCGGCCTATGAAGTTGACCACCTTCTCGCGGCCGTCGGCGGCGATGACAGGCGATGGCACCGGACTTTGATTATTAACTCGGACCACCGTGCAGCGAACGCCACGCCAGTCACCTGCAGAGATGCGCTGGTCCAGCATCGTCGCCGACGTGATAACGATGATCTGGAGCCCGAATGCGCGCCCGAGCGACTCCCAATCCAACTCGAAAAAGCGGGATGGACAGCCGCCCCCGGACTCGTAGATACCGTTGTCGAAGACGTAGAGGTCCAGCCGATCAATGGACCTCGCACAAGTTGCTAATCCAGCCAGAGCGCCGAGCTCCATCAGAATCGATCCGTCTGTGTCGCAGGCAATAACCTCAACACCCGTGCCCGCCAGACCTACTGCGAGGCCGGTCGCAACCGAAGTGACGCAACCCATGGCGTCGAGCGCCAGCACGGGCGCGTCTGCCCTCTGTTCAAGCACGCCGGCGGTGCGGCCGAGACCCACGACGTATACGCGACGTCCCCGTCGTGCCGCGCAGATCACTGCCAAGGCATCTTCTGTCGACAGATCGTCGATCACGCGCGCTCCACCAGTCCGGGGGATACCCATAGAACGACTGGAACTTGCTGGCTTCGATGATGTCGTACGGCACTCTCAACGACGATTGCAACTTGGTTCAGGTCAAGGTCAGGGGTCAGGTCAGCACAGCGTGCTCCTACGGCATCGGCGATACTGCGGGCGTGTGAATAGTGCGCTGCAGCCCACCAGTCAGAATCGCCCAGCGAACCCCGGTCTGTCGCCAGAATAATGGGCTGAATACCATGAGACCCCGACAATCGACCAAGCGTCTCGAATCCACGACGCAGACCCGAACTTTCCATGATCAGAAGGCATGTCTGATTTGCAAGTAGTAGACCAGCTGCAATGCCAACTGCTGTCGCCTCGTCACACACCTGGTAAACCCGCTTCCCGTCCAGTGCGCGGAGGCTCTCGATGAGGGGAGTCGACTTGCTATCCGGCAGCACGGCAAAGAAGTCACTGTGTCCAATTAGGGTCTTCGCAAGGGCGGATGCCGCTAGCACGTTACTGTCCGACGACGTATTCGACTGTTGAGTTAGACCGGGCCTGGCGAGCTCCTCGTCGGCTGATACACGTGTGCACCGCGGAGGTCAGAACTCTAACATCGTCAGTTTCTGCCACGCGGGCGATACCTAAGGCGATCGATTGGGTGAGGTCCTCTTGGATCACCAGCTGACGGGCGAGCGCATCGACGTAGCGCGGGATCTTTCCCAGCCCGAGGATCCTGCGATTGGGGCGATATGAGACCGTCGCCGTGCCGACGTAGGGGAGAAAGTGATGTGGGCACATCGACACGAAATCAATTTCGTCGACGGTGACCCATCCGGGTCGAGACGCCTCCGACCCCAGTGTTCGAGTGATCTTTAGCAGTGCGTCAGGATCTTCGACGGCGTGACCCTCCAGTAGATCGCCATAACCACGCGATATGCGTCCAGGGTTCTCGTTGAGGTGCTCGCGCAGACCATCTGCGGCGGTCGGCGCGAACGTGTCCAGCCAAGCGGCCACGCTCAAGTCCGGGTTCGCCAGCGCCGCGCTCGAGCCCCCGTCCCCTTTCAGCTCAATGATGATGTTCTCATATGGCGTTGTTCCGATGTTCTGAAGGCTGTGGGGGAGGCCGGCTTCATGGTGTACCACCTGCCACCGCTCATCACTCTGACGTACCACATTGCCGTCAGACTCCCGCATCACGGTCTCGCCAGGGGTCACTACTACGTAGACGTATGGGTGCGGGTGCTGGTGGACGGGCGCTGTTTCGCCCGGGCCTAACAGTAAGGTCCAGATGCGAACGTGGCCATTCTCAAACAACATGTTCGTGCCGATCTTTTCCACAATTCTCCTAATTCTTGTCGAACTCGATCATGGAGGCAGGGACACCGCGCACGCATACGCGCAAACCAAATGCGCGTAACGCACTTCCCTCAAATTCTCCTCGACGGTTGGCTGGTCTCATGTTCCGGTCATTACTGAACCAGGAACCGCCTCGCCCCACCCTGTATGCGTCATTGACCCGGCGGCTGACGACGGGGCTGTTGCCGTCATTGCAGGGCGCCTCACGCCCCTGAGGTTTTCCTAGTGAGTAGAATAGCGATCTCTCCTTGGTAACCACGTCAAGACGGTCGCGGGTCCACTCCCAAACGTTGCCTAGCATGTCGTATAACCCCCAGGGGTTCGCTGGGTATGAACCAACGGGTGTGGGTCCTTCTCTTCGTTGTCCGCTGTTGACCCGGCTCGGGTCGAAAGTGTTACCCCAGTAGTACCTAGTTCGGGTGCCGGCGCGACACGCATACTCCCATTCGGCCTCAGACAGGAGCCGGTAGTCCAGTCCTTCACGCTCCGAGCGCCATAGGCAATACTCATTCGCATCCCGCCATGAAACGAAGACCACGGGTGCATCTGGATGACGCCACGAATCGGGCAGCCCTCTGCTGCCTGACCCGGTTGCCAGATGGGCGAGGAAACCCTTGCTCGCGCTGCGGTAGCGCGTGGACTTCATGAACTCAGCCCAGAGCGCGTTGGTGATTGGAACGGAGCTGACCAGAAGTGGTTCCGGGACCAGGACCTCATGGACCGGCGTTTCATTGGGGAAGAGTGTGCCGCCCATGAGAAAGCGACCACTCGGTAGGTGGCGAAAGTGGTCGCCGCTGACCGACGTCCACCACCCGAGGTCACGTCGGGCAGTCGCCAATTTAGGGCGCAGAATCGAAGGTGTCTCCCCCTCGCGTATACGTAGCACACGACCCAGTAGAGCCGAGGCGGTGGGCGGGCGATTCTCGGGAATCGGGGATAGCAATGCTTCAAGTAACTCGATCAAGGGGTCAGGTCCCTCAAGAATGTCCAGATCCGCCAGAGACGGACGCGTTCTCAAAGCGCCAGTCAGCAATGCGAGCGCCACGGCCCCTACAGAGTAGAGATCTGATGCCGCTGTCGGGGTTCCGTGCCCATCCAACAGCTCCGGAGCCATAAAATCGGGCGTGCCGACCTGCTCAGACACAGCCGTCACCCGTAGGTCAAGCACTCCTGTAGATGCCCCAAGGTCAACATATACAACGCGCATTGGGTCGCAGCTCTTAATCATGACGTTTGAACTTGAGATGTCACGGTGCAACAATCCACGGCTGTGTATGTCCACCAAGCCGCGAGCCATGCCCTCCAGGCAGCTGAGAACCTCCGCAGACCCGAGTGCGCCGTTTTGCTCCACCCACTCCTCCAGGGTTCCAAACTCAAGGTACTCAACGGCCACGTATGGGGCGCCTGCTACTGAGCGCCCTTCATCTATCAAACGGGCAACGAAATCCGAGTCCTTGAGCCGACGGAGCATTTCCCCTTCGCGCTCAACTCGCGCCATGGTTGGGACGTGCATCAGCGCCTCAGGGACCACGGACTTGATGACACATAGTGCGCCATCTGCTAGGTGGGTAGCTTGCGCGACGAAACTGCCGCCATTGCGACGCAATAGGCCAACAAGGCTGTAGCCGTTGGGTAGAACGGTCTCTTGGATCGACCCCGCGCGCGTTGACGTCGCGTCGGAGGTCAACTGTTCGAGAGCCGCTGCTACGTGGATGGGGGGAAGCGCTTCCGTCGGAACGTCCCCTGAGATCCGACGCGCGCCTACCGTTTGGTCATCAGCGAAGATTCCGAGTCCGGTGTGTAGGTCAAGCGGGATCCAGGATGCGTTCCTCCCCACTGTGCTTTCGAGCATGCCGAATGTGACTCCGACTATCGAACGTTGCGCACTGCCGCTAGCAACGGTCACGTCAGGAAACAGCGGATATGCTATGGCTGCCGTACGGTCCACTAAGTAGAGTGTCTCCGGCTCCAAGGGATCAGCCACTCTCAAGCGGCGCGACTCGAAAATCGGGTTACTGCCCGTTACGAGGCGTACGTCGAGGTCGATAGCCGACGATCGCGGTACCCTCCTCGCCTCGAGGATGGCGACGCACTCGAAGCCAGTCAAGAATGAACACGCGTCAAGTACCTCACAGAACGCAGTACCAAGGGCTGAAGAAAAGTGCGCTGCGCGCTCCTCGATAGCGGGCCCACCGTGAACTAGTTCGTTACGAAGTTGTACGATAGTTCTCAGCGGGGGCAACGCACTATCGATGCAAGGCGTCCAACCAAGAGCAGCTTCCGCTATTGACGTACGCACCCCTTGCGTGGACCACTTCTGGCGCATTTTCGATAATCGTTCAAGCCGATCTACCGCTTGGCCAAGTGTGAGTCGAGTGGCAGGCTTGGCTAGCGTGTTCGCTTTTGCGTCGTCCCGCTCGTATAACGAAAGCAACGCGCTCATGAGTCCATTTAGGCTCGCGACTGTCCATTCGGTTGCCGCGACCATTGCGCCGACCCGGTCGAGTGAAGATTGAGCCGTAAAATGCATCCGTCCATAGACGGCGGCAGGAAACGGCAGACGGTACTCGCCAATGTAGCGGAGGAATCGTGAGTCAGGAGCCCGCATCTGGGGAACTCGGGTCGTGAAGCTGGCCGTCGGCGCGCAAAGAGTCGAAGATGATCTGGTCAACCGCCGAGGAGCGATTGCGGCCCGAATAGTCGAACCAGACCATCTCAGCGATCTCACTAGCTGGTTCAAGGTGGCCGCGGTATTCGGCGCGATAGCACGTCATCCGAACAATCAAGCCATCGGGGTGCCCGTGAGCCTGCGCCTCGAATACGCCAGCTGGGGCAAGGGTGTCCTCGATGAGCTCTACTGACAGTTCCTCAGCGATCTCACGACGAAGCGCCTCCCAATCTGACTCCCCGTGCTCGCGCTTGCCTCCAGGGATGTAGTAGGTGTCCTTGCCTCGCGTTCGAGTGCTGAGAATCCGACCATCCACGATGTGGATCCACGCGAGCTTGTCGATGTAGTTTGGCATATTTTCTCTTTCCTGCGTGTTAGAAATTGATTAGATACGGGCCTTGCGCAGTTCGTCTACGGTCTTCAGGGCGGCCCTTAGGCGCACTTGCGGATTCCCCGTCAGGAGAAGTGGAGCTATGTTCATGCGCACCAGAACGTCAAGGACCAAATCGTGGAGCCGGAGCCTGAGGTCGTTGTCCGGCATGCGTTGTCCGTCGTCGACTAGGTCGACGCCGGTGTGATCGCATAGAAACACCGCGTCGTACATACGATGTTGGTAACTGGTCAAGAGGCGCGTACGATCAGGCGGGGGATTGAAGAACAGCGCCTCGTGGGCGAGGTTGTTAATAAGTCCGCTGTCTGAGATTGCTGGCTCCGACTGCTTGTCCGCTTCCGCCTCATCAAGAAGGTTTGCGACAATTAAGTAGTCACGGGTCTCGATACTTTTAATTGCATCTATCCCACAAACGGTAATGGCCCTCCGGGCATGTTCAGGCAAAAGGCGCAAGTCGCTGTCGTGCTTGAGAAGCCCCTCTACAAGCGTGGTTTTGCCGCTGGAGTAGGTTCCCACGACCGCGAGTTTGAATGCAGCCATATCAAACCAGGGTTGCGAGGGTTGAGACGTGTGGCGACATGGGACCCTTCTCGTTGGGCTGCCTCCGCCTCTCAGGGCGTGATGAGAGCGCGGCCTCTAGGTCGAGCGCTAGAGGCACCTTCATCCTAGGGCCCAGAACTCCCTTGAGACATGCGAATCCGAGCCCTTGGCGCGCAGTCCAGTCTGCGGCGAGTTGCTTGACGCCAGCGACGCGGTCCGCCGTGGTCATGTCGGAGCGGTGGTCGTTCTCGGCCATCTGCTGCACGATCCGGTCGGCGTCCTCGGGCCGAGGGACGACCACGGCGGGGATGGTGGCCTGCTTGGTCTCGACGGCGGCGAGGGTCCGGCGCTGTCCACGCAGGACGACGAACTGCCCTTGCGGGTCGTAGTGGCCGACCACGGGCTCCAGCACGCCGAGTTCGCGGATGCTGGCCACGAAGTCAGCGGTGAGGGTGGCTTCGCTGCGGACGTTGACGCCGAGGACGGCGATGGTGGGGTCGATCTGGACGAGGACGATCCCCTCAGTGGCGGTGTTCTCCGCCGTGGTGTTGGTCTCCATTGGTGCTGCGCTCCCATCGAACGTGGTTGTTCTGATAGGACAATCCTTCTCGGGTCGAACCCGTTGCGCCGGAACAGTTTTGGGCCTGTGGACAACCAAGGAGCAACGTGACGTCTGTGGATGGAAGAGTCGGATTGCCCTGTCCCAAGCCAGAATTGACGCGAGAACCACCCGAAAATGCAACCGGCTGGGTGTTAGGAGGTCCCGGCCACCGCGAGATGAAGGACCTCAAGGCCAAGGTCCGACGCCTCGAGGAAGACAACGAGATCCTGCGCCGAGCATCCATCTTCTTCGCGGGGGAACTCGACCCCCGCAGCCGGTGATCGTCGCGTTCGTGGACGGGATGCGCACCGAGGGCTACGCGGTCGAGTCGGTCTGTCGGGTGCTGCGTGAGCAGGGCTGCCAGGTCGCCGCGCGCGGACCTACCGGCACTGGGTACAGCCTGACCGGACAATCGCGGCTCGTACCGTGAGCGACGCGGCGGTGGAAGGCGCGGTGCGCCGACTGGCCTGGACGGTGGAGGAGCACGGGTGTCGTCGCTTGACGCCTGAGGGTCTGTACGGGCGGCGGAAGATGACGGTCCTGGTGCGTCGCAGCATCCCGACCGCGTCGCCGGGATCGGTGGACCGGGCGATGAAATCCCTTGGCTTGCAGGGCATCACGCGGTCCAAAGGGATCCGCACCACGATCCCGGCCAAAGACGGTCAACGAGCAGGGGACCTGCTCAACCGCGACTTCACCGCGGCCGCTCCGAACCGGAGCTGGGTCATGGACTTCACCTACTGCCGCACGTGGGCGGGGTGGACCTATGTCGCGTTCATCGTCGAGGTGTTCGCCCAAAAGATCCTCGCTTGGCATGCCGCGACGGTCCGAGACGCCGACCTGGTCCTGACCCCGTTGAAGATGGCGATCTGGCAGCGCGACCGTGACGGACACCCGATCGAGCCCGGCGAGCTGGTTGGTCACTCCGACGCGGGCCGGCAGGGCGGATTCGATCGGTCGTCGCAACACCTTAAGTGTGGAGGTGAGCCAGGTGGGACGACCTGTGGGATGGGGCGCCGCGGTGACGGGTCGGCCCTCGGTGAGGTCGCCGGGTCGGCCCGGGGCCGCGCACCGGGAGGTGTTGACGGTCTTCTGGGACCGGGTCGCCGAGGGCGCCTCGACCGAGGACGCCGCCCTTGCGGCGGGCGTGTCGGCGCCGGTCGGCACTCGGTGGTTTCGCCAGTGTGGCGGGATGCGGAACGTTCCGAAGAAGCCGGCCTCGGGCCGGTACTTGTCCTTCGCCGAGCGTGAAGAAATCGCCATCCTGAGAGCCCAGGATCGGGGGGTGCGGGAGATCGCTCGGGCCGTGGGCCGGTCGCCGTCGACGATCTCGCGGGAGCTGCGCCGGAACGCCGCGACCCGCAGCGGGACGCTGCTGTACCGGGCCTCGACCGCGCACTGGAAGGCCCAGCGGGCCGCGGCTCGACCCAAGCCGGCCAAACTGGCCGTGAATCACCGGCTTCGGGAGTACGTCGAACACCATCTGGCCGGCGCGGTCACCGACGCGCAGGGCCGCCCGATTCCCGGGCCGCAGGTGCCGTGGAAGCGTCGCCGGCACGGGCGCCGCGCCGACCGCCGGTGGGGCTCATCCTGGTCCCCGGAACAGATCAGCCGCCGCCTGAAGGTCGACTTCCCCGACGATGAGTCCATGCGGATCAGCCACGAAGCGATCTACCAGGCGCTCTATGTGCAGGGCCGGGGTGCATTGCGTCGAGAACTGACCGCGTGCCTGCGGACCGGGCGAGCGTTGCGTGAGCCCCGCGCGCGGACCCGAGCCAAGGGCAAGAAGTTCGTCACCGACCAGGTCCGGATCTCGGCCCGACCGGCCGAGGTCGCGGATCGGGCCGTCCCGGGGCACTGGGAGGGCGACTTGATCATCGGGCTGGACAAGTCCGCGATCGGCACCCTGGTCGAGCGCACCACCCGCTACACGATGCTGCTGCACCTGCCGCGGATAGACGGCTTCAACGAACCCCGCGTCAAGAACGGACCGGCGGTCGCCGGGCACGGCGCCGAAGCCGTCCGCGACGCGATCGCCACGAAGATCACCACCCTTCCCGCGCACCTGCGCGCCTCGCTGACTTGGGACCAGGGCAGCGAGCTCGCCCAACACGCCCAGCTGCGCGTCGACACCGGCCTTCAGGTGTTCTTCTGCGACCCGCACTCCCCGTGGCAGCGCGGCACCAACGAGAACACCAACGGGCTCCTGCAGCAGTACTTCCCCAAGGGCACCGACCTGTGCCGGTACAACGAGGACGAACTCGACGCCGTCGCCCACACACTCAACGGCCGACCCCGCAAGACCCTCGACTGGGCCAACCCCGGCCGAAGCCCTCAACCGGCTACTCTCGGGCCGTCAGAGCAGCGGTGTTGCCTCGACCCCTTGAACCTGAGCAATACACAGCGATTCGCTTCACCGAGCACCTCGAACTCGAGGGCGGACGGCCTTCGATCGGATCGGTCGGCGACGCGTTCGATAACGCCTTGATGGAGTGCGTCATCGGGCTGTACAAGACCGAGTGCATCCGCACCACCGTCTTCCACACCGGCCCCTACCGGACCACGGCCGATGTCGAATACGCCACCGCCGGATGGATCGACTGGTACAACAACCGGCGCCTGCACAGTAGCCTCGGCTCCGTCAGCCTGAACGAGTACGAGACAGCCCACTACGCGGCCCTCACCCGAGAGCCGCAACCCGTATGAGAGGGCACGAAACCTCGGGCGGTTCACCTCGCTCAGTGGGGTGGTTCCCGAAAGTCCATGACCTGCGGCGACCTCGCGACCAATCTCACCGCTGGCACAGGCGGCGATGCCGGCCAAGCACCGCGGCATCGCAACCAATCGTGGCCGTCGGGCTCGCGTCACACCGCCCAGATTGACGCAGACCTTGGGGCCGAACAGGAGTGGCCCACTGAAAAGGCGGGAATGCCCGCTTTGGGCGTGCAACCCACTGCTGCCGGGACGGCCGCCTAGACTACCTACGCGGATGGGGGGTCGGCCTTGACCACGAGAATCACGGGAACAGAACTCGACCAATGGTCCAAGCGTCGCCAGGCTCAAGGCGAGCTCCCGGCCGTCGTGCGCGAGCTCATCATGGCCACTGTCTCGCCGGTGAACATCAACTTTCCCGCGGACGAGGCGGTTGCGCGCCCCGGACTCGACGGTGTCCTCACCGTCGTCGGCGATGCTGGCCCGTTCATCCCGAGCGGCAACTCGGTCTGGGAAGCAAGCACCAACGGAGACCCGAAGACCAAGGCGACCAGCGACTACAAGAAGCGGACCCAGGACACCTCACCCGAGGACCGCGGCAACAGCACTTTCGTTTTCGTCACGAGCCGCTCCTGGCCCGGATGGGAAGCCTGGCTCAAGGAGACCCAGGCGCTCGCAGACGGATGGAAGGACATCCGCGTCTTCGAGGCAGAGACGCTGGCGCTCTGGCTCAACACCTGCCCCGGCGTCGAGGCCTGGCTCGCCGGCCACCTGAACCACCCCTACGGTGTCGTCGGCCTACAGCGGTGGTTCGATGGGTGGTCCACCTTCACTGAACCTGCGACGCCAGCTGCGCTGCTCGTTGCCGGACGGCGCACAGACGTCATCCACCTGCTGAACGCTCTCGACGGACCACCTCGAGTCCACGAACTCTCAGGAGGAAGCACCCAGGAGGTCGTTGCATTCGTAGCCGCGGCGCTGACCCTTGGTCCAGGCCCTGACCCGCAAGCGCCGAAGACGTCCGACCCGCCCGTCCGCCCTCCGTACGCCGACGAAGCAGACAGCATCATCGACACCGACCCAGTGGTCCTGGCCCGCCCTCGAAGCGACGCTGAACTCGAGGCGCTTCTCGCTCGAGCGGTCGTCGTGAAGTCCCAAGCCGATTGGGACCGCTGGGCCAACCACGACCACCCGCAACTTCTGATTCCGACGTTTTACCCCGACAACATCGACGCCGCGACCGCAGCCGGCCACCACGTCATCCTTCCCCGCACAGCTCAGGACACGAACGACATCGGACGGCTCACCCCGATATCGGTCGACGCAGCCCGGGCCGCTTGGGGCGACGCCGGCGTGGACTTCAAGTTCAGCGACGAATACGCCCGTGCATCACGGCGCAACCTGCTCTCGCTGCGCCGTCGCATCGCGCGCCACCGTCGCCACCGCACCCCCGAGTGGGCCACGGGACCTTCCGCACCCCTCCTCGCCGCGGCGCTCCTCGCGGGCGGATGGAACACAAACGCGGAGGGCGACGTTGAAGTCATCCTCGCCCTCACCGAACGGGCAACACTTCGCAGCCTCAACCGAGATCTCGCGCCATTGACCCGCGGCGACGACCCGGCACTCGTTGAAATCGACAAAGTCTGGAAGTTCGTCGAGCCGCTCGACGCATGGGAGGCACTCGCCGGCAACCTCGCAGCTGAAGACCTCGAACTCTTCATGGAGCAGGTTACCCCCGTGCTTACCGAGATCGACCCGGCCCGAGACCTGACCAACACCGAGCGTCTCACGGCATCCCTCCGCAACGCCCCGCAGCGACGGCGTCATTCGCGAACCCTCCGAGAGGGGTTGGCGACCACCTTGGCCCTTCTTGGGGCCACGGTCGAAGACACCCGCATCGCGGGCAACCTCACCGGCGCCAACGTCGCCAACATCGTCGTACGCGACCTGCTCGCGGACGCCGACGCTGACCGATGGCTCACCCTGAGCGGGCTGCTTCCGCGGCTCGCCGAAGCGTCGCCCGACATGTTCCTCGACGCTGTCGAGCGGTCGCTTCGACAGCCCAACCCGCCGGTCATGGCTTTGTTCGGTGAGCGCGATGACGGGTTCGGGATGCAGCGGAGCGACCACTCGCCGCTGCTCTGGGCACTCGAAACGCTCGCGTTCTCGGAGAAGCACCTCTCTCGTGTGGCGGTCGTACTTGCCAAGCTGACCGAGCTCGACCCGGGCGGGCGCCTGGCCAACCGCCCGCTTGACTCACTTATGTCCATGCTTCACCTCGCGCTTCCGCAAGGAGCCATCAACGGGGCCAACCGGATCGCCATCGTTGACGCCGTGCGGCGCGCCTCCCCGGCTCTCGCCCCGCGCGTTCTGGCCAAGCTCATCACCGGAGTCAATCGCGGCATGGTCATCCGGACGGGACCCCGATACCGCGCATGGCCGACGCCTCGGACGCGGTCGACCAACGTCGAACTGGTCGACGCGGTCAACGAGCTGACAGAGCGTCTGCTCGAAGACACTATTGCTGTCGGTCATTCCGATTCGTGGAGCCAGGTGGCCCGCATCATCGGTCACATAACTCCTTCGGGCCAGACAAAGGCAATCGATTCGCTGGTCAGCAACTGGAACTCCATCGACCCTGACAATCAAGCGGAGCTGACCAAGGGCCTCTCCGAAATCGCAGAGCGCCACCGCAGGCATCCCGGTGCTCACTGGTCGATGCCCTCGGGCGCGCTGGAAGCTCTCGACGCGTTTCTCGCGGAGCATGGCACCGTCGTCGAGCAGGCGAGCGACCTGTTCGGCTGGTGGCCGCGAAGCCTGGACATGAGCACCCCCGAGGGTCGCGAGCAGGTCCAACGGCGCCGGATCGAAGCGATGGCCGCCCTCGCCGAAGGGGGTATCGCACCGGTTCTCAACCTCGTGGGCGCATCGGCGGCTCCGTACAGCGTCGGATACGCGCTCGGGCAAGCGACTGCAGCGCTCGATGAAGCCGCCCTCGACTTGCTTGGCGGCGACGATGTCAACGTGCGCCAGTTCGTCGCCGGGCTCATCGGCGCACGAGTACAAGAGGAAGGGTGGCTCACCAAGGCTCTGGCCGAGCGGGCTGAGCAGGCGGCAGCAATCCTGGTGGAGCTCGAAGCGAACGACGAGCATCTTGACCTCGTTGACGGCTTCAGTGAGGACCAGCGAGAGCAGTACTGGGCGACGGTCGATTCCCATCGAGCCACGGACGAGGCAACCGAGAGGTTCGTCGTTGGGCTCCTGGCGGCCGGTCGGGCCTTCAGCGCAATCGACGCGGTCGGATCCATCCGTGAGGGCAAGGCTCCAACTGCCACCATCGTTGCTGTTCTTCAGGCGGTCCTTTTAGATTCCAACATCGAGAACGTGCAGGTTCTCCGGTCTCCGCAGCACACCGTCGGGACACTCCTGGACCAGCTCGAAGACGACGGCCTCCCGAACGACCAACTGGCCGACCTCGAGTGGCTCTACCTCCCCCTTCTCAACGAGGAACGTTCTCCGCGTGCCCTTCACCAGCGCCTCGCCGATGACCCCGCATTCTTCGCGGAGGTAGCCAGCCACATGTACACGCCGGACCCGCCAGAGAGTGACCAGGAGGTTCCCGAGGACGAGTACCAGTTCATCGGCGCCTGTTGGGACCTCATCAGGGGTTGGAGCTCGCCGCTCCCGGGAGCAACTGCCGGCATCGAGCCGGACTCGGAGACGATGCAGGCCTGGGTGAGCCAAGCCCGTCAAGAGTTAGTTCAACGGAACCGGGCCGGAATCGCGTCCGGTGCCATCGGTGCTGCTCTCGGCGGACGTACGACCGACGCAGGCGACATATGGCCCTGCCGCGCAGTTCGCGAGGTCCTCGAGCACGAGCAGGACGACGATCTCGAGGACGAGCTCGCGATTACTCGGGTGAACGGTCGAGGCGTGAGCACCCGCGGCTCCTACGACGGGGGACGTAAGGAGCGGAAACTGGCTGACAAGTACAGAGCAGCAGCCGCAGATCTGCGTGACGAGTGGCCACGGACCGGGAAGGTCCTCGACCGAATCGTCGCGATCTACGAGTCACACGCACGCCGCGAGGACAACACGGCAGAACGCCGCGTCCAGGAGTAGCCGCCGTCACGGCGCCTAGCGTCGCGTGTATTTGCGAGGAAGAGCCATCGGTTGCAACGTCAGCCACCGGTACGGGACACCACCGACAGATCCGGGCAGCGTCCTGCGCCGCGATCTCCATGGTCGATACCTACCTACGGATGCCCTCCGAGTTCCGCCGGATCATGGACAGCCACAAGCGGGAATCCGCCGTCTCGGGTACCTCTTGTCGCACGAGGAGCTGAATCGGTTGCGGACGGGCGCCGACCCTGCCTATCGGACCCCGAAGACCTGACCAACCGGAGGGATGCCTTGGACCAGGAAACTGAGCCTGCCCTGCGGCTCAGTCGCCCGGTGCCTCCCCGGCCCCGAACGCCACGGCGTCGTCTCGCATGCCCTTCAGGACCTCGAAGTTGCGCAGCACGATGTCAGGGTCGTAGGTGTGGGTCATCTGCAGCCGGGACATCTGCTCGAGCACCTCCTCGTCGGTCAGGTGATCCAGCCAGGCCGCGATCTGTTCGGCGCTCGGGGAGCCTTCCATCCGGCCCAGCGTGTCGACCATGTCAATCCGTGCCGATGCCGCGCCCAGGCGCTGTTTGTACCGGTCACCTGCTGACGTGGTCGACCCCGCGGAGATGGCGCGGCGCTCGTCGACGTGCCCAACTGCGATCTCGTAGCGCGTCGGCAGCTCGGGCTTGGGTGGCTCCATGCCGGTGATGAGGCGCGGCACCGCCTGGGTGCGGACCCAATGCGAGATCTCCTCCAGTTCCTGCATGACCACCGGCCACTGGTGCGTGCCGGGCCGGTTGATGCCGATCGTCGGAAAGAGCGCGACCGGCACCCGCGTGCCGAACGGGGTCTCCGCGATAACGTCCCCCACTCGCAGCGGCACATCGGGCCGCGGCGGGAGGCTGCGGATCGAGCGCGGCACCTGGTCGTCGTTGTACATGGCGGCGATGCGCACCGCCGTGACCGCCGGATTCCGGTGCTTCGCATGGTTGGTGTGAAGGACCAGGCGAGCCAACGGGTGATTCTCGGCGTCCTTCCGGTTGAAGGGCTGCAGCCCTGCGATCCGCTTCATCAGCTCGCTGCCAGGATGCAGCGAGGTAGGGCCGTTCTTCACGCGACCCTTCGCCCAGGACTCGAAGTCCTTGACCGTGCGGGACGCCGGAATCTCGACTACGCGTGCGGCCTTGTCGTCCAGAATCCCGTCGCGGAACTCGACTTCCGCGAATAGAGCGTGCTCGAGCGCCGCTCGGAGCGCGACCAGAGCATCGGCGACGAGCAACGGGACCTTCCGCGGCATTGGTGCCACGTGTGTCACGACGGTCCGCGTGTTGGGGAAGGCGAGCTGCTCCTCGAGCTTGAAGGTTCCATCGGGCTGCGTCTGGTAGGCGAAGAGCACGTCAGCGACCTGGCCGACCAGCTCATCTGCGTGCGACAGGGTCGCGGCCACACCGAGCTGGTGATCGGGCAGCCAGTGGTGCGTCGAGTTCTTCACGACGGGATCCTATTTGGCGTGCGCCTTTGGTGACGAGGTCGCCAGACAACCTGGAGGTAGTCGACTCGACCTCGCCGGTCAAGCCCTCGGACACATTCGCTCGTTCGGGCAAGGCGCGCTGGTCACCGGCCCCGCAAACGCTGAGGTGGTCATTCCGGCCGCGACCCGGGGTACAGTCGTGCACCCGTTGCGCGATGAAGCGATAGCCGCTTTACGTCCTTTGGCGGCTAGGTGTTGCGGCTCATGAGGTTGGTGTCACCCGGCGCCGTAGGTCGTGAGGGACGGGCAGGTCCCCGGCGGCAAAGATGGAAGTCGACCAAGACAACCGTCGCCGACACGAAGGACCTGCCCTGTGACCCACCGTAATGCTCCGCTGACCCCTCAAGGCCGTCTGCGGTTGGTGCTGCGCTGCCGCCATCGACCGATCGCCCACATCGCCGCCGAAGCAGGCGTCTCCCGCCAGTGCTTGGGCAAGTGGGTGGCCCGCTACCGCGAGCACGGCGAAGCCGGCCTTCACGATCGTTCGAGTGCACCAGCCCAGCGGCCCACCCAGACACCTGTTGCGGTGGTCGAGCAGATAGCGGTGATGCGGAAGAACAAGTGGTCAGCGCGCCGGATCGTGCGCGAACTCGCGGCCCAGGACATCCCCATCTCGGTGGCCACGGTGACTCGGTGGCTACACAAGCTCGGCCTCGCGCGCCTGGATCACCTCGACGTCGACGGCGAACCGCTGCGCAGGCCCGGCACCATCAAGGCCTGGTGGCCCGGGCACATGATCCACATCGATGTGAAGAAGGTCGGCCGCATCCCCGACGGCGGCGGCTGGCGCATCCACGGCATCAACTCCGACCAGGCCCGCGCCGCAGCCAGGGCCACCGCCAAGGCGAAGGCCAGCGGGACCCGGACGGGCTACGTCTACCTGCACTCCGCAGTCGATGGGTTCTCCCGTCTGGCCTACACCGAGGCCCTCGAGGACGAGACCGCGAAGACCGCGATCGGGTTCCTCTTCCGTGCCCGCGTCTGGTTCGCCGCCCACGGCGTCACCCGCTTCACCCGGATCGTGACCGACAACGGCTCCTGCTATCGCGCCAAGGACTTCACCCGCGCGGTGTGCTCCTTCGCCGCGCGCCATCAGCGGACCAGGCCCTACACGCCCCGCCACAACGGCAAGGTGGAGCGATACCAGCGGATCCTGGCCAACGAACTGCTTTACGCCCGCCCCTGGCTCAGCGAAGACCACCGCCGCGACGCGATCGCGACCTGGAACCTGCACTACAACTACCATCGAACCCACAGCGCCGCCGGCGACCAGCCCCCGGCCTCACGCTTGCGGACCGGCGTCACCAACGTCATGAGCAACTACAGTTAGTGCCAACCGGGGCCACGGCCTTCCGGTGGCCCGGGGTCTGCCTTGGGGTGCCGTGACAGCCTGGGAGGTCAAGACCCTGCCCCCGCCGAGCGGTTGGGCTAGAACGATGCGTCACAAGGGGATACGAAGTGCCGTCACTGCAGGATGTCTGGAACGTCACTCGTCTGAGGTTGCTTGTAGAGCTGGAGAAGTGCAGCAGCTTGTCGCAGGCGGCCGAGGCGGTTGGTGTCAGCCAACCTAGCGCCAGCGAGCATATTCGCTTGTTGAACGCTGCCGCGGGAGAACCGATTGTTGAGCGCTACGGACGGTCGCTACGGCTCACCCACGCGGGTCGCGTGTTAGCCGTCTACGCCTCCCAAGCACTCTCGAACCTCACTGCCGGCGAGTCCGCCCTTGCCGCCCGCGCGGGACTGCGCACCGGCACGCTCGAGCTCGGCGCGTCTTCGGTGCCTGGAACTTATTTGGTTCCAGACATCATCGAGCAGTTCCAGCAGGAATGTCCCGATGTCAACGTGCACGTGTCGGTGGGATCGACCGCAGAAGTTCGTCAATGGCTAAGTTCGGGTCGAGTCACGTGCGCTGTCACGTGTGGTGATATGCGCGACGAGCGCCTGACAGTGACCGCCCTTGGCCCTGATGAGATCGTCGGTGTAGCCAGACCCCGCTTCCTTGACCTGTCCTCGGACGGCTATGTGGACGCCGCCGCCCTCGATGATTTCACGCTTCTGGTTCAAGAAACGGGCTCAAGCACCCGCGAGTACGCCTTGGGACTTTTGTCCGGCACTGACTACTCGTTCCGCAACGTATGGGAACTGGGTTCGGTGGACGCGGTCAAGCGGGCGGCGCGTCGAGGCCGTGGAGTCGGCTTCCTGTCCACTCACACCATTGCGGACGAGCAACGGCGGGGGGAGGTCGTCGCTTTCCGGGTGACGGATTTGCCTTCGCCAGCGCGGCGAGTGTGTTGGGTCCGGCTGACGCGGGCGTCTGTCAGTCCCGCCGAAACGTACTTCGAGTCGATGCTGCGGTCGCACCTCTCCCGCGCGGGTGGGGTGTAGTCGTTAACCGGACGTATCGGGTAATCCGATACATAGCCGGCTGGAACTCCCATCTGCCGATGTGGCAGGCGCGAGTGCCGAGGATTCATTGACTCGACCCCTGTCCGCTCCTATCGTTCAACGATCGTTAGTTGATCCCAGACGACTTTAGGAGCGGCGGATGCAATCAAGCGCCCTCCCACTTGTGGAGACTCCAGATGTCCTGATCGTGGGGGCGGGTGTCATTGGTACGTCGATTGCTATGGCCCTCTCCCATCTTGACGTGGACGTTGCGGTCGTTGAGCGGCGACACGACGTCGGCGAGGAGACGTCCCGCGCCAACAGCGGTATCGCTAATTGCGGCTGGTCTCTTGCGCCGGGCAGCCTTGAGGCGCAGTTGGTTTGTGCCTCGAGTCCGCGGTGGGAGGACATTGCCTCGAGGCTAGGTGTCACGTTTCGCCGGGTGGGCCTGACCCTTTTGGCCTTCTCGGAGGAGGAGGCATCCGGGATCTCGGCGTTGTGCGAACGAGCCACGGAGAACGGCGTCACAGTCCGAGAGGTGCGCGGTGATGAACTCGCTGAAGTTGCTCCGCACGCCTCTGGTCGGGCGGTAGCCGGCATCTATGTCCCCGATGAGGGGGTCGTCGACTCAGTGCGGTTGCCAGTCGCATTCGCCGAGCTCGCCTCCGTTAACGGGGTGCGCTTCTATCTGGGGGAGTCGGTGGTCTCAGCCTCTTTAGGCAATGGACAGGTCGAAGAGGTGCTGACGACAAAACGTCGCTTCCGGCCGCGGTTTGTCGTGAACGCCGCTGGCCTGGGGGCGGACTTCGTTTCGAAGTCTCTAGGCGGCGACGAATTCTCCATCACTCCGCGCCGAGGGCAGTGGGTTCTGCTCGATAGGGAGTTCGGGAAACGAGTTCCGTCGATCCTCACCGGAATGCCGGGGAAGCTCGGTCACGGTCCGATGGTTATCCCGACCGCCCACGGGTCGGTGCTCATCGGTCCGGACGCAGAGGACCTCGAAGACAAGACAGATAAGTCTACGACCGGAGCAGGTCTTGACGACGTGGTGGATCGGTGTCGTGTCTTGATGCCGGACATTGACACGAAGTTCGCTATCAAGACCTTCGCGGGTCTGCGACCCCACAGCGACAAGACGTACCGCGTCGGCTGGTCTGAGACTGCAGGGAACCTCCTCCAAGCCGCGGGCATTCGCTCGACAGGGGTCTCCTCATCGCTGGCGATGGGAGACCACATCCGTGATTTGCTCGTCGGAGCGGGGCTCAGCGATCGGCTGGACGCGGGAGCTCGTAACGACCTCGAGTACACGCCGCCGCTATGGGCGGACGGCGACTACGCGCGGGTTGCTAAGGACCCGTTGGGCCGCACGGTGGTGTGTGCCTGCGAGAAGGTCACCGCTGCCGACATCCATCAAGCCCTGCGGGAGCCGTTGCCGGCGACATCCATCGGGGGAGTGGCCAGACGGACCCATGCGACGTGGGGGCGTTGCCAAGGTTCGGCGTGCCTGTCCGGAGTCTCGTTCATCACCTCGCTCTATACCCCAGGAGAGGCGTGGGAAACGCCGATGCATGAGCCGGGATCAACGCTTGGCGCGGGGGTGACGACCGGTGAGTGACGTGGTCGTTGCGGGTGCTGGACGTACCGGCATCTTGGTGTCGCGGATGCTCGCGGAGCGTGGAATCGGTGTAACGCTCGTCGAGCGATTGCCGGCTCCGGGGGGCCAGGAGCCGGAGACCGATGCCGCTCAGCTTGCTCGGGCCGCGTCGCGCGCCGGCGTGCGGATGATGCTTGGCACTCTCGCGGCCGAGTTCCGCCAGGGTCAGGTCCATACCCTGGGGGTAGAGGGTGCAGTCACGCTGTCGGCCGATGCACTCGTCGTGGCTACGGGATCTCGGCCGCAAACGCGTGCCGAGCTTGGCATCGCAGGGGAGCGCGGTGCCGGGGTCATGCCCGGGTCCGCGACCCGGCACCTCCTGGACTCGGGTGTGCTTTTGGGCCGTCACCCGCTGGTGATCGGAGACGGTCATTTGGCTGAGGAGCTCTGCTCGGCCTTAGGCTCTGCCGGCGCCATCACGGTGACGTCGGTTCGAGCCGGGTCGGACGGGGTTGATCCATGGCCTGGCACGAACACCTTCACCGATGCCCGGGTTCTGAGCGTGCACGGTTTTCCCCGGGTGAACCGGGCAGTGGTGTCCCAGGGCGATCGCCTGACCCATGTGCACGCGGACGCGGTGATCTTGGCTGCCAGTCGGGTTGCGATGCGCAACATCGAGGGGGCTGTCTTCGGAGGACCCCACGCCGTCGAATGCTTCAGCCTCGCCGAACCCAAGACGTTCGACAACGCCGAAGCAGCGGCGATGCAAGCCTGCGAACAAACCATGCTCACGTTGCGCTGACCGTCAAAAACGCCTGATCAGGAGACCCCAATGCAAGTGCTTTCACCAGTTGGAGAGTTCAAAGTCGCCGTCGACGGCGTACGTATCCGTGACGGCCGGCTGGTTGTTCACATGTCCATGGGCGCCTGGCGCTCCGAGGCCACGCTCGAGCGTGGTGACCTGCCCTACGTTGGTGTCGCCGCGAGCTTGCTCTTCGGCACGTTCTATATGGGTCGTCAGTCAGTAAAAATCGCCCTCAAGGCCCGAGAGTTGGGCTCACGATGACTGTGGCTAAGTTGGTGCCCGTCCTTGAGGCCGCCACGGCGGGCGGCTATGGCGTCCTGGCGGTCAACATCGTGAACGGGCTGACGCTCAGGGCGGTGGTTGATGCGGCCGAAGAACTACGCGCACCGGTGATAGTTCAGACGTCCGTCAAGACGGTCCTGTCGCAAGGTATTCCCGAGACCATGTCCATGTATCGCCACGCCGCCGAGCGCGCGACCGTGCCGGTGGTGCTCCATCTAGACCACTGCACCGATCGAAATGTGCTCCTCGACTGCCTGAAGGCTGGCTGGGGTTCTGTGCTTTTCGACTGTTCGGGTCGCACGCTCGAGGAGGCGACCGAGCAAACCAAGCAGGTAGTGAGGGAGGCTCGGAGCTTTGGGGCGGACGTCGAGGGTGAGATCGAGGGGATAACGGGTGTCGAGGACGGGGTCGGCAGCGACGACAAATCGGAGCTTTACCCCCTGGATGACGCAGTGCGCTTCATACGCGAGACAGGGATCGACTGCTTCGCGCCAGCCATTGGCAACGCACACGGTGACTACCCCCAGCTTCCCAACCTTGACGTCGACCGGGTGGACTCGCTGGTGGACGCGACCGGGCTCCCTATGGCGTTGCATGGCGGGAGCGGGCTGAGCGACGACCAGTTTCGGGACCTGATTTCCCGTGGCTGCGCCAAGGTGAACATCTCCACCGCACTCAAGCAGGCATACATCGACGCGCACCGGGATTTCCTGGCGGAGAACCCGGACTGCCATGAACCCTTGACGTTGATGGCGTTTGTGTCGAGCCGCGTGAGCATGGTCGCGCAGGGGCTCATCAAGGTATTCGGCAGCGAAGGGCGTGTCGCATGAGGGCGCTCATCTTCGATTGCGACGGCGTACTCGCAGAAACTGAGCGCGACGGACACCGGGCGGCCTTCAACCGGATGTTCGCCGCGGAGGGTCTCGACTTCGAGTGGACTGAAGACGACTACGCCTCGGTGCTGAGCGTCGCAGGCGGCAAGGAGCGACTGCGCCGGTTATGCACCGACGCGTTCGTGGAGCGACACGGGCTACCGACCGAGCAGGCAGCACTTGATGAGCTCGTGGCGTTGTGGCATCGACGCAAGACGCAGATTTTCTTGGACCTCGTCGCCGAGGGGCGGATGCCATCTCGCGCCGGCGTCCGACGCCTCGCTTCTGAGGCGCGCGCCGCTGGGTGGCGTTTAGCCGTGGCGTCCACGTCCGCTGTCGTGTCGGTGGAGGCAATCGCTGAACAGGTGCTGGGCCGAGAGTTGCTGGGTGAGTGCGTGATCGCTGCTGGTGACATGGTGGAGAACAAGAAACCCGCGCCGGACATCTACCTCCATGCGGCACGTCTGCTGGGGATCGACGCATACGACGCCGTGGCCGTGGAGGACTCGCATGTCGGGGTGTCGGCCGCCGTGGCCGCCGGCATGCGCGTAGTAGCAACAGTCAGTCATTACACGGCAGATGAGGACTTGACTGCAGCCGACATCGTTGTCGACGGCCTCGGGGAGCCCGACGGTGCTGCAATCGCGGTGTACAAGAACGACACAAAAACAGAGATCAAAACTCATGTCGCTTTGGAGCACGTCGCCTCGTTGTTGGGTCAATCAGGGGCTATGCGTGGAGCGGCCCTGCCGAAGGTGGACTCATGGAAATAATTAGCGACACGGTCATCTACATTATGATGGCGTTCGTCCTGATCGGCGCGGTGGCGGCTATCAGAGACGATCAGGGGGGCATTGGCAAAGAGTTCATGCAAGGCCTGCACTCGATCGGCTATCTGTTCATCCCCGTCGCCGGAGTGATGGCTTCGCTTCCATACCTGAGCATCTTCGTCGAGAAGGTCCTAGGGCCAATTTGGTCGGCTCTAGGAGCCGATCCGGCCATAGCCGCCACGACGTTCATTGCGTCCGATATGGGTGGCTATCAGCTGGCAGAGGCAACGGCCCAAAGTGACGGCGCATGGATCACCGCCATGGTCACCGGCTACATGGCCGGAGCGACAATTGTGTTCACGATTCCGGTGGGCTTGGCGATGTTGCAGAAGGCAGACCACAAGTATATGGCACTTGGCATCATGTCCGGGATTCTTACGATCCCGATTGGTGTCGCGGTGACTATGCTTATCGTCTTGGCGACCGGGGCCGATATCCGGTCCGAATCAAGCACCACCGGGCCAGCGGACACGCCGATCTCCGGGCTTGATGTGGGCGCCCTCGTCGGCAATCTGGTGCCCCTTGTGATCGTCGTGCTTTTGATCGCCGCCGGTCTTAAATTCTTGCCCGACCTGATGATCAAACTTTTCATGGTCTTCGGCCGATTCATTGACGCGGCGGTCAAAATCATTCTGGCCCTGTCAATCGTCGAGTACTTCACCGGGGTCTTTTCGCGTGTTTTTGGTTCCTGGGGCTTCGACGCCATCATTGCCACTGAGGATAATACGTTCCGAGCGCTGGAAGTCGCTGGATACGTTGGAATTATGCTTGCCGGGGCGTTCCCGATGGTTTACGCAATTCAGAAGTACATGTCGCGTCCGCTGAACGCAGTGGGTTCAAAGTTCGGCATCAGCCAGCCAGGTATGGCTGGAATTCTAGGTGGATCGGCCAACGTGCTGGCTTTGTTCCACCTGATCAAGGAGATGCCCCCGAAGGACAAGGTGCTGGCCGTAGCCTTCGCCACGACGGGGGGATTCCTGCTCGGCGACCACCTGTCGTTCACAGCGAACTTTCAACCGAATCTGATTGTCCCCGTCCTGATCGGCAAGTTGACGGCTGCCCTTCTCGCCATGGCGCTGGCCTACAAAATCGCTGTGCCAACCGCCCGCCGGCTGGAGGCAGCCGACCTCGAGCCTGGCCTCGCCTCAAGCCCCCCAGTTGCGGGGCTTGGCGCGACCGGGACAGAGACGCGGGGGTCTGACGAATGACCCAATCCCTGAACAACGTCGCGGCTTGTGACCCGCCGTGCGTCCGACAGGCGGTAGCCCGGCTGTGGCCAGGAGCCACCTGGTCCGCGGAGCCGCTTGACGGCGGCATGACGAATCGAAACTTCAAGGTCGAGGTACAGATAACCGACCGAGAGCAACGTACGGTGGTCGTTCAGGAGCAACTGCCTGACGCGCTCGCAGCACGGGTCGGTATTCATCGTGAGAACCAAGTTCGCGCCATGGCCATGGTGCTGGACTTGGGTTTGGCACCCGAAGTGCTCGGACAGTGGACAGAACCCCGGGTTCTAGTCTCCGAGTTCGTAGAAGGCGCGTTGATGTCCGCGGTCCCGGATCGGGTTCATGCGACCGCGCTGGTGGGTCAAGCCCTGGCGAAGCTGCACAAGCACACGCAGGGCGTGGTAATGACGGGTCCTATTTCCGACCCATACAGCGGCACCGCGTGGATCCTGAATCAGGTCAAGAGCGAGGCCCCGGCCACGGCGGAGACGTTCGCGTGGACGATGGACATTCTCGCCCGCATTCAGGCTGCGTGCGGGCCGTACACGCCCAGTCTGCTCCACTCGGATGTCTCCGAGGGCAACGTGATCATCCTTCCCGACCGGGCGGTGCTCATCGATTGGGAGTACGTCGGAGCGGGCGACCCCTACTACGACGTAGGGGACTTCGCTGAGAAAGTGAAGCTCTCCAGCTCGGAGGAGGAGGCACTTCTGTGCGCCTACGACGGCGTCCTAGTGCCCACTTCGTTGGCTATGGCGCGCTTGTACCGGTTTGTCAGCATGCTGCGCGAGGCATTGTGGTCCGTCCGAGCAGGTACGACGGGCTTCACAGAGTTCGACTACGCCAATTACGCCCGTGCATGCCTAGCAAGGATGAGAGAAATTTCGCAGTCCTCGGAATTCGCTGACAGCTTGCACCTACTCGAGAACACCAATCAAGGAGAAATGAATGACTTACGCCAACGGCACAGCTGACCCCGCTGAATGGCGAAGAGCCCCATTAGTCGTTGACGCTCGTTCTTGTACCTGAAACACTGTTGGATCGAACACGATGGGAACGCGCCGCGTTCGGACCCCTCAATGGTGTGTTACACGGCCATTGCTTGACGGACAAGCGACGCAGGCCTGCTTACGAAAGGGATGGCTTAGTGACACGGCGAAACGCGCGGCTCTTAAGCGCAGACGAACTCGTAGCCCGTATTGAGGCGGACCTGATCGACACGGTGATCGTGGCGTTCACGGACATGCAGGGACGGCTCCTGGGCAAACGCTTCCACGGTCGGTACTTCGTGGATGTGGTTG